>JADGMW010000045.1_pt3 | contig 122365 bp, 113 predicted proteins | sample 8641801 | NCBI WGS metagenome assembly JADGMW01 (sample SAMN16272018, study PRJNA661076) | feces metagenome | isolation source: fecal sample from diarrhoea affected cattle A | host: Bos taurus | place: South Africa: Lokaleng Village, Mahikeng | collected 2019-09
CCAGGAAATTGCCGCGGCGTGTGGCCAGCTCGCCGCCGAAGGCTGAGAACGGGGCGACGTGGCGACCCGGTCCACCTCGGACTGAGCCGGCTCAGACTGCTCGATCCTGCTTCGCCTCGAGGTCGCCGGCGCCGAAGTACGCTGCCTCGAGACGATCCCGGTCGGCCAGCAGTTCCGCCGCGCTGCCCTCGAGGACGACGCGGCCGTGCCCGAGCACGATCGCGCGGTCCGACACGGCGAGAGCGAGTTCGACGTGCTGCTCCACCAGCACGACGGCGATGTTCTCGTCGCGAGCCAGGTCCCGGATGGCGGGCAGCATCTGTTCCACGACGAGCGGTGCCAGCCCGAGGCTCATCTCGTCGACCATGAGGATCCGCGGTTCCGCGAGTAGCGCCACCGCGATCGCGAGCATCTGCTGTTCACCGCCGGACAGGAGACCGACTGTGCGCGACTGCAATCGGGCCAGAGCCGGAAACCTGTCGAGAACGAATTCTTCCCGGGCACGGTCGGCTGTACTGCGGGCCAGCCGGAAGTGGTCGCGCACCGTCATGGTGGAGAAGAGTCCGCGGTCGTCGGGAACGAGTCGGATACCGCGCCGCGCCATCCGGTAGGGCCTGCGGTGGTCGACCGGGGCACCGAGGGCGGTGACCGCACCGCCCATCACCGGAAGCAGTCCCGCGAGTGTCAACAGAGTCGTCGTTTTGCCCGCGCCGTTGGATCCGAGGATCGAGACGACCTCACCGGCGGAGACGGTCAGGTTCACGTCGGAGACCGCGGCGACGCCGTTGTAACCGGACGTCATGGATTCGGCGGTGAGCACCACGTCAGCCATGAGTGGTCTCCATCGGTGTGCCGAGGTACGCAGCGATCACAGCAGGATCCTTTCTCGCCTCTTCCGGTGTGCCCGAGAAGATCACCTTCCCGAACTCCATGACGTAGATGCGGTCGCACACACCGAGAATGAGCGACATGTCGTGGTCGATGAGCAGCACTCCCGGACCGCCGCGCGCCACGGCACGGATACGCTCGGCGAAGTCGAGGCTCTCCTGGCTGTCGAGGCCCGCGGCGGGCTCGTCGAGCAGCAGCAGGCGGCAGTTCCCGACGAGTGCACGTGCGACGCCGACGAGTTTCTGTTGTCCGAGGGTGAGATCGCGCGCCGTGGTCTCCCCGAGATCGCCGAGGCCTACCGCATGCAGCGTCGAGGCCACGAGTTCGTCCGTGCCGGTCTTCCGTCGGCCGAACAGATCGCGCCACAGCGTCGCCGGTCCGCCGGGACGCAGGGCGGCAACGACATTCTGCGCGACGGTGAGGTTGCCGAAAAGCTCACCGGATTGCCATGTGCGGGACAGTCCGGCGCGTCGGCGCAGATGCGGAGCACGTCCGTCGAGCCGTGTGTCGCCGAGTGTGATCTCGCCGGAGTACTCGGTGAAGCCCGTGACTGCGTCGACGAACGTGGTCTTGCCGGCACCGTTCGGCCCGATCAGTCCGACGATCTCCCCGGAGCCGACCGTCAGCGACACGTCGTCGTTGGCGACGACGCCTCCGTAGGCCACGGTCACGTTACGCGCGGACAGCCGCGCCGGTTTCTCATCCGGCATCACTCACCGCAACCTTTCTGTCGTCGGCGTTCGGGGCGGAGTCGATCCCGGGTGGGGCCGGTGGTCGCGATCGGCGGGAGCGGACCAGATCGGCGATCCGGGATGCTTCTCCCGCCACCCCGACGGGATTGACGATCGCGGTGGCGATCAGCGCCAGTCCGGAGATCAGGGCGTAGTAGTCACCGAAATCGAACACGTTGTGCAGCAACACGTAGACGATCCCCAGTGGCCCGATCACGCCGGCGATCATCGCGCCGCCGACCGAGGTGATGCCGCCCAGGTACGCGACCGCAAGCACCTGCAATCCCACGAAGACCGTGAAGGACTCTGCCGACAGCTGGCCTGCGCTGTACCCGATGAGGCACCCGGCGACACCGGCGATGAAGGCGGAGAGACCGAACCCGACGAGCTTGGTCAGCCGCACGTTGATGCCGCTCGCGGCGGCGGCGCGCTCATTGGCGCGTACTGCCAGAAACGTCCGGCCCGTGTCGCCGGACGCGAGCCGGATGAATCCCCAGACGACCAGGGCTGCGACGACCAGGACGGTGAGGGAGAACGACAGACGCGCGATGTCGCTGCCCTCGCGCACACCGAGATTCAGTCCGAACAGCGTGGGGTTGGCGATGGGATTTCCCGACGGAGGGGTCAGGCTGTAGTTGTTGAAGACGAACCGCTCGATGGCCAGGGCGGCCGCGATGGTGACGATCGCGAGTTGCGCGCCCCGGATTCTGAAGGCGGGCAGCGCGACCAGCATTCCCAGCCCCGCCGCGACGAGCGAGCAGAACACCAGTGCTACCGGGAACGGTAGACCCCAGCCGGTGGTCACCTTCGACAGCATGAATCCTGCCGCTCCGGCGAATGCCGCCTGCGCCAACGAGATCTGGCCGAGGTAACCGGTGATCACCACGTACGACAGGGCCAGGAGCATCAGGATGATCGAATAGGTCAACCCGAAACGGTACGTGCCGGAGGTGACCGCCAGCAGGACCCCGGTCGCGACGACCACGACGGCGGCGGGGATCGGCCGGAAGCGCGGAATCCGCACATCGGGCAGTTTGACCGTCTGGAGCGAACCGCGGGACGGTATCCGTCCGCCGAACGCGAAGAGGATCACGATGATCACGAGGAACGGCACAACCTGGTCGACGCCGGATTGCGCCCACACCGGCCACCAGTTCTCACCGGTGAGCAGGTTGAGCACCGATTGGAATGCTCCCAGGGCGAGCGAGGCGATCACGATCGTCGCGACGGACTCCATCCGGGCGACGAGGAGCACCGCGAGAGCGGGCACCACGAGCAGCGAGTAATTGAGAGGATTCAACCCGGTCAAGCTCGCGCCCAGGACGACACCCATCGTGCTGACGAACGACGCCATCACCATCGCGAGTGCGGCGAGGCGGTCCGCCGAGAATCCCATGAGCGTCGCGCCCCGCTCGTTCTCGGCGGCCGCCCGGGTAGCCGCACCGGCCCGCGTGAAGCGGAAGTATGCCCAGATCAGTGCGGAGAGCGCCACCATGATCCCCGCCATCACCAACTCGGCGGACGAGACGGTGGTGCCGAAGACGTCGAGGGAGCCGTCCGGGACGATCGCCTCGATCGGAATGTTGTTCGGGCCGAACCGAAGCACCACCAGCGCCTGGATGGTGAGCATCAGTGCGACCGAGACGACCACCTGCGCGAGTGCCGGTGCGCGCCGGACGGGCCGGAACACCAGGTAGTGCGTGAGAAGGCCGAGGAGCAGTGCCATGAGCAGCCCGATGGCCAGCGCCACCGGGGTGGACGGTTTCTCGTCGAACTCCAGGCTTCCGATCGGCAGAACCAGTGTTCCGTCGCGGCGCAACTGCGCGAAGACGTACGCGCCCCACATCGCGGTCGCGCCCTGGGCGAAGTTGATGATGCCGGTCGACCGGTAGACGAGCAGCAGGCCGCCCGACAGCCCGATGTACACCGCTGCGAGGCCGAACCCCAGGACGATGAACTGCAGGTAGGTGCTCATGGTGTACTCCGGCGCGTCTCGGTCGTCATGTCTCGGTCGTCATGTCGTGATCGTCAGGACGCGGGCATCAGTGACGGATCGAGGTCGATGTATCCGTTCTCGTCCACCGAGCGGAGAGTCCCGTCCTCCTGCACCTCGAAGAAGATGGCCTGCGCGTTGCAGGTGGTGGCGACCCCGGGCCATTGCTGCCCGTCGCACGTCACCGTGGGTCCTGCGAACGACGGGAAGTCCTTCACTGCCTTGAACGCGTCCGTGACCGTGCCCGCGGTGATCTCTCCGCCGTGGTCGGACAGGATCTGGGCGATGTTGACGATCGCGGCGAACGTGTAGATCGACCGCGACGACAGTTCGTTCCCGTAACCGACCGCGTCCATCGCGTCGGCGAAGATGTCGAGTTGTTCCTGCACCTCGGCGGGCGCCGACTCCTTGGCCAGCGGCACCCACAACCGCGGCTGTGTGACGATACCGGCGGCGTCGGTCCCCATCTCGTCGATGAACTGGGAACACGACCCCGCGAGGATGGTGTCCTCGTAGCCTTGCCGGCGCAAGGCCTGGAACAGGCTGGTGCAGCCGTCTTCCGGTAGAGCGATCACACCGGCCATGTCGGGGTTGTCCGCAAGCTGTGTCGCGGCAACGACATTCAGATTCGCGCCCGATGCCGGGGGGTACTGCACGCTGACATCGATCCCCATCCCGTCGGCGATCGGCATGATCAGATCGTCGACGTAGGCATGGGAGGTGGGGGATTCGTTGACCGCGAGCGACGCTGTCGTCTTCCCCATGGTGTCGAGCGCCGACATGCTGGCGAGCGCCGCGAACGACACCGGGCCGGTGAAGTAGAACGCCTGCCCGTATTCGGCGGCATCGGCGACGAACGATCCGGCGAGCGTTCCGATGATGGGGATGCCCGCCGAACCGAGGATCGGTACCGCGGCCCCCATGCTCTGATCCACCGCGTCGATCACGAGCGGCACATTCTTCGAGACGAAGCCGTTGGCACAGTTGATGGACGTTTCGGGACTGCCGTCACCACCGCACACATCCACTTCGAGTGGACGGCCGTTGATGCCTCCGAGCACCTCGTTCACGTAGTGGACGCCGGCTTCGAGCCCGTAGGCGGTCTGCGGGTACGCGGTTGCACCTTTGATGGGTGCCTGCGCGCCGATGACGATGGGGGCGCCGGTGGGTGCGGCGGCGTCTCCGGACGCGTCGCCGCCGCTCGATCCGCACGCCGACACGGTGAGTGCGGCCACTGCTGCGATCGCACCGATATGGAGCTTCTTCATGGGTGTGCCACTTTCTCGAATCAGTCGCGGGAAGTGAGAGATCGGGCGGCGAGTGTGTGTTCGGGGAGGTACGGCACCAGGCCGGGTTCGGGCTGCACGTCGAACGAGCGCAACGCGGTCGCCAGCATCGCGTAACACCCGACCGTGAACACGATGTCCATCAGTTGCTGCTCCCCGAACTCGCCGGAGAGCACGCGCCACGTCTCGTCGGACACCGCGCCCTCGCCGATCAATTCGTCGGTCGCCGCCAGCAGTGCGCGGTCGATGTCGGACCATCCCGGCGCTGCGGGGCCTTCGGCGATGCCGGTGATCTCGTCGGCCGTGATGCCGGCACGATCCGCGAGGATGACGTGCTGGGCCCATTCGTAGTCGGAGTGGCGAAGCGTGGCGACTCGGAGAACCATCAGTTCCCGCTGCCGGATCGACAGCGTGGACTGCGCCAGCAAATGCCGGTTGAAGCTCAGAAACGCCATCGCCAGCGACGGGTGGCGGGCCAGCGTGCCGAGCAGGTTGGTTCCCGGCTGCCGGTCTTCTTCGGGCACGTTGCTCGCGACGGCCGAACGGAACCCGGTGACGTACGCTGCAATCTCCTCTGTCCAATCCTCTTGGGGAGCGGGAGAAATCCGGACCATCGTGCTCGGTGTCCTTTCGTCGGGAAGATGCGTGCTCGGCAGAGCCCGATCAGGTGTTGCGTCCGCCGTTGACGCCGATGACCTGGCCGGTGATGTAGCCGGCCTCCTCGCTGACGAGGAACGCGCAGGTCGCCGCGATGTCCTCGGGCTGCCCGATCCGCCCGACGGGCGTCTTCGCGGTTTGCTGATCGAGGTCGACGAATCCCTTCTCGACCGTGCGGCGCAACATGGGTGTGTCGATGAAACCGGGCGGAATCGTGTTGACGGTGACACCGTGCTTGCCGAATTCCAGGGCCAGCACCTTCGTCAGTCCGACGACACCCGACTTGGCGGACACGTAGCCCGCAAGCCCGGGGGAGCCGCTGTGGAAACTCGAGGACGAGATGTTGACGATGCGGCCCCAGCCTTCGTCGAGCATGTCGGGAAGCACGGCCTGGCAGCAGTCGAATGTGCCGGTGAGGTTGACCGCCAGCGACTTCTGCCACAACTCCGCGGTGATGTCGAGGAAGGGAGAGTCGAGGGAGAGCCCGGCGTTGTTCACGAGAACGGTGGGCCGGCCCAGGCGGGAACGCACCTCGGCGACACCGGCGTCGATGTTCGCTCGGTCGGTGACATCGACCTGCACACCGAGTGCTTTTCCTCCGGCCTCGACGATCGTGTCGGCCGTCGCGGCTGCGGCATCGCCGTCGAGGTCGAAGATCGCCACCATGTTCCCGTCGGACGCGAGACGCAGCCCGATCGCCCGGCCGATACCGGAACCTCCGCCGGTCACTATCGCGATGCGGTTGCTCATTTGATCGGCTCCCGTCCGGCGATGGTCGAGCGGTGCATCACGCGCGGCTGCGACCTGTCGAACGCGCAGGCTCGGTGCAGCAGGCCGTGGTTGTCCCAGACGACCAGGTCACCGACCGACCAGGTGTGTCGATACACCCGATCCGGGGTCGTTGCACGCTTCTCGAGATCCTCGAGCAACGCCCGCCCCTCGTCGAAGTCCATCCCCACGATGTGCGATGCGAACGCCCCGATCACCAGCGAGCGGCGCCCGGAATCGTGTTCCCAGACCAGGGGGTGCTCCCGTGGAGGGCGCGACGCCCACTCGTCCAGCTGCGCCTGCGTCGGGTTCGGATAGGACCGGCGCTGGATGGCTTCGAAGGTGTAGACGGCGTGAAGATCGGCGAATCCCTCCTTCTCGTCGTCGGTCAACGCGTCGTAGGCCGCGTACGTGCTGGCGAACTCGGTCTCGCCGCCGTCGGCGGGAATGATTCGAGCACTCAGCATCGTCGCCTTCGCGGCAACGTCGTCGCTCAGGCCGTCGATGTGCCAGAAGACGTTGGAGGCAAGATATTCCGCATTCGCGTTGGCAGGGTCGAAACTGACCTCCATCACTTCCTCCGCGGCCGGAGGCACGTCGGGGAATGCGCGCAGGGGGCCGAGCTTGCGGCCGAACGCCACTTGGGCGTCGTCGTCGGCGTGCAGTTCGCGGAACAGCAGGACGCCGTACTGCTCGAGCGCGTCCAGGCACGCCCCGGGTAAGTCCTCGTCGTGGAGCAGTCGGTCGACGTCGACGTCGAGGATCTCGGCCCCGACGTTCTCGCTCAGCTTTTCTATGGTGAGTGTGCGCATCCGTCATTCCTCGCTTGTGATCATGGGTTCGCGGGCAGGTGCCGTCGGCAGATTCGGGTCCTGCTGTCAGCCCGGGACGTTCGGCTCCCGGACGTTGGTCAGCGGGCGGGTGTACGACGGGTCGCTCGTACTCCGGGACGGTGCGCCGTTGTCGTGGATACCGGGCACGTCGGCGAACGGGATCTCCATCGACGGAACCATTCCCGACCACTCGATCGCGTTGGTGCGCAGAGCGATACGCCACTGGCCGTCGCGGCGTTCCAGCCGGTCGATGTACCGTCCGCCGGCAACCCAGTTGCTGTCGTCGAGGTTCCGGGCGGCGAACAGGTAATAGGTCTCGGTGTGTGCGGTGTCGCCGTCGATATCGCACGTGTGATTGAGCAGATTGTGGTGGGTGGCCTTCTGGCCCCGGGCGTGCATGTCGGTGGACCAGTCGTACAGGTCCACCGGTCCGCCGACGAAGCTTCCCGCGGCGATGATCGCGTCGGGGTGGAAGGCCGAGAGGAAGAGATCGCGGTCGAAGCGATCCATCGCCCGGCTGAACCGCGTGAGCGTATCGAGAATGTCCTGGCGATCGAGGACCGACTCGAGTCTCGCGATCCTGTCCGGGGAAAGTCCTGTCACCGGCGTGGTCATGGTGCGCTCCGTTGCATTCGGGGGGAGGAGGTGTGGGCGTCGGCGATCGGCGACCAGAGGGGTTCACCGCGCGTCACCCGGAGAGACGGAATCGTTCTCCCGTCGATATCGACGATGCCGTAATGCTGCGCGAGTTCGGCAGTGATGAAGGTGCCGCCGGATCGGGTCATCACGTCCGGATCGTTCGCAAGAGCCCCGATGACCCGGCCCGGAAACTCCGGTGAGCAACCGTTTTCCGGGCGGGTCGCCGACCCCGCCGTCAACCCGGGGATGGCGGCGAGATTGCGTTCCGCGCGTTCGGTGAAGGTCAGGCCCTGCCAGAGCGAGACCGAGGCCACGTCGTGGGGTTGTAGTTCGACCGCCATGTCGCGCGCCATGCGGTCCACCGCGGACTTGGCCGTCCCGAAGACGACGCCGTACGTGTAGGCCACGCCGGTATAGCCGGACACCGCCACGATGAGCCCGGATCTTTGCGGAACCATCAGTTTCGCGGCGTGCCGGGCGGCGACGAAGTTCGACCGCACCCCTACATCCACCATCTCCCAGTTCGACAACGGCTTCTCCCAGAAGGGATCAGGGTCCGTCAGATCGTCGGGAAGCGAGAACGCATTGTTGACGAGGATGTCGAGGCGGCCCTGTTCGTTGCCGACACGCTCGAAGAGGGAGGCAACCTGATCGTCGTCCGCGTGGTCCACCTGGACGGCGACGCCTCGGCCGCCACGGCGATCACACTCGGACGCGGTCTCCCCGATGGTGCCGGGGAGTGGGTGCGTGCCGGGCGTATTCGTGCGGCCACTGACATAGACGGTGGCGCCCTGTTCCGCCAGTGCCAGCGCGATCCCCTTGCCGATACCGCGGCTGGCGCCGGTGACCACAGCGACCTTGCCCGACAACGCACCCATTCGAACTCCTTACCGCTGTAGCGGGTTACTTGCGTGTGGCGAGGTCGCCGGCGGCGAAGAACGCTTCGCTGTGATCTCCGGCGGCCTTGCCTGTGAACCGGTCGTCGCTGAACGGCGTGCCCATGACGCCCTGCGACCAGTCGACCGAGACGCCGTCGTCGCGGAACCAGTCGTAGAGCATCGTGCGTTCCGCGATCCGCCACTGCCCGTCGCGCTGCTCGAATCGATCGAGGTAGCGGCCGCCGAGGACGGTGTCTCTTTCCTCGGTCCCCGTGTCGACGCGGTGGTAGGCGACGACATGGGTTTCGGCGAGCAACGCATCACCGGCCGGTTCGATGTGGGTCTGACCGAGCAGATGCTGTGTCACCGGAACGGCGGGCGACCCCGGGACGACCCATGCGAGGTAGTCGTCGAACGACCCCGCGAAGATGCCGAAATCCACGGTCGCGTCCGGCCAGAACGCGGCGCGGACGGACTCACCGTCCCGGCGGTCCTCGCCGCGCGCGAGCCCGACGACGCACGCACGGACCCGATGGTGTGCGAGAAGCACGCCGAGGTCGGGGTCATCGCTCACTCCGCGCCGTCCTCGGACGCGTAGCCGATCACGGCCTTGATCTCGAGGTAGTCGTGGAAGCCGAATTCGCCCCACTCACGCCCGTTCCCGCTCTTCTTGTAACCACCGAACGGAGCACCGAAATCGAATGCGCCGTTGATGGTGATGTTGCCTGCGCGGATTCGGCGCGCGACACTCCGGGCCTGCTCGAGGTCCGCACCGGCCACGAATGCGGCGAGGCCGTACTCGGTGTCGTTGGCGATGTCGACGGCGTGATCGATGCTGTCGTATCCGAGGATCGTGAGCACGGGCCCGAAGATCTCTTCGCGTGCGATGGTCATGTCGTTCTTGACGTCCGCGAAGACGGTGGGCTGCACGTAATACCCGACGCTCAGTCCGTCCGGACGCCCGACACCGCCGCCGACGAGAGTCGCGCCCTCGTCGATGCCCTTCTGGATCAGCGACTGGATCTTGTCGAACTGCGCCTCGGACACCACCGGCCCGATCGAGAAATCGCCCTCGGGGTCGCCCACGGTGATCTGCGACAGCGTCTGCGCCGCCACGTCGATGGCTTCGGCCATGCGCTCGCTGGGAACGAGCATGCGCGACCCGGCACTGCAGGTCTGGCCGGAGTTGACCATCATGGTGGCGACGCCCGCTCCGACGTTCGAGGCGAAGTCGGCGTCGTCGAGAACGATGTTCGGGCCTTTGCCGCCGAGTTCCTGCGTCACACGCTTGACGCCGACCGCCGCGGCGGCGGCGATGTCGACTCCGGCGCGCGTCGAACCGGTGAAGGACACCATGTCGATATCCGGATGGCCGGAGATCGCCCGGCCGACGCCGGCGCCGTCACCCTGGACCAGGTTGAACACGCCCGCGGGGACGCCCGCAGCGTCCAGGATCTCCGCGAAGACCTGTGCGCTGAAGGGTGACTGCTCCGACGGCTTGAGCACCATGGTGCAGCCGGTGGCCAAGGCGGGGAACACCTTCACCGCGATCTGGTTGAGCGGCCAGTTCCACGGCGTGATCAGGCCGCAGACACCGATGGGCTCTTTCGCGATGAGGGTGCCGCCACGCTGTTCCTCGAACGTGAAGTGCTCGAGTACGTCGATCGCGGTGGTCAGGTGCCCGAGTCCCAGGTTCACCTGGAAGCCACCCGCCAGCGCCTTCGGAGCACCCATCTCCTCGGTCAGTGCGGACGCGAGATCGCCCATCCGCTGCTGGTAGACGTCGAGGATGTTGCGGAGCACGCCCAGTCGCTGCTCGCGGCTCGTCCCGGACCAACCGGGAAAGGCGCGTCGAGCGGCTCCGACCGCTTTGTCGACGTCCGCGGCGGAGCCGAGTGCGACGATCCCCGCGACCTCCTCGGTGGCCGGATTGACGACCTCGAAGGTTTCCGACTGCGCAGGATCGGTCCACTGCCCGTCGATGTAGAACTTCCGGTACTCACGCATGTTTGCCCGATTCTCTCGTGTTGTTCGACCCGGATGTCACTGCGGGACTCCGGAAAGGCGCTGTCACTGCTGACCTTCGGCGTACCAGGTACGGAACTCGTCGTAGCTCGGCATTTCCTCCGAGTTGGCCTTGGGATCGACCGCCACGTGGATGACGCCCGGCTTGCCGCTGGCGTAGGCGCGTTTGATCGCGGGCGCGATGTCTTCGTCGCGCTCGACGTACTCGCCGTAGCATCCGAATCCTTCGGCGACCTTGTCGAAGCGGGTGTCCTTGCTCCAATGGACACCGGTCTCGAGCGAGCCCTGACCGTAGGTGCGCTTGTAGACACCGACTTCCAGGCCCCATGCGTAGTCGACCGCGACGACGCAGACCAGCGGGAGACCGAGGCGCGCAGCCGTTTCCAGTTCGGCGATGTGGAACTGGAACGACGAGTCGCCGGTGATGAGCATCATCGGCCGCTTGCCTCCGGCGGCGACGCCCGCACCCACGGCGTAGGGGAGACCCGTGCCGAGATGGCCGAAGTTCTGGTTCCACATCACGTCGTGCGGCTTCGCCTGTGAGTACGTCCAGCCGAAGATGGTGGTGGCGCCGCCGTCACGGACCATGATGCCGTCTTCCGGGAACGCCTTGGTGGCCTCGACGATCAGGCGGGCCGGGTGCACGGGGGACATGCCGGACGGTGCCGTCTCCGCGAGCTCCGCCAGCTGATCGGCGTCCTGCTTGATCCAGCCCTCGAGTTCAGGCGACGGGGTGCGCGGGGTGTCCTTCAGCGCGTCGACGAGCTGGGGCACGATCGCTCGCAGGTCGCCGACCAGCGGAACATCGATCGGACGGTTCACTCCGATGGCCGAGGGGTCCTGTTCGACGAGGATCCAATGACGGTTCGCTTCGTTCGCGACCCAGTGCCGTCCGCGACCGAAGTGCACCGGCTCACCGAGTTCGGTGCCGATGGCCAGGCACAGGTCGGACTTGACGACCGCGTCGATCGCGGCGGCAGAGAAGCCGTACGGGAAGGTCCGGTCCTCGAGTCCTTCGATGTAGGAGGTGCCGCCGGAGGTCTGGATCACCGGGCAGGCCATCAGGTCTGCGAGTGCCTTCACCGACGCGCCCGCGCGTGAGGTGTGGACACCGTGACCGACGAGGAGAACGGGTTGCTGTGCAGCACCGATCAATTCGGCAGCCTTGGCGACGAGGTCCGCGCCGGCGGTCTGCCCGACGAGGCGGTAGGCCTCGGGCGGGAGGACCGGAGGAACGTCGAGTTCTTCCTGGATGACGTGCTGCGGGTACTCGATGTACACGGGACCGGGGGTGCCGGAGAGTGCTTTGCGCAGACCCTCGCGGATGATCTCGTCCGTCTGCTCGGCGTATTCGATGCTCGCGCTGTACTTCACGGAGTTCTCGACCAGTGCCATCTGCTGCACGAACTGGATGCGTCCGCGCCGGACACGCTGCTCGGTGATCCGCGCCCGCTGCCCGCCGAGGAAGATGACGGGGGAGTTCTCGACCTTGGCGCACATGATGGCGCCGGCGAGGTTCGCCAGTCCCGGCCCGAGCGTGCCGATGCACAACGCGGCCTTGCCCGTCATACGGGAGACGGCTTCGGCCATGAAGCCGGCGGACTCTTCGTGGTGGGGCGCAACGACGTTCCAGCCGCGCTCCTCCGCGAGATGGAAGAGATGAACGAAGTTCGGATCGGGAATGCCGAACAGGGTGTTGATGCCCTCGGCTTCGAAGAGATCCAAAATGCGCTCGTAAACCTTAACCGACATGCGTACTGCCCTCCATGGCTATCGCAAAGCTTTTGGTGATGTGGTCGACGTGACCGGAGACGGCCGGCAGAATCCACGGATCATCCGTGTTCCGGATGGCGTCGATGTTGTCCGCGACCTCGTCGATCGACCAGGACGGCCGGTACACGCCGGGGGTTTCGGCGACGAACACCTTCGCCACCCGTCCGGCGATCGCGGCGAACATTTCGCCGGTGACCGAGCAGGACTCGTGGGCGAGCCACCCGACGACCGGTGCGGCGAGTTCCGGTCCCATCGGGGGGTACGACGAGGTGTCGAGCCCGTCGGCCAGCCTCGTCAGAGCTGCCGGAATGATGACGTTGGACTTCACGCCGTGCGCAGCGCCTTCGATCGCGGCCACGTTGGACAGCCCGATCATCCCGGCTTTCGACGCCGCGTAGTTGGCGACGTTCGCGTTGCCGTAGATGCCCCCGATGGACGAGGTCAGCACGATCCGCCCGTATCCGGCGTCACACATGAGCGGGAAGGCCGGACGGACGACGTGGAACGCCCCGCGCAGGTGAACGTCGAGAACCGCGTCGAAGTCCTCGTACGACATCTCCGACAGCGACGCGTAGCGATTGTTGCCCGCGTTGTGGACGAGGATGTCGATGCGTCCGTAGTTGTCCAGCGCGGCCTGGACGATCGCCCGGCCACCTTCGGCGGTCGCGACGGACTCGGTGCAGGCGACGGCCTCGCCGCCGGCCGCCCGGATCTCCCGGACCACTTCTTCGGCCGGACCGGAGTCCACGTCCTCTCCGCTGATGGCGGCGCCCGGGTCGTCGACGACGACCTTGGCACCCAGGGATGCGAGCAGGAGCGCATAGTCGCGCCCCAGCCCGCGGCCGGCGCCGGTGATCACGGCGACGCGGCCGTCGAACCGCAGGTCAGGCATCGGACACTCCTCGCGCCGTCGCGATGTGGGGGTAGGGTGCGCGTGTCACTTCTCGAGCACCAGGCCCTCCAGTTTTCCTGTGCTACGCCAGTTTTCGAGAAGCTCGGTGAGTTCGTAGAAGCCGCCCCAGAAGGGATCGCCGAGGAACGAACGGCCGTTCGGCTCACCCTCGCTGTTGTAGTAGCCGGGAGTGCATTCCGTCGTGAAGGTGCTGTTGTCCACCGAGTACGTCCGGACGGTCTGAATCCAGTCCTCCTCCGCCTCGGCTGTGGGCTCGACGACGGTGGCGCCGCGGGTCTGCGCTTCCTTGATGATGTAGGCGATGTGGTCGGCCTGCTGCTCGAACATGAGGGTGGTCGACGCGGTGACACCGCCCTGGACGAACCCGGTCGCGAAGTGGTTCGGGAACCCGTGCGCCATGATGCCGTGCAGCGTGCGGAAACCCTTACCCCAGTGGTCGTAGAGGGAAGTGCCGTCGCGGCCCGCGAACGGCGCGATATCGAACTGGCGCTCGAGCGCGGTGGTGATCTCGAATCCGCTCGCGAAGACGATGCAGTCGAACTCGTGCTCGACACCGTCGACGACGATGCCCTTCTCGGTGATCCGTTCGACACCCTTGGTTTCCGACACGTCGACGAGGGTGACGTTCGGGCGGTTGAACGTCGGAAGGTACTCGTCGTTGAAGACCGGCCGCTTGCACATGTTGCGGTAGTACGGCTTCAGTTTCTCGGCTGTCTCGGGGTCTTCGACGATCTCGTCCACCCGGCGACGGAGGCGCTCCATCGCCCGGTAGTCCTCGATCTCCTTCAGTTCCATGAACTTCGCCGGATCCGCCAGCGCGGCCCAGCCGTTGGTCTCGTTGAGCTTGGCCGCCATGTTGCGGGCGACCTCGGTCCACCCGTCGCAGATCAGGTCGGGCTCGCCCGGGTTGTAGAACGCGAAGGCAGCATTGTGGAAGTTGCGCTGCCGCGCCGCGCGCCAGCCCGGTTCGAGGCTCTCCACCCATTCGGGGTCGGTCGGGTAGTTGGCCCGCTCGAAGATGTAGGACGGGGTCCGCTGGAACACGGTCAGGTGCTTCGCACCGCGCGCCAGATGCGGGATCGCCTGGACGCCGCTCGACCCGGTGCCGATGATGGCGATCTTCTTGTCGGCAAGCTTGTCGAGCCCGCCGTGCAGGTCGCCACCGGTGTAGTCGTAATCCCAGCGGGCGGTGTGGAACGTGTGGCCCTTGAAGTCGGTGATCCCGGGGATGCCCGGAAGCTTCGGGCGGTTGTAGGGACCTTGTGCCATGACGACGAAGCGAGCACGGATCTCGTCGCCCCGGTTCGTGCGGATCTGCCAGCGATCGATCTCGTCGTCCCACTCCAGGGAGCGGATCAGCGTATGGAAGATCGCGTTGTCGTACAGACCGAAGTGCTTACCGATGCGCTGGGCGTGTTCGAAGCATTCGTCCCCCTTCGAGTACTTCTCCTTCGGCATGTAACCGGTTTCCTCGAGCAGGGGGAGATAGCAATAGGCATCCGAGTCGATCTGGATGCCGGGGTAGCGATTCCAGTACCAGACGCCACCGAAGTCGCCGCCCAGTTCGACGATGCGGAAGTCGGTGACGCCGGCCTGCTGAAGACGATGTGCCGCGATGAGACCGCAGAACCCACCGCCGAGGACGACCACCTCGATGTCGTCGGTGATCGGTTGCCGTGGCACGACCGGCATGTGGGGATCGCCCTCGTAGAACTCCGCGAACTCGTTGTCGGCTTCGAGGTACTGTTTCTGGCCCTCGGGGCGAAGTCGCTTGTCGCGCTCGGCGAGGTACTTCTCTCTGAGGGCGGGGATGTCGACGTCGGGTGTCTGGGTGGGGGCGCAGTTCTTCATGCGGAGATCCTCGGGCTAGGGGGGAGTCGGGTCAGGCGAGGTCGCGCGGAGCGCCCGTACCCATGTAGGTGGCGAGATTGTGATGGAGATTGACGACGCTGCGTTCGCGGTACGGATTCGGCTTGGGGCCGGAGAACCCGCGGGTCTTCATGCCCTTTTGAACAGCGGCCATGTTGTGGAAGTCCTGGGGAAGCACCGTGCGCCAGCCCGGGTCGTCCGCGGGGGTGTACTCCCATTCCGTCTTCGGCTCCTCACCGGCGGGGAAGAGTTCGTACACAGCGGCTTCGAAGATGCACTTGTCGGGGTCGTCGCCGTAGGGACGGGCGCTGTAGCAGAGCATGTTGTTGAGGGCATGCCCGATCTGGAAGTTCGGGAAGATCTGCCACGCGGTACCGCTCTGGGCGACCACTTCGGGCGGAACGGTCGGCCACACCACGCCGCGTGCCTCGTCGTCGCGGCGGGCCGAATCGAGCCAGTGGCGCAGCACCTGATCGGGAGGCGTGCCCTCGGGCAGCTCGTCGATCAGCCGCTGTGCGGCGTCGACCAGAGTCCGGGTGGTGTTGGTGTTCGCGTTCTCCCACGTGAAGTTCTGCAGCTGAATGGTGGCCTTGCGCGCGTCCGGGCCATTTCCGACCCGGAGTTTCGCCTGGTTCTCCTCCATGCCCTTCGGCGCGTCGTAACCGATGTTGCTGTGCTTGCCCTGTGCTCGCGACCACCCCAGGAAGTTGCCGAAGTTCATGAACTCCGGATGGGTGTACGGCACGTGGTAGGTCTCCATGAAGGCTTCGAGCGCGACCTTCCAGTTGCAATCGAAGACCAGCCACTTGCGCCAGCGGTACCGCATGTTCTCGAGCTGGAAGTGGTCGAGCAGGGAAGCCGCGGGCTCGAGGTACTCCCGCAGGGGCTCGGCCTCGGGGTCCATGTTGATCCAGATCCAGCCACCCCAGGTGTCGACCTTGACGTCCACGAGGCGGGAACGCTCGGCCGTCAGGCTTTCCCGCCAGTCGTCCCGTTCCGGCGCAAAGGTGTTGTTGCCGTCGAGGTCGTAGCGCCATCCGTGGAAACCGCACACGAACTGCTTCGCGCACCCGTGTGCTTCGCGGGCACCCGCCGGGGTGTCGACGAGCCGGCGGCCTCGGTGTGAACAGACGTTGTGGTACGCGCGAATCGTCTCGGGGGAAGTACGCACGACGATGATCGAGTCGTCGAGAACCTCGTAGGTGAGGAAGTCCCCGACCTTGGCGAGTTCCTCGACGCGGCCGACCTGTTGCCACACCTTCGCCCAGAGCTTGTCGCCCTCGGCGCGTGCGTATTCGCGGGAGGTGTATGCCTCCACGCCGATCGTGAGCGGGGTCGAAAGCGGGTCGGTGGTCGCGGTGGCGGTGTCTTCGATGTTGTCGACGGTGTCGGTCATGGGATCTCCTCTGAAACCGTGCTGTGTCAGCGGGTGATGGCGGCGCGGAAGGTGTCGTCCTTGAGGAACAGCGAGGTGTGGTCGGCGCCCATGTGGGTCCACTTCAGGTTCAGTCCGCCGTCCACGAGGATCGTCTGCCCCGTGACGTAGCTCGACAGGTCGGACAGCAGGAAGAGAATCGCTCCCGCCTGCTCCTCGGGCTTTCCGCGGCGACCCATGGCGATCGCACGACGGTCCCGCTCGGGATCCTCGTCGACATAGGTGCCCGAGGCGGGGGTCTGGGTGACTCCGGGCGCGACGGCGTTGACGCGGATGTTGTCGGTGGCCAGTTCGACGGCCATGGTGCGCGTCGCGGCGACGAGTGCGGCCTTGGCGGTGCCGTATCCGATGTGGAACGGTGCGGTGTTCATGCCGCTGATCGACGAGATGGAGACGATCGAGCCGGGCAGCGACTGCGACTTCAGTTCGGCGGCCACCGCCTGGCTCATGAAGAACATCGTTTCGAGGTTCTGCGTGAACAGTGCGCGCCAGTCGTCGCGTGTCACCCGCGTGGCCGGCATCCAGGTCGCAGGTGCGGCACCACCGGCGACGTTGACCAGGCCGTACAGGTCGCCATCGGTGCGGCGGGCCTGCTCGATGACCTTCGCGATGCCTTCGTCGGTGGACGCGTCCGCGGCCACAGGGATTACCGATAGTCCCTCTGCTGCAAGCGGTTCGATGTGCTTGGTGAGATTCTCCTCCGAGCGGCTCACCGCGATCACGGTCGCGCCGGCCTGGGCGGCTGTTCGCGCCACCGATGTGCCGATGCCACCGCCTGCCGCTCCGGACACGATGACGATCCGGCCGGTGAGATCGACGAATTCGTTGCTCATCGGACGCTCACTTCCCTTCGCGGAGAGCGAGGACACTGCCCTCGGCGTCGGCGGAGATGTACAGAGTGCCGTCGGGGCCCGCGGCGATACCGGCGAACGGTCCCTGTGGACCGGCGAACGGGATGATCCCCTTGAGCGGCTTGGGGGTGACACCTTCGGGCGCGCCGACCGGCAGGTGCCGGGCGATGATCTGCTGCGCCTTGGTGTCCAGGTCCACGCTGATCAACTGCTTCGACCCGGCGTCGACGATGTAGAGCTTTCCGTCGCGTACGAGGATTCCCTGCGGTCGTTCGAGACCGTCGACGAGCGTGTCGACGCCACCGCTCGTGACGGAGACGACGCGACCCGCCCCGGCTTCGGAGACGAGAAGCGTTCCACCCGCGGTGAATGCCACGCCCGTCGGATCCTGAAGTCCCGAGGCCAGCACTTCCGACTGCCCGGACCGGACGGAGTGCACCTTGCCGGTGCCGAGGTCCGCGACCGCCACGGTTCCGTTCCCGGAGACCGCGACGCCGTAGGCCTGGGAGAGTCCGTCGAAGAGCAACTCGCTCTCGGCGGTGGAGGGACGGTAGCGGGAGACGTGAGTGTCGCCGGCGACGATGAAGTCGCCGTCCCCGACGGCCGTGACGCCGCGGATGTAACCGGGCCAGCCGGGGTGGAAGAGCATTCCTGCCGTGTGCAGTTCGCCGTCCGAGCCGAGCGCGAGCAGGAAGGTTCCGTCGGCGACGAAGAGGGTTCCGTCTGGGCCCACCGTCAGATCCAACGGCCAGGTCAGCCCGTCGGCGAGGGCCGTTTTCGTCTCGCCGCCCCCGAGCACCTCGGTGATCTGCCCGGTGAAGCTCGACACGAACAGGCGGTCGCCGACGAAGGTGAGATTGTCCAGGCCCGAACCGATGTCGGCGATGACGGTGCTCTCACCGTTGCGGGGGTCGATGCGCAGCACCTGTCCCGACGCCACCTGGGGAGAGATGATGTAGCCCTCGGAATCGAACTTCAGCGCGACCGGCACGCCGAGGTCGCCGGCGACACGTTCCGGTTCGCCGCCATCGGGATCGATCCGCCAGATGTCGTTGGTGCCGAGCATGGGGTAGTACAGCTTTCCGTCCGGCCCGACTTCGAGGGCGTTGGGGAGCTGGAGGCCCTCCGCGAGGATCTTGGGTGCACCGCCGTTGAGGTCGATCTCCATGAGGCGGCCGTCGGGGCGGCATTCGTCGACGAACAGCCGGCCCTGGTGGAACGTGATGCCGTTCGCGCCGGGAAGGTCGTCGCGCAGCAGGCGGGTGCTTCCGTCCTTGCCTCGCACGCTGACCCGGCCGTCGTAGTACTCGGTGATGTAGAGCTCGCCGTCCGGGTGGAAGGCCAGGTCGTCGGGCGCGGTGATGTCGCTGCCCATGGCGCTGATGGTTTCGAGTTCCCCGGTTCCGGGGTCGAAGGCGCTGATCTGGCTCCCGGCCACCTGCGCAACATAGATGCGGCCGTCTGCACCGGCACGGATGCCGTTCGCGCCGAACAGCCTGCTGGGCGGGGTGAGCCGTTCGAGGCTCCATCCTTCCGCGAGGCTTGTCGATGTACCTGTGTAGCGCGACCCTTGCGTCAAGGTGGGTCCCCTCCTGTAAGAGAACGCAGTTCTGCGTATGACGAGAACATGGTTCTGCCGTTATGGGCGCGAGAGTGGCCGTACTGCGAGGCGTATGCGGAGAATCCGTGTAAAAAGTAGTGACCTAAGCCACTCCCGGCTGCGTTTCGCAGTTAACCACGAACGCAACAGCGTTACAAGTATTGTTATCCTTACAATGATAGGCCGGTGCGCCTGCACTCTGACGAGAACTACATTCTCGTCTGATCGGTACGGAGATCCGAGGAGTCGGGACCCCTGCCGACTCGGGGGCCGGTCACACGCGAAACGGCCGGGCACGGCGTCGAAACGCGGTGCTCGGCCGTTCGGTGGCGTACCGGGTGGGATATTCCGGTGGAGTAGGGGAGTGCTTACATTCGCGAACGCCTACCGGCGCGAATGGCGTTGCGCTCCAATGCGGCCGACGCATTGACCACGCTGTCGCCGAAGCGTTCGAGCACGAGAGTCTGGGTCGCGGCGAGATGGATCCGAGCGAGTCGTTCCGCCTCGTCGGCGCGGCCTGCGGCGATCTCCCCGAGTATCCGTTGGTGGGCGCGCACGGCTTCGTTCGCGTCCTCTTCGGCCGGGTACTCGCCGCGTCGGGTCAGGGCCTCTGCCCAGGCCTCCTCCTGCGCGGACCACAGGGCGACGTAACTGCTCACGGCGTACCGGATCGTCACATTGGGTGTGAAGGAGACGACGAGATCGTGGAATTCGCGCGCTGTCTGGGTGAACGCGACGCCGTCTCCGACAACCTCCGCGGAACTCTCGATGGAAGCCTCGAGGACGGGTACGACCACTTCGAGTCGATCCTCACGCCGCGCGCACTCGGCCGCGCACATCGGCTCGAGCATCTGCAGGCCGGCCGCGAGGTCGCGCAGGGTGACGCGGGCGCCCTGGAGCGAGAGTCCGAGGTGGTAGGCGGCGGAGAACTCGTCGGGGCGATGGACTTCGGCGCCGCCGACGTTGCCCCGGCGTACGGTGACGAGTCCTTCGGTTTCCAGGATGCGAAGTGCTTCCCGGATCGAGGGGTAACTGACGCCGAAGTCCTTGACCAGCTGGTCCTGTGTCGGCAGACGGTAGTTGTCGTCGGACAGGATGTGGTCGCGCAATTCCGCGGCAACGGTCTCGGCGATGCGGCGTTGGGGCACCCGGCCGCGCCGCGGGGTCGTCACGAAAAGCGCCTTCCATACATGGAACGTCAGTCTAGCGACAGGCCGTCTTTTCTACCAAGTATTGCGAGGTTAATTCTCTTAAGCATTGCTATCCTTGTTAGGATTGTCGTAATGTCCGGGCATGGACTTCACGATGGGTGGGGCGGCCCCGGAACTCCGGAGTGAGCTGCGCCGGCTGGTACACGAGCACGTCCCCTCGCACTTTCTCGGCGCGTTCACGGACGACCCTGCCGATCTCGAAGCGGCACAGGCGTTCTGCCGGCTCCTCGCCGACCGTGGCCTGCTGTGCATGACGTGGCCCGAGGAATTCGGCGGTCGTGGAGCGTCGATCTGGGAGCAGACGGTGGTCCGCGAAGAGATGTGGGCGCACCACGAGCCCAGGGGCGCACAGTATATGGGCGTGAACTGGGTGGGACCGACGATAATGCGTCACGGGACAGCAGACCAGCAGAGCACCCATCTGCCGCCCATCGCGCGGGGCGAGGCAATCTGGTGCCAAGGGTTCAGTGAACCGGGATCCGGATCGGATCTCGCCTCGTTGCGGACCGCTGCGCGCCGTGACGGCGACGGGTGGCTCATCTCCGGCCAGAAGATCTGGACCTCCTACGCCACGATGGCGCAGTGGTGTTTCCTGCTGGCGCGAACCTCGACCGGCGCGCGGAAGCAGCAGGGCCTCACCGTGTTCCTCGTGCCGATGTCCGATCCTGCCATCGAGGTCCGGCCCATCCGCGCCATGCTCGGTCCCCATCACCTCAACGAAGTGTTCTTCGACAACCTCCGTGTCACCGACGCCGATGTTCTCGGCACGGTGGACGAGGGCTGGAAAGTGGTGCAGGAAGTGCTCGCCTACGAACGGGTGGGCATCGCCCGGTACGCCCGATGCGAGCGTCTCCTGCAGGCGGCGCCGTCGGTCCTCGGCGACCGGTGGGACGATGTGCCGGACGAACTGAAAGCACGCTGGGCCAGGATGCTCACCCATTGCCGTCGTGCCCGGCTTCTCGCCTACCGGGTGGTGTCGCTGCAAAGCGGCGGCGACGTGCAACCGGGCGACGCGGCGGCATATCGGATCGCCGTGACCACCCTCGATCAGGACAGCGCCGAGGTGCTCACCGAGATAGCCGCCTACGCCACACCGCCCGACGACGATGCGAACGGATTCGACGACGACACCGCCAAGTGGTTCCGGCGCGCGGTCGAAGATCACTGGCGGTATTCACAAGCAGCTACCGTGGCATCGGGAAGCATCGAGATGCAGCGGATCCTGCTGGCCCGAACCCTTCTGGCGGCATCATGAACACGGACCTGAGCACGGAAGCAACCGACTACGGACGCGAAGTGGTCCGAGCACTGGAAGCGGCCGGAGGTGACGACCTCACTCTGGCAGTCGAAAACGACCCCGACCGTCGCCGAACGACCGTGGCACCACTGCTCGGTGAGCTGGGTGCGTGGGACCTCGATCCGCGTGGCAACGCCGACGAACTCGAGGCATCCGCCGCCCTGTGCCGCAGCGTGGGCTACTGGGCGGTGCCCTACCCGGTTGCGGAACGGTTGGCGCGCCCGGCCGATCTCGACGTCGACGGACTGCTCGTCGTCGCGGACTCCGACCCCAAGGCGCCCGTCGGATGTCTCGATCTACGGTGGGCTGCAGTCTCGCTGGACGGCCGGCGCAGTATCGCGGTGGCCAGGCCCCCGAGCACCCCGCCGAGAACCTCGGCATTCGTCGCGCAACTCGACCTCCAGCCGGTCGACGACAACGGTGCGAGCGACCTCGCGCTCGCACTGACCCTGCCGTGCTGGACGCTGCTCGGAATGCTCGACCGGGCAATGGCGTTGACGCGCTCGCACGTGCTCCTTCGTGAACAATTCGGCGCGCCGCTCGCCACGCTTCAAGGTGTGCAGTTCCAGCTCACCGAGGCGGAAGTCGAACGCACCGGACTGGACGTACTCGCGAAATACACACTGTGGAGCATCCAGGCCGGCAACGCCGAAGCGCTCGACGATGCGCTCGCACTGCGCCTGGCGGCCGTCGAAGCTGCACAGACGGTGTTTCGCGTCGCGCACCAGTTGCACGGCGCGAGCGGGTTCTGCGACGAGACGACGCTGTCCTGGATCTCGCGGTACAGCTTGCCGATACGGCGCATCCCGTGGGGACCGTCCGGGACGCTCGACGCGTTGACCCGCCGGATCGGCCGGCGTGGACTGACGGGATTGTTCGGTGACGCTCACGAGAAGGCGATGCGATGAACTACGAATTCCCGGGCGCGCTGACCGTGACCTGCGACGGGCCGATCCGCATCGTCGAAATCAACCGACCCGACGAACTCAACGCCGTCGACAAGACTCTGCACCGGGCACTGGCGACCGTGTGGCGGCAACTGGCGGCCGACACCGATGCCGCGGTGGTGATCCTCACCGGAGCCGGCCGCGCATTCAGTGCGGGTGGTGACCTGGACTGGATCACGTCGTTCCTCGACGATCCGGTCGGGCGCGACGAGAGCATCCGCGAGGGCGCCGAGATCATCGACGAGATGTTGCGCTTCCCGCTCCCCGTGATCGCCGCGGTCAACGGTCCGGCCGTCGGCCTCGGCTGCAGCGTCGCGGTGCTCTGCGACGTCGTCCTCATGTCGGAGAAGGCATACCTGGCCGATCCCCACGTGGCAGTCGGTCTTGTCGCGGGGGACGGTGGCGCCGCCTTCTGGCCGTTGCTCACCCCGATCATGCGGTCCCGGGAGTATCTCTATACCGGAGACAAGATCACGGCGAGCACGGCGGTCGAACTCGGCCTCGCCACCCGCGTCACCGCACCCGAGGATCTGTTGCCCGAGGCGCACCGCCTCGCCGCCCGGCTCGCCGCGCAACCCGCGCAGGCATTGCGGGCTACGAAGCGAGTGGTCAACATGTACCTGTCCCAAGCGCTCGGCGGTCCGATGCAGGCCGGTTTCGCGGCCGAGGTCGCGACCATGCAGTCCGCCGAGCATCGGGACCGGCTGACCGCGCTCCGGAAGAACGCGTCGAGACAGAAGGAGCCGACGCGATGAAGGCTGCGGCCCCTACGCTCGCGGAATTCCGGGCCACGGTCCGCGACTGGTGTCGCGTCCACGTTCCGCCCGACTGGCGCCGTGCGCAGACCGGAGTGCCGGACGACGAGTTCGTGCGATTCCAGAAGGAGTGGTTCCGGACCCTGCGCGGCGCAGGATTCGCTGTGCCGCACTGGCCGAAGGAATGGGGCGGCGGGATGCCGGTCGCCCAGCAGGTCGTGCTGTATCAGGAGCTGGCCGCACACGACGCGCCTCGTCTGGTCCTGCCCTTCGTATCGATCCATCACGCCGCATCGACGCTGCTGGCGGCGGGCACCGACGCGCAGCGGGAGCGCCACCTGCCCGCGATCCTCGACGGAGAGATCTGGTGCCAGGGGTTTTCGGAACCCGGCGCCGGATCGGATATGGCTGCGCTCACGACGAGCGCACGCAAGGACGGCGATACGTACGTCGTCAACGGGCAGAAGCTGTGGGCGAGCGGTGCGATGCACGCCGATCGGTGCCTCCTGCTCGCCCGCACCGATCCCGGCGCCCCGCAGCGCCGCGGCATTTCGTACTTCCTGATGGATATGCGCACACCGGGAATAGAGGTACGGCCCATCCGGCAGGCGACCGGAGAATCGCACTTCTGTGAGATCTTTCTCGACGACGTGATACTGCCGGCGACCGACCTCGTCGGTCCCGAGAACGAAGGCTGGCGGGTCGCACAGGAGACTCTCGGGGCCGAACGCGGGATGACCATGCTCGAACTCGCGGAGCGGCTGGGCAACGGCGGATTCCGGTGGCTCGTCGAGTTGTGCGCCCGACCGGGTCCGCTCGGGACGACGCCACTCGACGATCCTCTGGTCGCCGACCGACTCGCCCAGTTCGAGATCGAACTCACCGGACTGCGAGCGCTGTGTGCCGAGTTCGTCGCGGATGATCGGCCCGGCCCGGCCGATGCGTCGATCGTCAAGCTCTATTACAGCGAATTGCTCCAGCGCATGACCGATTTCGGCACCGAGATCGCCGGTCTCTCGGCCCACACGCAGCTTCGCAAGCCGTCGTCGAGCGGGTGGGAATCCGGTGCGTGGGTTCTGGATTTCATCGGGTCGTGGGAATGGACGATCCCGGGCGGAACCAGCGAAATCCAGCGCACCATCATCGGGGAACGCGGCCTCGGCCTGCCCTACGAACCGAGAGGCAACCGATGACGGAGTCGCTCACCGACCTTTCCGAGTTCCACGACGACGTGCGCGCGGTCGCCCGAGACATCCTCGGCCGATCGGGAAGCGAAACTGCGCCGGAGTGGGAATCGATCGCCGGCTCCGGTTGGCTGGGATTCGAGGCGCCGGGGGAGTTCGACGGTGCCGACGCGTCTTTCGCGGAAGTGGCGGTGGTCCTCCGCGAGATCGGTCGTGCCGCCGCCCCCGGCGGGTACCCGGCGGTCGCAGTACTGGCGATGGGGGCGCTCGGTCTGCTCGAGCCGTCCGCGAATCGTGACCGGATGCTTCGCGACACCGTCGCGGGGACCTCTGTTCCGGTTTTCGCCGCAGCAGGTGAGCCCACGGGCCGGGTACCTTTCCGTCTCGCGTACGTGCCGGGCGGCGCAGTTCTCGACGGCACGGCACCCTTCGTTCTCGGGGCGCCGGGAGCGGACCGGATTCTCGTGCCCGCCGAGGAACCCGACGGGACGGTCGTGGTCGTCGACGTGGATCGGCGAACTCCCGGGCTGATGGTCACCGAGCAACCGGTGATCGACGCTTCCCGCAGTTTCGGTTCCGTCCTGGCGGCAGAGTTACGCGTTCCCTCCGAGTCGGTGTGGCGATTCCGCGGCGACCCCCTGGAGGCGATCGGGCACCTTCACGACCGGGCCGCGGTGGCGGTGGCATGCGACAGCCTGGGTCTGAGCGAGGCGATGCTCGAGGCCACGGTCGCCTACGCCGGCACGCGGGAACAGTTCGGCCGCAAGATCGGTTCCTTCCAGGCCGTCAAGCACGCGTGCGCCGACATGCTCGTTCAGGTGACAGTCGCGCGCAGGCTCGTCGACGCGGCCGTGCGCGGCATCGCGGGCAGGGACGCGGACGCGTCGGTCGCGGCATCGATGGCGAAGTCCTACGCATGTGCCGGAGCGGTCGAGATTGCCGGTAAGGCAATGCAATTGCACGGCGGTATGGGGTACACCTGGGAGAGCGGTATCCACGTGTACCTCAAGCGGGCGACGCTCAACCGTTCGCTGTTCGGCTCACCGGCGCTGCATCGCGCGCGTGTGGCGGAACGGTACCGGGCCGGAACCCGATGACATCGAAGAGTGTTGGTGGTCGCCGAGCGTCCACCTCTCACCGCTGAGGTACGCGCAGCATCGCGCATGCGAGGTCGAGGACCTCGGTTTCGAACGTCGTCAGGTCCGGTGCAGCTCCGCTGTCCTCGGCGCGCTCCCAGGTGGCGAACGACCCGATGACGAAGCGCACCATCAGCCCCACCCGGCGCCGGGCGGCGCTGTCGGGAAGGTCGAGGCTTTCCGCGATCCGGGTCAGAAGAGCGGTCAGCACGTCGAGCGACTCATCACTGGGGTAGTAGTCGGCTCCGGCGTCGTCCGGCCCGGGAACGGTGAGCAGCTCGAGCGGTGCGGCAGCGAGCCACTGCTCGTTGAAACGTGCCCAGTAGCTCGGGTTCCCACGAGCGACCTCTGTGGCGATCGGGTGGACGTACGCGTACACGAGGCGCTCGAGTGTAGGTGGCGCGTCGCGTTCGGCGACTTCCACGAGCGTGGCGCGTTCGATGTTGATCCGCGGCGCATGCCGGGTCCAGACCGCGTCGAGCAGCCCGTGCCACGATCCGAAGTGGTAGGTAATCGCGGAGTTGTTCCGCTGACCCGCGGCTTTGGTGAGTTCGCGCGCGGATGTCCCGTGAATTCCCTTGAGGGCGACGAGTTTCTCCGCGGCGTCCAGCAGAGCGAGGCGACCTGTTGACACTGCCATCCCCCTACTGTACTAAGAAGCTCACCTGAAATATTAATACGTTCTTCTTAGGGAGCTCCATGAACGACTCCTCCACCCGTTCCGTCCTCGTGGCCTTCGTGCTCGCCTCGATGCTGGGCCTCGCGGGGTGCGCGAACGGCGAATCCGCGGAAGGAGGTGAGCTCTCGCCCGGATCGCTGGTCACCCACCGGGCGCTGGCCACCGCTGCGGCGCTACCCAGCGCGGTACGCACCGAGTTGATCACCTATGTGTCCGAGGACGCCGCCGGACAGCCGGTCCTGGTCTCCGGCACTGTCGCGATCCCGCGAGGCGATGCTCCGGAAGGCGGATGGCCGGTTGTCAGCTGGGCACACGGGACGACGGGGGTCGGTGACGCGTGCGCTCCGTCGGCCGACACGGTCGGCGGACCCGCACACAGTTACGTCTCGAGGGCGGGGGCGATGCTCGATCGCTGGGTCGCCGACGGCTACGTTGTGGTCCAGACCGATTACGAAGGGCTCGGTACGCCCGGCGGGCATCCGTACATGAACGGCGAGAGCGCACGGAACTCGGTCGTCGACATCGTGCGTGCGGCACGCGAACTCGATGCCGGCGTCGGAAGTCGGTGGACGGTGATGGGGCACAGTCAAGGTGGGCACGCCGCCTTGTACACGGCGGCCGGTGGTCTCGACCGCGCTCCGGAACTCGAGCTACAAGCGGCAGTGGTGCTCGCGCCCGGGAGCAGGACCAGCGACGTCGCGGGATTCTTCGCGTCCGGCGGCCCGGGGATCGAGCAGGCTCTGAGTTTCCTGCCGGTCCTTCTGCTGGGTGCCGAGGCGGCCGACCCGAGCCTGTCGGCCGATGCGATGCTCACCGACACGGCGCGACCGTTGCTCTCCGCCGCCCGCACCGGATGCATGGACGATGTGCGTGCTGTGGCCGACACGGTTCCCGTGGACAACCTGTTCGCGCCGGATGCCGAGATGAGCCGTATCGGGGAGTACTACGCGACCCAGGAACTCGAGTCACTCACGCCGGTCGTGCCGACACTGGTCGTGCAGGGCACCGCGGATGTCCTCGTCTCCCGGGCGGCCACCGACCGGATCACGGAAGCGTTGTGCGGCAACGGTGCCGCACTGACCTACAGCGTCTACGACGGCGCCGATCATCGCGGTGTGCTGGAGGAATCGCTGCCCGAGGTGAAGGCTTTCATAGACAAAGCGCACAGCGGCGAAGTTCCGGAGCCGACCTGCGGCTGACGCTCACCACGTTGGTAGCTTTCTGCCCGCTCAGCGGGCAGAAAGCTACCAACGTCAGTTCACCCCGAGCCGCGCGACAGCCAGGTCCCGGATCTCGTTCGACTTGATCTTCGCGCTGCCCGTCAAGCTGATCTCGTCCTCGTCGAAAAACAGCACTTCGCGCGGAACCTTGTAGCTCGCGAGTCGCTCCCGCAGGTACGACCGGATCCCGTCGACATCGAGGTCCGCGCCGGAGTGCGCCACGATGCACGAGACGACGACCTCGCCGAGCGTGTCGTGCGGAACGCCGACGGTGCGGGCGACCTTCACCCCGGGATGCGCGACGAGTGCCTCGTCCACCTCGAGCGGTGACACATTCGCGCCGCCGGTCTTGATGATGTCGGTGAGCCGGCCTTCCCAGAACAACCGGCCCGCCTCGTCGAGGTAGCCGCCGTCTCCGGTGTGGAAGAACCCGTGCTCGTCGACGGTCTCACTGAGAGGTGTGCCGACGTATCCGAGCATCAGCGTGGGGCTCTTGACGCAGATTTCGCCCCGCTCGCCGCGTGGCAGAACTGCACCGGTCAGTGGTTCGACAATCTCGATCGTCACGCCGGGCAGTGGTTCACCGCTGCTGCCGGCCGCGACCTCGGGCGGGGTGTTGGCGGGGTAACACGCGCTGATGGTGAATGTTTCGGTGTTGCCGTACGCGTGCCCCGGCTCGTACCACTCGGCGGTTACCGTGGGGTGCCGCGCGACGGGGGTGTTGAAGTCGACATAGAGCAGACTGCTCAGATCGGCACTGTCCCAGTTGGGTGCGCCCACGAGCTGGGCCCACTGGTGTGGCCAGGCGAACGGGAAGTTCACTCGCTCTTTCTCGATGAGATCGAGTGCTTCCACAGGATCGAACGTCGGTTGCAGCACGAGGCAACCGCCGCTGGCGAGGGTGTTGCCCAACGCCATCGCGAAGTTGCCGGACCAGAAGTAGCCGTTGGCCGTCCAGCATCGGATGTTGTGCTCCGGTGCGAATCGGTACATGCGCCGGAAGCGCCACATCTGGATACTCACGCCGCGGTGGGCACTGAGAATCCCCTTCGGCTTGCTCGTCGAACCGGAGGAGAAGAACAGCACGGCGACGTCACTGGGCCGCACAGCCGCCGCGGAGGATTCGACCAGTGCGCGCGGTTGCGCCTCACCGTGGGCCAGGAATTCCTCCCACGACGGGAGCGACGCGACTCCGTCGGGGGAGCCGACCATGGCGACGTACCGCAGAAACGGGTACTTCGCCGACTGCACCACACCGGACGTCGCGGTGCCGATCTGCGGCTCCAGACCGGCCAGGGCAGCGGCGAAATCCGTCTTGAGCACGGTGCGCTCGAACAACAGCACCGATACTCCCGATGTCTCGAGCATGTAGTCGAGTTCTGCCGGGGTCGAGAAGGTGCTCAGCGTGACGGCGACGCCTCCCGCGAGGGAAGTGCCGAACACCGCCGCGATCCATTCGGGACGGTTCGTCATCAGCACGCCGACGCGGCCGTCCTTGCTCAGTCCGACGGCGCGCAGTGCCCGTGCCACCTCGACGGCACGTTCCCACAGGTCGTCATAGGTCCAGCGTGTGGTGCCGTCCGCGTCGTGCATCACGAGCGCTTCACGGTCGCTGTACAACTCTGTCACTTCGCGCAGGAAACCGGGCAGGGTGAGGGCACCCAGACCGGGTTCTTCGCTGAGCGGAGGTCCCGACACGATCGAAACGGACTCCACCACTTCCGTGTTCGTCCCAGTGCTCATGATGACTCCCTTGTCTGCGGTGCCGTCAGAGCGGCAGCTCGACCTCGGCGGTGGAGGAGACGAGGACGTTGCCGTCCTGATTGGTCAGGCGCAGCTTGATCTGGACGAGAGGGACACCCCACGTGGTGTCGGTCTCCTTGCCGACGACCTCGGCGTCGAAGTACGTGACGTCGCCCTCGAATGCCGGGCCGCGGAAGTCCGACTTGATGTGGCGGACCATGCCTTCGTGCCCTGCCCAGTTGGCGAGGAAGTCGGTGCACCACGCACCCATCGTCGCGCCGTAGCCGTAGGCCCGGGCCATGCCGACCTCGCCGGCTTTCTCGGCGTCGATGTGCCCGCGTGACGGGCCCACGTACAAACCGTCCCGCTTGCGCGGGTCGATCATGGCCCCTTCTTCGTCGAAGCCGAATCCTTCGACCCAGCCCGGATCCTGGTTGATCCACGGATCCTCGACGCCCTCCGGTGCCACCCATTCGAACGTGCCCCAGATGTTGAAGAGGAACGCCCGGTATTCCGTGGTGAACGTGGCGATGCTGTGCGGTCCGATCACGCGGCGGGGGAGGGTGTCGCCGACCTTGACCTCGTCGAAGTGCGGGGACGTGCCCGCCCAGTTGGACAACAGCCATTCGTGGCGCAGGGCCTCGATCTCCAGAAGTTCCTCGTTGGTCCACTTCTTGATCTCGCCGAGCTGATTCTCGTACATGCCACGCTTGGTGGCTTCGGCAGAGAGATAGCGGATCGCGGTGGAACGTTCACGGGCGACCAGGGCGCCGTGCTGATTGGTGTGCGTGGTGTCGCCACGCGAGAACATCGTGGGGCCCGCGAATTTGGTTTCCGTGACCTTGTAGTCGTGGAAGCGGCGATCCTGGAAGAGCTTGTCGCCGGGGCGGACCGGGACGCCGTAGAACCACCATTCCTCGCCGCCGAAGATGAGGTGGCTGTTCGGGATGTAGCCGACGCACGCCGGTGCGGCGCCGTGCCCGAAGTCGAGAGCCACCGCGATGGACTGGGGCGCGACCAGGCCTCCGAACTTGGATTCGCGCGCGAACGTCTCGTTCCAGTGCAGCGGGTTGGGATTGTCCATCGCCATGGCCCACCGCCGAATGTCGGACGTGCTGCACGGATCCCAGAGTTGCCCGCCGCCGACCGGCTTGCCGACGCGGTGTTCCACGTCGGACAGGTCCAGTTCCACGGTTTCCGGCGCTGACGACTTCTTGCTCATCTGTGTTCCCCCGATTATCGATTGACGTCGACGACGATGCGCCCGCGCACCGTGCCGTCCATGAGGTGGTCCGCCGCGGTGATCGCTTCTTCGAGCGATACTTCCCGGGCGATGGCGTCGAGTGCGGTCGCGTCGAGATCGCGGGACAGGCGAGCCCACGCGGTTACCCGCCGCTCACGCGGTGCCATCACGCTGTCGATTCCGAGCAGGGACACGCCGCGCAGGATGAACGGCGCGACCGAGGCCGGGAAATCCATGCCCTGTGCCAGTCCGCAGGCGGCGACGGCACCGCCGTAGCGTGTCTGCGCACACGCGTTCGCGAGTGTATGACTGCCGGCTGTATCGACGACGCCTGCCCAGCGCTCCTTCTGCATAGGCTTGCCGGGTCCGGACAGGTCCGCGCGGTCGACGACGGTGGACGCACCGAGCTGCTGGAGGTAGTCGGCTTCGGACGTCTTTCCGGTCGCGGCCGCCACGGTGAATCCGGCCTTGGTGAGCAGCGCGATCGCGACGCTGCCGACGCCGCCGGTCGCGCCGGTGACGAGGATTTCTCCTTGGTCCGGGGTGATGCCGAAGTTCAGGAGAGCCTCCACGCACAGGCTCGCCGTGTAGCCGGCGGTGCCGATCGCCATCGCTTGCCGGGCTGTGAATTCGTCGGGCAGGGGGACGAGCCAGTCTCCGCGGAGGCGCGCCCGCTGAGCCAGTCCGCCCCAATGGGTTTCGCCGACTCCCCAGCCGTTGAGGACGACCCGGTCTCCCGGCGACCACTCTGCATGGGTGCTGTCGGTGACGACGCCCGCGAGGTCGATTCCGGGGACCATCGGGAACTTGCGCACCACCGGGGATTTGCCGGTAATCGCCAGTGCGTCCTTGAAATTCAGCGTGGAATATTCCACATCGATGGTGACGTCGCCGTCGGGGAGATCGCTGTCCTCGAGGTCCTTCAGGGTCACCGTCTGGCCGGCGTCGCCCTTGTCGATCACTAGTGCCGAAAACATCTGTAGAGACTTCCTTCCTTGGTCCGCCCGTGGTGCGTTCGGACGTTGCACTCCGACCGCACCGTACTTCAATCATTACAAGGATGGCAATACTTGAATGTTCGGCCCCGAGCGGTGATACTCCCTGTGATCGTCGTCACGATGCATCGCGTTCGAGTGTGGGAATCGTTTCTGGGCGGCGAGAGCCGCCACCTACCGAAATCACCCGGAGTTCCTGCTCACCGACCCGCGCACCGTGTGCCTCATCCCGGCTGTTCCGTCTCCCTCGAGAGGTCCCCATGTTCCGACACAGACGTTTCCTGCCCGCGGTAGCCGCGGCATGCGCCGCGGCGCTACTGCTGACCTCGTGTGGTGAGGCGAGTTCCGACGCGGGCGCGTCGACCACCGAGGCCGGCGACCCGGTCGCGGGCGGCTCGCTCACCGTCCTGCAGACCGGCGAGCCACGTTCGCTCGATCCTGCGGCCCTGACCAACTATTGGGCGTTCCAGCCCGCCCTCGGCAACGCGCTGTACGGAACATTGATGGTCAACGATGTCGAGTCGCTCGACATCGAGTACAAGATGGCCACCGACTTCTCGACCACCGACGGCGGAGCCACGTTCGCTCTCGAACTCCGGCCCGACCTCGTGTTCACCGACGGCACTCCGCTCGATGCTGCTGCGGTGAAGTACAACTGGGATCGCCTCGTCGATCCGGCCCTGGGCTCGACGTCCGGCAGATGGGCGGCCCAGATCGCCGAGACGCGTGTCGAAGGTCCGACCACGCTGCAGGTCACGATGAGATCCCCCAACCCGCACTACGCACAGTCCATCGTGGGAAGTTCGCTGAACTGGATCGCGTCGCCGGCAGCATTGGCCAAGGGACCGGGCGAATTCGATGCGAACCCCGTCGGTGCGGGTCCCTTCACCCTGACATCGTGGACGCGTCAGGACGCGATCGAACTGACCAAGAACCCCGACTACTGGGATGCGCCGAAGCCGTATCTGGACACTCTCACCATCCGGACCGTGAGTGACACGAACCAGCGAGTGAACGCGATGACGACCGGTGCCGCGGATCTGGCGTCCGAAACGAACTGGGCGAGTCTCAACAAGGTCGAAGCCGCAGGGCTGAACACCGAGGTCGTCCCGACGGGTGGTGGGCAGTTCGTGGGCATGAACTTCGCACGCGCTCCCTTCGACGACGCACGTGCACGCCGGGCGGTGTCCCTCGCCGTGGACCTCGACGCGATCAACACGGCCGTCTACAACGACGAGGGTCAGATCCCCGAGACTCTTTTCGAGGAGAGCTCACAGTTCTTCAGTGACATCCCGCTCAAGGAGACCGATCCGGCCGCCGCGCAGAAACTGTTCGACGAGTTGGCCGCCGAAGGCAAACCTGTCTCGTTCACATTCTTGTCCTACCCGACGACGGAGAGCCGGACACTCGGCGAGGCTCTGCAGGCACAGCTGAGCGCGTTCCAGAACGTCGAGGCGAAGGTGGACGTTGTCGACTATGCCCAGGCAACGGCCCGCACCGCCGCACGCGACTTCGACATGCTCATTTCGTCGGCCGTCATCCAGGATCCCGACAACCCGCTGTGGCTGGCCTTCCACAAGGACTCGTCCGGCAACACAGTCGGTGTCGACGACGCGGAACTCAATGCAGCACTGGACGCCGGCCGCATCGGTGTGACCGTCGAAGAGCGCACGGCGGCCTACGAAACGGTCCAGGAGCGCCTGGTCGAGCTGAATCCGGGCATCTGGTACTACCGCGCGGTGCCCGCAGTCGTGTGGGGAGAGAACGTGCAGGGAGTCGATGTCTACGCACTCGGATCGCCGTTGCCCGAGGAGATCTGGGTCACCGACTAGTTCCCATCGCTACCGCACCGGCGCAGAACCAATGACAGGAGCAAACGAAGTGACAGTGAACTGGCGAAGAATGCCACGTCCATTGCTGGTGGCCGTCGCATCGGTCATGGTGGCGGCCGGTTGCGGTAGCGGCGGGGCGTCGGGGAACGACGGCGCCGGGTCCGACACCCCGGTCCGCGGCGGCGAACTGGTGATGGCCGTCAACGTCGAGGGCCAGACGATGGATCCGGTCTGGTGCGCAACCCACGCGTTCGACCGATGCCTGCCCGTATTCGGAACCCTCCTCCGCTTCGATACCGAGGACGAACAGTTCGTGCCCGCGATGGCCTCGGCGTTCGAGTCGGAGGACGGCATCACCTGGACCCTGACACTGCGCGACGGTGTGCGGTTCAGCGACGGCACACCGTTCGACGCCGACGCCGTCGTCTTCAACTGGGACCGCGTCAAGGACCCCGCGAATCTCTCGCCGTCTGCCCGGATCGCGGCGCCGCTGACCTGGAGGGTGATCGATCCGCTCACGGTCGAGGTGGTTTCGGGCGAACCGAACTACCAGTTGCCGTGGGCGCTCGCGCAGGGGATGGGCATGATCGGGTCACCCACCGCCATCACGCAACTCGGTGCCGACTTCGGCAACGCCCCGATCGGCGCGGGCCCGTTCCTCCTCGAGAAATGGACACGCAACTCCGAGGCCAGGTTCACGGCCAACCCCGAGTACTGGGACGAAGGCGCGCCGTACCTCGACAGCTTCGTCCTGAAGGTGATCGGCCAGGACGATCAGCGCCTCAACGCCTTGCGATCCGGAGAGATCGACATCAACTGGTCGCTGCTCTCCAAGGACGCCAGAGCGGTCGAAGCCGAGGGATTCACGGTCCATGCGCTTCCACTGGTCGGGGGAACGGGACTGAACTTCAATTTCGAGGACCCGGACCTGAAGGACCCGCAACTCCGGCTCGCAGTGCTCAAGACGTTCGACAGCGCGCAGATCAACAGTGCCGTGTACCCCGGCGACGACCCGGTGGACGCATTCCTGTTCCCCGACAGCGCGTATCGTGACGACGACTTGGGCACCTTCCCCGAGAAGAATCTTCCCGAAGCGCAGGCCCTGCTCGACGAGTACCTGGCGAAGACGGGGAAGAGCGACCTCACGTTGCGGTTGAGCACGTTCGCCGGCCTGCCCGCACTCGAGCAGGTCGCCCAGCTCATCCAGTCGCAGGTACAGCAACTCGACGGCGTGCGTGTCGAGATCGACTCGATGGATTACGCAACCCTGCAAGGTGTTCTACGTTCGGGCCGATACCAGATGGGGATCGCCGCGACGTTGTCGCAGCATATGGACGCCATCTACGACACGTTCCACTCGGACGGCACGAACAACATCACCGGGTACTCGAATCCGAAGGTCGACGAGGCTCTCGACGCGAGCCGGGCATCGAAGGATCCGGACGTGGTCGCCGAGGCGTACAAGGTGATCAACGGTGAGATCTCCAACGACGCACCGCTGCGGAACTGGCGCTACCAGACCGGGTACATCTTCACTCCGGGATACGTGCAGGGCCTGGTCCTCACGGGCACTCTCAGCGGCGCAGGGGTCTATCTCGATCGGGCGTGGGTCGACAAGTAATTCTCCACATTGCCGCGGTGTGCGGCGGGCACGGCCGTGATCTACGGCCGCGCCCGCCGCGACTCGGCACACCGAACGAACGGGGTTGATCGAGCGTGGGCGTCATCGTCAGACGAAGTGCGGTACCGATAGGGAACTTCCTGCTGCTGATCTGGATGGTCAGTGTGGCGGTGTTCCTGCTGCTGGAATTGATCCCCGGCGATCCGGTCGACAGTCTGGTTCCACCGGGTGCGAGCGACGAGATGCGCGACATCGCCCGCGCGAGTTACGGTCTCGACGATCCGCTGATGGAGCGGTACCTCTCGTGGATCGGTGGTGTGCTCCAGGGCGATTTCGGGCGCTCGTTCACCACCCAGACGGATGTGCTCGCCTCGATCGCCGAACGTGCTCCGGTATCGCTGGAACTCGCGATCCTGTCCATGTTCGTCGCGCTCGCGGTGTCGATCCCCGTCGGTGTCTGGTCGGCCTACCGCCCCGGGGGCCGTCTGGACCGGGTCGCGACGGCGTTGACCTCTGCGACACTGGCCGTGCCGTCCTTCGTTCTCGGCATCCTCCTCGTGTTCGTCTTCGGCGTGCAACTCGGTCTGCTCCCGACACTCGGCTGGGTGCCGTTCTCCGAGGATCCCGTCGAGCACCTCCTGCACATCGCCCTTCCGGTTCTGACCTTGGCTGCGGGTGAATGTGTGCTGTTCACGAGGCTTCTCAAAGGCGACATGATGGCGACTCTGCAACAGGATCACGTCCTCTCGGCGCGCGCCCGGGGATTGCCCACGTCGCGGATCCTCGTCCGGCACGCGCTGCGGCAGTCGTCCTTCTCGCTCGTCACCGTGTCCGGTGTGGTGATCGGCCGGCTCATCGGGGGCACGGTGATCGTGGAACTGATCTTCTCCCTGCCGGGGATGGGCAGCCTCGTCGTCAATTCGATTCTCTCGCGCGACTTCATCGTGGTGCAGGCGGTCGTGCTGCTCAGCGCGTTGCTCTACCTGTCCATCAATACCGTCGTCGACCTGGCCTACCCGCTGCTCGACCCGAGAGTACGGAAGGTGAGTGCCTCGTGACCGATGTCATCCGGCAGGAGAGTACCGGCACCGCGACGGAACATCTCCCGCCGACCGAAGTCCCTCCCGTTCCCCGGAAGGCCGCGCGCAGACGGGGACGCGATTACGGCGCGGTACTCGGTGCGGTGTGGATCGCTGCCGTGGTCGTCGCCGCTCTGGTCGCGGATTGGCTCCCGATGCCCGACCCCAACGAGATCACCGACGACTTCAGCGCCCCACCTTCGTGGGGATCGCACCTGCTGGGAACCGATTCGCTGGGACGAGACATCTTGTCGCGGTGCATCCACGGTGCCAGGGTGTCGATGGCGGTCGCGATCGGCGGTACCGCTATCGCGATGATCATCGGGGTCGCGGCGGGCATGGTCGCCGGTTATTTCCGTGGAGTGACGGACCGCATCGTGTCGCTTCTCGTCAACTTCCTGCTGTCCTTCCCGGCCCTGATCTTCCTCATCGCGCTGGTGGCCGCTCTCGGTCCGGGCCTGCCGACATTGGTCCTCGGCCTCGCGTTGCTGGGCATCCCGAACTTCGCACGGGTGGCGCGAGCCAACACCATGGCGTTCGCGGAACGTGAATTCGTCATCGCGGCGAAGGCCCTCGGTGCCGGACCGTGGCGTGTGCTGCTGCGGGAGCTACTCGCCAACGTGATGCTTCCGGTCATGTCGCTTGCTCTGGTGGTGATGGCCACTCTCGTGGTCGCAGAAGGCAGCTTGAGCTTCCTGGGACTGGGGGTGCCGCCACCGACGCCGAGCTGGGGCGGGATGCTCGCCGCGGGACGTGAATCACTCAGGGAATACCCGCATCTCGTGCTAATTCCGTCGTTGTTCTTCTTCTTGACCGTGTACTCGTTCAACAAGCTCGGCGACTGGATGCGGGGCCGGATAGGTAGGGAGTCCTCCATATGACCGAGGTAGGGGAGATGACGGCGGACGCCGCCGTCGAGAATCCGGGCGCCGCGTCATCCCGCGGTGCGCTGCTCGAGGTGCGCGGGCTGCGGGTGTGGTTCGATACGCCGCGAGGTCAGGTCAGGGCCGTCGACGGCGTGGACCTGCGCGTCGAAGCGGGACGGACCCTCGGCATCGTCGGCGAGTCGGGTTCCGGAAAATCGGTGCTCTCACGCGCGGTCATGAAGATCCTGGCTCCCAGCGCGCGAGTCCTGCCGGGCAGCGAAATCCTGCTCGACGGCGTCGACCTCGCCACGGTCTCGCCGAAGCGGAACAAGCACCTGTGGGGCGTGGATCTGGCGATGGTCTTCCAGGACCCGATGACCTCACTGACACCGGTCCTCACCATCGGACAGCAACTCACGGAGACACTGCGTTTCCACCTCGGCCTCGACCGCCGGGCAGCGAAGACCGAGGCGATCCGGTTGCTGACGCAAGTCGGCATCCCGGAGCCGGCCACGCGGTTCGGCCGGTATCCGCACCACCTGTCGGGGGGAATGCGGCAGCGGGTGACGATCGCACTGGCAATCGCGTGCTCACCGAAGTTGCTCATCGCCGACGAACCCACCACCGCGCTCGACGTCACCGTGCAGCAACAGATCCTCGATCTGCTCGGCGATCTGCAGGCGACGACCGATATGGGCATGATTCTCATCACGCACGATCTCGGAGTCGTGGCAGGACGCACGGATTCCATCGCCGTCATGTATGCGGGAAAGGTCGTCGAGACCGGCCCGACGCGACAGTTGTTCTCCCACATGCGCCACCCCTACACCCGGGCGTTGATGGACGCGATCCCGCGTCTCGGCGATCCGAGCCACACCCGACTGCCGTCCATCCCCGGGCGGCCGCCCACCGTCATCGACCCGCCCGCGGGGTGCAGCTTCGCGCCGAGATGCCCGTCGGCGCAGGCCCGGTGCCTGGTGGACACGCCCCGGCTCGAGGCCGCAGACGACTCACCGCAGCATTCCGCCGCCTGTTTCTATCCACTGGGCACGCCTGCCGGTGACACCGCACGAGAAGCCAACGCCTCCGCCGGTGTGACGGCGGCCGGGACCCGAATCGATTCCAGGGACGTGATCTGATGGCCGGCAGTGGAACTGCGCATCTGCGGGACGACCAGGACGTGGTGCTCAGCGTCCGGAACCTCACCGTCGAATATGCAGGCAAGGGCAACGAGCGGGTCTTCGCGGTCTCGGACGTGAGCTTCGACGCCAGACGAGGAGAGACAGTCGGCCTGGTCGGGGAATCGGGATGCGGTAAGTCGAGCGTGGCGAAGGCGATCCTGCAACTTCCGCCTCCCACATCGGGTTCGGTGGTCGTGGACGGATCCGAGATCGTCGGTCTCAGAGGCTCCGCACTTCGTGCGCACCGCCGGAAGCTGCAGATGATCTTCCAGGATCCGATTTCCTCTCTCAACCCGATGCGCAAGGTCAAGGACATCGTGGCCGAAGGCTTGCGGATCCAGGGCGGCGCGCCGGCAGAGGAAATCGAGTCTCGCACCCGGGCGATGATCGAACGTGTGGGTCTCGACCCGGATACGGCGTCGGATCGGCTGCCCCACGAATTCTCCGGAGGACAGTGCCAGCGCATCTCGATCGCGCGGGCGATGGTTCTCGATCCCGAACTCGTGATCTGCGACGAGCCGGTATCCGCGCTCGACGTGTCCGTGCAGGCCCAGATCATCAACCTGCTCGAAGACATGAAGACCCGGTACAAGCTCACTCTCGTCTTCATCGCGCACGACCTCGCGGTGGTGAAGAACGTGAGCGACCGTGTCGTGGTGATGTATCTCGGCAAGGTGTGTGAGGTCGCAGCGTCCGACGAACTGTTCAGCGCACCCGCGCATCCGTACACGCGCGCTCTGATCAGCGCCGTTCCCGAACCCGATCCCGAGGCGCCGGTGCAACGCACGGCACCGGCCGGAGATATCCCGTCACCTGTCGATCCGCCGAGTGGATGCCGGTTCCGCACCAGGTGCCCGTCGGCCCGGGACACGTGCGCCGCCGAGGAACCGTCGATTCGCGAGATACGTCCGGGCCATTTCGTGGCATGCCATTACCCGGAGGGCGTCTCGTCGGAGACCGACTGTGCCGCGGGGGTCGGCGTCGCTGCCGGACAGCGGGAAGATCAGCGCGCCGTCCACCCGCCGTCCACGACGACGGTCTGACCGGTGACGTAACTACCGGCGTCACCGGCGAGCCACACGATCGCGCCGACGATGTCGTCGGCGGTTCCGTCCTTCGGGAGCGGAGTGTTTCTCCGCAGGTATTCGGAGGCGCGTTCACTGTCGTAGAGCGGCCCGGTGATTTCGCTGCGAAAGAAGCCGGGCGCCACCGTGTTCACCCGGATCGAGTGTCGCGCCCACTGGACGGCGAGCTCGGCCGTCAGACCGGACAGCCCGAGTTTGCTTGCCGCGTAAGAAGCCTGGGGGATACCCGGGACGCCGACTCGTCCACTGATGGACGAGACGTTCACGATGGAGCCGCGTCCGGCAGCGCGCATGTGCGGGAACACGTCCTGTGCGAGGCGGAACGGCGCCAGCAGGTTGAGGTCGAGGGTACGGCGCATCGCGTCGAGCGGTTCCGACTCGGCCCGCTCCTCCGTGAACATGCTTCCGGCTGCATTCACGAGGATTTCGGGGGGTCCGAGTTTCTCGGCCACGGCCGGCACGACTTGTCCGATCGCGTCGAGATCGGTCAGGTCGGCGGCCACCGCGAAGCCGCCGATCCGTTCGGCGAGTTCTTCGAGACGGTCTTTCCGGCGGGCCACGACGGCAACCTCGGCGCCCAGTCCCGCGAGGGTTTCCGCGACGGTCGCGCCGAGTCCGGAGGACGCGCCGGTCACGATCGCGACCCGGCCTTCCAGGCCGAACATTCGTGTGACGATCTCGCTGTTCAACGCCACGGGGCGCTCCTCGGGTTCGGGGGTGGATCGATGTACGAGCAGAGTGTCACGTCCGGTCCGGCGCGGGCCGCCGGTGTGCGTGGACGAGTTCGCACAACCCGGCGCGCTGGATCTTGCCCATGGCGTTGACGGGCAGGCAGTCGATCCGGCTCCAGATCTCGGGGACCTTGTACGGGGAGAGTTCACTTCGGCACAACTCGGTGAGCGCGTCGAAATCCGGTTGTTCTGAGGAACTTTCGATGACCGCGGCGACACGCTGGCCGAGCCGGTCGTCCGGCACCGGGTATACCGCGACCTTCGTGACGTCGGGATGGGTGGCGATGACGCGCTCGACCTCGAGCGGGTAGACGTTCGCTCCGCCGCGGATGATGACGAGTTTCTTACGGTCGACGACGGTGAGCCAGCCGTCGGCGTCCACGGTCCCGATGTCGCCGGTCGGGACGGTTCCGGGTTCCGGCGGCCGGATGTTCCCGTCCTCGAGGTAACCGAGCATCGGCGTCCATGCGTGTGCCCAGTGTCCGGTTGTTGCGCCGGTCAGCCGCAGTTCACCCGGCTCACCGGGAGGAAGGCGGCGACCGTCGTCGTCGTACGCGCCGACGTCGTACTGGGGCAGTACCTGTCCGCTCGTTCCGGCTCGCCATGCGGTGCCGGGTGGGTCGATGGACACGACGGTGGGTGCTTCCGTCAGACCGTAGGTGACGCGCGGTATCAGGCCGTGTGCGTCGGCGAAGGATCGGCGCAGGCCGTCGGGGGTGTCGCTGCCGCCGCTCCACACCTCGCGCAGCGAACCGAGATCCAGGTCGGGTCGCGCGGCGAGATCGTAGAGCTGGGCCGGGGCGCCGTTCCATACGGTGACGCGGCGGGAAGAGATCCAGTGTGCGACACCCTCGAGGTCGCGCCGGTTCATGATCACGGCGCACCCGCCCGCCTGTGCGGTGAGCAGGGTGGAGAGCACCATGAGATTGAGAATCGTCAGCGGGAAGCTGTCTCCCTTGCGAAGTTCCCGGCCCCAGCCCCGGGTGGCGACCAGCACTGCTCCGGGCAAGAGAAGGTTGCGCTGGCTGTGCACGACGGCTTTCGGTGTCCCGGAAGTCCCGCTGGTGAAGGCGATTCCGGCGGGCTGATCGAGATCGTGGGTGAGGGGCGGGCACTCGTGGCCGGCCGCAAGTAGTGCGGCCCAGCAATCGGGGCCGACACACCGCGACCCGCCGGCCTTGTACTGGGGTCCGGCGAGCACCACGGCCGGCGCGCAGATGTCGTGCAGGTTCTGTTGCTCTGCGGCGGAGAGTGCTTCGCCGATCCCGGCCCAGACCGCGCCGACGCGTTGTGCTCCGTGGAAGGCCGCGACGATGTCGAGGTCGTTGGGCAGGCACGCTGCCACCCGGTCGCCGGGCCGGACACCGAGTGTCCACAACGCCCCTGCGGCGCGTCGGGCCTGGTCGTCGAGTTGGGCGTACGACCACACTCCCGAGGCGGCCTCGATCGCCGGTGCGTCCGGGTGGGACGAAAGGGCGGAGTCGAGCACCGTGTCGATCGTGCCCGAGAGGGCGCTGGTTCTGTCCACCACCCAGTCATACCACTATCCTTGTAAAGATTCATCTGATAGTTTTGCGCCGTTCCCGGAAGGCCCGCGCGCCGGGGAATCCGACCCGACGCAGCAGCGAGGTTCTGTCGATGAAACACCGAGGTCCCCTGTCAGGAGTGCGAGTCGTCGACCTGACGGCGATGGTGATGGGTCCGTACTGCACCCAGATCATGGCCGACATGGGGGCGGACGTGGTCAAGATCGAACCCCCCGCGGGCGACAACACCCGCTACATCTCGGTGGGCCCCGAGCCCGGGATGGGCGGTGTCTTCGTCAACGTCAACCGCGGCAAACGAAGCGTCGTACTGGATCTGCGCACCGACGAGGGCGCGTCGACGCTCCGGGAGTTGATCGTCGACGCCGATGTGTTCATCCACTCGATGCGTGCGACCGCCGTAGCGGGTCTCGGATTCGGATACGACGATGTCGCGGCACTCAACCCGTCGATCGTCTACACCAACTGTTACGGATACGGGCGCGGCGGACCCGACTCGAACCTCACGGCCTACGACGACACGATCCAGGCGGAATGCGGCTTGCCGTCGGTGCAAGAGCAGTTGACCGGTGAGGCGGGGTACGTGGGCACGATCATCGCCGACAAGGTCGCCGGGATGACAGCGCTCTACGCCACGATGATGGCCCTTTTCCATCGTGAACGGACAGGGGAGGGGCAGGAAGTCGAAGTAGCCATGTTCGAAACCATGGCGGCCTTCATGCTCGTCGAACACGGCAACGGCGCGATGTTCACACCGCCGCTGGGCCCGGCTGTCTACCCGCGCGTCGTCGCACGGAACCGAAAGCCGTACCGCACCAAGGACGGCCGGATCTCGGCGCTCGTCTACAACGACAAGCAATGGGCGGCATTCGTCGACGCCGTGAAACCGGAATGGGCCGGCGAACACTTCGCGACTCTCGAACAGCGGGCGCGTCGGATCGACGAGGTCTACGAACTTCTCGGCACGACGTTCGAGGAGCGCACGACGCAGGAATGGCTCGATCTCCTGCGGTCTCGTGATATCCCCGCCGCTCCGGTGCGAACGCTGGACGAACTGTTCGACAATCCGCATCTCGAACAGACCGGCTTCTTCGACGACGTCGACTCTCCGTACGGGCCGGTCCGCTATCCCGGGCCGCCCACCTGGTTCTCGCGTACACCCGGACGCATCGCGGGACCGGCGCCCCGGCTCGGCGCCGACACCGCCGACGTCCTCGAGCAACTCCGGCGTGCCGCCGAACCCTGTTCGCGTGCAGGCGATTCCGACTCGAACGGCACCCGCGGAACGGAAGGCACATGACACAGGTTCGTACCGACGCGGCCATCGATGTTCGCGAATTCCTCCGCCCGGGGGACCACATCGTCGTCGGCCAGGCGTGCGGTGAACCGTCGAGCGTGCTCGAAGCGCTGATTGCGCAAGGCCGCGACGTCGGCGATCTGACGGTGTTCGTCGCGACCAGTTTCTCGGGAATCTTCACCCCCGAATCGGCCGAGAGTTTCGCGCTGTCCAGCATGGGCGCCATCGGCGCCCTGAGGTCGATGAGCAAGGCGCACCGCCTCGACGTGATTCCGTGCCACGTCAGTCAGGTCGGCCCGATGATCGAGGCGGGAATCATCGGTTGCGACGTGGCATTCGTTCAGGTCGGTCCCGCCGACGGCGAGGGCAACCACAGTTTCGGTCTTGTCAGCGACTATGTGCAGGCCGCCGTCGCGCGGGCGCGGGTAGTGGTCGCCGAGGTCAACGATCAGGTGCCGTTCACCTTCGGCGAGATGCTCCCGGAGTCGAGAATCGATTACGCGGTGCACGTCTCGCGCCCACCTGTGCAGGTGCCGCCGGGACGGATCGGCGAGACCGACGAAGCGATCGCCCGGCACGCCGCCGAGTACATCGGTGACGGCGCGGTCCTGCAGATGGGGGTCGGCGCCGTCCCGGACGCCGTCCTGCGCCTGCTCTCCGACCGCAGGGATCTCGGGGTGCACTCCGGCATGCTGGGCGACGGACTCGTCGACCTCGTCGAGTCCGGCGCGCTGACCAACGCCCGCAAGAAGATCGACCGGGGGGTGTCGATCACCGGCGCTCTGATCGGCACCGATCGGCTCTACGGATTCGCGCACCGCAACCGGGAGATCCGGATGTGCACGACCTCGTACACCCACGACGCCGGCGTGCTGGCGCAGTTGGAGAACCTGGTGACGATCAACTCCGCGATGGAGGTCGACCTGACCGGGCAGGTCAACGCGGAACAGAGCGGGTCCGCGTACCTGGGCGGCACGGGTGGGCAGGTGGATTTCGTGCGTGCGGGCGCACGTTCGCCGGGAGGCCACGCCATCATGGCGCTGCCGGCGACCGCGAAGAACGGCACCGTCAGCCGGATCACCGCCGCGCTCTCGGGCCCGGTCACCACCGCGAGAAGCGAGGTGGACGTGGTCGTCACCGAATTCGGAGCCGCAGAACTGCGTGGACGAACGCTGGCCGAACGAAGCAGACGGCTGATCGCCATCGCCCACCCCGACTTCCGCGACGCGCTCGACCGTGAGGCACACGTGATCCGACAGAGAGGTTTCTGATGAGCCGAGTTGTCCGATGACCGGGGATCCGACGAACGACGCGGTGTTGTTCGATGCCCGGGACGACGGCATCGCCGTCATCACGCTGAACCGGCCGGAGACGCGCAACTGTCTCACCGCGGAGGTGCGCGCGGGCTTGTACGCCGCATGGGACCGCTTCGAGAACGATCCCGGCCTGCGGGTCGCCGTCCTCACCGCGGCGGGGGACAAGGCCTTCTGTGCGGGTGGCGACCTCAAGGAGATGGTCGAGACGGGGATGACGGTTCCGCCCCGCACGCTGATACCGGTCCCGTACGACACGGTCGAACTGTCGAAACCCACGATCGCGGCCGTCAACGGGGCCGCGTTCGCCGGGGGCTGGCTGATCGCGCAATCGTGCGACCTGTGTGTGGCGAGTACCGGTGCGACGTTCGCGGTGACGGAAGTGAAGGTGGGCAGGAGCTCACCGTGGGCTTCTCCACTGATCCACATGATCCCGCAGCGGATCATGATGGAGATCCTCCTGACCGGAAAACCGATCACCGCGCAGCGGGCGTACGAGATCGGATTGGTCAACAGGCTCGCCGAGCCCGGAGACCTCCTCGCGACGGCACTCGGCCTGGCGGGTGAGATCCTCGCCGGCGCACCCCTGTCGGTTCGTGCGGCGCGGGAGACCGTGATGCTCTCGACGGAGATGGGACGCTCGGCTGCGCTGGTCGCCGCCCGGCACGCGTCCGAGCATTGCTACAACAGCGAGGACGCGCAGGAAGGGCCGAGGGCGTTCGCGGCCAAACGTGCGCCCCAGTGGCGGGGCCGCTGATTCAGTGCGGTGGCGGGGCCACTGATTCTGTGCCGTGGCGGGGCCGCTGATTCCGCGCAGTGGCGGGAGACGCGGGGACCACGACGGCGAGGGCCCGCCCGGATCACTCCGGGCGGGCCCTGCTGTTCGACCAGTGGTGTTACCGCATGCGACGGCGACTGACGATGTCGCGGACGAGGATGAACACGATCACCGCAGCGAAACCGATGAGGTAGAGGTCCTCGACGCGGCCGGTGTGGTTGCCGATCATCATCAGGAGGAGGAACGCGGCGAAAATCCAGCCTGCGGCACGGAACGCGCGCGGTGCTTCACCACTCCAGCCCCACTCCGCCGAGGGCACCTCCGCCACCGTTCTGTCATGAATGGACTCCAGCTCGGTACCGGCCACCGTTTCCTCCTGCTTGCCAGTTGGTCCTGTTGCCGCTAATCGTGACATACGACCGCCCGTCGTATGAAGTGGGGGCGCTCTCACGGCAAGTCCGGTACGACCCGTGACCACCGGTTCATGACGTGGACACCGCCGTCGGGAACAATGCATCCGTGGCCGAAGCAGAGAACTCCTCCCGTACACGCGTGCTGCTGCTGGGCAGCACCGGCTCCATCGGGACCCAAGCGCTCCAGGTGATCGACGCGAACCCCGACAAGTTCGAGGTGGTCGGCCTCGCCGCGGGCGGTGGCAACATCGACCTGCTGGCGGAGCAGATCCGTCTGTTCGGTGTCTCCGAGGTCGCGGTCGCCGACCCCGCCGCCGCGTCGCGCCTCGACCGTCCGGTGCGCAGCGGCCCCGACGCGGTGACCGCGCTCGTGCGGGAGGTGGAAGCCGACGTGGTGCTCAACGGGCTCGTCGGCTCGCTCGGGCTCGCGCCGACCCTCGCGGCTCTCGAGACCGGGGCGCGCCTCGCGCTGGCGAACAAGGAATCGCTCGTCGCCGGTGGTGCGCTCGTGACGGCAGCGGCCGCTCCGGGCCAGATCGTGCCGGTCGATTCCGAGCATTCGGCGATGGCGCAGTGCCTGCGCGGCGGCACTGCCGACGAGGTGGCCCGTCTGGTGCTCACCGCGTCGGGTGGGCCGTTCCGGGGCTGGACGGCAGATCGTCTCGAGTCGGTCACACCCGAGCAGGCCGGCGCCCATCCGACGTGGTCGATGGGCCCGATGAACACCCTCAATTCCGCGACGCTCGTGAACAAGGGGCTCGAACTCATCGAGGCGCACCTGCTGTTCGGTATCGCCTACGACCGGATCGACGTCACCGTCCATCCGCAATCGATCGTGCATTCCATGGTGACCTTCACCGACGGGTCCACGCTCGCCCAGGCCTCGCCGCCGTCGATGACTCTGCCGATCGCGCTCGCGCTCGGCTGGCCGCACCGTGTCGCGGAGGCGGCTCCGGCGCTCGATTTCTCGACGGCGTCGACATGGGAGTTCGAGCCGCTCGACAACGCGGTGTTCCCTGCTGTGGAACTCGCACGCGCCGCAGGAAGCCGCGGCGGCTGCCTGACCGCCGTGTACAACGCGGCGAACGAGATCGCCGCCGAGGCGTTCCTCGCGGGACGGCTCTCGTTCCCCCGGATCGTGCAGACCGTCGAGGCCGTGCTGGACGACGCCGACGAGTGGTCGGCGCAACCCAGTACCGTGGACGATGTGCTCGCAGCCGACGGCTGGGCCCGCAGCCGGGCGCGCACACTCGTCGACTAGGAGGATCGGCCACACATGATGTTCGTATTGGGCGTTGTGGTTTTCGCCTTTGGCATCGCCGCCTCCATCGCCCTGCACGAGGCCGGCCACATGTGGACCGCGCAGAAACTGGGCATGAAGGTTCGGCGCTACTACATCGGCTTCGGGCCGCGCATCTTCGCCTTCCGCCGCGGCGAGACCGAATACGGTCTCAAGGCCATCCCGGCCGGAGGTTTCTGCGACATCGCGGGCATGACCGCCCTCGACGAACTCGCTCCCGACGAGTACGACCGCGCGATGTACAAGCAGAAGACGTGGAAGCGCCTGGTCGTCATGGCGGGTGGCATCGGGATGAACTTCGCGCTGGGCATCGTCCTGATCTATGTCCTCGCCGTCGCGTGGGCGCTGCCGCAACTGCATCCCAAGGCCACCGTCGCGGAGGTGTCCTGTGTGGCACCCAGCCAGGCGGGGGCGGACGGCGACTACGCGCTCGCCCCGTGTACCGGCACCGGGCCTGCGGGTGAGGCGGGAATCCAGCCCGGTGACGTGATCGTCGCTGTGGACGGCCAGGAGGTCGAAGGGTTCTACGCGCTGGTCGAGGCGACACGCGCCGCCACGGGTACCGTCGACTTCACGGTCGAGCGGGGTGGGGAAACCCTCACCGTGCCGGTGACCGTCGAACAGGTGCAGCGGTACGTGGAGAACACCGCGACCGGGGAGATCACCTCCGAGACCGTGGGCGCGATCGGCGTGACGGGAGAGGAGAACCGTCCGACCGAGTACAACGCACTCACGGCGATTCCGGCGACGTTCCAATTCACCGGCGACCTGGCCGTGATCACTGCCCAGTCGCTCATGGATCTGCCCAGCAAGGTGTCGGATCTGTGGACTGCGGTGACAGGCGGTGAGCGCGCCATCGACACCCCGGTGAGCGTGGTCGGTGCCAGTGTCATCGGCGGGCAGTTCGCGGAGCGCGGGATCTGGCAATCCTTCGTCCTGCTGCTCGCGCAGCTCAACTTCTTCCTCGGTGCCTTCAACCTCCTGCCGCTGCTTCCGCTCGACGGTGGGCACATGGCCGTGGCGATCTACGAACGCATCCGCAACTGGGTGCGCGGATTGCGCGGGCTGCCGGAAGGAGCGCCCGTCGACTACATGAAACTGCTTCCGCTGACCTACGTCGCCGTCGTGATCGGTGGCGCGTTCATGGTCCTCACCCTCACCGCCGACATCATCAACCCCATCCAGCTGTTCTGACCTGCGCCGCTAGAATTGCCGGGTAGCTACGAAAGAAGGCGAACTGTGACCAGCCCCGTCGGATTGGGCATGCCCGAACTGCCCGCGGTCCTCGCGCCGCGACGCAAGACACGCCAGCTCATGGTCGGCAATGTCGGTGTCGGAAGCGATCACCCCATCTCGGTGCAGTCGATGTGCACCACCAAGACCCACGACATCAACGCCACGCTTCAGCAGATCGCCGAGCTCACCGCCTCGGGCTGCGACATCGTGCGTGTTGCCTGCCCTCGGCAGGAGGATGCCGACGCTCTCGCGACCATCGCGAAGAAGAGCCAGATCCCCGTGATCGCCGACATCCACTTCCAGCCCCGGTACATCTTCGCCGCCATCGACGCGGGATGCGCCGCGGTGCGGGTCAACCCCGGCAACATCAAGGAGTTCGACGGTCGCGTCAAGGAGGTCGCGAAGGCGGCCGGCGACGCGGGCATTCCGATCCGCATCGGCGTCAACGCCGGTTCCCTCGATCCGCGCCTGATGCAGAAATACGGCAAGGCGACGCCCGAAGCGCTCGTCGAGTCCGCGTTGTGGGAGGCGGGCCTCTTCGAGGAACACGGCTTCGGCGACATCAAGATCTCGGTCAAGCACAACGATCCGGTCGTGATGGTCGAGGCCTACCGTCAGCTCGCCGCCCAGTGCAACTACCCGCTGCACCTCGGTGTCACCGAGGCCGGACCGGCCTTCCAGGGCACGATCAAGTCCGCGGTCGCGTTCGGCGCGCTGCTGAGCGAAGGGATCGGCGACACCATCCGCGTATCGCTGTCCGCTCCGCCCGCGGAGGAGATCAAGGTGGGCACGCAGATCCTGCAATCGCTGAACCTGCGCCCCCGCAAGCTGGAAATCGTGTCGTGCCCGTCGTGCGGGCGCGCACAGGTCGACGTCTACACGCTGGCCGACGAGGTCTCGGCTGGGCTCGAGGGGATGGAGATCCCGCTGCGCGTCGCAGTGATGGGCTGCGTCGTCAACGGTCCGGGTGAAGCCCGCGAGGCGGATCTCGGTGTGGCCTCGGGTAACGGCAAGGGCCAGATCTTCGTCAAGGGCAAGGTCATCAAGACGGTGCCGGAAGCGCAGATCGTCGAGACGCTGATCGAAGAGGCGATGCGGATCGCCGAGGAGATGGAAGGCGACGCCGGAGCCGGAAACCCGGTCGTGTCCGTCGGCTGATACCCCGATTTCCCTGAGCGGGTGACGCGTGGCACCCTGATCTCGTATCGGCTTGTCGACGGGTGGTGAGCGAGTGCTCAAGCTTCTGGGTGTCCGGTCGCTGGGTGGCCGTGATACGGCCTCGGTGTTGCGGGTGCTCGCGAGAGACCCTGTGGCGTCGTGCATGGTGGCGGGTCGCGTCGAGGAGTACGGTCTCGACGGTCGTGCTGTCGGCGGCGACATGTGGAGTCGCGGCGGGCCGGAGTCCTCACTCTGCTTCGCCGGCGCAAACCTCATACCCCTGCTCGGGAACCCCGACGACATCCAGGCGTTCGCCGAGCGAGCCGTCCGCGGGCCGCGTCTGTGCTCCTCGATCGTGGGCCGCGCCGAGTTGGCGCTGCCGATGTGGGAAGCACTCGAATCCGCGTGGGGGCCTCCGCGTGAGGTTCGCGCCGAGCAACCGCTGCTGGTTCTCGACCGGGAACCCCGCATCGACCCCGATCCGCGCGTGCGGCGGGTGCGCCCGGAAGAACTCGACGCCTACCTCCCCGCCGCCATCTCGATGTTCATCGAGGAGGTCGGAGTCGACCCGCGTGTCGGCGACGGGGGAGCGGGATACCGGCGAAGGGTCGCGAGCCTCATCGCCGCCGGACGCGCCTGGGCGCGCTTCGAGGACGGCCGGGTCGTGTTCAAGGCCGAGGTAGGGTCACAGTCCTCGACGGTGGGCCAGATCCAGGGCGTGTGGGTCGACCCGGACAAACGCGGCGCCGGTCTCGGTGCCGCCGGAACGGCCGCGGTCGGCGCAGCCGTCACCGCGACGGGGCGTCTGCCGAGCCTGTACGTCAACAGCTTCAACACCCGGGCGCGCGCCACGTACGAACGCATCGGTTTCCGCCAGGTCGCGACATTCACGACCGTGTTGCTCGACTGACGCGCCTCGGCCGATTCGGGCGCTCGTCCGCTTACCATGACGGGCGATGAGCCCTCGACGTTCACCTCTGGCGCCCGCGCGGCCCGGTCGTGTCGCCGTCGTCGCGGTCTGGGTGGCGACGGCGCTGCTGTGCGGTCTTCTCGTCGCGTGCACGCCCGGCGTCACGGGCCCCCAAGCCGCCGCGCAGCTTTTTCTCGACGACTTCGCGGCGCAGGACTTCGCCGCAGCGGCCGCGCATTCGGACCGGCCGGACGAGGCCGAGGGCGCACTGGGCGAGGCATGGGACGGGCTGCAAGCCGAATCCCTGGTGGCGACCACCACCTCCACGCGCATCGACGGAGATTCCGCGACCGTCGGGTACAGCTACGAATGGCACCTGCCGCGAGAGAGGGTGTGGCAGTACACGGGTGAACTGCACATGGGGCGAAGCGGCGAGCAGTGGTCGGTCCGATGGGCGAAATCGGCTCTCCACCCGCAACTCGGCAACCGCCAGACCATGCAACTGCGCAGCACTCCGGCCCCGCGCGCCCGCGTCAACGAGCATGCGGGCAGCGACGTGCTCGTCCCGGGGACCGTGTACGGCATCGCCTTCGATGCGACGCAGAACAGAGACGTCTCGTCCGCGGCGAAGGCTCTGGCCGCCGCACTCGTGCAGTTCGACTCGTCGCTGAGCGCCCAGGCCATCGCCGAGTCGGTGACCGCGGTGTCCGGCCCTCGGTCGGTGATACGGCTCGCGGAGGACGACTACGAACTCGTTGCCGGCCGTCTTGCCGCGATACCCGGTGTGGTGGTGACCGAACAGTCCGATCTGGTTTCGACGGATCGGACCTTCGCGCCCGACCTCGTCGGGCAGGTGAAGAAAGCGGTGATCGGCGAACTCGACGGGACCGCGGGGTGGAGCGTCGTCATCGTCAACCAGTACGGCGTCGACACCGATGTGCTCACCGAGACGAAACCCATGCCGGTGCCGTCGGTCTCCATCAGCCTCGACCGTCCGATCCAGGTGGCCGCGCAGAATGCGGTCGGCGCCCGGACGGAGCAAGCGATGACCGTCGTCATCGAGGCCTCCACCGGCGCGGTGCTTGCGGTGGCGCAGAACTCCGCTGCCGACCGCGACGGACCGGTGGCGGTCGCAGGGCAATACCCGCCCGGCTCCACATTCAAGATCATTACATCGGGCGCCGCCATGTCGAGCGGTCTCGCACTGCCCGACACCATCGTTCCGTGCCCGGGACGCATCACCATCGGCGACCGCAGCATCCCGAACTACAACGAGTTCGCGCTCGGCTCGGTCACACTCGCCACCGCCTTCGCGAGGTCGTGCAACACCTCGTTCGCCAAACTCGCCTCCGAGATGGAATCGGATGCGTTGCACACCGCCGCCGGGCGATTCGGCATCGGTGTCGACTACGAGGTGGTCGGCATGCCGACATTCACCGGGTCGGTTCCGCCCGCGGACGATCTGGTCGAACGCACCGAGGACGGATTCGGGCAGGGCAAGGTGGTCGTCAGCCCGTTCGGGATGGCGCTCGCCGCCGCGACCGTCGCGAGCGGGCGCACACCCGTCCCCTATCTGATCGAAGGCCGGGAGACGGTCGTGCAGGGTGATCCCGCTCCGGTTTCTCCGGAGGTGGTGGCGGGCCTGCGCGACATGATGCGCCTGGTGATCACGAGCGGCACCGCCGACCGCATCCGGGACCAGGGCGACGTGTACGGCAAAACCGGTGAGGCAGAGGTGGAGGGCGGTTCGCACTCCTGGTTCGTCGGCTACCGGGGCGACCTCGCGTTCGCGACCCTCGTGGTGCGAGGAGGCAGTTCGGACAATGCCGTCGCGGTCACGCGCGACATGTTCGCCGCGTTGCCGCCCGACTACCGGGACGACGGCGCCTGATCGTCAGTCGACGGGTGGCTCCGCCGGCGCAGACGTCCGGTGCGTCATCCCGCCGTATCGTGCCAGCAGGCGGGTGGCGACCCACAGCAGTGCGCCGATTCCCAGCAGGACGCCTGCGATGCGGTATTGGGTGCCCGGCCGATCCACGAACGGGGACACGAGGAACAGGCAACTCACGGCACCGATGACCGGCAGCACCGTGGGTGCCCGGAAATGGTTGTGGTCCACGTGATCACGGCGCAGGACCAGCACGACCACGTTCACGATCGTGAACACCATGAGCAGAAGCAATGCCGTCGTGCCGCCGAGTTCGGGGATCTCCCCGACGAACGTGATGAGCCCGACTGCGAGCAAGGAGGTGAAGGCGATCGCCACGTAGGGCGTACGCCGCGTCCGGTGCACCTTGCCCAGCGCAGCGGGGACCACACCCTCGTGCGAGATCCCGTAGAGGAGGCGGCTCGCCATCAGCATGTTGATCAGGGCGGTGTTGGCGACCGCGAACATCGTGATGAACGCGAAGATGCCGAGGGGGAAGGCCGGCGCACCTGCTTCGACGACCCGCAGCAGCGGGGTCTCGCCCTCCCCGAGGAGGTCGGGGGGCACCAGTGCCACCGACGTGATGGAGACCAGCACGTAGATGAGCGCGGTAATGCACAGACCGCCGAGCAGGACCTTCGGGAAGATGCGCGTCGGGTGTTTGCACTCCTCGGCCATGTTCACGGAATCCTCGAATCCCACCATGGCGAAGAACGCGAGAGCCGTGCCCGCGACCACCCCGGTGAAGACGGAGCGATCACCGGTATCGATCTCGACCACTCGCGAGAAGTCACCGGTGCCGAACCCGAGCGCCCACATCCCTATGAAGATGATGATGAGCAGGCCCGAGAGTTCCACGACGGTGAGCACGACGTTCGTCTTGACGCTTTCGCTGACCCCGCGCACGTTGATCACGGCGACCGCGACAATGAACCCCAGCGCCACCACGGTGATCCCGATTCCGCCCGCGAGGTCGAGCTCGAACGCCTCCCCGAAATTCGCCGCGAACGCCCGTGCCGCTGTCGATGCGGAGGTGATACCGGATGCCATCACCGTGAACGTGACCATGTACGTGAGGAAGTGGATCCCGAACGCCTTGTGCGTGTACAGCGCGGCACCCGCGGCGCGCGGATACTTCGTGACCAGTTCGAGGTAGCTGAACACGGTGATCGTGGCGACGACGAACGCGGTCAGGAACGGCAGCCAGACGACTCCGCCGACTTCGTTCGCGACGTTGCCCGTGAGTGCATAGATCCCTGTGCCGAGAATGTCTCCGACGATGAACAGGAGCAGCAGACCCGGCCCCATCACACGTTTGAGTTCGGGCGCTGCGGTGGTCTCCGGCATCGAACGCTCCTTCCCGATGCCCGACCGATCCGGAACCCGAAGGGGTCAGGGCAGCAGCCCTGATTTTCTCGCGGCGACCACCGCTTCGTGGCGGGAATGGACATCGAGTTTGCTCATGGCGCTGCGGAGGTAGCTCTTGACCGTTTCCGGACCGACCGACAACCGCCTCGCGATCTCGGCGTTGCTGCACCCGAGGGCGACGTAGGACAGGACATCGGTCTCGCGGGACGAGAGCGTCACCTCCGGCCGCCCCTTCTCGGTGCCTCCCATCGCGACCGCCAGTCGCTCGGACAGCTCGCGCAGGCGCCGCTGCAAGTGCTCGTCGCCGGCATCCCGTGCGAGAGTGCGCAACTCGGCGTGGACTTCTCGTATATGAGCGGTCGCGACCGGATCGTGCCCGTTCGGCCCGAGGTGCGTGAGCATCGCCATCCGCCGGTCCACTTCGTCGCGCACCGCGATTTCGTTCGCGAGCCGGCTTGCCGTCTGCGCGAAGGCATGTACCGCGCGTTCGCCGAGCGGTGCGCATTCCCGCGCGGCCCCGTACAACACCGCACGCGCGACCCCGCCGACCATCACCGGCACCGCCAGGATCGACCGGAGACCTTCCCCGAGGACCGGGCGATCGAAGTGGTGGGTGATCGACGACGAGCGTCCGTAATCGGCCACGGTGACGGGGCGGCCCTCCGAGAGCACACGGCCTCCCAGCCCCGCGCGGGGTGGCACGACGACGCCGGCGAGGTTGTTGGTGCGGGTCCCGAAGAACTCGCTCAGATGCAGGTCGTTGTTCTGGACCTGGCCGGCGAAGACCACGGGTACCTGTGCCTGCGCGGCGGTGCGACGGAGTTCGAGACGCAGTGCATCCCCGTCACGGGGGCGAAGCAGCGGCGATGAGACGACCGACACCGGATGTCACCCCTTTCCGGGGGTATCGGAACCAATGTGTGACTCGGATCATAGAGGCATACGAGTGCCGCGTAGAGCGCGGCCCGCCGGGATACGAGGAGAGGACGGACCTGATGGTCGACACAGCGACACGCGTTCGGGAACTGCTGGATCGTTACGACACCCCTGACGCGTGCGCTGCGCAGTTGCTGTGCGACGACCATCCCGCGGATGCGGTGGCATTCACCGTGATCGAACCCGACCTCACCTCCACCGACCTGACCTACGGCGAACTCCGCGAACGATCGCAGCGTTTCGCCGCGGCACTCGCGCACCTCGGCGTCGAACCCGGTGACCACGTCGCCACGCTCATGGGCAAGTCCGCCGACCTGGTCGTCGCGCTGCTCGGGATCTGGCGTCGCGGTGCCGTCCACCTGCCCTTGTTCACGGCATTCGCGCCGCCCGCCATCGCCTTCCGGTTGCAGGCCGGCGGTGCGCGGGTCGTCGTCGCGGACGGCGATCAGGTGGGCAAACTCGCACCGGGCGACGACATGCCGCACGACGCTCCGTGGCAGGTCGTGGTCGCGGGAGAGAGCAGCGGAGTCGGTGTGCGCTTCGCGGACCTGCTCGAATCCCACTCGGCCGACGACCCGCGTGCCGAGGCGGTGGCGGTCGGCGCGACCGGTGGTCTCGTGCAACTGTTCACCTCGGGCACGACCGGCACCCCGAAGGGCGTGCCCGTGCCGGTCAGGGCCCTCGCGTCCTTCCACGCGTACCTCGAATTCGGGCTCGACGTGCGCGAGGACGACGTGTTCTGGAACGCCGCCGATCCCGGCTGGGCGTACGGCCTCTACTACGCCCTGCTCGGCCCGCTCGCGGCGGGACGCCGCAGCATCCTCCTCCACGGAGGTTTCTCACCGGCCCTGACGTGGCAGATCCTCGACGGTTTCGGCGTCACGAACTTTGCTGCCGCGCCCACCGTCTATCGCAGCCTGCGAGCCGACACCGCGGCACATCCCGAGGTGACGCTGCGCCGTGCGTCGTCGGCGGGGGAGCCGCTCACCCCCGATGTGCTGGCGTGGTCCGAAGAGACCCTCGGTGCCGTGGTGCGCGACCAGTACGGCCAGACCGAGCACGGCATGTTCGTGGTCGACGCCTGGGCGGACGGGCTGCGCGAACAGGTTCCGCCGCAATCGATGGGCAAGCCGCTGCCCGGATGGACCTGCGCGGTACTGCGCGACGACAGCGACGAGGTCGCGGCCCCGGGAGAGGTGGGCAGAGTGGCGATCGACGTCCCCGCCAGCCCGCTCGTGTGGTTCACCGGCTACGTCGACGCGCCGGAGAAGACGGCGGACCGGTTCAGCGACGACGGCCGGTGGTACCTCACCGGCGACGCCGGGCGGGTCGACGAGAACGGATTCTTCTTCTTCTCCTCGCGCGACGACGACGTCATCATCATGGCCGGATACCGCATCGGGCCGTTCGACGTGGAATCGGTTCTGGTGATGCACCCGGACGTGGTGGAGGCCGCGGTGGTGGGCGTGCCCGACCAACTTCGCGGGGAGGTCCTCGAAGCGTTCGTCGTGGTGCGCGAAGGCGTCGAGGGCGACGATGCGCTCGAGGCCGATCTCCAGCAACTGGTGAAGAAGAAGTTCGCGGCTCACGCCTACCCGCGGACCGTGCATTTCGTTCCGCACCTTCCCAAGACGCCGAGCGGCAAGGTCCAGCGATACATTCTGCGCCGTCAGGGCGTCACTCCGTAACGAGGGCCGTCAGGGCGTCACTCCGTAACGAGAACCGCGGCTCGGCCGGGGTGTCGGTGCGAGCGCGGCGCGCGGGTTAATCTGATTCCATGCCTACCCGCGCCCCGCTCGTCCCCGGAACCGCGACACCGATCCGTGAAGTACCCAAGTCGATCGAGCGTCCCGAATACGTGTGGAAGCCGACCGCGAACGAGGGCAACGAGCCGTGGGTGCAGACGCCCGAGACGATCGAGAAGGTGCGGATCGCGTCGAAGATCGCTGCACAAGCGCTGATCGAGGCGGGTAAAGCCGTCGCACCGGGCGTCACCACCGACGAGATCGACCGCATCGCACACGAGTACATGTGCGACCACGGTTCGTACCCGTCCGATCTCGGCTACCGGGGATTTCCGAAGTCGGTGTGCGTGTCGCTCAACGAGGTGATCTGTCACGGCATCCCCGACACCACGGTGATCGAGGACGGCGACATCGTGAATATCGATGTGACCGCGTACATCCACGGCGTCCACGGCGACACCAACGCGACGTTCTTCGCCGGTGATGTGTCCGAGGAGGCACGGCTTCTCGTCGAACGTACCCGCGAGGCCACAGCCCGGGCGATCAAGGCGGTCGCGCCCGGGCGAGCCCTCAACGTGGTCGGTCGCGTCATCGAGTCGTATGCGAACCGGTTCGGGTACGGGGTGGTGCGCGATTTCACCGGTCACGGCATCGGTGAGACCTTCCACAACGGTCTGGTGGTCTTCCACTACGACCGCCCCGACATCGACACGGTCCTCGAGCCGGGCATGGTGTTCACGATCGAGCCGATGATCAATCTCGGCACTCCGGACTACGAGATCTGGGAGGACGGCTGGACCGTCGTCACCAAGGACCGCAAGTGGAGTGCGCAGTTCGAGCACACGCTCGTCGTCACCGACACCGGAGCCGAGATTCTGACGGTTCCGTAAACCGGCCGTCTCACCTACCCGTCGCCGGGTCCGCCGACCCGCCGGATCACCCCTCCGCCATCTGCTGTGCGCGGGCGTAGGCGAGGTGCAGGAAATCTGCGCCCGTCAGCGCTGTGAGTGCATCCACCACGACAACCGTGGCGGCGGGTGCGAACACCCTGCCCACCGTGACGGCGGTGATCGCCCACACGTCGAAGCAGAACGGGCACGTCAGCAACTCTCCGATGCTGTGCTTGAGGCCCGCACGCCCGGCCGGCCGGTCCATGACCTCGCCGGGGCCGCCTTTTTCACCGGGCTTCGTGAACGGGGCGCGCAGCGGGCGCGTGACCGACGTCTTGGTCACCGTCCTCGACAACTTGTGGGCCGCGGCGGCGGAGACGACGAGGTCGCGCACGGTCAGCCGTCCCGGCAGTCGCCGAGGGGTGACTGCGGTCAGGACGGCCACCACCCCCACGAACAGCCCGTACAGCAGCAGGGTTGCTACGTAGCCACCGAGCTTGCGGTTCTCGTGTCGGGTGTTCGCCGGTGCCGACGATGTCGCCGGTGCGTGTGCTTCCTGGTGTTCGGCGGTTCGGTCGAGGGTGGAGACCGAATCGTGGCCGGACACGGTGTCGGACGGGTCGTTTCGGGGCGAGCGGTCGCCGTTGCTCGTCGGAGTCATAGCGGCCGATTTCCCGGGCCGGATCCGGTTAAACCCGGAGACACCGATCCGTCGGGAAATCGCAGAAGCGGCGGGCGTGCCCGTCCGGGTTTCCCGGGTACGGGACGCAGGGCCGGTCGTCGTGGGGACGTGTAGCGTTTCGGGGCATGGAATCGACGATGGTGACCACCGATTCGGGTTCGATCGAGGTGCGCGTCGACGGACCGGACAGCCGGCACTCCGTGCTGCTGCTGCCCGACGCGGGGGAACGGGCCGACGTATTCGACTCGGTGTGCGAGCGACTGCACAACTCGGATCTGCGCACGATCGTGCCCGAGACTCTCGACGGGTTGACTCCGGACGGCGTCTTCGCCGTGCTCGATCAACTGTCGCTGCCGTGGGTGCACCTCGCCGGCATCGGCGCCGGCGCCGAAATGGCCTGGACGGTCGCTTCCGGCCGCTTCGGCCGCTTCGCGAGTCTCGTTGTGGTCGACCGCGGCCATCCCGTCGTCCCGATGTTCGACGGCGCCGTACGCGACGCGTCGGCACCGGTGGCGGAAGTACCCACCACCATCGTGATCGGAGACCCGGCCCGCAAGCCGGAAGCGGACGCCTCGATGCGGTACGTGACCGGAGAGTTTCGCGTGGTCGACCTCGGCAGCATCGACAACGTGCCCGCACGGGCAGCGGCAGAGTTCGCGTCGGCGATCGCGTTGCGCACCGGGAGCTGGTAGGCCACAACGCATCCGGCCCCCGCAGCCGCGGAGGGTGCGAGGGCCGGAGGAGTTCGGCTCTACAGGCCGAGCAGTGCGTTCTCCACCAATTCGGGAAGTGCCGGATGGATCCAGTACTGGCGTGTGGCCATGTCCTGTGCCGTGATACCGAACACCATGGCCTGGATGAGCGGCTGGATCACTGTCGATGCCTGCGCACCGATGATGTGGGCACCGAGAAGCAGGCCGGTGGACCGGTCTGCGATCAGCTTGCAGAACCCCTCGGTGTCCTCCATCGCCCAGCCGTAGGCGACATTTCCGTAGTCCTGGATCTTGACGGAGATGTCGTATCCCGCGGCGCGGGCCTCCGCCTCGGTGAGTCCGACGGTCGCGATCTGCGGATCGGTGAACACCGCGGCAGGCACGAACCGGTGATCGGTGCGCTGTAGTGCGGAGGTGTCCGGTCCCCACGCGTCGTGCAGGAGATTGTGCTGCACGACACGCGCTTCGTGATTCGCGACGTGCTTGAGCTGGTACGGCGACGACACGTCGCCCAGCGCGAAGACACCTTCCGCCGTTGTGCGCTGGAAGTCGTCGACGACGATGGACCCGGCCGCGTCGAGTTCGATCCCCGCCGCCGCGACGTCGAGGAGATCACCGTTGGGGTGCCGGCCCGTCGCGACGAGCAGCACGTCTCCGGCCACCACGGCGCCGTCGGCCAGTTCGACTTCCACTCCGTCGCCCACCGGCCGGAAGGCACGGGCCGGGTTCTCCAGGTGGACGTCCCACTTCTGCTGCGCGAGTGCGGTGAAGCGTTCGGAGACGTCGGTGTCGAGGTGGCGCAGCAGTCTGCCGCTCCGCCCGATCACCGACACCCTGGTGCCGAGGGCGGAGAAGACGTGGGCGAACTCCATCGCGATGAAGCCGGTTCCGAGAATCACCATCGATTCGGGGAGCTTCGGGAGCCGCATGATGTTGTTGCTCGTGTAGTAGGTCACCCCGCCGTCGAGCACTTCCCGCGGGATCTCGGCGCGCGCGCCGGCTGCCACGACGATCTGGTCGGCGGTGATCGTCTCGCCGGTCCCGGTGTCGAGCGTGCGTTCGCCGACGAACCGTGCATGACCGTCGTACACCGTGACGTTCGCGCAGCCCTCACGCCGGTACTGCTCACCGCCCGCGGCAATCGGATCGATGCGGCCGAAGACCCGGTCGACGATGTCGTTCCACCGGATCCCGTCGATCGTGGCGTCGATCCCGTACTTGGATGCGGACCGGATGGTGCGGGCAACGTCCGCTGCGTACACATACATCTTGGTGGGGATGCAGCCCACGTTCAGGCAGGTGCCACCGAAGGTGCCCGCCTCCAGTAACGCGACGCGTTTGCCGTCGTAGCGCTCGTCGAGGATCGAGTTGCCCGATCCGGAGCCGATGATCGCGAGGTCGTAGTGGGTCACGCGTGTTCTCCCGTGGGTTGTGGCGGTGCGGAAACATCCCCGGCCCCGGCGGGCTCGCCCGCGGTTCCGTCTCCGTTCAACCATCCCAGCCACAGGTCCAATTCCCGGAATGCCGCAGCCAGGGGCCCCGGTGTGGAGAGAAACACATCGTGTCGCGCGCCCGCGATCGGCACGATCGTGGTGCGGTCTCCCAGGCAGCCCGCCCACCGCGCGATCTGACGCACGTCGAGGACCGCATCGACGGTGTCGATGGTGGCGTCGTACTTCGGAGCGAAGCGTGACGCCCCGGAACGAAGGATCAGCGACGGCACCCCGACATCGAGACCGCGATGCAGGCGAGCGTGCCCGATGCGCACGGCACGCAACCAGCCGAACCGGATCGGAAATCCGGTCAGCGGTTTCATGTCGAGGTCGTAGGACCAGCCGCCGTTCTGCAGGCTGACACCGTAGGTGTCGAGCTTTCGCCCGGGCACGGCGGAGTGTGGGCGAACGCGTCCGAGCACGTCGATCGCGGCGGTACCGACGTTGCGCAGATACGACGGGCCCTGCAGGTCGAACCACGGACTGTTGAGGATGAGCCCGCTCACCCCGGCCGAGGCCGATCCGCCGGGGCGACGCTGTAGGCGGTCGAGCCACAGCGGAAGCACGAGGCCACCCGTGGAGTGCGCGGCCAGTACGACGCCGCCACCGGAGACCTCGGCCGAGACGATGCGCAGCGCTTCGTCGAGTTCCTGGTCGTAATACTCGAGGTCGGTGACGAAGTGGGGCGTTTGGCCCGGGGCGCGCGAGCGTCCGCATTTTCGGAGGTCGAGTGCGAAGAACCGATACCCCTGCGCGGCGAAATGCTCGGCGAGGTGCTGTTGGAAGAAGTAGTCGGTGAAGCCGTGAACGTAGAGAACCGCGCGACGGGGCAGCGTGCTCGGCTCGCCCACCGCGCCGGTGGCGGGTTGATATCGCACCAGGGTTGCGGTGATGTCGCCCTCACCGTCCGGGTCGTCGCCCAGCGGCAACACGAGTTGCTCGTATCCGTCGCCCAGGATGTCGGGCTGCCAAGTAGTCACTATCACACTCTAGGAGGGTTCGGCGGGGGGTGCTGCGGGTAGACAATGAGGTGAAAATGAAGAGCCGGTATACGCCCGGGTAACCTGTGCGTCGCAGTCGCGCGGCTGCGGACGAATCCTGAAATCGGGGATTGTGTGCGGGCGCGTTCGGGACACTCACGTAAGCGGTGCGCGAAGGCGCGACGGCGCGTGCGAACAGACAAGGAAGTCGATTTCCCCGTGTCAGAGAACGTGGTAGAGGCGAAAACCGATGTAGTGCTCGTGGGCGCCGGCATCATGAGCGCGACCCTCGGCGCGCTGATGCGTCAGCTCCAGCCCGACTGGTCGATCACCGCCTTCGAGCGGCTCGACGCCGCGGCGGCGGAGAGCAGCGACCCGTGGAACAACGCGGGTACCGGCCACTCGGCGCTGTGTGAGTTGAATTACACGCCGGGCAAGCCCGACGGCTCGGTGGAGATCGCCAAAGCGGTCAACGTCAACGAGCAGTTCCAGGTTTCGCGCCAGTTCTGGTCGTACGCGGTCGACAACGGCATCCTGAGCGACCCCAAGGATTTCATCAACCCGATCCCGCACGTGAGCTTCGTGCACGGCGCGGACGACGTGAAGTACCTGCGTGCCCGGTACGACGCCCTCGCGGGCCATCCGCTGTTCGCGGGCATGGAGTACTCCGAGAGCCCCGAGTTCTTCGCCGAGCGGCTGCCGCTCATGGCCGCCGGCCGGGACTTCTCCGACCCCGTCGCGCTGAACTGGACCGAGACGGGAACCGACGTCGACTTCGGTGCCCTCACCAAGCAGCTCATCAACAATGTGGCGGCCTCGGGTGGCACGGTCTTCTTCGGCCACGAGGTCACCGACATCAGCAAGCAGTCCGACGGCAGCTGGATCGTCAAGGTGCGCAACCGCCGCACGGGCGAGTCCCGCAAGGTCCACGCCAAGTTCGTCTTCGTCGGCGCGGGTGGCGGTGCCCTCCACCTCCTGCAGAAGTCCGGCATCAGCGAGGCCAAGGGCTTCGGCGGATTCCCCGTGTCGGGTGCCTTCCTGCGCTGCACCAACCCCGAGGTGATCGCTCGTCACAGCGCCAAGGTGTACGGCAAGGCCGCGGTGGGCGCGCCCCCGATGTCGGTGCCTCACCTCGACACCCGCGTGATCGGCGGGAAGCAGGGTCTGCTGTTCGGGCCGTACGCCGGATGGTCGCCCAAGTTCCTCAAGCAGGGCGGCATCATGGACCTGCCCAAGTCGGTCAAGCCGAACAACCTGATGTCGATGCTCGGAGTGGGCGTGACCGAACTCGGCCTGGTCAAGTACCTCGTCGGTGAGCTCACCCAGTCGCCCGCCGATCGCATCGGCACCCTCGCGGAGTTCGCGCCCGAGGCACGACTCGAAGACTGGGAGCTGATCGTCGCCGGCCAGCGCGTGCAGGTGATCCGCCGTAAGGGCGCGGGCGGCGTGCTCGAGTTCGGTACCGCCGTGGTCAGCGCTGCGGACGGTTCGATCGCGGGTCTGCTCGGAGCGTCGCCGGGTGCGTCCACCGCAGTCCCCGCGATGCTCGACGTTCTCGAACGCTGCTTCCCGCAGCAGTGGGACGCATGGCAGCCCAAGCTCCGGGAGATGGTCCCCTCCCTCGGGGTCAAGCTCACCGAGAACCAGGATCTGTTCCGTCAGGTGTGGGACCACACCACCAAGACGCTTCAGCTCGACGTCGTTCCGGGTCGCGGTCAGGTCGCACCCATGGAAGCCGCCGCGGTCTGATCCGCGGCACGGATATGGCGGCCCGGCTCCGAGCCGGGCCGCACTCGTCCGCGACGGGCGGGCGAGACGAGGAGCGCTCCCGGGGTTGATCTCTCGACGGTTCGCTTCGACACGAGAGATGGGGAATGCCGGTGCCGGTAGCCGACGACGAGACCAATTACCTGGTGGGGCTCGACCTTCGGGGACGACGTGTGGTGGTCGTGGGCGGCGGCAGCGTTGCGCAACGTCGTCTGGGCCTGCTGGTGGCCTCGGGCGCCGATGTCCACGTCGTGGCACGGGCCGCCACACCCGCGGTGGAGAGCATGGCCACGAAGGGCCGTCTCTCGCTCGACATCCGCGACTACCGCGACGGCGACCTCGAAGACGCCTGGTACGCGATGGCCTGCACCGACGAGCCCGAGACCAACGCCGCCATCGTCGCCGAGGCGGAACGCCGCCGGATCTTCTGCGTGCGCGCCGACAGCGCACGCGAAGGTAGTGCCGTCACACCCGCGACCGCTCGCTACGACGGGCTTTCCGTCGGAGTCCTCGCCGGCGGCGACCATCGCAGGTCCGCGGCAGTGCGCACTTCCATCCGGGACGCCCTCGCGGGCGCGGCGCTGTCCGAGGTCGCCGACGACGCGGCGCAGAAACCGGTCGGCGTGGCGCTGGTCGGCGGTGGACCCGGTGATCCGGACCTCATCACCGTTCGGGGCCGCCGGTTGCTGGCCCGTGCCGATGTGGTGGTGGCGGATCATCTCGCCCCCCAGGAACTCCTCGCCGAACTGGATCCGCACGTCGAGGTGATCGACGCGGCCAAGCTGCCGTACGGCCGCGCGATGGCGCAGCAGGTCATCAACGACACGCTGATCGATCGGGCGAAGGCCGGAAAGTTCGTGGTCCGGCTCAAAGGTGGCGACCCCTACGTCTTCGGACGGGGATACGAAGAGCTCGAGGCGTGCACCGCCGCCGGAATACCGGTGACGGTCGTCCCGGGCATCACCAGCGCGATCTCGGTGCCGGCCGCCGCGGGTGTTCCGGTGACCCATCGCGGGGTGACACACGAGTTCGTCGTGGTGAGCGGGCACGTCGCGCCCGACCATCCCGATTCGCTCACCGACTGGAGTGCCCTCGCGAAACTCCGGGGGACGCTCGTGCTGCTCATGGCCGTCGAACGCATCGAGAAGTTCGCCGACGCCCTGACGGCCGGGGGCCGGCCCGTCGACACCCCGGTGGTGGTGGTTCAGGAAGGAACCCTGGCCACCCAGCGGGTGCTCCGGACCGATCTCGGCAACGTCGCCGCCCGGGTCCGCGAAGAGGGGACCCGTCCACCCGCCATCATCGTCATCGGTCCGGTCGCCGGGTTCGGTCCGGAAGGTCGGTAACGTTGGACCCCGTGGCACACACCTCGGATACCGCACACGCCTCCGGCGCCGCGCACCCCATGACCGCTCGCGCACTCGCTCTGGCCACCCTGGTCCTCAGCGGATTGCAGCTCATGGTGGTGCTCGACGGCACCGTTGCCAACCTTGCTCTCGCTCCACTGCAGGCGGAACTCGGGTTGTCCGACGCCGGCCGGAATTGGGTCCTCACCGCGTACGCGCTCGCGTTCGGTGGGCTGATGCTGCTCGGCGGCCGCCTCGGAGACAGCTTCGGGCGCAAACGGATGTTCATCGCCGGCGTGGGCCTGTTCACGTTCGCGTCGCTGCTGTGCGGTCTGGCCACCAACGAGGCGATGCTCATCGGTGCGCGTGCGCTCCAGGGAGTCGGCGCCGCGATCGCGTCACCGACGGCGCTCGCGCTCGTGGCGACCACGTTCGCCGCCGGTCCCGCCCGTAACCGGGCCATTGCGGTCTTCGCGGCGATGACCGGCGTCGGATCGATCGCAGGCCTCATCCTGGGTGGGGCGCTGACGCAGGTGTCGTGGCGATGGATCTTCCTCATCAACGTCCCGATCGGTGTCGTGATCGTCGTACTGGCCCTCGGTGCATTGCGCGAAACGTCGTCCGAACGTCTGGCGCTGGACGTTCCGGGTGCCATTCTTGCGACGCTCGGATGCACCGGCATCGTGTTCGGCCTCACCGAAGGTCCCGAACTCGGCTGGGGCAGCGCCGCGGTGATCGGTGCGCTCGCTGCCGGCGTCGTCCTGCTCGGGATCTTCCTGCTGGTCGAGCGCCGTGCCGAGAACCCCCTCCTGCCCTTCGTGCTGTTCCGCAACAAGAACCGCGTGGCGACCTTCGTGGCGATCTTCTTCGCCGGCGCGGTGATGTTCAGCCTCGCGGCGTTCGTCGCGTTGTTCGTGCAGGACGTCCTCGGTTACACACCGCTGCAGGCGGGCCTCGCGTTCGTGCCGTTCGCATTCGGTCTCGGGGGAGCGGCCGCGGCCTCGTCCAAGCTCGCTGCGCGGGTGCAGCCCCGATGGCTCGTGGTCACCGGTGCCGTCATCATGACCCTGAGCCTGCTCTACGGGTCGACGATGGACGAGACGGTGCGGTACTTCCCGACGCTGTTCGTGCTGGTGCTGGTCGTCGGGTTCGGAGTGGGTCTGGCCGTGGTCCCGCTTCCGCTGTGCGCCATCGCGGGCGTCGGCGCGCACGAGATCGGGCCGCTGTCCGCCATCGCGCAGGTCGCGCAGACGCTCGGCGGACCGCTCGGCCTCGCCGTCATCGGCGCGCTGGCCACCTCGAAGACGATGTCGCTCGGAGGCACGTCCGGCGCGGTCGCGGACATGACCGCCGCGCAACTCACCGCGCAGGGTGAGGGATACATGTTCGCCCTCGTCGGATGCGCCGCGTGCGCGGTGATCGCCGGCATCGCGGCGTTCTTCATCCGGTTCACCTCCGAAGAGGTGGCCCAGGCGCAGGAAGCCGAGAAGTCCGCTCAGTCCGGGTGAGGTGTCACCCATGACTCCCGGCGCGTCGCGCCGGGAGTCCGGGTCAGGTGAGGACGACCAGTTCCGTCGGGGAGGCGATCTCCACCCGCAGTCCGGCCTTCGACGCCACGCGCGCGAGACCGCGCACATCGGCCGGCTCGGCCCGGGTCTGCACCAGCGCGCGGGCGAGGAGCCCCTTGTGGTGCTTGTTGAAATGGCTCACGACCGAGCGGGTGCCGTCGGGCTTTTCCGTCAGCACCGTCGCGGTGATCGCGCCGGGAACCGGGCCGAGTTGCTGATAGGCACCCGAACGGAGATCGACGACGAGGTCACCTGCCGCCTCGGCGACGAGCGCGTCGGTCAACTCGGGCCGCCACAACGCCGCGAGGGTGCCGAACCCGGGAAGCTTCGAGCCACCCGAGAGGCGGTAGGCCGGAATGGGGTCGCTCGCACGCACGGCACCGAACAGCGCCGAGCCGACGGCCAGTCGCCGGTACGCCTTCTCGCGCTGCACCTTCGTGAAGCGTGCGGCGTCGAGGGCGTCGAACAGCACCCCGGTGTACCGCTCGAGTGCGGGACGGGTGGGGGAGACCCACAACTTGGCGTTGCGTTCGATCTCGTCTGCTCCGTTCGCGCCCAGGCCGAGCGCCCGGCTCGACGCGTCGTAATCGGCGGCGAGCTCGACCAGAGCCCGGACGAGCAGCTCGCGGGTCTCGGTCAGCTGCGGCATCGAGAGGTCGCCGAGATCCAGCGGCCCGCCGTCGCCGCCGGTGGATTTGGTTTCGGAAGGGGGGAGAAGCACCAGCACAACAGCCCACCGTACCGAGGGCCCGATTCCGGCGAGCGGTAGGCTCATCGACCGTGATCACTCGCATGTCGCACCTGTTCCTCCGCACTCTCCGCGACGACCCGGCCGATGCCGAGGTCGCCAGCCACAAACTGCTCGTCCGGGCCGGGTACGTGCGGCGCATCGCGCCGGGCATCTACTCGTGGCTGCCACTGGGGCTCAAGGTGCTGCGTCAGGTCGAGCGGGTGGTCCGCGAGGAGATGAACAGCATCGGAGCGCAGGAGATCTCCCTGCCCGCGTTGCTGCCGCGCGAGCCCTACGAGACGTCGAACCGCTGGACCGAGTACGGCGCCGGACTGTTCCGTCTCCAGGACCGCAAGGGCAACGACTACCTGCTCGGGCCCACGCACGAGGAACTGTTCGCGCTCACCGTCAAGGGTGAGTACAACTCCTACAAGGACTTCCCGGTCACCCTCTACCAGGTGCAGACCAAGTACCGCGACGAGGAGCGCCCCCGCGCCGGCATCCTGCGCGGCCGCGAGTTCGTGATGAAGGACTCGTACAGCTTCGATCTCACGGACGAGGGCCTCGCGCAGTCGTACCAGGCACACCGCGACGCCTACGAGCGGATCTTCGCCCGCCTGGGCGTGAAGTACGTGATCGTGTCCGCGACGTCGGGCGCCATGGGCGGCAGTGCTTCGGAGGAGTTCCTGGCCGAGAGCGAGGTCGGGGAGGACACCTACGTCCGGTGCGTCGAGTCCGGTTACGCCGCCAACGTCGAGGCCGTCAAGACGCTCGCCCCCGCACCGATTCCGTTCGACGGACTGCCGGACGCGGTCGTCCACGACACGCCGGACACCCCGACGATCGGTTCGCTCGTCGAGGTGGCCACCGAGATCCTCGGCCGTGACGTCGACGCCTCCGAAACCCTGAAGAACATCCTCGTCAAGGTGCGGCAGCCCGGCGGAGAGTGGGAACTGGTCGGAATCGGCATCCCGGGAGACCGCGAGGTCGACGACAAGCGTCTCGAGGCGTCGTTCGAGCCGGCGGAGGTCGCGCTGCTCGACGAGTCCGATTTCGCCGCCAACCCGTTCCTCGTCAAGGGCTACATCGGCCCGAAGGCGCTGCTCGCCAACGGCGTCCGTTACCTCGTCGACCCGCGCGTGGTCGACGGAACGGCATGGATCACCGGCGCGGACGAGAACGGCAAGCACGTCTTCGGGCTCGTCGCCGGTCGTGACTTCGTCGCCGACGGCACCGTCGAGGCCGCAGAGGTCCGCGACGGTGACCCGTCGCCGGACGGTGCCGGCCCCTTGGTGTCCGCCCGCGGCATCGAGATCGGCCACGTCTTCCAGCTCGGCCGCAAGTACACCGACGCGTTCGCCGTCGATGTGCTCAACGAGAACGGCAAGCCGGTGCGCCCCACGATGGGCTCGTACGGCGTCGGCGTGTCCCGCCTGGTCGCGGTGATCGCCGAGCAGCAGCACGACGAGAAGGGCCTGCGCTGGCCGTCCGAGGTCGCGCCGTTCGACGTGCACGTCGTCATCGCCAACAAGGACGAGCAGGCTCGCGCCGGGGCGGAAAACCTCGTCGAGGAACTTTCGAACGCCGGCCTGGACGTGCTGTTCGACGATCGCAAGGCGTCGCCCGGTGTGAAGTTCAAGGATTCGGAACTGCTCGGGATGCCCCTGGTCGTCGTGGTGGGACGCGGATTCGCCGACGGCAACGTCGAAGTGCGCAACCGCCTCACCGGAGAGTCGAGCGAGGTGCCGGTGGGCGAGGCGGTGCGGGAGATCCTCGGGCGCTGATCGCACACCCGGAGCCGGTGGGCCAGAATGGGCCCATGTCCGAGAACTGGAGCGCGACCGACACCTATCTCGCCGATTTCCTCATCGGCGACGATCCCGCCCTCGACGCCGCCCTCGAGGCGAACGCGGAGGCGGGACTGAGGCCCATCGACGTCGCGCCGGTTCAGGGCAAGTTCCTGTACCTGCTGGCCCGGATCCGAGGTGCCCGCCGGGTGCTCGAGATCGGCACGCTCGGCGGGTACTCGGCGATCTGGCTGGCACGCGCGGTCGGCGAGTCGGGACACGTGACGACTCTCGAGTACGAACCCCGGCACGCCGAGGTGGCGCGTGCCAACCTCGACCAGGCCGGCGTCGGAGCGCGCGTCGACATTCGCGTCGGCGCGGCGCTCGACACGCTCCCGCACCTCGAAGGACCGTTCGACCTGGTGTTCATCGACGCCGACAAGGAGAACAACAGCAACTACGTGCGCGAGGCGTTGCGGTTGTCACGTCCGGGCACGGTGATCGTGGTCGACAACGTGGTCCGCGCCGGCGCGATCAGCGATCCGGAGGACGACGACTCGAAGGTCCGCGCGTCGCGGGAACTGCTCGCCGTGCTGGCGGCCGAACCTCGTCTCGACGCCACGGCGTTGCAGACCGTCGGGGTCAAGGGCTGGGACGGTTTCGCGTTGGCACTGGTCGTCGAGCAGTAGCCGTAGCCGGGACCGCCGGTCCGGCAGAAAATCGGTGGCGCCCGGCACCCGGGACGGCGGACATTGTTCGTGTGAGCGAGAACCGGGAAGCGGCCGACACCGAGCGCGTGATCGACACCGAGCGCATGGTCGACACCGAGCGTTTCATCGACGAGGGATATCTGAAGATCGCAGGCGCCGTTCCGCGCTCGATCACGGAGCGGTGCTGCGATCTCCTCTGGGAAGATCTCGACGCAGACCGATCGGACCCGGGCACGTGGACCGAACCTGTCGTGCGGGTCGGAGGTCGATGGGATCCGCCGTTCGTCGAGGCCGCCACGATGCCGGTCCTACTCGACGCCTACGACCGTCTGCTGGGATCCGGCCGCTGGGTTCGGCCCCGCGGCCTCGGCACGTTTCCCGTCCGGTTTCCGCATCCCGCCGATCCCGGAGATACCGGATGGCACGTCGACGGTAGTTTCGCCGTCGAGGGACAGACCTGGCCGTACGTCGATCTCCGCTCACGCGGCCGGGGTCTGCTGGTGCTGTTCCTGCTCACCGACGTAGGACCGGACGACGCTCCCACCAGGATCAAGGTGGGTTCGCACCTCGACGTGCCCGGCTACCTCGTCGACCACCGCGACGGGCGTTCGGTGCTGGAGTTGTGCCGCGCCATGGACGAGGACGGCATGCTCGACGCGGCTTCCCGGCCGACGGTCGAGGCGACCGGTGCCGCGGGCGATGTCTATGTGTGCCACCCGTTCCTGGTGCATGCGGCCCAGCCGATGCGCAGCGCTCAACCGCCGAACAGCGCGCAGGAGAGCGGAATTCGGCCACCGCGCATCATCGCCCAGCCGCCGATCGAGACGGTCGCACCCTTCCGGCTCGACGCCACCGGCACCTCCCCGGTGGAGATGGCGGTACGGCGCGCACTGAACCGGTGACGGTCGGGACTGTCCCGGAAACCCGGCCCTGCCGGTCACCGGCCCTGAGCTCGCCGCGGCGGCGTGGCACGAGCGTCGAGCCGGCGGACGGATTCCCGCACCGCGCCGTGCAGCATGATCTCGAGATCGCCGACCACCTGGTACGGGTGCTCGACCATGCCGTCCGAGACCCACCGCAGCACCACGGCGAGCACCGCCGAGGTATAGAAGTCGACCACCAGCACGCGGTCCTGCGCGCGTGCCGGTCCGCCGCCGTCCTGGTCCATCACGGCCTCGGTGACGGGCCGCATCTGGCCGAACAGGAAGCGCTCGAGCCCGGATCTGCCCAGCCCGTCGAGCACCCCGAGCGTCGACGAGCGGTTGTCGCGCATGTACAGCAGCAACCGGACCAGACCGTCGGCCCATCCCTCCTCGGACGCGTACGTGCGGACACGGCCGGCGACCTCTCTCTCGAACACCCAGACAGCGAGGTGCCGCACGTCGGGGAAGTGGTAGTAGAACGCCTGCCGCGTCAGTCCGCAGTCGCGCGTCAGCTCCGTCACGGTCACCTTGTCGAGCGGCTCGGTCCGTAGCCGGGCCTTGAGCGCGGCTGCCAGCGCGTCGCGTGCACCTGCACGCCGCTGCGCATCGGCACTCTCGTCGGCCATGGCTCACGGTACCGCCCGAGGTCCCTGGACACATCGCGTCAGATGTCTAGTGACGCTCGGTGCCGGGATTCCTACCGTAGATATCCGGACGGCACGCATGCCGCGGGCCGCGAAAGATATCCGGACGGCACGCACGCCGCGGGCCGCGAAGAGGAGCTCCGATGTTCTTGTTCGAATCCATTCCCTGGTACTCCTGGGTGATGTGGTGCGTCGTGCTGGCCGCCCTCATCGCCCTCAACGAGGTGACGCGCCGCTGGAAGTGGGCCGGTCTCGGCTTCTTCGTGGCGCTGCCTCTCGTCCTGACATTGTTCGTGTGGCCGACGACGGCCGGCGCAGGCTCGTCGACGGGCACCTGGTTCCACTGGGTGAAGGTGTACTCGGCGCTCATCGGGTGCCTGGGCTTCATGCTCATCCGGTACGTCCCGCGTCTGGCGAAGAACCGCTGGATGCTGATGTTCCCCGCCCTGATCCTGGCGATCAACATCGGCGAGGCAGTCATTCGTGACTTCGAGGTCGCGGGCATGCAGGGCATGCACGACGGCGTCTTCATGGTCGGCGGCCCGTGGAACTACATGAACGGCATCGCCGGGATCCTCAACCTGGTCACCATCTGCGGCTGGGCCGGCATCATCGTCTCGCGCGACAAGTCCAAGGACATGATCTGGCCCGACATGATGTGGTTCTGGATCATCGCGTACGACCTGTGGAACTTCGCCTACGTCTACAACTGCGTCGGTGACCACGCCTTCTACGCCGGTGCGGCCCTGCTCATCTCCTGCACCATCCCCGCCTTCTTCATCAAGAAGGGCGCCTGGCTGCAGCACCGCGCCCACACGCTGGCCCTGTGGATGATGTTCACGATGGCAGTCCCGACGTTCGTGACCTCGTCGCAGTTCGCCGTCGAGTCGTCGCACAACCCCACCGCGCTGTTCGTCGTGTCGGCGCTGTCGCTCGCGGCCAACATCGCCGTCGCGGCCTACCAGGTGTTCACCATCGTCACGCGGCACCGCAACCCGTTGCGCGACGAGCTGTACACCCACCTGCGCCCGTACCGCGAGGTGCGCGACGCGAACCTCCCGGTCGAGTCGCCGTCGGTTCTGCCGGAGTCCCGGGACTCGGACCGATTGGCCACGGTCTGACCGCCGCGCGTCCGGCCCCGGCCGGGCGAGCAGCAACACCACGCGCCGTGGTCGAGCCTGCGGGCTCGGCCGCGGCGCCGCTGTCAGGGCCGGCCGGGAAAGGCGACGGTCGGGGGAACCCCTTCGACGACACGCCAGCGGGCAGCGCGCAAGGCGGCTTCGGTGAGCGCGTCGAGTGCGTTTCCACGCGTGGCCTCACTGCGTGCGCGCTCGACGACCGACCGCCACGCGACCGCCGTGTCACTCTCGATCTGCACGGCCAGCCGGGCTGCTTCGACGGGGTCGGTCACCGGGAACGGAACGGTGTACCCGGGCGCGGCGGTGGGCGGTGTCACTCCGGCGGACTGGAGTGCGTCGACGGTTGCATCGCGGCGGGCACGGTGCGCGGCGGCATCGGCGGCGACGTCACCCGAACGGGAGGGGTCCGCGAACGCGGCGACGAGTCCGTACCCGAAGACGGCCGAATGCTCCGCCTCCAGCGCGTCGACAAGGGCTTGTTGCTCGGGTCCGAGCTCCGGGGAACTCACAGCAGAACCTCCGTCTGGACTCCACATGCTGCGCTGATCGAGGACAGGAGACCGGCTCGGTAGCCGGTGAGCGTGCGGGCGAGGTCCGCCGCGCTGCGCTGCGACCGGACCAGCATTTCCCGCAACTGTTCGACGGTCGGCTGCTCCGCGCCGGGCGCAGACGTGGTGGACGAGGTACCCGATGTGGTCGTGTCGGCAGTGATTCCCGCCATGCGAGCGACGTCCGCGTCCAACGCGTCGGCGTGCGCGGTGCGTTCGTCGGCGATCACGCTCAGCGCGCCCGCCCGATCCGGGTACAGGGCGGTGAGTGCGCGGGCGGTCGCGGCATCCCGCCGCGCGCTCGCGGCCTGCGCCAGCAGCGGATCCGGCTCCGATTCGGCGTCGTCGTCGGAGAGCCCGCATCCGGTGACTCCCAGGACACCGACCCCGCCGATCGTCGCCGAGGACCATCGCAACAGGGCTCGTCGGGACAGGGTGGTACGGGTAACTGACATCGGCACCGCACCATCGTGCCAGCAGACCCCGGTAGCGAACCACGGCGGCCTGGTCACGGCGCCCCGATTTGCGCGTTACGCTTGACCCAGCCGGTTCGGATCCGTATCGGCCGGCTGTCCGCTGTGACCACAACTGAACGAGGAGCCCGCCCGCAATGCCTGTGCCGCCCCCGGAACGGATCGTCGAGCTCGTCTCCGATCTTCTCGCCGAAGAGGGATACGACCTCGAAGACGTGGTGGTGACCGCGGCCGGAAAACACAGCACGGTCCGGCTGCTCGTCGACAGCGATGCCGGGCTCAGCCTGGACGAGGCCGCGCGACTGAGCCGGGTGGTCTCCGAGGCGTTCGACTCCGTGTCGGACTTCGGGGAGGCGCCCTACATGCTCGAAGTGACCAGTCCGGGTGTAGGCCGCCCGCTCGTCCACGACCGGCACTGGCGGCGGGCTCAAGGACGCAAGGCGAAGATCCAGCTCGCCGACGAGACCATCGTCGCGCGCGTCGGAGAACTGGTCGGTGACGAGATCCGCGTCGTGCTGCCGGATCGTGCCGGCCCGTTCGTGCGCGCTATCCCCTTGAGCGAGATCCGGCATGCGGTGGTCGAGGTGGAGTTCGCCAAGCCCAACCCGCGCGAGCTCGAACTGGCCGGGGGACTCCCGGACGGCAGGGCGGCCGCAGGCGAGATCGCCGAGGTCCTCGGCGACGAAGAAGACGAAGAAGAAGACGTGAACGAAACGAGGCTGGACAAGTGAATATCGAGATCGCGGCTCTGCGAATGCTGGAGTCCGAGAAGAACATCCCGTTCGAAGAACTGATCGAGACGCTGGAAACCGCGCTGCTGACGGCGTACCGCCACGTGGACGGCCACCAGCCGCACGCCAGGGTCGCCGTCGACACCAAGACCGGTGCGATCCAGGTGCTCGCGGAGGAGCGCGACGAGGACGGCAACGTCGTCGCCGAATGGGACGACACCCCCGAGGACTTCGGACGCATCGCCGCAACGACGGCGCGCCAGGTCATCATGCAGCGCATTCGCGACGCCGAACACGAAAAGCGGTTCGGCGAGTTCGCCACCCACGAGGGCGAAATCGTCAGCGGTGTCGTCCAGCGCGACTCCCGCGCGAATGCCCGCGGCATGGTGGTGGTCAAGATCGGCGGCGAGACGACCAGCACCGAGGGGCTCATCCCTCCTGCCGAGCAGGTCCCCGGCGAGACGTACGAGCACGGCGACCGCATCAAGTGCTACGTCGTGGGCGTGTCCCGCGGCCAGCGCGGACCGCAGATCACGCTCTCGCGTACGCACCCGAACCTGGTCCGCAAGTTGTTCGCGCTCGAGGTGCCCGAGATCGCCGACGGCTCGGTGGAGATCGTCGCGGTCGCTCGCGAGTCCGGTCACCGGTCGAAGATTGCCGTGCACTCGCTCGTTCCGGGTCTCAACGCGAAGGGCGCGTGCATCGGGCCGATGGGTCAGCGCGTGCGCAACGTGATGCGCGAACTGGGCGAGGAAAAGATCGACATCATCGACTACGACGAGGATCCTGCGAAGTTCGTCGGAAATGCCCTGTCGCCCTCGAAGGTGGTATCGGTCACGGTCGTCGACCCCGAAGCACGCGCCGCGCGCGTGGTGGTGCCCGACTTCCAGTTGTCCCTGGCCATCGGCAAAGAGGGTCAGAATGCCCGCCTGGCAGCACGCCTGACCGGCTGGCGAATCGACATCCGCAGTGACGCTGCACCCGCCACGAACGAGGCTTCCGGTAACGCGCCGACAGGCAGGTAGGCGTGGAATGCGGGATTCTTCGCAAAACAACGGTAGAGTGGTCGATGGTTCAGCATGAACTGCCCTCGGCCCATGGGTCGCGCACCGGCTCGGTGCGTACCTGTATCGGTTGTCGGCAGCGAACGCTGGCTGCCGAGCTGCTGAGGGTCGTGGCACGCGAGCACGGATCACGAACGTTCGTCGTGGTTCCCGACCCCGGGCACAGGCTTCCCGGGCGAGGTGCATGGTTGCACCCCACCCCGGAGTGCCTGGGTCAGGCCGTTCGGCGCCGAGCATTCGGCAGAGCACTCAAAGTATCCGGAAATCCGGATACAGCGGCGCTGGATCAGCTGGTCGGGTCCGCGGCGGCGAGATCACAGAACGTGGCGGAGTCCGGCGATTGTCACCGGACTGCGTGACAGTGAGATCGGCGACGAGGCACCAACAGTGACATCGAACTCTGAGAAGAACAGGTACGAACACTCATGAGCACACCGTGAAGCACCAGCGATGAACGTCCATCGGAGATAACCCGAGGTCGTGCGGGCATTGGCCGGCTCGACCTCATCAGTGAGGAGAGCAGTGGCAGGCAAGGCCCGCGTGCACGAGTTGGCTAAAGAACTCGGTGTCACCAGTAAGGAACTACTCGCACGGCTCAAGGAGCAGGGCGAGTTCGTGAAGTCGGCGTCTTCGACCGTCGAGCCCCCGGTTGCGCGTCGTTTGCGCGAATCGTTCGGCAGCGCGAAGGAAGACGGCGCTACGGCCGGTAAGGCCGCACCCACCCCGGGACCGCGTCCCGGCGGAGGACCCCGTCCGGGTCCGCGCCCGGCGGCACCCGCGCCGGCGGCTGCAGCCCCGGCCCCCGAAACAACACCGGCGGCACCCGCGCCGGCCGAGACCACACCGGCTCCGAGCCCGGCCGCCGGTTCGCGGCCGAAGCCCGGCGCTCCCAAGCCGGTCGCCCCCAAGCCGGCTCCCGCAGCTCCGGCTCCGGCCGCGCAGGCTCCGGCCGCTCCGGCTGCCGAGGCTCCGGCTGCGTCGGCTCCCGAAGCAGCGGCACCCGCTGCGGCGGCGTCCCCGCAGGCTCCGTCGGCCAAGCCCGGTCCCAAGCCGGCAGGCCCGCGTCCCGGCCCCAAGGCCCCGCGCGTCGGTAACAACCCGTACTCGTCTGCTCCGGCAGAGCGTCCGGCTCCGCGTCCCGGTGGTCCCCGCCCGACTCCCGGCCAGGGTCGTCCCGCCGCAGGTCAGGGCGGACCCCGCCCGGCTCCCGGTCAGGGTCGTCCCGCCGCAGGTCAGGGCGGACCCCGTCCGGCTCCCGGCCAGGGCGGTCCGCGTCCGGCTCCCGGTCAGGGCGGACCTCGCCCGACTCCGGGTTCGATGCCCCCTCGTCCCAACCCCGGTGCCATGCCGCAGCGGGCTGCACGTCCGGCTCCGGCCGGCCGTCCGGGTCGTCCCGGCGGTGCTCCGGGCGGTCGTCCCGGTGGCGGCGCCGGCGGTGGCGGCGGCTACCGCGGTGGTGGCGCCGGTGGCGGCGCGCCCGCAGGAGCAGGTGCTCCCGGTGGCTTCCGCGGTCGTCCCGGCGGCGGTGGCGCCGGCGGTCGTGGCCGTGGCGGCGCAGCCGGTGCGTTCGGTCGCCCCGGTGGTGCTCCGCGTCGCGGTCGCAAGTCGAAGCGGCAGAAGCGGCAGGAATACGATTCGATGCAGGCGCCGTCGGTCGGTGGCGTGCGGTTGCCGCGTGGCAACGGCGAGACCATCCGGCTCGCTCGTGGCGCATCGCTGTCCGACTTCGCCGAGAAGATCGACGCGAACCCCGCTGCACTCGTGCAGGCACTGTTCAACCTCGGTGAGATGGTCACGGCCACTCAGTCCGTGAACGACGAGACCCTCGAGCTGCTCGGCTCGGAGATGAACTACGTCGTGCAGGTCGTCTCCCCCGAGGACGAGGACCGTGAACTGCTCGAGTCGTTCGACATTCAGTACGGCGAGAACGAGGGCGGCGAGGAAGACCTCCAGCAGCGTCCGCCCGTGGTCACCGTCATGGGTCACGTCGACCACGGCAAGACCCGACTGCTCGACACGATCCGTCAGGCCAAGGTCCGCGAGGGCGAGGCCGGCGGCATCACGCAGCACATCGGTGCCTACCAGGTGCTCACACACCTCAACGGTGACGATCGCCTGATCACCTTCATCGACACCCCGGGTCACGAGGCGTTCACCGCCATGCGTGCCCGTGGCGCGAAGTCCACCGACATCGCGATCCTCGTGGTCGCGGCCGACGACGGTGTCATGCCGCAGACGGTGGAAGCGATCAACCACGCCCAGGCGGCCGACGTGCCGATCGTGGTCGCGGTGAACAAGATCGACAAGGAGGGCGCGAACCCGGACAAGATCCGTCAGCAGCTCACCGAGTACGGCCTTGTCACCGAGGAGTACGGCGGCGACACCATGTTCGTCGACATCTCGGCGAAGCAGGGGCTGAACATCGACCAGCTGCTCGAAGCGGTGCTGCTCACGGCAGACGCATCGCTCGATCTGCGGGCCAACCCCGACATGGAGGCGCAGGGCGTCGCCATCGAGGCGCACCTCGACCGCGGTCGCGGTCCGGTCGCCACGGTGCTGGTCCAGCGCGGCACGCTGCGGGTCGGCGACTCCATCGTCGCGGGCGACGCCTACGGTCGCGTCCGGCGAATGGTCGACGAGCACGGCGAGGACGTCCTCGAAGCGCTTCCGTCGCGGCCCGTCCAGGTCATCGGCTTCACGTCGGTGCCCGGCGCCGGCGACAACCTGGTTGTCGTCGACGAGGACCGTATCGCTCGCCAGATCGCCGACCGGCGCAACGCACGCAAGCGCAACGCGCTCGCTGCGAAGAGCCGTAAGCGGATCAGCCTCGAGGATCTCGATGCCGCTCTCAAGGAGCACAACGAGCTCAACCTCATCCTCAAGGGCGACAACTCCGGTACCGTCGAGGCCCTCGAAGAGGCCCTCATGGGTATCGAGATCGACGACGAGGTGCGTCTGCGGGTCATCGACCGCGGTGTCGGTGGCATCACCGAGACCAACGTCAACCTGGCAGCTGCGTCCAACGCGGTGATCATCGGCTTCAACGTCCGCGCCGAAGGCAAGGCGACGGAGCTGGCGAACCGCGAGGGCGTCGACATCCGCTACTACTCGATCATCTACCAGGCGATCGACGAGGTGGAGAAGGCTCTCAAGGGCATGCTCAAGCCGGTCTACGAGGAGGTCGAGCTCGGCCGCGCCGAGATCCGTGCGATCTTCAAGTCGTCGAAGGTCGGCAACATCGCGGGTTGCCTCGTGCAGTCCGGCATCGTCAAGCGCAACGCGAAGGCTCGTCTGCTCCGCGACAACAACGTTGTCGCCGAGACGATCACCATCTCGTCGCTGCGACGCGAGAAGGACGATGTCACCGAGGTCCGCGAGGGCTACGAGTGTGGTCTGACGGTCACCTACTCCGACATCAAGGTCGGCGACGTGATCGAGGCGTACGAGCTTCGCGAGAAGCCGCGCGACTGATACACCCCGCGCCTGTGGCGGCGAACGATTCGTCGTTCGCCGCCACGGGCGTGTCGGGACGCCACCACCGACACCGAGGATGCGGATGTACCTGGGAGCGCTCGAGCTGGACATCCTGCTCGGAGACGTGCATTCACTCAAGGAGAAGCGGTCGTACATCCGGCCGGTCCTCGCCGAATTGCGTCGCTTCGGTGTGTCCGTCGCGGAAACCGGCGAGCACGACCTCTATCGGCGCTCCACCCTGGCTGTGGCGGTGGTCGCACCCGACTTCGCGCACGTGCGCGACATACTGGACACCTGCGAGCGACTGGTCGCACAGCGCCCCGAACTCGACCTGCTGTCCACCAGACGAAGACTGTTCGGTCCGGAGGATTGACCCGGCCGACGGAGATCACGGCCACCGGCACCGGTGGCCGAGGAGAGGAACGAACGACATGGCCGATCCAGCACGGGCCCGCCGACTCGCCAAGCGCATCGCCACCATCGTGGCCACGGCGATCGGCACCGAGATCAAGGATCCGCGGCTCGAGTTCGTGACGATCACCGACGCGAAGGTCACCGCCGACCTGCACGACGCGACCGTCTACTACACCGTGCGCGGCGCCGACCTCGACACCGAACCCGACGTGGAGGCAGCCGCCGCCGGTCTCGAGAAGGCCAAGGGCGTTCTGCGGACCATGGTCGGTGCGGGCACCGGTGTGCGCTTCACCCCGAGCTTGACCTTCGTCACCGACACCGTGCCGGACACGGCACGGCAGATGGAGGAACTGCTTGCGCGGGCACGCGCAGCCGACGAGGATGTGGCCCGCGCCCGCGAGGGCGCAGTACCCGCCGGCGATCCCGATCCGTACAAGGAGCCCCGTGAGCGTGACACCGGTGACGACGCCGAGTAACGATCCGAGCAGCGAACCGAGGTCTGCTGCTCCTCGCGCGGACGCCACCGCGCCCGCAGTGGGGGCCTCGGTCGACCTGCCGGGCGCCGTGGCCCTGCTCGACGCCGCGACGACGGTGACCGTGCTGTGTCACATCCAGCCCGACGCCGACACCCTCGGCAGCGGGCTCGCACTCGGTCTCGCGCTCGAGCGGCGGGGCGTCGCTGTGCAGGTGGCCTTCGCCGCTCCCGCCGAGGTGCCGGAGTCGATGCGCTCACTGCCCGGCGGGCATCTGGTTACGCCCGCCGCCGCGGTGCGCCGGGATGCGGACCTCGTGGTGACCGTCGATTGCGGAACGGCGGGGCGCCTCGGCGATCTGCGTGACCGCCTGACAGGTGCTGCGCGCACCCTCGTCATCGACCATCACGTGTCCAACACCCGGTTCGGGACCGACAACCTCATCGTGCCGGACGCGGAGGCCACCGCCGTGGTGCTCGCCGACCTGTTCGACGAGTGGGGTGTCGTGCTCGACGCGGACCTCGCCCATTGCCTGTACGCGGGGCTCGTGACGGACACCGGTTCGTTCCGCTGGGGCCGGCCTGCGTCGCATCTCCTCGCGGCACGTCTTCTCGCGACCGGAATCGACGGATCCGCGATCACCCGCGGGCTCCTCGATACCCACCCCTTCGGGTGGTTGCCGATGCTCTCGTCGGTGCTGGCGTCCGCGACCCTGGTACCCGAGGCGGTGCGGGGCAGGGGATTGGTCTACGCATTCGTTCGTCGCGTCGATTCGGCACACCTCGGTTCGGAAGAGGTGGAGAGCGTGATCGACATCGTGCGGACCACCGCAGAAGCGGAGGTCGCCGCGGTGTTCAAGGAGGTCGGGACCGAAGTGTGGACGGTGTCGCTCCGGTCGAAGACCGCAGTGGATGTATCCGCAGCCGCCACCGACCTCGGCGGCGGCGGCCACGCGTTCGCAGCCGGCTACACCGCGCACGGCGCACCGGACTCGGTGGTGGCGGCACTGCGTGGCGTACTCGGGTGACGACGGAACCCACGGGAGACACCGCGACGACGCCGGAGATCTCCGGCCGTCGCATTCTCGGTCTGGCCCTACCCGCGCTCGGTGTCCTCGCCGCCGAACCGCTGTACCTGCTCTTCGACATCGCTGTGGTGGGGCGCCTCGGTGCGTTGCCCCTCGCGGGACTCGCGATCGGCGGACTCGTCCTGGCCACGGTCAGCACACAGTTGACGTTCCTGTCGTACGGCACCACCGCCCGATCGGCGCGACTCCACGGCGCCCGCCGCCACGACGACGCCGTCGGTGAGGGCGTCCAGGCGACCTGGCTCGCCGTCGGAGTGGGGTTGCTCATTCTGCTGGCCGGGCAGCTCCTCGCCGGACCTGTCTCGCGCCTGATCGCCGGTGACGACGAGATCGCCGCCGAAGCCGTGTCGTGGTTGCGGGTGGCACTGTTCGGAGTGCCTCTGATCCTCATCGGTATGGCCGGCAACGGCTGGATGCGGGGAGTGCAGGACAATTTCCGGCCGCTGCGCTACGTGATCGCAGGTCTCGCCCTGTCCGCGGTGTTGTGTCCCGTGCTGGTGCACGGACTGCTGGGAGCACCGCGATGGGAACTCGTCGGCTCCGCCGTCGCGAACGTGCTCGGCCAGACGGTCGCCGCGACGTTGTTCGTGGTGGCGCTCTTGCGGTCGGGAGTGCCGCTGCGGCCCCGGCCCGAGGTGATCGGCGCCCAGTTACGGCTCGGACGGGACCTGATCGCCCGCAGCCTGGCATTTCAGGCGTGCTTTCTCTCCGCCGCGGCCGTGGCCGCGCGGTTCGGCGCCGCGGCAGTTGCCGGCCACCAGGTGGTCCTCCAACTGTGGAATTTCGTGACGCTCGCGCTGGATTCGCTGGCGATCGCGGCGCAGGCGCTCGTCGGTGCTGCGCTCGGGGGCGCGGATCGCCGGGGTGCCACCCGGCTCGCATGGCGGGTCACCGCGTGGTCCGCGTTGTTCGCCACCGGTCTCGCCGTCGTGTTCCTGCTCGGGCGCACGGTGATCCCGGGCTTGTTCACGTCGGACCTCGCGGTACTCGGTCAGATCGACGTGGCATGGTGGTTCTTCGTCGCGATCATGCCGGTCGCCGGTGTCGTCTTCGCGCTCGACGGGGTACTCCTCGGTGCGGGTGATGCCGCGTTCCTGCGTACGGCAACGCTGCTGTCGGCCTTGATCGGGTTCCTGCCGTTCATCTGGTGCTCTCTCGTCTTCGACTGGGGTCTGGCGGGGATCTGGACGGGGCTTACGGTGTTCATCGTGTTGCGGATGCTCGCCGTCGTGGGACGCACGGTCTCGGGTCGATGGGCGGTGACGGGCGCGGACCGGCAGGTCGGCGTGCACAACGAGTCGGGAGGTTGATGCCGGTGGCAGCGAAGCTGTGGGCGATCAGTGATATTCACGTAGGCCATCGAGGCAACCGGCCGGTCACCGAAGACCTGTATCCGGAGTCGCCCGACGACTGGCTGATCGTGGCCGGCGACGTGTCGGAGAAAACCGACGACATCCGCTGGGCTCTGTCGCTGCTGAGCAGCCGGTTCGCGAAGGTCATCTGGGTTCCGGGCAACCACGAACTGTGGACCACCGCGAAGGATCCCGTGCAGATGCACGGGGTGGCCCGCTACGACTACCTCGTCACGATGTGCCGCGAACTCGGGGTGCTCACGCCCGAGGATCCCTATCCCGTCTGGGAAGGCGAGGGGGGACCGGTAGTGCTCGTACCGATGTTCCTGCTGTACGACTACTCGTTCCTTCCCGACGGCACCACCACCAAGGCGGAAGGCCTCACCGTCGCACGCGACCGCAACGTCGTCGCGACCGACGAGTTCCTGCTTCGGCCCGACCCGTATGTCACGCGGGACACGTGGTGCGCGGTGCGGGTGGAACAGACCCGGGCTCGGCTCGACGCGCTCGACCCGGCTCTGCCCACGGTGCTGATCAATCATTTCCCGCTTGTGCGTGAACCCACCCGAATGCTGTTCTACCCCGAGTTCGCACTGTGGTGCGGGACCACCGAGACGGCCGACTGGCATCTGCGCTACCGCGCGCTGTGCAGCGTCTACGGGCACCTGCACATTCCCCGGACGACGTACTACGACGGGGTCCGCTTCGAAGAGGTGTCGGTCGGCTACCCGAGGGAATGGCAGCGGCGCGGACTGCCCGATCGGCTTCTCCGGCAGATCCTTCCGGTGCCGGACTACCCGCCGGGAACCCTGAACAAGTGGGGCGGTCACTTCACGGTGACACCCGAGATGGAAGCCGAAGCCGAGAAGATGCGAGCACAACGACAGAGGGAGATGCGGTGACCGAGCCGTCCGCCGGAGAACAGGCCGAGACACACGCGGCGCTGCTGTCGCGCATCGTGCCGGAGGGGGTCGCGGCTGCGGAAATGTTCTCCGACCCGCCGGGACTGCGGCCGCATCCGCAGGAGGAACCGCTCGTCGCACGCGCGGTGGACAAACGCCGCCGGGAGTTCGCCGGTGCCCGGCACTGTGCCCGGCAGGCGATGCGGCACCTCGGGGTCGAACCCGGCCCCGTCCTGCGGGGTGAGCGCGGCGCTCCGGTGTGGCCGCGTGGGCTGGTGGGCAGTCTGACCCACTGCGACGGGTACCGGGCCGCGGTGCTCGGCTACTCGCTGCAGGTGCGGTCGCTGGGGATCGACGCAGAGCCTCACGACGTGCTCCCCGACGGGGTCCTGCCGGCGGTCAGCCTCGAACCGGAACGGGAATGGCTCGCGTCGGCGGGCGACGACCTGCACTGGGACCGTCTGCTCTTCTGCGCGAAGGAAGCCACCTACAAGGCATGGTTTCCGCTCACCGGCCGGTGGCTCGGGTTCGAGGACGCGCACATCACGTTCGAGCGCGACACCACCGCCGATGCCGTGACCGGCACCTTCCATTCCCGGATACTGGTGCCCGGCGACACGCCGGACGGTCCACCGCTCACCGGATTCGACGGACGCTGGCTCGTCGCCGACGGTCTCGTTCTCACCGCGATCACGGTGCGCTGAACGATGACCGACCGAACCCACGAATTCTCCGACAATCCTGCCGTCGCCCGCGCGGGCCTGCTCGTCGTCGACAAGCCTGCCGGCATGACCAGCCACGACGTGGTGGCGCGTTGCCGCCGGCTGCTCGGCACCCGCAAGGTCGGCCACGCCGGCACTCTCGATCCGATGGCCACGGGTGTGCTCGTGCTCGGCGTCGAGCGGGCCACCAAGCTTCTCGGTCTGCTGTCGCTGACCACCAAGTCCTATACCGCGACGATCCGGCTCGGCCGGAGCACCGTCACGGACGACGCCGAAGGCGACGTCGTGGAGACGTCGGATGCGTCCGGCGTGACCGACGAGCGGATCGCCCAGGTGGTGGAGACGCTGACCGGAGACATCGAGCAGATTCCGGCGAGCGTGAGTGCCATCAAGATCGACGGTAAGCGCGCCTATGCCCGCATGCGCGAGGGGGAGACCGTCGAGATCCCCGCGCGGCCGGTGACGGTGTCGCGGTTCGACGTGCTCGCGCGCCGCAACGACGGTGCCTTCGTCGACCTCGATGTCGAGGTGGACTGCTCGTCGGGAACCTACATTCGCGCACTCGCCCGTGACCTCGGGGCCACCCTGGGAGTCGGGGGACACCTGACGGCCCTGCGCCGCACCCGGGTGGGCCCGTTCGGACTCGAACACGCGCGCACCCTCGAGGAACTCGCGGACGATCCCGTGCCGAGTCTCGGCATCGACGACGCGATCCGCACCGCGTTCGAGTGCCGGACCGTGAGCGACGACGAAGCAGCAGTGCTCGCGAACGGACGCTGGCTCGAACCCGTGGGGATCGAGGGGGTCTACGCGGCGGTCGACGAGCACGGCCGCGCGGCGGCGCTGGTCCAGGAGAAGGGGCGTCGCGCGGCGTCGGTGTTCGTGGTCCGGCCCGCGAACATGTGACGGCTCAGACGAGCCAGATCGCGCCTGCGGCAAGGGTGCCCAGGTCCACGGTGCGGCCGTCGGTGCCGATCCCGATCGAGACCGTTCCGGCGAAATCTCGTCGTTCCACCACGCGGATATCGGTGTCGAGGGCGATGCCGACCTCGTCGAAGTAGCGCAGCATCGCCGGGTCGGCGTCGGAGATCCGCGCGACCCGGCCGTGCTCGCCGTCGCTGAACGTGGTCAGTGGACGGGCGGGCGGCGCCGGAATACGGCCGTCGTGCGACGGGATGGGGTCGCCGTGGGGGTCGCGTTCCGGGTAACCGAGCTTGGCGTCGATGGCGGCGACCATCCGTTCGGATACCGCGTGCTCGAGCACTTCGGCTTCGTCGTGGACTTCGTCCCAGCCGTAGCCGAGTTCCCGTACCAGGAAGGTCTCGATGAGGCGGTGCCGCCGCACCATCGAGACGGCAGCGGTCCGGCCTGCATCGGTGAGCGAGATCGACCCGTAGCGTGCGTGGTCGAGCAGGCCCTGATCGGCCAGGCGCCGCACCGCCTCGGACACGGTCGACGCCGAGACTCCGAGCTTCTCGGCAAGCAGTTTGGTGGAGATCTTCTCTCCGGACCACTCCTGGACCGTCCAGATGATTTTCAGATAGTCCTGGGCCACCGAGGACAGTGTCTCGGTCGCGGTGGTCTCGCTCGTGTCCGTCACGCGTTCAGTTTAGGTAACCGGCAGCACGGATTCACCCGCGTCGCCGGCACCGGTGCGATGCCGGATCGCTTTGGTGACCACTCCGTGGCGCGGCGAGAACAGATACACGGCTGCGAACACCACTGCCTGCGCCAGCACCACGACACCACCGGTCGCGGCGTCGGTGTAGTAGCTCGTGTACACCCCGACCACCGAGGCCGCGACCGCAAGGACGGGGGCGATGACGAGCATCCGCGCGAGACGGTCGGTGAGCAGATACGCGGTTGCGCCCGGAATGATGAGCATCGCCACGACCAGAATGACGCCGACGGCCTGGATCGCGCTGACGATGGTCACGGCCAGGAGTGCGAGCAGCAGAGCCGACAACCTGCCGGGCGAGATACCCAGGGCGTGCGCCTGCACCCGGTCGAACGCGAACAACGTCAGGTCGCGGCGTTTGACGACCAGCACGATCAGCACGACCGCCGCGAGCGCCGAGACCTGCCAGACGTCGCTCGAGGCGAGTCCCAGCAGGTTGCCGAAAAGTACGTGGTTCAGATCGACCTGGCTGGGATTCTTCGAGATCAGCACGACACCGAGCGCGAAGAGCGTGGTGAACACGATGCCGATCGCCGCGTCTTCTTTCACCCGGCTCGTGCTGCGCACGAGTCCGATCAAGGCAACCGCGATCCCGGCGAACAGCAGGGCGCCGAGCGCGAAGGGTGCGCCGACGAGATAGGCGAGTACGACACCGGGCAGGACCGCGTGCGAGACGGCATCGCCCATGAGCGACCAGCCGATCAGGACGAGCCAGCAGCTGAGCAACGCGCACACCACTGTGGCGGCGACCGCCACGATCAGCGCGCGCTGCATGAATCCGTACTGCAGAGGATCGACAAGGAGATCCACCATCACTGCACCTCTCGCGCGACCGGCGCACTTGCCGGCGACTCGGTGGGGGAAGCGCCGAATGCGAGCGCCAGGTTCTCGGGACGCAGCACCTCCTCGGGTGGACCGTGGACGAGGAGGCGTCGTTGCAGCAGGACGGCTTCGTCGCAGAGAACCGGCAGTCCGGTGAGGTCGTGCGTGGCGACCAGGACTGCGCGTCCCGAGGCCGCGAGGTCCCGGATCACCGCTGTCAGTGCCTGTTGCGTCTTCGCGTCCACGCCGGCGAACGGTTCGTCGAGCAGGAGCAGCGGAGCTTCCTGCGCGATCGCGCGCGCCACGAACACGCGTTTGCGCTGTCCTCCGGAGAGCTGGCCGATCTGCCGTGTCGCGTAGTCGGTCATGCCGACGCGGTCGAGTGCGGACTCGACTGCCGCGCGGTCCGCCGGCCGGGGCCGGCGCATGAATCCCTGGTGACCGTAGCGGCCGGTCATCACCACTTCCCGCACCCCGATCGGGAAATCCCAGTCGACGGCCTCCGATTGCGGCACATATGCCACTGCGCCGGTCCGCCGCGCGACCACCGTGGATTCGCCCGCGATGGACACGCGCCCCGACACCGGCCGGACCAGACCCATGATCGTTTTGAACAGGGTCGACTTGCCCGAGCCGTTGGTTCCGACCAGACCACACACCGTTCCCGGCGACAAGCTCAGGGACACCCGGTCGAGCGCGGTGACGGTGTCGTAGCGGACGGTGACCGTATCGATGTCCAGTGCAGGTGCCGTCATCGTGTCAATCCTGCCGTGATCGTCGAGATGTCGTGCCGCAGCAGGTCCAGGTAGGTGGGGACGGGACCGTCCGGGCCGGACAGCGAATCGACGTAGAGGGTGCCGCCGAACCGCGCCCCGGTGTCCGCCGCGACCTGCTGCTGCGCCTTGTCCGACACGGTCGATTCGCAGAACACCGCGGGGACCCGGTTCTCGCGCACGAAGTCGACGGTCCGGGCGACCTGCTGGGGCGTGCCCTGCTGGTCCGCGTTGACCGGCCACAGGTAGGCCTCCCGCAACCCTGCGTCGCGCGCCAGATAACTGAACGCGCCCTCACACGTCACGAGGGCTCGCTGCTCCTCCGGTAGTGCCGAGACACCGGCGATCAGTTCGTCGTGGAGCGCCGCGAGTTCGGCTTTGTACGCGGATGCGTTCGCCGCGAAGTCGTCCGCGTGTTCGGGTGCGAGATCGGACAACGCGGCGGCGATGTTGTCGACATAGATCTGCGCGGTGAGCGGTGACATCCACGCGTGCGGATTGGTTTGCCCGGCGTAGCTGTCTCCGGTGATGTACACCGGTTCGATGCCGTCGCTGAGGACGACGTGCGAGGCGTCGGCGTCTTCGAGGAACTGTTCGAACCAGCGCTCGAGCCCGAGTCCGTTGTCCAGGACGAGATCGGCGTCGGCGGCGTTGCGGAGGTCGCTGGGAGTGGGCTCGTAGCCGTGGACCTCGGCGCCCGGTTTCGTGATGGATTCGACGCGCACATGGTCTCCGGCGACGGCGCGGGTCATGTCGGCGATCACGGTGAACGTGGTGAGGGCGAACGGCCGCTCGTCGGCGTCCGTCGGTGAGGTGCAGGCGGTGAGGGCGACGGCAGCAGCCGCCAGAACGGCGGTTTTGACCCATCCAATGGAAATCTTCGGCACACCGAAATTATGCATTCGGGTGCCGGATGTTGTCCACGTGGGCTACGGAGCCGGTCGAGGATGACCGACCGGCGCGTGCGCCGTAGGCTGCCGATGTGCAGAGATGGCGAGGTCTGGACGAGATACCTGCGGACTGGGGTCGTTGTGTGGTGACGATCGGGGTGTTCGACGGCGTACACCGGGGGCACCAGCAGCTGATTTCGAGCGCTGTGAAAGCCGCGACGGAACGAGGTGTCCCGAGCGTGCTCATGACGTTCGATCCACACCCCATGGAGGTCGTGCGGCCGGGAAGTCACCCCGCGCAGCTGACGACACTGGCGCGGCGCGCCGAGCTGGCGGAGGAACTGGGAATCGACGTGTTCTGCGTCGTGCCGTTCACCCCCGAATTCATGAAGCTCTCGCCGGAGCGGTACGCCCACGAGATCCTCGTCGAACGACTCCATGTCGCGGAAGTGGTCGTGGGGGAGAACTTCACCTTCGGCAAGAAGGCGGCCGGCACCGTCGACCTCCTGCGCTCGATCGGCGCGCGATCCGGTTTCGCGGTGCAGGGCCTGACCCTCGTCGCCGAGCACGCCGTCACGTTCTCCTCGACCTACATCCGGTCCTGTGTCGACGCCGGTGATGTCGCTGCGGCGGCCGATGCGCTCGGCCGCCCTCATCGCGTCGAAGGAGTCGTCGTGCACGGCGACGGGAGAGGGCGCGGGCTCGGCTTCCCGACCGCGAACGTCGCGCCGCCGATGTACGCCGCTATCCCGGCCGACGGCGTCTACGCCGCATGGTTCACCGTGCTCGGCTCGGGATCACCCGTCGACGGTGTCTCGGTCGGGGAGCGGTACATGGCCGCGGTGTCCGTCGGAACCAATCCCACGTTCTCCGGACGCAAGCGCACCGTCGAGGCATACGTCCTCGACGAGGAAGCCGATCTCTACGGTCAGCACGTGGCGGTGGACTTCGTCGAACGGCTGCGCGGCATGGAGAAGTTCGATTCCGTGGAGGCGCTGATTTCTGCGATGCACCGCGATGCCGACCGCGTGCGCGAGGTACTCGCTGCCGGCTGACCGCATGTACCGGCCGCCGGGTATCCCCGTCGGCCGAACGTACGGGAGAGGCGGGCGCGCGGGGGGCGGGCGCGGCTCTGGTAATATCGACCGCTGGTGTGTGCTGCGGTTCGCGGCGGCCGCACCGGCGGACCCGGTCCGCTATCTGTCACGCGGACGTCAGTTGTTCAGGAGAACTACCAGTGGCATTGACCACCGAACAGAAGAAGTCGATCCTCGGCGAATACGGCCTGCACGAGACCGATACCGGGTCGCCCGAGGCTCAGGTTGCGATGCTCACCAAGCGCATCGTCGACCTCACCGAGCACCTCAAGCAGCACAAGCACGACCACCACTCCCGCCGCGGCTTGCTGCTGCTGGTCGGTCGTCGTCGCCGCCTGCTGAAGTACGTCGAGAAGGTCGACGTCGAGCGTTACCGCTCGCTCATCCAGCGTCTGGGCCTGCGTCGCTGACGCAGCCGAGAAGCGACACGATCTGCATCCGCTGATCTTTTCCGACAGCCAACGGGGCACCCACTACACTGGGCCCCGTTGGCTATCGGTGTTTGTGCCGGTATAGCCGGCACGCCACACCGCCGACGGCGGTGAACCGTATGCACCGATGGTGTCGGTCCTCGGTAGTGACTTTCCGGTCCGGGCACGGCGTCCGTAAGAGACGCCCCCGCCGGAGGGTTTCGATCGACGACCGCCTCCGTGAATCGGTGCGCTACCACGGCCAAGGGGGCCGTGGAGCCCGCGCGGGTACGGCGAAGACGAAGAGGGAAGAGAAGATACAAAGATGACAAGCAATTCCGCAGTCGAGACCGACGAAGGCGTCTACGAAGCCGTCGCGACACTCGACAACGGTGCCTACGGCACCCGCACGATCCGTTTCGAGACCGGCCGCCTCGCACAGCAGGCCGCCGGCGCCGTCGTCGCCTACCTCGACGACGAGACCATGCTGCTGTCGGCCACCAGCGCGTCGAAGCACCCCAAGGAGCACTTCGACTTCTTCCCGCTCACGGTGGATGTCGAAGAGCGTATGTACGCTGCCGGGCGCATCCCGGGCTCGTTCTTCCGTCGCGAGGGCCGTCCCTCCACCGACGCGATCCTCACGTGCCGCTTGATCGACCGGCCGCTGCGCCCGTCCTTCGTGGACGGTCTGCGCAACGAGATCCAGGTCGTCGTCACGGTTCTGAGCCTGAACCCGAACGACCTGTACGACGTGGTCGCGATCAACGCGGCGTCGGCGTCGACGCAGCTCGCCGGACTGCCGTTCTCCGGACCCGTCGGCGGTGTGCGTGTCGCACTCATCACGTCCGACGACAACAAGGCCGGCCAGTGGGTTGCCTTCCCGACGGTCGAGCAGCTCGAGAACGCCGTGTTCGACATGGTGGTCGCGGGCCGCATCGTCGGCGGTGCGGACAACCCGGACACCGCTGATGTCGCGATCATGATGGTCGAGGCGGAGGCCACCGAGAACGTCATCGCACTCGTCGAGGGCGGCGCACAGGCGCCGACCGAAGCGATCGTCGCGCAGGGCCTCGAGGCCGCCAAGCCGTTCATCGCCCGTCTCTGCGTCGCTCAGCAGCAGCTCGCTGTCGCTGCCGCGAAGCCGACCGGCGACTTCCCGCTGTTCCCGGCCTACGCGGACGACGTGTACGCCGAGGTCGAGGCTGCGGCGTCGACGAAGCTGGCCGAGGCGCTGACCATCGCCGGCAAGCAGCAGCGTGACGAGCGCACCGACGAGATCAAGGTCGAGGTTCTCGAGCAGGTCGGCCCGAAGTTCGAGGGCCGCGAGAAGGAGATCGGCGCAGCCTTCCGCGCGCTGACCAAGAAGCTGGTTCGCCAGCGCATCCTGCGTGACCAGTTCCGTATCGACGGGCGCGGGATCACGGACATCCGTGCACTCTCGGCCGAGGTCGCGGTCGTTCCCCGTGCACACGGTTCGGCTCTGTTCGAGCGTGGCGAGACCCAGATCATGGGTATCACCACCCTCGACATGGTCAAGATGGCTCAGCAGGTCGACTCGCTCGGCCCGGAGACCAGCAAGCGCTACATGCACCACTACAACTTCCCGCCGTACTCGACCGGTGAGACCGGCCGCGTCGGTTCGCCGAAGCGTCGCGAGATCGGCCACGGCGCCCTCGCGGAGCGGGCACTCGTGCCGGTGCTCCCGAGCCAGGAAGAGTTCCCGTACGCGATCCGTCAGGTGTCGGAAGCGTTGAGCTCCAACGGTTCCACGTCGATGGGTTCGGTGTGCGCCTCGACCCTGTCGCTGCTCAACGCCGGTGTTCCGCTCAAGGCTCCGGTCGCGGGTATCGCGATGGGCCTGGTCTCGGACGAGGTCGACGGTGAGATCCGCTACGTGGCACTGACCGACATCCTCGGAGCCGAAGACGCCTTCGGCGACATGGACTTCAAGGTCGCCGGAACGAAGGATTTCGTCACCGCGCTGCAGCTCGACACCAAGCTCGACGGAATCCCGTCGCAGGTGCTCGCGGGTGCGCTGTCGCAGGCACACGACGCGCGCGCCACGATCCTCGAGGTCATGGCCGAGGCCATCGACGCTCCGGACGAGATGAGCCCGTTCGCGCCGCGCATCACCACGATCAAGGTTCCGATCGACAAGATCGGCGAGGTCATCGGGCCCAAGGGCAAGATGATCAACTCGATCACCGAGGAGACCGGCGCCAACATCTCCATCGAGGACGACGGCACCGTGTACGTCGGAGCTGCGGACGGTCCGTCCGCGCAGGCAGCGATCGACAAGATCAACGCCATCGCCAATCCGCAGCTGCCGAAGGTCGGCGAGCGTTTCCTCGGCACCGTGGTCAAGACCACGGCGTTCGGTGCGTTCGTCTCCCTGCTCCCGGGCCGTGACGGTCTGGTGCACATCAGCAAGCTCGGCAACGGCAAGCGCATCGCGAAGGTCGAAGACGTCGTGAGCGTCGGGTCCAAGCTGCGGGTCGAGATCGCCGATATCGACAACCGGGGCAAGATCAGCCTCGTGCCCGTCGAGGACGACGCCGCCGCCGAGGCCGCTCCGGCCGAGGCAGCCACCGAGTCCTGATCGGCTCCTCCCGGTAGCCACCGGCTCCGGGACAGGCAATCACCGCGCGCTGTTCCTTCCCTTCGGGGCGGGAACAGCGCGCGGTGTCGTTGTGAGGGGGCTAGACCGGGCGCTGACCAGACCTGCGGCGGAGCGTCGCCGCCGGTTCGGCACCCCACGAGAATCGAGGCCCGCCCCGGTGTAAACCTTTCGGCAAAAGGCGTACGGCGATTCTGCCGAGGGTGTTCCCTGGTGGTGTGAGCACGGTTACAGCCTCAGGAATCGGGGCGCGCCCAGGAGTCAACCTGGCACTGGCGACCTGGGTGTCGGCCATGAACTTCTGGGCCTGGAACCTGATCGGACCGCTGTCCACCACCTACGCCGGCGACATGTCGCTGAGCAGCTCCGAGACGTCGATGCTCGTGGCGACCCCGATCCTCGTGGGGTCGCTCGGCAGGATCGTGGTGGGCGCCCTCACGGACCGCTACGGCGGCAGGGTCATGTTCATCGCGATCACCCTCGCGTCGATACTGCCGGTCCTCGCGGTCGGCCTCGCGGGCAACGCGGGCTCGTACCCGCTGCTGCTCGTCTTCGGATTCTTCCTGGGAATCGCCGGCACGATTTTCGCCGTCGGGATCCCGTTCGCCAACAACTGGTACGACCCGTCTCGTCGTGGTTTCGCCACGGGTGTATTCGGTGCGGGCATGGTCGGCACGGCACTGTCGGCCTTCTTCACGCCGCGTTTCGTCGGATGGTTCGGGCTGGTCGCCACCCACGTGATCATCGCAGTGGTGCTGGCGCTGACCGCGGTGTTGTGTGTGACCGTCATGAGGAACGCGCCCGCATTCGTTCCCAACACCCAGCCGGTGGTGCCCAAATTCCTTGCGGCATGCAAACTCCGCGTCACCTGGGAAATGTCGTTCCTGTATGCCATCGTCTTCGGTGGTTTCGTCGCGTTCAGCAGCTACCTGCCCACCTACATCAGGACGGTGTACGAGTTCTCCGCGGTCGACGCCGGTACCCGCACGGCGGGGTTCGCCGTCGCCGCGGTGATCGCCCGGCCCATCGGTGGTGCACTGTCCGACCGGATACCGCCGAAGTACGTGGTTCTCGCGTCCTTCGCGGGCACTGCCGTGACCGCGTTCCTCGCGACGTTCAAACCGCCCCCGGACTTCTGGTCGGCCGTCGTCTTCATCTCGATGGCGATCTTCCTCGGTATCGGTACCGGAGGCGTGTTCGCCTGGGTGGCGCGGCGTTCGCCCGCCCAGTCCGTCGGCAGTGTCACCGGCATCGTCGCGGCGGCGGGTGGCCTCGGCGGATACTTCCCGCCGCTGGTCATGGGCGCAACCTACGACCCGGTGGGCAACGACTACACCGTGGGTCTGTTGCTCCTGGTCGCGGCGGCTCTCATCGCACTCGTCTACACCGCGGTCTGGCTCAAGGCACGTGAACCGGCCACATCGCGGGACGCTCCACACAGGCAACCGGAGGAGAGCACGTGACTACGGACAAAGTCGCCGTGGGTGGGACGCTCGAGGAACTGATGGTCCGCAGCGGCCGGTTCTTCACGCGTGGCGAAGAATCCGCCGACACCCGCAGCATCACGCACCAGGGCGGCAGAGCAGGTGACATCTTCTACCGCGACCGGTGGAGCCACGACAAGGTGGTGCGATCGACACACGGCGTGAACTGCACCGGTTCGTGCTCGTGGAAGATCTACGTCAAGGACGGGATCATCACCTGGGAAACCCAGGAGACGGACTATCCCACGGTGGGAGCGGACCGCCCCGAGTACGAACCGCGCGGTTGCCCCCGAGGAGCGGCCTTCTCCTGGTACACCTACTCTCCGACACGGGTGCGGTACCCGTACGCGCGCGGAGTCCTCGTCGAGATGTATCGCGAGGCCAAACAGCGTCTCGGTGATCCGGTACTGGCGTGGGCGGACATTCAGAACGACCCGGAACGCCGGCGCCGGTACCAGCGTGCGCGAGGCAAGGGCGGGCTGGTGCGGGTCACCTGGGCCGAAGCCACCGAAATGGTCGCCGCGGCCCACGTGCACACCATCAAGGAGTACGGGCCCGACCGCATCGCCGGTTTCTCCCCGATTCCCGCCATGTCGATGGTGTCGCACGCAGCCGGTTCCCGGTTCGTCGAACTGGTCGGTGGCGCCATGACCTCGTTCTACGACTGGTACGCGGACCTGCCGGTCGCCTCCCCGCAGGTCTTCGGGGACCAGACCGACGTCCCCGAGTCGGGCGACTGGTGGGACGCGTCGTACCTGTTGATGTGGGGTTCCAACGTCCCGGTGACCCGTACCCCCGACGCACACTGGATGACGGAGGTGCGGTACCGCGGGACCAAGGTTGTCGCGATCAGCCCGGACTACGCGGACAACACGAAGTTCGCGGACGAGTGGATGCCGTGTGCTGCCGGAACCGACGGTGCCCTGGCGATGGCGATGGGCCACGTCCTGCTGCGCGAGTGCTACGTCGAGAAGCCCGTACCTTTCTTCACGGACTTCTCCGCGCAGTACACCGATCTGCCCTTCCTGGTGAAACTCGAAGAGCGCGGCGGAAAGTGGGTGGCGGGCAAGAACCTCACCGCGGCCGACCTCGGGCAGGACGTGGAGAACGCCGCGTTCAAGCCCGTGCTGCTCGACAGCGCCACCGACAGCGTGACGGTTCCTCACGGTTCCCTCGGATTCCGCTACGGCGAGGAGGGTATCGGCAAGTGGAACCTCGAACTGGGTGACCTGTCGCCCGCCCTCACGGTGGCACCGCCGGCCGGCGGCGCAGCGGAGGTCCTCGCCGTGCATCTGCCGAGTTTCGACACGATCGACGGTCGGGGCGGAAGCCTCGAGCGCGGTGTGCCGGTCCGCCGGGTGGGTGAGCACCTGGTCTGCACGGTGTTCGACCTGATGCTCGCCCAATACGGCGTGCAGCGGGCAGAGTTGAATCTGCCCGGGCAGTGGCCGACCGGGTACGACGATCCGTCGACGCCCTACACGCCGGCGTGGCAGGAATCGATCACCGGAGTGTCTGCGGCGCAAGCGATCCGGGTGGCCCGGGAACTCGCGCGAAACTCCGAGGAATCGGGCGGGCGCTCCATGATCATCATGGGAGCCGGAATCTGCCAGTGGTTCCACGGCGACGCGACCTACCGGGCCGTGCTGTCCCTGCTGCTCCTGACCGGAGCGATGGGACGCAACGGCGGCGGCTGGGCGCACTACGTCGGGCAGGAGAAGTGCCGAACCGCCACCGGGTGGGCCACGATGGCGATGGCCACCGACTGGAGCAGGCCACCTCGTCAGATGGCGGGCACCTCGTACTGGTACGTGCACACCGACCAGTGGAAGTACGACGGGTACCGGGCGGACGCCCTCTCGAGCCCGCTGTCGCGGGGGCGCTTCCGGGACAAGCACACCATGGACGTGATGGCGTCGGCCGTCGCGATGGGATGGTCGCCGTTCTATCCCCAGTTCGACCGCAACACACACGATCTGGCGGACGAGGCCCGTGCGGCCGGTCGCGACATCCCCGAGTATGTCGCCGAGCAACTTGCCCAGGGGACGGTGAAACTCGCCGTCACCGATCCCGGGTCGCCGCGTAACTGGCCGCGCGTGCTGAGTGTGTGGCGCTCGAATCTTCTCGGCTCCTCCAGCAAGGGCAACGAGTACTTCCTGCAGCATCTGCTGGGTACCGACTCGAACATTCAGGGTGCGAAGGCCACGCCGGATCTGCGTCCGAACGACGTCGCCTGGCCGGAGGACGTCCCCGACGGCAAACTCGACATGCTCATGTCCATCGACTTCCGGATGACGTCGACGACGCTGTTCTCGGATGTCGTGCTGCCCGCGGCGACCTGGTACGAGAAGGGCGACCTGTCGAGTACCGACATGCACCCCTACGTGCACGCGTTCAGCCCCGCGATCGATCCTCCCTGGGAGACCCGCTCGGACTACGAGGCGTTCGGTGCGGTCGCGAAGGCGTTCAGCGCCCTGGCACGCACGCATCTGGGGACGCGGACCGATGTGGTGATGGGGACGCTCCAGCACGACACGCCCGGTGCGATGGCGTATCCCGGTGGCACGGAGAACGACTGGAGGAAAACCGGTGAAGTGCCCATCCCGGGGAAGACCATGGGGCCTCTCGTGGTCGTCGAGCGGGATTACACCGCCGTCGCCGACAAGTGGGCCACGCTCGGGCCGCTCGCGGAGTCGGCAGGGCTGACCACCAAGGGGGTGACCACCCACCCCGACCAGGAGGTCGCCGAACTCGCCGTCAAGTTCGGCGTCATGGATTCCGGTGCCGCCGCCGGGCGCCCGGCGATCACCACTGCGGAACGGATGTGCGACGTGATTCTCGCGCTGTCCGGGGCGTCGAACGGCCGGCTCGCCGTGCAGGGGTATCGCGAACTCGAGAAGCGAACCGGGCGCAGGCTCGTCCACCTCGCCGAAGGCAGTGAGGAACGCCGGATCACCTACGCCGACACGCAGGCCCGGCCGGTACCGGTGGTCACGAGCCCGGAATGGTCGGGCAGCGAAACAGGTGGTCGCCGCTACGCACCCTTCACCACCAACATCGAGGAACTCAAACCGTTCCACACCCTCACCGGCCGGATGCACTTCTACCTCGACCACGACTGGATCGAGGAGATGGGCGAGCAACTTCCGACCTACCGGCCCCCGCTGGACATGAACCGTCTGTTCGGTGAGACATCCCTCGGTACCGGTGACGGAGTGGGGCTGACGGTGAGATACCTGACCCCGCATTCGAAATGGTCGATCCACTCGGAGTATCAGGACAACCTGTTCATGCTCTCGCTCTCGCGCGGCGGACCGACGATGTGGATGAGTCCGGCGGACGCGGCGAAGATCTCGGTGCGCGACAACGACTGGATCGAGGCCGTGAACCGCAACGGCGTGGTGGTGTGCCGGGCCATCGTGTCGCAGCGCATGCCCGAGGGCGTGGTGTTCGTCTACCACGCGCAGGAACGCGTCATCGATGTCCCGCTCACCGAAACCACCGGAAAGCGTGGCGGGATCCACAATTCGATCACGCGGATCCTGATGAAACCGAGTCATCTGGCGGGCGGCTACGCCCAGACCTCGTATGCCTTCAACTATCTCGGACCGACCGGCAACCAGCGCGACGAAGTCACGGTCGTGCGCCGCCGGTCTCAGGAGGTGACGTACTGATGTACACCATCGGACCCCACGGACGGGGGCACTCATGAAGGTCATGGCACAGATGGCGATGGTCATGAACCTCGACAAGTGCATCGGGTGTCACACGTGCTCGGTGACCTGTAAACAGACCTGGACCAACCGTTCCGGAACCGAGTACGTCTGGTTCAACAACGTGGAGACCCGTCCGGGTCAGGGGTACCCCCGCACCTACGAGGATCAGGACAAGTGGCGCGGCGGCTGGATCAGGGACAAGAAGGGCAGGATTCGGCTGCGCGACGGCGGCCGCCTCCACAAGCTCAGCCGGATCTTCTCCAACCCCAAGATGCCGTCGATCGACGACTACTACGAACCGTGGACGTACGACTACGAGACCCTCACCAACGCCCCTGCGGGGGAGAACATCCCGGTGGCGCGACCGCGCAGTCTCCTCAGCGGCGAACCGATGAAAGTGGAGTGGTCGGCCAACTGGGACGACAACCTGGCGGGCTCGCCCGAGATCGTTCCGGACGACCCGATCCTGGCGAAGATCAACGAAGAGGTCAAGACGTCGCTCGAAGAGACGTTCATGTTCTACCTGCCCCGGATCTGCGAGCACTGCCTCAACCCGTCGTGTGTCGCGTCGTGCCCGTCCGGAGCGATCTACAAGCGCTCGGAGGACGGCATCGTCCTCGTCGACCAGGACCGGTGCCGCGGCTGGCGGATGTGCATCTCCGGATGCCCGTACAAGAAGGTCTATTTCAATCACAAGACCGGCAAAGCCGAGAAGTGCACGTTCTGTTATCCCCGCATCGAGGTCGGGCTACCGACGGTGTGTGCCGAAACCTGCGTCGGGCGTCTGCGCTACATCGGGCTGGTGTTCTACGACGCCGACCGGGTGCTCGACGCGGCGGCGGTGGAGAACGAACAGGATCTCTACGAAGCCCAGCGTCAGGTCCTGCTCGACCCCCACGATCCGGAGGTCATCGCGGGGGCCCGGGCCGAAGGGATTTCCGACGACTGGATCGCCGGCGCACAGAAGTCACCGATCTACTCGCTGATCAACGTCTACAAGGTCGCGCTGCCGTTGCATCCGGAGTACCGGACCATGCCGATGGTCTGGTACGTGCCGCCGCTGTCGCCGGTCGTCGACGCGGTCAGCCGCGACGGTCACGACGGGGAAGATCTCGGAAACCTGTTCGGAGCACTCGAGTCGTTGCGCATTCCCATCCGCTACCTCGCGGAGCTGTTCACAGCGGGGGACACCGCGTCCGTGGAAGCCGTCCTGCAACGGCTCGCCGCGATGCGGTCGTATATGCGCGACATCAACCTCGGTCGCGACACCCAGCCGCATATCCCGGAGTCCGTGGGCATGACGGAGGAGCAGATCTACGAGATGTACCGGTTGCTCGCCCTCGCCAAGTACGAAGAGCGCTACGTGATCCCGACGGCCTACGCGACCGAAGGACACAAGCTCGAGGAATCCGCCACGGACTGCTCTCTGTCGTTCGACGGTGGACCGGGAATGTACGAGTCCGGGCCCTTCGGTGAGTCGAGCGGCGGACCCGTCCCGGTCGCGGTGGAAACGTTCCACGCGCTCGCAGAGCGCCAGACCACGGAAGGCCTCGCGGTCAACGAGCGCGAGCCCTCCCGCGTCAATCTGCTGAACTGGGACGGCAAAGGAGCGCCCACGGGTCTGTTCCCGGGTGCCTGGCCCGGCGACGGCGAGGAGCGGCGGTGACATTGTTCCGGCGGGCGTCACGCCGAGAGGATCCCGCTCGCCGGTTGCAGACCCGGCTCGTCCACCAGGCGGCCTCGTTGCTGCTGGCGTATCCGGACGAGCAGATGGCGGAGCGTCTCGACACCGTCGAGGCACTCGTCGACCACATCGACGAGCCCGCGCGCGGCCGGCTCACCCGGACCGCCGCGTACCTGCGTCGTAGCAGCCTGCTCGATGCGGCCCAGGCGTATGTCGACACGTTCGACCTGCGTCGGCGCTCGACGATGTACCTGACCTACTGGACCGCGGGAGACACACGCAACCGGGGATCGGAAATCCACGCGTTCGTGCAGACCTATCGGGAGGCGGGCGCCGAACCTCCGGTCGGCGAGGCGCCCGACCACCTCCCGGTGGTCCTCGAGTTCGCGGCCACCGTCGCACCCGAGGCGGGAGAACGGCTGCTCGTCGCGCACCGGGTACCGATCGACGTCCTGCATCGCGCGCTGGTCGGCGACGATTCGCCGTACGCGGACACCGTCGCCGCGGTGTGCGCCACGCTGCCTCCTGTGGACGAGGCCCAGGAACAACGGGCCCGCCGGCTGATGCACGCCGGACCTCCGGCCGAGGCGATCGGCCTGCAGCCGTTCACCCTGACCGTTCCGCCACGCCGGGACGCCCACGACCGACGAGAAGGGCCGTAAACGATGAGCGCGGGTGCAATCTTCTGGGACATCGTGCCGTACGTGACACTCGCGATCCTGATCGTCGGCACGTGGTGGCGGTACCGATACGACAAGTTCGGCTGGACCACCCGCTCGTCACAGCTCTACGAGAGCAGGCTGCTGCGCATCGGCAGTCCGCTGTTCCATTTCGGCATTCTGGTGGTGATCATCGGCCACGTCATCGGCTTGCTGATCCCGAAACAGTGGACGTACGCGATAGGGATCAGCCAGCACGCGTACCACGTCCAAGCTCTCGTGCTCGGGACCATCGCCGGCGCCGCGACCCTCATCGGGGTGTGCCTGCTCATCTACCGCCGGCGTACCAACGGCCCGGTGTACTCCGCGACCACCCTCAACGACAAGGTCATGTACGTAGTCCTGGTCGCCGCGATCGTCGCGGGTCTCGCCACCACCCTCATGGGCGCGGGAGTGGTCGGCGAACACAATTACCGCGACACCGTATCGCCGTGGTTCCGGTCCATCTGGATCCTGCAGCCACGCGGCGAACTCCTCGTCGAGGCGCCGGTGTCGTTCCAGATCCACACCCTGATCGGTCTGGTGCTGTTCGCGATCTGGCCGTTCACCCGGCTCGTCCACGCATTCAGCGCACCGGTGGGATATCTGTTCCGCCCGTACATCGTCTACCGGAGCAGGGGAGAGGCGCGAGAGGGTCAGCTGGTCGGCTCCCAGCCCCGGCGCCGCGGTTGGTGACCGTCGCCGGATCCGCCCGCGCATGTATCGTGTGATGTTCCGTTCCCGGACGTATGTGCCGGACCCCGACCGCAGGACCGTAGAACTCACACATGGCTCCCACCCGGCACGTTTCTCCTTCCGATACCGCTTCCGCCCCCGCAGTGGATTCCGGCGTTCGCCGCACCGTTCTGCCCGGAGGCGTGCGAGTGGTCACCGAGCACGTGCCGGGCGTGCGATCGGCGGCGGTCGGCGTGTGGGTCGGAATCGGCTCCCGCGACGAACAACCGTCCGTCGCCGGCGCGGCACACTTTCTCGAGCACCTGCTGTTCAAATCCACCCCGACGCGCACGGCCCTCGACATCGCGGAGCTCATCGACGGGGCGGGCGGCGAACTCAACGCGTTCACCAGCAAGGAACACACCTGCTACTACGCGCACGTCCTCGACGACGATCTTCCGCTCGCAGTCGACGTCGTCGCCGACGTGGTGTTACGGGGCCGGTGCCGCAGCGCCGACGTGGACGTCGAACGGCAGGTCGTCCTCGAGGAGATCTCGATGCGCGACGACGATCCCGAGGATCTCCTCGGTGACTCCTTCCTGACCGCGCTGTACGGAGATCACCCCATCGGCCGTCCCATCATCGGTTCCGTCGACTCCATCGAGGCGATGACCCGCGCTCAGCTGCACTCCTTCCACGTGCGCAGGTACACCCCGCAGCGGATGGTCGTCGCGGTCGCCGGCAACGTCGACCACGAGCACACCGTCGAACTCGTCCGCCGCGCCTTCGCCGGGCACCTGGACGGCACGGGCGGGCCGGTGCCGCGCCGGGAAGGCCGGCTCGAACTGCGCACCACACCCACCCTGAGCATCACCGAGCACGACGGCGAGCAGTCGCACCTCTCGCTCGGCGTTCGTTCCTTCGGCCGGCACGACGACCGCCGCTGGGCACTGTCGGTGCTCAACGCCGCGATCGGCGGCGGATTGAGCTCACGGTTGTTCCAGGAGGTGCGCGAGAAGCGGGGTCTGGCGTACTCCGTCTACTCCGGTATCGACACCTTCGCCGACACCGGCGCGTTCTCCGTGTACGCCGGGTGCCAGCCCGAGAATCTCTCCGAGGTCGCGGCCGTGATCCGCGAGGTGCTCGGCGCCGTCGCGAAGGACGGCATCACCGACGCGGAATGCGCTCGCGCCAAAGGCTCGTTGCGCGGTGGTCTGGTCCTCGGTCTCGAAGACACCGGGGCGCGAATGCACCGCATCGGACGCAGCGAGCTGAACTACGGCCGGCACTGGAGCCTCACCGAGACCCTCGAGCGCATCGCGACCGTGTCGTCGGAACAGGTGCGTGAGGTCGCAGCCGAACTACTGCACCGTCCGTTCGCGGCCGCGGTGGTCGGGCCGTACCGGCGCCCGCGGGATCTCCCCGCCGCGGTGCGCGACATCGTCGGCTGACCCTGTTCCGCCTGCCGGTCACCTGCGCCGTCGCGGTGACCACCCGTGCAGACCACAACCCCGGTTGCGTACGCTTTCCTCGGAAAGACGTGACGGGAAGGTCGTGGACGGCAAAGTGAACGCAGCAGCAGTTCGGGTGGGTGTGCTCGGGGCCAAGGGCAAAGTCGGCCAGGCCATCTGCGCGGCAGTCGAGGCGGCCCCCGACCTCGAACTCGTCGCAGCGGTGGACCGAGGCGACAGCCTCGACGACTTCGTGACCTCCGGCACGCAGGTCGTCGTGGATTTCACGCACCCCGACGTGGTCATGGGCAACCTGCAGTTCCTGATCGACCACGGCATCCACGCCGTCGTGGGCACCACCGGCTTCGACGACGACCGCCTCGCGCAGGTCCGCAGCCACCTCGCCGATCAGCCCGCCGTCGGTGTGCTCATCGCTCCCAACTTCGCGATCGGCGCGGTGCTGTCGATGCGCTTCGCGCAGGCCGCCGCCCGATTCTTCGACTCCGTCGAGGTCATCGAACTGCATCATCCCAACAAGGCCGATGCGCCGTCCGGCACCGCCTACCGCACCGCGGAACTCATCGCCGAGGCACGTGCCGCCGCAGGCGTGGGACGCAGCCCCGATGCCACGACCACCGAACTCGACGGTGCGCGCGGCGCCGACGTCGACGGGGTGCGGGTGCACTCGGTGCGTCTCGCCGGGCTGGTCGCGCACCAGGAGGTGTTGCTGGGAACCCAGGGTGAGACGCTGACGATCCGCCACGATTCCATCGACCGTTCCTCGTTCGCACCGGGCGTACTCCTCGCAGTCCGCGAGATCGCTTCCCGTCCCGGCCTGACGCTGGGCATCGACCCCCTCCTCGACCTGTGAAAAAAGATCTCGTCAAGGTCCTCGTACCGATCGCGTTCATCGTCGCCGCGCTCGCCTTCTACTTCGTGTTGCTCGGCAGCCGCGGAGTCGAACTCGTCCGGTCCGGCGGCGTCGCCGCGGTCGGGCTGGGTATCGGCGTGTTGCTGCTCCCGCTCGTCGGAGTCTGGATCGTGTACGCCAGTCTGCGTGCGGGCTGGCAGCACCAGCAGCTTGCGCAGCGCATCCACGAGGAAGGTCTCGAACTCGATGTCACCGACCTTCCGCGACGGCCGTCCGGAAAGATCGACCGCGACGCGGCGGACGCCCTGTTCGAGACCGTCAAACGGGAATGGGAAGCCGATCCCGACAATTGGCGGAACTCCTACCGGCTGGCGCGCGCCTACGACTATGCGGGCGACCGGGGCCGTGCCCGCGAGACGATGCGCCGGGCGGTTGCCCTCGAAAAAGCAGAACGCGACAGCACGACGTAGCGGGCGCGGTATCGCGGCTCGGCCAACGTCCCCGTCGTAGTCTTCGCCTGTGACCGAACAACCCGAACGAACCGACGCCACGGACCGGACGCTGCTCGTCGTCCACCACACGCCGTCTCCGGCGACGCGCGAGCTGCTCGAAGCGGTGCTGGCGGGGGCGAACGACCCCGACATCGACGGGGTGACGGTGCGTGTGGTGCCCGCCCTCGGCGCGACCGTCCCGGACGTGCTTGCGGCCGACGGTTACCTGTTCGGTACTCCCGCGAACTTCGGATACATGTCGGGCGCGCTCAAACACTTCTTCGACACCGTGTACTACCCGTGTCTGGACGCCGTTGCGGGCCGCCCGTACGGCATGTGGGTCCACGGCAACGACGACACCGCGGGAGCGGTGTCGTCGGTGCGCAAACTGGTCACGGGGATGGGGCTGACGCAGGTGGCTGCCGACCTGGAGATCACCGGACCGATCGACGCGCAGGTCCGCGAACGCTGTTACGAGCTCGGTGGGACGGTTGCGGTGACTCTGGCCGACAGGAGTGAGGGCTGCCCGCGTCAGCGGTAGTTCTCCTCGACGAACTTCGTCAGGCCTTTGCCGGCTGTCTCGATCGCCGTCTTCTCGGCGCGCCGGACGAGGAACCCGGGGACCGGAATCTTCGGATCGATGGTCAGGCTGAAACCGACCTCGGTCGCTCCGCCCGACGGTGTGAGTGTGTAGGCACCGTCCTGCTGGTTCTGCTGCGTGCTCTCGACGAGCGTCCAGGACATCGACCGGTCGCCGTCCCAGGTGTAGTCGACGACCTGCTCGTCGGTGAGTCCGATGACCGAGACGGTCATGCGCACCCGGTGCGGGCGGCCGTCCGGGTAGGTGGACTCGACAACGACCTTCTTGTGCGTCGACGACCACTCGGGCAACCGGTCCACCGCTGCGATAGCCGCCATCACCTGCTCCGGTGTCGCCTTGATCTCGAAGCTTCTGGTGCTGCTCACGGCCATCGGTTCGGTGTCCTCTCGTTCCCGCGTTCGGTGCGTCGGGAATCTACCGCACGGGAGGGGTTTTCAGGCCGTATCGCCGTCTTCGTCCTCTCGGGGAGCCGGCGCCGGGGGAGCGGTGGGTGTGGTGCCTTGCCGGCGCCACTCTTCGGCGCGCTTCTGATACCGCTTCTGATCCTTCAGTGCGCCCTGCACGGCCTGCGCCACCCAGGAGTTGAGCGAGACACCGCTCTGCGCGGCCGCTTCCTCGGCGCGGGATTTGATCTGTTCGACGAGACGCAGGGTGACCCGGCTGATGTCTCCGGTCATCTCCTCGAAGGTCTGCGACGGCGAGTCGGTGTGCGGCGTGGCATCGCTGCGCACATCCACGACGGCTTCCGTGCCGTCGAGCCGAACCGTGACGGTGTGGTCGTCCAACTGCTTGCTGATTTCCCCGGCCATATCCGACAGCGCACTGAGAACGGCCAGCCGGGCCGGCGCGGCGAGAGCGGCGGAGAGGGCCGCTGCGGTACGGCGGGTCTGTTCGTCGCCGAGTTCGGCGGCGTTGACGACGGCGTCGGTGATCGCCGCGGTATAGGTGTCGATGTTCATGCCGTCAGTGTGACGCCATGCGTGACATCAGTCAACAGGCCTATGACGCCACGAGTGCTGTCGTGGTGGCGTCATCGAGGTGGCGGTGAGCGCGCGGAGGCTCCGGGTCGCTAGGGTGCGATCACGCACCGGGAGGAGACGCGCATGATTCCCGAACCCGCAAACCTGAAGGTCAGGCTCGTCGCAAAGACCGAATTCCTGCCGCCGGACGACATCCCTTGGGAAACCGACGCCGACGGAGGGGAAGCGCTCGCCGAGTTCGCCGGACGTGCGTGTTATCAGAGCTGGTCGAAGCCGAACCCGCGGACCGCGACCAACACCGGATATCTGCGGCACCTGCTGACCGTGGGCCACCTGTCGGTACTCGAGCACGCCTCGGTCACCTTCTACATCACCGGAATCTCCCGTTCGTGCACCCACGAACTGATCCGGCATCGGCACTTCTCGTTCTCCCAGCTGTCCCAGCGTTTCGTCGCGGACGGCGATGCTCCGGTCGTCGTTCCTCCCGCGATCGCGGGCGATCCTCATCTCGAGGAACTGTTCTTCGCCGCCACCCGGCGCAGCCGCGAGGCGTACGTGGAACTGCTCGACGCACTCGACGAGAAGATGGCGCATCTGCCTCCCGGGCCCCTGCGGGCGAAGCAGGTGCGGGAAGCGGCGCGAGCGGTGCTCCCCAACGCCACCGAGACCCGCATCGTGGTCACCGGCAACTACCGGTCGTGGCGGCACTTCATCGCGATGCGCGCGACCGAGCACGCCGATGTGGAAATCCGGCGGCTCGCCGTCGAATGCCTGCGGCAACTCACCGATGCGGCGCCGAACGCGTTCTCCGACTTCACGATCACGGCGTTGCCCGACGGCAGCGAAATCGCCGCTCCCACCTTTGCCGCAGACCGCTGACCCACCCGGCGGAGGCGGGCGTGTGTCGGACCTGTATCCCCACGCGGTAGCCTTCTGACCATGACCAACGGTGAATCCGCAACTGCTGTCGAGCTCCCGTTCGGCACCGTCGCCACTGCGATGGTGACCCCGTTCACTGCCGACGGCAAGCTCGACGTGGACGCGGGTGTGCGTCTTGCGAACTACCTCGTCGAGGGTGGCTGCGACGCGCTGGTACTCGCCGGTACCACCGGCGAGTCGCCTACCACCACCGAGAACGAGAAGCTCGAACTGATGCGGGCTGTTCTCGCTTCTGTCGGCGATCGCGCGAAGATCATCGCCGGTGCCGGAAGCAACGACACCGCGCACAGCGCCGAACTCGCCCGCGATGCCGCGCGCGCCGGCGCGCACGGCCTGCTGGTCGTGACCCCGTATTACTCCCGGCCGCCGCAGGCCGGTCTCTACGCGCACTTCGTGGCGGTGGCCGATGCCACCGACCTTCCCGTCATGCTCTACGACATTCCGCCACGCTCTGTGGTGCCCATCGAAACGGACACGCTGCGGTTGCTCGCCGAGCACCCGCGGATCGTGGCCGTGAAGGATGCGAAGGGTGACCTCAATGCGGGAGCCGAACTGATCGGCACGACCGATCTGAAGTTCTACTCCGGTGACGACCCGCTGAACCTGCCGTGGTTGTCGGTGGGTGCTGTGGGATTCGTGAGTGTCATCGGTCATCTCGTGCCCGGCCGGTTGCGCGAACTGCACACCGCCTTCGAAGCAGGCGATCTCGAACTGGCCCGCACGATCAATCTGTCCATGGTGCCGATCTACCGCGCGGTCGCTCGACTCGGTGGTGTCAGCGCTTCCAAAGCAGGGCTGAGACTGCTGGGTATCGATGTCGGCGAGCCGCGCCTTCCGCAGGTCGCACCGGTATCGGCCCAGATCGACGCCCTCGCGGCCGATCTTCAAGCAGCAGGGGTTCTGTAAATGAGTCGTCCCACCAGTAGTCGTGGCCGCGCCACCCGTAACGCCGGCCCGCCGGCGTCGCGGCCGCAGCGCCGCATCGTCCAGAACTCGGCATCGGCGCAGCGTCCCGACCCGCGTCCGCCGGTCGATCCCACCGCACGCCTCGGGACCCCTCCCAAGGCGCCCAAGAACGGTCTGCGGATCGTCGCTCTCGGCGGCATCGGCGAAATCGGCCGCAACATGACCGTCTTCGAGCACCAGGGCCGTCTGCTGATCGTGGACTGTGGCGTGCTCTTCCCGGAAGACCAGCAGCCGGGCGTCGACCTGATCCTTCCGGACTTCCGGCACATCGAGAACCGGATGGACGACGTCGAGGCGATCGTTCTCACCCACGGTCACGAAGACCACATCGGTGCCGTCCCGTTCCTGCTGCGTCTGCGTCCCGACATCCCGGTCGTCGGCTCGAAGTTCACTCTCGCGCTTGTTGCTGCGAAGTGCCGCGAGCACCGGCAACGGCCCCGCCTCGTCGAGGTCACCGAGGGCGAACGCACCGATCACGGCCCGTTCGAGTGCGAGTACTTCGCCGTCAACCACTCGATTCCCGATGCACTCGCGGTCGCGATCCGGACGTCGGCCGGTCTCGTGCTGCACACCGGTGACATCAAGCTCGACCAGTTGCCGCTCGACAACCGGCTGACCGACCTGGCCGGGTTCTCCCGACTGGGCGACGAAGGTGTCGACCTCTTCCTCGTCGACTCCACGAACGCCGAGGTCCCCGGATTCGTCACCCCCGAACGCGAGATCGGCGGGGTGCTCGACAACGTCATCGGCAAGGCCAACAACCGGGTCATCGTGGCGTCGTTCGCGAGCCACGTGCACCGGATCCAGCAGGTCGTCGACGTCGCACACCGCTACAACCGTCGGGTCGCCTTCGTCGGGCGCTCCATGGTGCGCAACATGCAGATCGCGCAGGACCTGGGGTATCTCCACGTTCCCGACGGCGTCGAGGTCGATCTGAACGCCGCGGCGTCGTTGCCCGACAACCGGGTCGTTCTGGTGTCCACCGGCTCGCAGGGTGAGCCGCTGTCGGCCTTGTCGCGCATGGCGCGCGGGGAACACCGCCAGATCAACATCCGCGCCGACGACCTCGTAGTGCTCGCGTCGTCGCTGATCCCCGGCAACGAGAACTCCGTGTTCGCCGTGGTCAACGGTCTCGCCAAGCGCGGCGCGACGGTCGTGACGCAGCAGAACGCGAAGGTGCACGTGTCCGGCCACGCGTCCGCGGGCGAACTGCTGTATCTGTACAACGCGGTGCGGCCGACGAACGCGATGCCGGTTCACGGCGAATGGCGGCACCTGCGCGCCAACGCCGCACTGGCCGAAGCCACAGGCGTGCCCAAGGAACGAATCGTCCTCGCCGAGGACGGCGTCGTCGTCGATATGGTCGACGGTCTCGCCGAGATCGTGGGCCGCGTTCCGGTGGGCTACGTGTACGTCGACGGATTGTCGGTCGGCGATGTCGGCGAATCGACACTGTCGGACCGTCTCGTCCTCGGCGAAGGTGGATTCATTTCCATCTCGGTCGCGGTGGACGCGACCACCGGCCGCGCCGTGAGCACACCCGAGGTCTCCGGCCGAGGGTTCTCCGACGACCCGACCGCGCTCACCGAAGCCGCCCAGCTCGTCGACAAGACCCTCAGCGAGCTTGCGGCCGAAGGCGTCACGGAGACGCACCGCATCGCGCAGGGTATCCGGCGCGTAGTGGGCAGGTGGGTGGCCGACACGTACCGCCGTCGCCCCATGATCGTGCCGACCGTCATCGCTGTGTCCTGACATAGTTCGGACCGCCCGACCAGGCATGTTCGCGCGGCACGGGACTCTTCCCGTGCCGCGCGCCCGTGCCGTCGATAGAGTGGCCGGATGAGTCTTGCCCGCACGGAACGACATGCCCTGGTCCGCACGATGTCCGAGGTCGGTCCCGACGCGCCCACCCTCTGCGGCGACTGGACGACCCGCGATCTCGCCGCGCATCTCCTCGTCCGAGAGCGCCGGGTCGACACGATGCCCGGAATCATGATCCCGGCCTTCGCCGGCCACACGGAGAAGGTCCGTCGCGAGGCGACCGACAAGCAGTGGTCTCACCTGCTGTCCGAGGTCGACTCCGGTCCGCCGAAGTGGTCGCCGCTCTTCCTCCTGGACTCCGTGGCCAACGCAGTGGAAATGTTCGTGCACCACGAGGATGTGCGCCGCGCCCAGCAGGGATGGGAACCGCGACGCCTCTCCACCGAGGTCCAGGACCAGTTGTGGAGGACCGGGCGGATGTTCGCGCGCACCAGCTACGGCGGGTCCGATGTCACCGTCGTCTTCGAGCGCCCCGACGGCGAGCGCGTCACCGTCCGGAAGCGTGGGCCTCGCAGCGTCGTCCTTCGGGGCGAGCCCGCGGAACTACTTCTTCACGCGTTCGGACGCGACGCGGTGCACGTCGACAAGGAGGGCGAGCCGAGCGCCGTCGCCGAGATCGACGGATCCAAGCGCGGAGTGTGACCGACCGGCCCCGCATCGTCGCGGCGTCGTGGCCGAGAGCGCCGCACCACCTGTGACCAGTGCCGCCCGGCGTTACCCGTGTTGCACATGGTTCACGAGAGGCCCGGGCGGTTACCCTGGCGGTTATGGCAGGAAAGTCGGGCAGTCGCGCTTCGTCCTCAACGACCTCACGGTCGCGGACGGGGGCACGCGGCTCGTCCGGCGGTGCCAACCGGTCCCGTGCGGCCTCGGCCAAGTCGGGAAAGGCGAAGGCCGGTACCGGTAGGGCAGCAGCGGGCCGAGGCGCGACGGCGAAGACGTCGGGCGGAGCGCGAACGTCCCGCGGGACGGGCTCGGCCGGAACCCGCCGCTCGCCCCGGCCCCGCGCCAACACTCCACGCGGCGCCGCAGCGCGGCGGTCCCGCACCTCCGGCGGGGTACTCGGCGCGCTCGGCAAGGGCGTCGCCGCCGGATGGTTCATGGCGGCGCGCGCGCTCGGTGCCACCGCGCGCACCATGGGCATGGCCACCGACATCGAGCACGGCCATCGGCGGGACGGTATCGCGCTGGGACTCGTCGCAGTCGGGGTGGTCGTCGCAGGATCGCTGTGGTTCGGTGTCGGAGGTCCGGTCGGGGACTGGGTCGAGACCGGTGTGCGCGCCGTTGTGGGCGGCGCGGGAGCGGTGCTCCCGCTGGTCGCCATCGGCATCGCCCTGACCCTGATGCGTACCGAACCGTTCCCCGAGATCCGCCCGAGGCTCGTGCTCGGTGGGCTTCTCGTCGCTCTCCCGGCATTCGGCCTGTGGCACGTTGCGTCCGGACTCCCGGGGGATGCGACCGGTCGATCCGAGGGTGCCGGTTTCGTCGGCGCCGCGGTCGGCGGACCTCTCACCGCGGGACTGACCGCGTGGCTGTCCGTTCCGCTGATGCTCCTCGCCGCCGGATTCGGCATTCTTCTGCTCACCGGCACCACCATCCGGGAACTGCCCGAACTGTTCCGTGAGTACTTCGGCCTGGAATACCCCGCGGACGACGAATACGGGGACGAATACGGGGACTACTACGACGACGATCCTGGTCTCTACGACGACGGGTATCGCACGGAAAAGCCCAGGTCGCGTCGTCGCCGCACCCCCGTCGAGAACTACCCACCCGACGAATTCGAGGCCGAGACCGAGATACTGCCCCTGTGGCCGGACGACGAGGCCACCGCCGCGGCGCCGCCGCCCGAACCCGAGCCGGAAACCGCCCCCGCACCGGCGCGCACCCGCGCGAAACGTCCGGTCCCGGCGGCACCGGTTCCGGAGCCCGAACCGGTGCCGGAGCAGTCCGATGCCCATGCTCTCGTCGTTCCCGACCGCGAAGTCGACGGCGATTACGTCCTGCCGTCGCTGAGCCTGCTCACCAAGGGCGATCCGCCGAAGAAGAGGTCGCCGGCGAACGACGAGATGATCGAGTCGATCACCGAAGTCCTCGAACAGTTCAAGATCGATGCGGCGGTCACCGGCTTCACCCGGGGGCCCACCGTCACCCGCTACGAAGTCGAACTCGGGCCGGGCGTGAAGGTCGAGAAGATCACGGCGCTGGCCCGGAACATCGCGTACGCGGTCGCGACGGACAACGTCCGGTTGCTCGCGCCGATTCCCGGTAAATCGGCGGTCGGTATCGAGGTACCGAACTCCGACCGCGAACTGGTCCGGCTGTCGGATGTCCTCGCCGCCCCGTCGACCCGCCGCGACCACCATCCGCTGGTCATCGGTCTCGGCAAGGACATCGAGGGAGATTTCGTCTCCGCGAACCTCGCCAAGATGCCTCACCTGCTGGTGGCGGGTTCCACCGGGTCCGGTAAGTCGAGTTTCGTCAACTCGATGCTGGTCTCGCTCCTCATCCGGGCCACGCCCGACGAGGTCCGGATGATCCTGATCGACCCCAAGATGGTCGAGTTGACGCCCTACGAAGGCATTCCGCACCTCATCACGCCCATCATCACGCAGCCGAAGAAGGCCGCGGCCGCGCTGGCGTGGCTGGTCGAGGAGATGGAACAGCGCTACCAGGACATGCAGGCCAATCGCGTCCGCCACATCGACGATTTCAATTCGAAGGTGAAGTCGGGCGAGATCACCGCCCCGCTCGGCAGTGAACGTGTCTACCGGCCCTACCCGTACATCCTCGCGATCGTCGACGAGCTGGCGGACCTGATGATGACGGCTCCGCGCGACGTCGAAGAAGCGATCGTCCGGATCACGCAGAAGGCCCGCGCCGCCGGCATCCACCTCGTCCTGGCCACCCAGCGTCCGTCGGTGGACGTGGTGACCGGCTTGATCAAGACCAATGTGCCCTCGCGGCTCGCGTTCGCGACGAGCTCTCTCACCGACTCGCGCGTCATCCTCGATCAGCCCGGCGCCGAGAAGCTGATCGGTATGGGCGACGGGCTGTTCCTGCCCATGGGTGCCGGCAAGCCGGTCCGCATGCAGGGTGCGTTCATCACCGACGAGGAGATCTCGGCGGTCGTCGACGCCGCGAAGAACCAGGCCGAACCCGAGTACACCGAGGGCGTCACGGCACCGAAGGCCGGTGAGAAGAAGGACGTCGACGCAGACATCGGCGACGACCTCGACGTGTTCCTCCAGGCCGTCGAACTCGTCGTGACGAGCCAGTTCGGCTCCACGTCGATGCTGCAGCGCAAGCTGCGCGTGGGATTCGCGAAGGCAGGCCGGCTCATGGACCTCATGGAGACGCGCGGGGTGGTGGGTCCGAGCGAGGGCAGCAAGGCGCGCGAGGTGCTCGTCAAACCGGACGAACTCGACGGGCTCCTGTACTCGATCCGCGGCGGCGGCGATCCGGACGACGCAGGATCCGGGTCCGGGGACGCCTGAGACACATATGGCACAATCGTGTCAGCTGTGGAGGGGAGTATCCCCTAATTCGCGGCGGTCTCGTCAACACGTACGGCGCCGATGCCGTTCCGGGGCCGTCGGTCCGGCATTCGTGCAGGGCGGGAGAGACCTCCGGCAGGTATACACCTACCGGAAGGCCGAGGTATGCACGTAACCCTGACGACCTGGTTGATCACCATCGCGGTGATCGTCGGACTTTTCGTCTTCGACTTCTATGCCCACGTACGCAAGCCCCACGCGCCGACGTTGCGCGAATCGGGTTTCTGGTCCGCGGTGTTCATCACGATCGCCATCATCTTCGGTGTGGTCGTCTTCATGGTGTGGGGGCCGACGTACGGCGGGGAGTACTTCGCCGGCTACGTCACCGAAAAGGCACTGTCCGTCGACAACCTCTTCGTGTTCGTGATCCTGATGGCGACGTTCGCGGTGCCGCGGGAGTATCAGCAGAAGGTGCTCACGATCGGCATCGTTCTCGCCCTCGTGATGCGCGGCCTGTTCATCGCTGTCGGCGCCGCCGCCATCAATGCGTACAGCTGGGTGTTCTACCTTTTCGGGATCTTCCTGATCTACACCGCCGTCAAGCTCATCCGCGACCACGGTGAGGACCAGGGAAGTATCTCCGAGAACAAGATGGTGGTTCTCGCGCGTAAGTTCCTGCCGGTCCACGACGAATACGACGGCGACAAGCTCGTCACCCGCATCGACGGCAAGAAGATGGTCACGCCGATGCTGCTGGCCCTCATCGCGATCGGGTTCACCGACATCCTGTTCGCGCTCGACTCGATTCCCGCGATCTACGGTCTCACCGAAGAGCCCTACCTCGTGTTCACCGCGAACGCGTTCGCGCTCATGGGTCTGCGGCAGCTGTTCTTCCTCATCGGCGGCCTGCTCGAGCGCCTGGTGTACCTGTCGTACGGACTCTCGGTGATCCTGGCGTTCATCGGCGTCAAGCTCGTGCTGCACGCGCTGCACGAGAACACGCTCGGCTGGATCAACGGCGGCGAACACGTGGCGGTGCCCGAGATCTCCACCGGCTTGTCGCTGGCTGTGATCGTCGGTGTTCTCATCATCACCACGGTTGCGAGTTTGCTGCGGACGCGGCACGTGGAAGCATCCGCCAAGCGATGACGGCGCCGATCGCCTAACCGCTGAAAGCGCCCATCACGGGAGTCCAGGCGGTGATGCGTACCGCATCGACGAGGCCGCGCTGCGCGAACGGATCCTGAGCCATCAGGTCCCGCGCTGCGGCCTCGTCGGCTACGTCGAGCAGGATCAGTGCCCCGGACCCGTCGGTCCACGGGCCGGTTGCCCGGACCCGTCCGTCCTCGACGAGACCGCTGAGCCATGCCCGGTGCTTCGGGCGGTGCTCGTCGCGGGCCGCGGCGGTGGCGTCGGAGTACGTGTATTCGACGGCGAACATGGCCATGAAGTTTCCTTCGATCCGGTGGGAGACGGGCGTCGCGGCTCAGAGTGTGAGCAACATCCGGGTGTTCCCGAGCGTGTTCGGTTTCACGTAGCTCAGGTCCAGGAATTCGGCGACACCGGTATCGTACGACCGGCACATTTCGGCGTAGACCTCGGCTGTCACCGGGGTGCCTTCGATTTCGGTGAATCCGTGGCGGGCGAAGAAGTCCACTTCGAAGGTGAGCACGAACAGCCGCTCGAGCTCGAGTTCCCGGGCCACCTCGATCAGCCGCGCGACCAGGAGATGACCGGCGCCGCGCCCTTTGACCTGCGGGTCGACGGCCACGGTGCGGACCTCACCGAGGTCGGACCACAGCACGTGCAGCGCTCCGCACCCGACGACACGCGCACCGACCTCGACCACCCAGAACTCCTGGACGGCCTCGTACAGGGTCACCAGGTTCTTCTCGAGAAGGATCCTTCCCGAGTAGATGTCGATGAGCCGCTTGATTTCCGGCACGTCGGACGTTCGGGCCCGACGCACGACCATTCGGTCGGTTGTGCTGGATTCCGGCGCCGCTGTTGTCATGCGGTGAACAGTAGCGCGTGCCCCAGGCGATATTGTGGGGCCCATGAGCACGCCCCGCCAGCACGTCGCCGCATCGGGCGGGAGCGGCGCCGCCCCGGGACCGAACGCCGGTTCCCCGCACGATCCGGTGCCTTTGTGGAACATCGCGAACATCCTGACGGTGCTGCGAATCGCGCTGGTCCCGGTGTTCCTGGTGTTGCTTTTCGTCGGCGACGGGCACGACACCGGGTGGCGCCTGGCGGCCACGGCCGTCTTCGCGGTCGCCGCGATCACCGACCGGATCGACGGCCAGTTGGCGCGCCGGTACGGCCTGGTCACCGACTTCGGCAAGCTCGCCGACCCCATCGCCGACAAGGCGCTCATCGGTGCCGCGCTGGTCGGGCTCTCGCTCCTCGGCGACCTCACCTGGTGGGTCACCGCGATCATCGCCGCTCGTGAACTGGGCATCACAGCTCTGCGATTCGCGGTGCTGCGGCACGGCGTGATCCCGGCCAGCCGGGGCGGCAAGGCCAAGACGTTCGTCCAGACCCTTGCCATCGGGATCTACCTGCTCCCGCTGCCCGACGCGATCGCGCCGGTGGCGGTGACGATGATGGTGCTCGCGGTGGTGCTGACCGTCGTGACGGGCCTCGACTACGTCGTGCAGGCGGCCAGACTGCGTACGGCGGTGCGGGCCGGCGAACCTGCGCACGACGGCGGCGGGGACCGGACGTCGTCGTGACCGCTGCCGACCCGCTTGCCTCCGCGACGCGGGCAGCCGAACTCGTGGCCGAGTTGTCGGCGCGCGGACAGACCGTCGCGACCGCGGAGTCGCTCACCGCAGGACTGGTTGCGGCGACGATCGCCGGCGTTCCCGGCGCCAGCGCGGTCCTGCGCGGGGGGCTGATCGTGTACGCCACCGACCTGAAAGCCGTTCTGGCCGGCGTCGACACCGAGATCCTCGCGCACGACGGTCCCGTCTCCGAGTCCACGGCTGCGGCACTCGCGGACGGTGCGCGTACCCGATGCGACGCCACCTGGGGGCTGGGACTGACCGGCGTGGCCGGACCCGACAGCCAGGACGGACATCCTCCCGGCACGGTGTACATCGGAATCAGCGGGCCGGGAGGTACCCGCGTGGGCCGGCCCGAGGTGGCGGGAGACCGGTGGGGCATCCGGCTCGGATCGGTCGATGCCGCCGTGTCGGGACTACTCGCCCGCCTGCATACGACCTCGGCGTTGTAATGTCTGTTCACCGCGTTCTCGAGGTTCGATCGAGAAGTGGGAACCCGTAGGTGCTGTTGCACGTTGTCGGGGTATAGGTACGAAGGACGAAGGAGGATGCGATGGCGCTGTTGCTACGCGAAGCACTGGGGGACAGCCTTCGGCGTACCCGTGTGTCGCAAAGCCGCACCCTGCGCGAAGTCTCCAGTAGCGCAAGGGTCAGCCTCGGGTATCTCTCCGAGATCGAACGTGGGCGCAAGGAAGCGTCGAGTGAGCTTCTCGCGGCGATCTGCGACGCGCTCGCCGTCCCGCTCTCCGACGTCCTTTCCGACGTGAGCGAGTCGCTCGCCGATGCGGTTCCCCGCCGCAGTGGCATGAACGAGCGGGTTGCCGAGGTCGGTATCTCCGATCTCGCGGGATCCGACGGGGTGGCGCGGGATTCTGCGCGGATTGCGCAAGAGACCAGAGTTGTGATCCCTGCACCGGCGGCGCGGGCGCTTGCTGCCGCCTAACATGGATTGAAGATCGCACCGGGCATCCGGCGCGGACAAGCGACATATCCCGGCTTCGCCTCCAGGGTGATCCGGGCTCGGCAGGTTGGACCGCCGGGATTCGACCGGCAGGGCGGTCCGGAATCGGTGCGCGAGGGCCGCGCATCGGGTCGCGTTCTGCGCGGCGTACCAGATGGAGGCGGGATCACACCCATGGCTAATCCGTTCGTCAAGGGTTGGAAGTACCTGATGGCGCTGTTCAACTCCAAGATCGATGAAAAGGCCGACCCGAAGGTCCAGATTCAGCAGGCCATCGAGGACGCCCAGCGGCAGCACCAGGCACTCTCACAGCAGGCAGCATCCGTCATCGGGAACCAGCGGCAGCTCGAGATGAAGCTCAACCGCCAGCTGGACGAGGTCGAGAAGCTCAACGCGAGTGCCCGGCAGGCCGTGATGATGGCGGACCAGGCCAGTGCTGCGGGCGACACCGAGAAGGCCATTCAGTACACCAACGCCGCCGAGGCCTTCGCCGCGCAACTCGTCACCGCCGAGCAGTCGGTCGAGGACCTGAAGGTGCTGCACGACCAGTCCCTGCAGGCTGCGGCGCAGGCGAAGAAGGCTGTCGAGCAGAACGCTATGGCATTGCAGCAGAAGGTGGCCGAGCGCACCAAGCTGCTCAGCCAGCTCGAGCAGGCCAAGATGCAGGAACGGGTCAGCGAATCCCTGCGCTCCATGGATTCCACTTTGTCCGCGCCCGGAACCACGCCGAGTCTCGATGCCGTGCGCGAGAAGATCGAGCGTCGCTACGCCAATGCGCTCGGTTCTGCCGAGCTCGCGCAGAACACGGTGCAGGGACGGATGCTCGAGGTCCAGCAGGCGACCGTCCAGATGGCCGGACACAGCCGGCTCGAGCAGATCCGCGCCTCCATGAAGGGTGACGCCCTGCCCGGTGCGCCCGCGACGCCCGCCGTCGATATCGGCAAGGAGCCGCCGGCCGCTGCGGGCAGTGCCGGTAGCCAGTAACGCACGCGACCACCCCAGGAACGTGACCTCGCCATGAACGCACCCGGAAGCGGCCGGGCCGGAAGCATCTCCGGCCCGGCCGCTGCCGTGCTCAGAGACGCCACGGGCGCTGCGGTCGATGCTGCCCGCCGCTGGCGTGATCCCGCGGCGCGACTTCGTCGCAAGAAGCGCCGGGCCCGTCGTCGCGCCCGCTTGTTCGGCGCAGCAGGCGGCACCGGGGGTATCGGTACGGCCACACTCATCGCCGCGTCGGCGCCCGACTGGACGATCGTCGCCACCGGCGGAGCGACAGCCGCATTCGTCGTTCCCGCAGTCATGGCGGTGCGGACGTTCCGCCGCCTCGACGCGCTCCCGTTACCTCCACCCGGACCGGGCCGCCGGACTCTGCCTCCCGCAGGCTCGGTGGCGCGCGCCCCCATGGAGCGCCTGTCCGCCGACGAGCAGAGCCTGGCCCGGCTGCTCGCCGTCATCGCACGATCAGGCGCTGTCGCCGCCGACGATCTCGACGAGATCGGTGAGGCGGCGCGTGCGGCGTCGGCCGCGCTCGACGCAGTGGTCGAAGACGTCGTCGCGCTCGAAGCGGCGTCGCGGGGGAGTGCGGCGGCAGGTGCACACCTCGACACGGCGATCACCGCTGCGGGTCAGCGGCTCGAGTCGGGCGTCGACCAGTACGAGGAACTCGTCGCGGCCGCCGCCCGCCTGGCTGCCGCCCCGGAGGGCAGCCGCTCGATGGCGCTGCTCGAACAGCATCGAGCGGAGCTGATCACCACGTCGGACAAGCTCGAAAGCTGGGCACTGTCCTGGCAGGACGTCGCGCAGATCGAGCGGCGCTATCGCGGCCGTCCGTAGCCGGCGCGCGACCGAAAGCCCGCCCTCAGTCGTCGACGCCCCGCGCGGCGAGCGCTTCACCCATCGCTTCGGCGGTCATCAGCGCACCGACCACGACCGGCACGACCAGAGCGCGCAGCGAGAATCCGAGTCCGCGGGCTTTGCGTGCCTCCGTCACCCGGGTCACCACCGCCCCCAGCAGCGGGATCGCGCGGATGGTCATCACCAGCACGAGGCCGACACGATCCGGGTCGACGCCCACCCTGCGCAGCGGCCGCGCGGCGGACACGATCGCGTCGAGCATGTCCGTCATCCGTGTCGTCAAGGTGACGAGCGCGGCGAGTGCGACGGCGACGAGCAGTGAACCGCAGATCACGACAGCGCGTTCCCAGCCCGCGACGATCCATTGGAACGCGCCGACGAACGCCAGCATCCACACGATCGGCCGCAACTGGATCACCGTGAGCCGCAGGGGTATTCGTGCAACCGTGTACGTGATCACCGCGAGTACGGCAGCCGGAAGAACCTGCCAGGGCTGCCGGATCCACAGGCTCAGGACCACGATGATCGCTGCGGTGACGACAAGCTTCGGTCCGGCAGGCACTCGATGCAGCACCGACGTCCCGGGGTGGTAGAGGCCGAAGGTGTTCACCCGATCAGCTTCCGGTAGTACGCGACGGCCGGTCCGGGTTCGTCGTCGGCCACGATCAGACCCGAGTCCACCACGAGGACGCGGTCGAACTCCGTGAGCAGATCCAGGGCGTGGGTCACCACCACGAGTTGCTGGCGGAGCGAGGCGAACGTGCGGGCGATCAGCTTGGTGTTGCGCAGGTCCAGCAAGGTGGTGGGCTCGTCGGCCACCAGCACGTCCGGGTCGGTGACCATGATCGCCGCGAGTGCCAGCAGTTGTTTCTGCCCACCGGAGAGCAGGTGGCTCGGATGATCGTGGTGCCCGGCGAGACCGAACTCGGCGAGCACCTCCCGCACCCGGTCGGCGCGCTCCGCTTTCCCCAGTCCGCTGCGTCGCAGAGAGAATGCGACGTCTTCCGCGACCGTCGGCATCACGATCTGATGGTCGGGATCGGTGAAGACGAAGCCCACCCGCTTGCGGACCTCCCGGCCCTTCTTCGCGGTGTCGAAACCGTCGACCGTCACGGCGCCGGCGGAGGGCACCACGAGACCGTTGATCATGCGCGCGAGCGTCGACTTCCCGCTCCCGTTCGCCCCTACGATGCCGACCCGTCGCTCGGTCAGCGTCAGGTCGATGCCGTCGAGGACGGTCCGGTCACCGTAGGAGTGACGGACCTGCCGGAAGCAGATTTCGCTCATCGACCGGTGCGCTCCGTCCGTCAGTGCGTCGGGTCGGCTGCGGGCTGCCGCTGGATCCGGGCGGCGAGGAGCGCCGGGTAGGCCCGGTGGACCTGCGCCGCGACCGCAGCGGCGACGACAGCCTTGATCAGGTCGCCCGGAAGGAAGGCGACGTTCGCGGCGGCCGCGGCCCACACCGTCAGGTCGGTCCGGAGCACCATGCCGGCGATCCCGAGGGCATACAGGACGACGATGCCGCCGAGCACGTTCACTCCGACACCCAGCACTGTCCGGTACCGGGGGAGCATCCGCATGCTCAGCCACCCGATGACGGCGACGGCGGGAATCCAGCCGATCAGGAAACCCGCGGTCGGTCCGGCCAGGGACGTGAGCGTCGTACGTCCGCCCGCCAGCACGGGGAGTGCGAGACCGATCACGATCACCGTCGTCACCGACAGGACACCCTTCCGGGCGCCGAGCAACGCGCCGGCCAGCATCACACCGAGAGACTGCAGGGTGATGGGGACGCCGGAAGAGCCGATGGTGATCTGGCCGGGCAGACCCAGCGCGATGATCAGAGCGGCGAAGACGGCGATCTGCGCGAGATCGCGAGCGGGCATACGACGGGTCGAGGACACGTTTTCTCAGCCTTCTGACGGCGGGTCGAGTAGCAGTGGGATCGAACGTGTAGAGCGTAAGGGTCCAGGAGGGTCCCCACGCCACCACCCCCGCTCGGGGTGCACCCCTGAGACGGCCGGGCCGCGCGCTGCGGGTATCCCCTGATCTTTTCCTGAACTACGCGATGACGTGGTGTTTTTCCGTCGTGACGGTGTGAGGATCGAGTGTGTACGACAGCGACGGTGCTCAGGTGCCAGGCGGGAGAACACGATGTTCTGGAAGATCGTAGGAATGGTCGCACTCGTGTGGGTGGGCCTCGCGGTGATCGGCGCCCTGTTCGACCACCTGTTCGGCATCCTCGTACTCAGCGCGATCATCTTCGGCGGATATCTGCTGTACAAAGCGATGTCGCGCAGTGACAGGGACGACCACGTCACCCGGTTCTGACCGGACAGTGGACAGCCACGGCGGCAGAGAGGCGGCCCGGCGGTAGAGGCACCGCCGGGTCTTCGTCCGCGCGGTGTGTCCCGGAGCCCGGTGAGCCGGATCGTGCGGGTGGATAGTGAGTGCATGGATCCTGTACCGGAGGACTGGCAACGCGCTGTCGTGGTGGTGGCGCACCCGGACGACATCGAATACGGCGCGGCGGCGGCAGTCGCGAGATGGACGCGGCAGGGCAAGGACGTGCGGTATGTCCTCGCGACACGTGGCGAAGCGGGTATCGCCGGTCTTCCGCCGGCACAATCCGCGCCTGTACGTGAGGACGAGGAGCGGGAGTCCGCTCGGATCGTCGGGGTCGAATCCGTCGAGTTCCTCGGGCACGCCGACGGCCTGCTCGTCGCGGGTCCGGAACTGCGCCGCGATATCGCGGCCGCGATCCGGCGGCACCGGCCGCAGATGGTCGTGACCGCCCATTTCGGGGAGACCTGGTTGCCCGGAATCCTCAACAGCGCGGACCATCGTGCACTCGGCATCTGCGTCCTCGACGCGGTGGCCGACGCCGCCAACGAGTGGATCTTTCCGGAATTGACCCGCGACGGGCTCGAACCCTGGCCGGGTGTGCGGTGGATCGCGGTGAACACTCCGTCACCGACGCACGCGGTCGACGTCACCGAGACTGTCGAGACCGCCGAGCGCTCGCTCGCGGCGCACCGGCGATATCTCGAGGCGCTGAGCACCGTGGACGTCGACGAGCAGGCCCGGGCACAGGTGCAGATGTCGTCGGGAGCGTTGCCGGGGTTCCCGGCCGAGCGTGCCGTCGGGTTCGAACTGTTCACCGTCGCGGGGTAGCAGCGGACCGTCCTGATCGGCTGTGGCAGTCTGAGCTGCGTGCGAGTGGCAGTGGTGGCAGGACCCGATGCAGGCCATGCGATTCCGGCGATCGAATTGTCGCGCCGGTTCGCCGCCGCCGGCCACGAGGCGATCCTGTTCACCGGTGAGCGCTGGTTCGGCATCGATGTTCCGGGCGTGACCGTCGCCGAGCTCAAGGGGCTGGCTCCGCGGTCGGACGACGACGACGCGGATGCCGGGGCCAAGATCCATGGACGGGCCGCTCACATCGCGACCGAGATGCTCCAGGACCTCAGCGCTCTGCTCCCGGACCTCGTGGTGTCGGACGTCATCACCGCCGGGGGCGGCATGGCGGCCGAGCGCCTGGGCATTCCCTGGATCGAATTGTCGCCGCACCCCCTCTACCTCCCGTCTCGTGGATTGCCGCCGATCGGAAGCGGGCTCGCCGTGGGCACCGGAGCGGCAGGACGCCTCCGCGACACCGTGCTGCGTGCCATGACCGCGAGTTCGGTGCGTAAAGGTGTCCGGCACAGGGCGGACGCGCGGATCGGGATCGGCCTGCCGGCCCGGGACCCCGGACCGTGCGCGCGCCTCGTCGCGACCGTGCCCGCCCTCGAGGTGCCCCGGCCCGACTGGCCCGCGCACGCCCACGTCGTCGGCCCGCTGCTGTGGGAACCCACCGACGTGGTGCTCGAGCCTCCGTCCGGCACCGGGCCGCTGGTGATGGTGGCACCGTCGACCGCCACGACCGGTGTCGTGGGACTGGTCGAGTCGGTGTGCGAGGGGCTGAGCGGCACGGGGATGCGGGTGGCGGCGACGATGCTCGACCCGCCGGCCGGTTCGCTGCCGGACTGGGCGGTCGCGGGGCGCGGCCGTCAGGACGTGCTGCTCCGTGCCGCCGATGTGGTGGTGTGCGGCGGAGGGCACGGAATGCTGGCGAAGGCGCTCAGTGCTGGAGTTCCCGCCGTGATCGTTCCCGGTGAAGGCGACCAGTGGGAGCTTGCGAACCGTGCGGCCCGGCAGGGCAGCGCCGTGGTCGTCCGGCCGCTGGATGCGGGCGCGGTGCGGACCGCGGTGGAGACGGTGTTGTCGCGCCCGGAGTTCGCGGCGGCGGCCCGCGCCGCGGCTGCCACGGCGGGAAGTGTCGAGGACCCGGTCGCGGTGTGCGAGGCTGCCCTCCGCTGAAGCACGGTGCGGTGAGGAACTCGGGAAGATCGAATTGCCGCGGGGCGGATGCGGCACCGCGTCGTCGGGGACGACTACCGTGGGGCGCGTGCGGTTGACGGAATTCCACGAGATGGTCCGAGACGAATTCGGGCAGATGCACGGCGACGCCCTGCTGCGCGACCACGTGCTCCTCGAACTGGGTGGCCGTACCGCCGCCCAGGCGATCGAGGCAGGCCAGGAACCTCGGGAGGTGTGGCGGGCTTTGTGCGAAGAGTTCGATGTGCCACCGGCGCGACGGTGACCGCAGCGCAGCGGGGAGTGTCCTGTTCCAAACATTCGAACAGATGTTCGTCTATGCTGATATGGCCGGGCGGTGACGACGCCGTCCACACGCAGCGAATCCATCCACAGAAGAGACGTTCTGTGCTCGCCGCAGCGAACTTGTCGGTACCGGCTTCTAACGTCGTCGACAAGCAGGACGAGATTCGATGAAGGGGACCAACATGGCAGCACAGACTCACGATCGCGAAAAGGCGCTCGAGCTCGCCCTCGCGCAGATCGACAAGAACTTCGGCAAGGGCTCGGTGATGCGACTGGGGGAGGAAGCCCACCAGCCCATCGCAGTGATCCCGACCGGGTCGATCGCTCTCGACGTCGCGCTCGGAATCGGTGGTCTCCCGCGTGGCCGCGTCGTCGAGATCTACGGGCCGGAATCCTCCGGTAAGACGACGGTGGCACTGCATGCGGTGGCAAACGCGCAGGCGAACGGCGGTCTCGCCGCCTTCATCGACGCCGAGCACGCGCTCGACCCCGAATATGCCCGCAACCTCGGAGTCGACACCGACGCGCTGCTGGTCTCCCAGCCCGACACCGGTGAGCAGGCTCTCGAGATCGCAGACATGCTCATCCGTTCCGGTGCCCTCGACATCATCGTGATCGACTCGGTGGCGGCTCTCGTGCCCCGAGCCGAGATCGAAGGCGAGATGGGCGACAGCCACGTCGGCCTGCAGGCCCGGCTCATGAGCCAGGCACTGCGCAAGATGACCGGCGCGCTCAGCAACTCCGGCACCACCGCGATCTTCATCAACCAGTTGCGCGAGAAGATCGGCGTGATGTTCGGCAGCCCCGAGACCACCACCGGTGGCAAGGCGCTGAAGTTCTACGCCTCCGTGCGTCTCGATGTGCGACGGATCGAGACGCTCAAGGACGGCGGCGACGCGGTGGGCAACCGCACCCGCGTCAAGGTCGTCAAGAACAAGGTGTCGCCTCCTTTCAAGCAGGCAGAGTTCGACATCCTGTACGGACACGGCATCAGCAAGGAAGGTTCGCTGATCGACATGGGTGTCGAGCACGGCTTCATCCGGAAGTCGGGTTCCTGGTACACCTACGAGGGCGATCAGCTCGGACAGGGCAAGGAGAACGCCCGCAAGTTCATGCTCGAGAACACCGACGTGCGTGACGAGATCGAAAAGAAGATCAAGGAGAAGCTCGGCATCGGGGCGGTCGTCACCGCCGGCGAGGCCGAAGAGCCCGCAGACTTCTAGAGTTCGAGACTTCCACGAGGTTCGTGAGGAAGGGGCCGACCGGTGTGGTCGGTCCCTTCGTCGTATCCCGTCGGTGTCCTCCTCTAGTGTCCGCAGCATGGACGACAGCAGCCGAGGGGGCACTCGGGGGAGTAGCCGACGCAGATCCGACCGAAGCTCCGGGACCGACCGAAGCTCCGGGACCGACCGCAGTTCCCGCACCGACCGGGGCACCGGCAAGGAGCCCGGCGGAGGAAC
>JADGMW010000053.1_pt1 | contig 121825 bp, 111 predicted proteins | sample 8641801 | NCBI WGS metagenome assembly JADGMW01 (sample SAMN16272018, study PRJNA661076) | feces metagenome | isolation source: fecal sample from diarrhoea affected cattle A | host: Bos taurus | place: South Africa: Lokaleng Village, Mahikeng | collected 2019-09
GTCGGCCTGCAGGCCCGCCTGATGTCCCAGGCGCTGCGCAAGATCACCGGCAACATCAAGAATGCCAACTGCCTGGTGATCTTCATCAACCAGATCCGCATGAAGATTGGCGTGATGTTCGGCAGCCCGGAAACCACCACCGGTGGTAACGCGTTGAAGTTCTACGCCTCGGTGCGCCTGGATATTCGCCGTACCGGCGCGGTCAAGGAAGGCGATGAGGTGGTCGGCAGCGAAACCCGCGTCAAGGTCGTGAAGAACAAGGTCGCGCCGCCCTTCCGCCAGGCCGAGTTCCAGATCCTCTACGGCAAGGGTATCTACCGCAACGGCGAGATCATTGACCTTGGCGTGCAGCAGGGGCTGGTTGAAAAATCCGGTGCCTGGTACAGCTACCAGGGCAACAAGATCGGCCAGGGCAAGGCGAATGCCGCCAAGTATCTGGAAGACAACCTGGACGTGCGCGAGGCGCTGGACAAGGGCATTCGTGAAAAGCTGCTGGCCGCCCCGGTCAATGTGAAGGCGGGCTCTGGTGCCAAGGCCGAGGCCGACGCAAAGGCTACAGCCAAGGCAGAATTGGCCAGCGACCAGTAATCGTCTGATCTATGGCTATTGTTCTGGATACGCCTGTCGCTGTGCGCCGGGTTGCGATGGACCTGCTGGCGCGCCGCGAACATGGGCGCGCCGAATTGACCCGCAAACTACGTCAGCGTGGCGCGCCGCCTGAGCTGATCGACAGTGCTCTCGACCGATTGACGGAAGAAGGACTGCTCAATGAGGCGCGTTATCTGGAAAGCTATATCGCCAGTCGCGCCCGCGCCGGTTGTGGCCCAGCGCGTATTCGCGAAGAGCTTACCCAGCGTGGCCTGCCGCGTGCCGAAGTCGAGCAGGCACTGAGTCAGTGCGGGGTGGACTGGACTGAACAGCTACGGGAGGTCTGGCGCCGCAAGTTCGCCGGTCAGCTGCCGCAGGACGCCAAGGAGCGCGCTCGGCAAGGACGCTTCCTGGCGTATCGTGGTTACCCGCTGGAGCAGATCGGTCGCCTGCTGCGCAATGCGCTGGATGATTGAGATGCGTCTTCTGAGGCTCAGAGCTGCGCAGTTGTAATAAACCCTCTTCGCTGACCTTTCCTCCTCGCGGTGAAGTTGCATTCAAGCAGCGTGCGGGGTGTAGGGCGTTCAGCGTAGGGCGGCCTCGCCCGTTGCACGTTGGTGGTAGTGGGCACGGTGTATATCGGGCAGCCCGCCGTTGACTGAAGCACCGCTGGCGGGCTGCCCGCTGTGCTTCGTGCATCCAGCCAGACTCCCTGCTGCCGGGCGAGGCCGCCCTACGTGGTTGGTGCGCACGCAGGCTTCACAAGAAAGCGGGTATTGCCGCCTTGCTTGCCGTCAGGCGGTAAACGCTTGCCGCTTTTGCCTGATATAGACGGTCGCGTATCCCCTGGGCCCTTGAATAATGGCCGTTTTTGCAAGTGGCACAATGATTGCTTTATCTCAGCCAGTATCCGCGGTCGGCAATTGTCTGGCGACCGCAGTTCCCTGTCCCAATGATGGGAAAGAGGTTGAGCATGAGCATCAGTTTTGACAAAGCCCTGGGCATTCATGAGAAGGCGTTGAGCTTCCGCTCCCAGCGTGCCGAGGTCTTGGCCAATAATATCGCCAACGCCGACACGCCGCATTACAAGGCGCGTGATGTGGAGTTTTCCAGCGTCCTCGCGGCGCAGATGGAGCAGAGCAAAGGCAGCACATTCAGCCTGAATCGTACCCAGGCCCGTCATATCGAAGGCGAGGGCGTGTCCTTCAGTGAAGCGGCGCTGCAATACCGCACCCCGCATCACCCGTCCATCGACGGCAACACCGTCGATGCACAGATCGAGCAGGCCAGCTACGCGCAGAACGCCGTGGACTTTCAAGCCAGCTTTACCTTCCTCAACAGTAAATTCAAAGGGCTGATGTCGGCCCTGCGCGGAGAGTAAGCCATGTCGCTGACCAACGTGTTCAACATCGCCGGTAGTGGCATGAGCGCCCAGAGCACCCGTCTGAATACCGTGGCGAGCAACATCGCCAACGCCGAGACCGTGTCCTCCAGCATCGATCAGACCTATCGTGCCCGTAAGCCGGTGTTTGCCACCGTGCTGCACGATGCGACCAATCCCAACGCCAGTCAGTCGCTGTTCGATGACCGTGGCAATGCCGGCGTCGGTGTGCAGGTCACCGGCATCGTCGAGGACCAGAGCGAGCTGCAGGCCCGCTACGAGCCGAGTCATCCAGCTGCGAATGCGGAGGGTTACGTGTTCTACCCGAACGTCAATGTGGTGGAAGAAATGGCTGACATGATCTCCGCCAGCCGGGCCTTCCAGACCAACGCGGAAATGATGAACACCGCCAAAACCATGATGCAGAAAGTACTGACTCTCGGTCAGTAAGGCGAAGGATCGACATGAGCACTGTCAATAACAACACCGCCCAATCCGTACTGGATCAGTACCAGCACAAACCTGCAGCCAAGACCACTGGCGACAGCGCCATGGGTAAGGATTCCTTTCTGCAGCTGCTGGTCGCGCAGATGGAAAATCAGAACCCGCTGGACCCGCAGGACAACACGGCGTTCGTGGCCCAGCTGGCACAGTTCAGCAGCCTGGAAAGCATGAATAACCTGAACTCGACGGTGGAGTCCTTCATGGGTTCCTACCAGTCATCCCAGGCGCTGCAGGCCTCGTCTCTGGTTGGTCGCTCGGTGATCGTGCAAAGCGGTCAGGCGCTGGTGGACACGAGTAAGAGTTTTACCGGCAACGTGGTCATGCCCGCCAGTGGCAGCAACCTGAATATCAAGGTCTACAACGACAGCGGCGCCGTGGTGAAAACCCTGGAGCTGGGCGAATGGAGCGCAGGCTCCGTGGACTTCATCTGGGATGGCGTCAACGACGCTGGTGATCCAGTGGAGTCGGGCAATTACACCTTTGTTGCCGAGGCATTGATCGATGGCGAAGCCACCGCGTTGCCGACCTTCCTGCCGGCCACCGTTAACAGCGTCACCCTGGGTGGTGGTGAAATGTATTTGAACCTGGCTGGCATGGGGCGCGTACCGCTCTCCAGCGTGCAGACCATTGGCCAATAAAACCGATTTCCAAGGAGTTAACACATGTCGTTCAACGTCGCTCTGAGCGGTCTGGCCGCAGCCAATAAAGATCTCGCTGTAACCGGCAACAACATCGCCAACGTCGCCACCACCGGCTTCAAGGGCTCGCGTGCGGAATTCGCTGACGTGTACTCGGCATCTATCCTCGGTACCGGCGGCAAGGTTGCGGGTGCTGGTGTGCGCACCGCTGCGATTTCTCAGCAGTTCACCCAGGGCAATATCAATAACACAGGCAACAGCCTGGATCTGGCGGTCAATGGCAATGGTTTCTTTGCTCTGAGCGCTCAGGGTCAGATGATGTACACCCGCGCCGGTGAGTTCGGTACGGACAAGGACGGTTATATTGTCAACAGTGCGGGCTATAAGCTGCAGGGCTACGGCATCAACTCCGCGGGCGATATCGTGGCGGGGCAGAAGGTCGACCTGCAGCTGGATAGCAGCAACGTGGCACCCAAGGCCACGACCCAGATTACCGAAACCCTGAATCTGGATTCCTCGGCGAAGGCTATTACCCTGGCTTTTGATCCGCAAAACACCAATACCTACAACTGGGCAACGTCGGTGCCGATGTACGACTCGCTGGGTAACGCCCACACTATGAGCCAGTACTTCACCAAGACGGCGGGTGGTAATTGGACGATGCAGGTGCTGGTCGATGGGCGTAATCCGGCCGACCCCAGCCAGGAGCCACCGGTGCCTGAGTCTGTGGACTTGGTGTTCGACTCCTCCGGAGCCCTGGATACGGCTACGGCTGGTACGGCGGGTATTACTGTCAATGCGGATGGTACTTTTTCGCTGACCAACTGGCTGCCGGGCGAGCAGCGGGCTGATGGTACCTGGGCGGGGAACGGTTCTGCCGCTGTTGCCAGTGTGGACATCGACATGACCAAGATGACCCAGTACAACGCGGTGTCCTCGGTCACCACCCAGACTCAGGATGGCTACGCCACGGGTCAGCTAGCCGGATTGAATATCGACGAAACGGGCGTGATGTTCGCCAGCTACACCAACGGTCAGTCCAAGCAGATCGGCCAGGTGATGCTGGTCAATTTCTCCAACGTCCAAGGTCTCAAGCCGGTTGGCGGTACTGCCTGGCTGGAAACCTACGCTTCAGGCGTGCCGGTAGAGGGTACGGCCAAGACCGGCACTTTTGGGGCCATGCAGGCGGGCGCGCTGGAAGAGTCCAACGTCGACCTGACCGCACAGCTGGTGCAGCTGATCAAGGCGCAGAGCAACTACCAGGCCAACGCCAAGACCGTGACCACCGAAAGCACTATCCTGCAGACCACCATTCAGATGGGCTGATGCGGACAGCTTTAAGGAAAGGGACGCCCATTGGGCGTCCCTTTTTTGTCATAGATTCATGCAATAACCCTGCCTGTCTGATACGCACCCGCGGGAGGCCAGCGGACGCAGCGACAGCGCTGCACCTATCATTCGGCGCTGCATGACGTGATTTTGTAGGGGGCGAATTTATCCGTTTGGCGCATGGCCTCCAGGCCACGCATCCGCTTTGACACGTACAAAAGCATCAGTGGGGTAGTTCGTCGCCTCTCTAAAAAGTGACGGAAGATTCGGTGTCAGGCGAATGAATTCCCCCCTGCCGGCGCCTTTTCCCGTAGGTTCATGCGCTTGCCCCCTTGCCTGGCATGATGTTTGCTATTTCCACTGCAAACCCTGAAAAGGCGGCAAGAAGCTGCCGGAGGACGCAGTGGACAAGATGCTTTATGTGGCCATGACCGGTGCTAGCCAGAACACGCTGGCGCAACGGGCGCATGCCAACAATTTGGCCAACCTCTCCACCAATGGCTTTCGTCGTGATTTCGAACAGGCGCGCTCGATGCCGGTGTTCGGCGACAGTTTGCCGGCGCGGGCCTATGCCATGACCGAGCGTCCGGCCACTGACTTCACCCCCGGCGCCTTGCAGGAAACCGGTCGCGACCTGGACATCGCCATCGAGGGCGAGGGCTGGATCGCCGTACAAACACCGCAAGGCGGCGAAGCCTATGTGCGTACCGCCAGCCTGAAGATCGATGCGGTCGGCATCTTGCGTGCCGGCAATGATTTGCCGGTGATGGGCAACGCCGGCCCGGTGGTGATTCCGCCGGAGCAGAAGGTTGAGATTGGTCGCGACGGTACCATCAGCATTCGCGCGCTGGGTGAGAACCCCAACGTGATGGCCGAGGTGGACCGCATCAAGCTGGTCAAGCCTGACTTGCAGCAGATGGAAAAAGGCCTCGACGGCATGATCCATCACAAGAGCGGGCAGCCAGTCGACGCCGACGCGACAGTGCAAGTGGTGTCCGGCTTTCAGGAAACCAGCAACGTCAACGCTGTGGCCGAGATGACCTCGATGCTCGCCTTGTCCCGCCAATTCGAACTGCATGTCAAGATGATGCGTACCGCCGAAGATGATGCCGCGGCGATGACCAAGGTCATGCAGATCAGCTAATTATTTGCGGCGCCCATGGGCGCTGATGAAGGAGAACAGTCCATGCTTCCGGCTCTGTGGGTAAGTAAAACCGGTCTGTCCGCTCAGGACATGAACCTGACCACCATTTCCAACAACCTGGCCAACGTCTCGACGACGGGCTTCAAGCGCGACCGCGCCGAGTTTCAGGACCTGATGTATCAGGTGCGTCGCCAGCCGGGCGCGCAGAACACCCAGGACACCGAGCTGCCTTCGGGGCTGCAACTGGGCACGGGCGTGCGCATCGTCGGCACCCAGAAGAACTTCACCGCCGGCAGCCTGCAGACCACCGAGCAGCCGCTGGACATGGCCATCAACGGCCGTGGTTTCTTCCAGATCCTGATGCCCGACGGCAGTCTGTCCTATACCCGCGACGGCACCTTCCACCTCAACTCCGAAGGCCAGGTGGTCACCGCCAGCGGCTTTCCGGTAGAGCCGGCGATTGTCGTGCCGCCGGAAACCCAGACCTTCAGCGTCGGTGAAGACGGCACCGTTTCCATCGGCCTGGCCGGCGAGGCCGAGCTGCAGGTGATTGGCAACATCCAGACCGCCGACTTCATCAATCCGGCCGGCTTGCAGGCCACCGGTGGCAACCTGTTCCAGGAAACCGCCGCCAGCGGCGCGCCGCAGGTAGGTCAGCCGGGCTTGAACGGGCTGGGCACAGTGCTGCAGAGCACCTTGGAGAACTCCAACGTCAGTACCGTTGAAGAGCTGGTGAACATGATCACCACCCAACGTGCCTACGAGATGAATTCCAAGGTCATTTCCACTGCCGACCAGATGCTCGGCTTTGTGACCCAGCAGTTGTAATGCCGTAGGGGCGTGCGCTTGTGCGCCACGTCCCTTCATCGTTTTGCGAGGTTGCCCCCATGCTCCGGCTGTTGTTTCCCTTGACGTTTCTGCTTCTGTTGAGCGGTTGCATGGCACCGGCTGCCAAGCCCAACGAGCCGTATTACGCGCCGGTGCTGCCGCGTACGCCGCTGCCGGTCGAGCAGAACAATGGCGCGATCTACCAGTCCGGGTTCGGCATGAACCTGTTCGACGACCGCAAGGCCTACCGGGTCGGTGACATCATCACCATCACCCTCAACGAGAGGACCCAGGCCAGCAAGAGCGCCAACTCCCAGTTGAGCAAAGACAGCAGTGCCAATATTGGCCTGACTTCGTTGTTCGGCGGCGCGGTGTCGGCGACCAATCCGATGACCGGTAACACCATGACCTTGGGCGCGGAATTCGCCGGGGAGCGGGACAACAACGGCTCGGCCAAGGCCGGGCAAAGCAACAGCCTAACTGGCTCGATCACCGTGACTGTGGCCGAAGTGCTGCCCAACGGCATTCTGTCGGTGCGTGGTGAGAAGTGGATGACTCTGAACACTGGCGAAGAGCTGGTACGTATTGCCGGCCTGATCCGCTCCGACGATATCGGCACCGATAACACCGTGTCGTCCACCCGCGTGGCCGATGCGCGCATCACTTACTCAGGCACCGGCGCCTTTGCCGATGCCAGCCAGCCGGGCTGGTTGAGCCGCTTCTTCATGAGCCCAATGTGGCCGTTCTAGGTGACGGAATGAAGTGCTGCAAAGGCTTCGGCCTGGGGGCGCAGGCGATGATGGTTCTGCCGAATGGCTCGTCTGGCATAACCGCTGTAGGGGCGAATTCATTCGCCGTGCGCATGATCACCGAACCACGCAGCGGCTGCGACAACCACAACGGCATCGGCCGCCTGGTTCGTCGCATCCCCGCAGCAGTCGGAAAACGCGATGCCAGGCGAATGAATTCGCCCCTACTTAACACAGCTACGCACGACAACCGCCGCTTAGGAATTAACCCATGACCAAGTACCTGCTTATTGCGCTCGGCCTGCTGGCCAGCTTCGCCGTGCAGGCCGAGCGGCTCAAGGATATCGCCAGCATCCAGGGCGTGCGATCCAACCAGCTGATCGGTTACGGGCTGGTAGTAGGCCTCAACGGTACCGGCGACCAGACCACGCAAACGCCCTTTACCCTGCAGACCTTCAACAACATGCTCGCCCAGTTCGGCATCAAGGTGCCGCCCAGTGTGGGCAGCGTGCAGCTGAAGAACGTCGCGGCGGTGTCGATTCACGCCGACCTGCCGCCTTTTGCCAAGCCGGGGCAGACCATCGACATCACCGTGTCCTCGATCGGTAACTCGAAAAGCCTGCGCGGTGGCAGCCTGTTGATGGCGCCGCTCAAGGGCATCGACGGCAACATTTACGCCATTGCCCAGGGCAACCTTGTGGTAGGCGGCTTCGATGCCGGCGGCGCGGACGGTTCGCGTATCACCGTCAACGTGCCCTCAGCAGGCCGCATTCCTGGGGGCGCTACCGTCGAGCGCGCGGTGCCGAGCGGTTTCGACCAAGGCACCAGCCTGACCCTCAACCTCAATCGCCCGGACTTCACCACGGCGAAGAACATCGTCGACCGCATTAACGAATTGCTGGGCCCGAATGTCGCCCAGGCGATTGACGGTGGCTCGGTGCGGGTCAGCGCGCCGCTGAACCCCAATCAGCGTGTCGATTACCTGTCGATTCTGGAAAACTTGGAAATCGATCTCGGCCAGGCAGCTGCCAAAGTCGTCATCAATTCGCGCACCGGCACCATCGTCATCGGTCAGAACGTGCGCGTAGCGCCGGCCGCTGTTACCCACGGCAGTCTCACCGTGAGCATCACCGAAGACCCCATCGTCAGTCAGCCAGCACCGTTCTCCGATGGCGAAACCGTGGTGGTGCCACGTTCGAAGGTCAATGCCCAGCAAGAAGTGAAACCGATGTTCAAATTCGCGCCGGGCACCACCCTGGACGAAATCGTCCGTGCGGTGAACCAGGTGGGCGCAGCGCCCAGCGACCTGATGGCCATTCTTGAAGCCCTGAAACAGGCCGGCGCACTGCAAGCCGACCTGATTGTGATCTAAGGGATGAGCATGAAATTTAGCGCTCCCAGTGTGGGCGACAGTGGCGCCTACACCGACCTCAATCGTCTCAATCAGTTGAAGGTCGGCAAGGATCGCGACAGCGAGGAAAACACCCGCAAGGTCGCTCAGGAGTTTGAGTCACTGTTCCTCAGCCAAATGTTCAAGGCCATGCGTCAGGCCAACGACGTGCTGGCCGACGACAATTTCATGAACAGCGAGACCAGCAAGCATTACCGCGACATGCACGATCAGCAGATGGCCGTGACCCTGCCCAAGCAGGGCGCCGGCATCGGCCTGGCCGATGTCCTGGTGCGACAGCTGAGCAAGGACCGTCAAGCCAGCGTGCGTGAGAATCCGTTTCGCAGTGCCGAAGCGCCGGCGCTGGCAGGCGCGGCGGTCGAGCGTCCGACACTGACGGGCGGCACCGATGGCGAGCTGCGCGACGACCGACAACTGCTGAAGGCGCGGCGCCTGACGCTGCCGAACTACCGAAGCAACACCGCTCAGGCAGCAACTGAAACCGCCACCGTGGCTACCGCCCAGCCGGGCCAGCCGCTGGTGGATCTGGGTTGGCATCCGCCCACTGGCGGTTATGACCGTGCCGGCAATGCCGGTAGCGTGCGCTTCAATGGCCAGCCGGCGGGCATGCCGGACCGCTTCAATTCGCCAGAAGAATTCGTCGCCGCCATGTTGCCCATGGCCGAAAGCGCCGCGCGCCGCCTGGGTGTCGATGCCCGCCACCTGGTGGCCCAGGCCGCGCTGGAAACCGGGTGGGGCCGCTCGATCATTCGCCAGGACGACGGCAGCAGCAGCCACAACCTGTTCGGCATCAAGGCCCATGGCTGGGGGGGGGATTCCGCCAGCACCACCACCACCGAGTTCTACAACGGCCAGGCGGTGAAGGAGCAGGCCGAGTTCCGCAGCTACGCCTCTTACGCGCAAAGCTTCGACGACTACGCGACCTTCCTGCAAAGCAACGGCCGCTATCAAGAAGCGCTGCAAACCGCCGATAACCCGGACAAGTTCATGCGTGAACTGCAGCAGGCTGGCTACGCCACCGATCCGCAGTACGCGCGCAAGGTCAACCAGATCGCCAAGCAGTTGCAGACCTACCAGATGGTCGCCGCCGCCGGCACGACGAAGAACATTTAGGAAGCTGAAACATGGCAGGTTTGCTCTCCATCGGCATTTCCGGGCTCGCGGCCAGCCAGGCCCACCTGAGCACCGTCGGTCACAACATCACCAACGCAGACACGCCCGGCTTTTCGCGCCAGCAGGTGACACAGCAGTCGTCTGGCGGTCAATACATCGGCCCGGCCGGTTTTATCGGCAGCGGCACCACGCTGAACGATGTGCGCCGTATGTACAGCGGCTTCATCGACACGCAGCTGCAGAGCGCCACCGCCTTGAATGGCGATACCAAGTCGTACCTGGACAGCATCAGCCAGATCAACTCCCTGCTGGCTGATAGCGGCACCGGTGTGAACGTGGTGCTCAAGGGTTTTTTTGATTCCGTGCAGAACGTGGTCAGCAAACCCACTGACCTTGCCTCGCGCCAGTTGTTGATGACCTCCGCTGAATCGTTGAGCAATCGTTTCGGCTCGGTGCAGACGCAAATGGAGGACCAGGGGGCCTACGTCAACAGCCAGCTGAAGACCATGACGGACACGGTCAATGGCTTGGCAGACAAGGTGGCGAAGCTCAACGTCGCGATCAAGACGGCATCCCTCAACGGTATCAAGCCGAACGATCTGATGGATTCGCGAGACCAGGCCGTGCGCGAGCTGTCTGGGCTGGTAGGCGTCAAGGTGGTGGATCAGGACGGCCAGTTCGCCCTGTTCCTCGGCAGCGGTCAGCCGCTGGTGATCGGCAATCAGGCCAATACCCTGACGGCAGAGCCGAGCAAAGACGATCCTTCCCGTCTGGCGATGATCTTCACCACGCCGACCACGCGTATTGATATCACTAATGTAGTGACGGGCGGCACTGTGGGTGGCCTGCTGCGTTACCGCAGCGAAGTGCTCGATCCGGCCATGAATGAACTGGGCCGTTTGTCCTTGGTCATCGCGGATCAGGTCAATCAGCAATTGGGCCAGGGTCTCGATCTGAATGGCGAGTTTGGCGCCACCCTGTTTGGTGATATCAACGCCGCGAATGTGGTGAATCAGCGCAGCATTGCCCAAGGGGGCAACAGCGCCGGCTCAGGCAATTTCGACGTGCGGATCACCGATACCAGCCAGCTCAGCAAGTATGACTATGAAGTAGAGTTCACCAGTGCCACCGAGTTTACGGTGCGTCGATCCGACGGCACGGATATGGGCGCTTTCGATCTGGCGATCGATCCGGAGCCGGAGCTTGCTGATGGCTTTAGTCTGAGTTTTGCGGGCGGCGCTCCGGCAGCGGGCGATACCTTCACGCTGATTCCCACCCGTCATGCCGCGGGCGATATTTCGGTGGCGCTTACCGAGCCCAAACGCCTTGGTTTGGCTGCGCCGCTGAGTGCGACCACCGGCAGTGGCAACTACGGCACGGGCAGTATCAGCCAGCCGGAGCTGAAGACGCATCTGGACATCTACGCGCCGGCTGCTGATCAGCAAGCTCAGCAAGATGCGATCAAAGCTGCAATGCCCGTCCGAGTGGTGTTTGGCGAGGTAGATGCGGCAACCGGCATGCAGGACTACACGCTTTACGATGTGAATGGCGCCGAAATTACGGCTGCGGCGGGCACTTACATTCCGGGCCAATCCAAAGAGCTGCCTCTGGCGGTGACCGTTGCGGGTATTACGGTTGAATTCAGTGCGACTGTCAGTGGTTCTCCAGCCAACAACGACAGCTTCACTATTTCCTTCAACCGAGATGGGCAGTCGGACAACCGCAACGCGCTCAAACTGCAGGATTTGCAGAGCAAGGCGACGGTCGACGTCGATGCTGCCGGCAAGGGCTCCAGTTTCACCACCGCGTATGGTTCGCTGATCAGCGAGGTTGGCGCGAAGACCGCCCAGGCGCAGGCGGACAACGGCGCCACCGAGGCGATTCTTACTCAGGCCACCGCGACCCGCGAGTCGCTGTCGGGTGTCAACCTCGACGAAGAGGCTACCAACCTGATCAAGTTCCAGCAGTACTACACCGCCTCGTCGCAGATCATCAAGGCTGCCCAGGAAACCTTCAACACGCTGCTCAGCGCTCTCTAAGGTCAGGTGACGAACCATGCGTCTTTCGACTAATCAAATGTTCAACGCCAACGTGAATGGTTACCAAAAGGGTTACTCGGCGCTGGTCAAGACCCAAGAGCAGATCACGTCGGGCAACCGTATTCAGACGCCGGCGGATGACCCCATCGGGTCGGCCCGTCTGCTGCAGTTGGAACAGCAATCCGCGCTGTTGAGCCAATACAAAAGCAATCTGACCGATGCCACCAACTCGCTGACCCAGGAAGAGAGCATTCTGTCGTCCATGATCAACATCTCGCAGCGTGCACGCGAGTTGGCTGGGCATGCGGGTAACGGTGCCTATAACGACCAGAACCGTTCGGCCATCGCGGCTGAGCTGAAGCAGATCGAAGCAGAGCTGTTCGGTCTGATGAACAGCAAGAACGCCAGCGGCGAATACTGGTTCAGTGGTAGTCAGAGTGGTATCCAGCCTTATGTGCTGAACAGTGACGGCACTTACAGCTATCAGGGTGATCAGGGACAGCAGAACCTTCAAGTTGCCACTGGATTGCAGATCAGCATTAACGACAGCGGTTATAGCGCTTTCGAAACTGCGCGCAATGTCAGCCGCACAGCGTCGAGTCTCGACACTGTAGGCGCGAGTGGGCAGCGGATGTACCTGTCCCAGGGTACGGTTTCCAATCAGCGGGATTTCGACAGCACCTTCCGAGCGGATGCGCCCTACAAGTTGGAAATCAGCGCCAACACAGACGGCAGCATCGGCTACACCGTGACGGCTGCGGGTGTTGCCGTGGACTCCGGGTCTTATGACCCTAACCAGGAAAATCCGAAAATCACCTTCCGGGGTGTCGAGTTCAACCTTGACACCATGCTGAAGACGGGTGAGTCGGACTTCGCAGCGCTGCTGGATGGCCACAGTTTCGACCTGGGGATGGCCCCCGAAAAGTTTGCTGTTAGCAGTAATTCCGCCGCACAAATTAGCGCCTCAACCGTGGTGGATGTGGATGCTTACACGACAGGCTTCCCAGATGGTGGCGTGACGCTGAAGTTTGACGGTACTGGTTATCAGGCCTTTGCTCAGCCAAGCAATGTATTGATCCCCAGCGCTTTCGATGGCGCGACCAATACGTTGACGGTAGCTGGCGTCGAATTCAGCTTCAGCGGAACGCCGGCAGCGGATGATCTGTTCAAGGTCACGGCCGATTCCCAGGAAAACCAGAATCTCCTCAATACCATTGCCAATCTGCGTGCAGCGCTTGAGCAGCCCGCTGATGGCATTGAAGGGGGTGGCCTGCGTATCCGGGAAGCCATTGCAGTGGCCCTGGGCAATATCGATAGCGGCATGATTCAGATCGAAAGCACCCAAGCTCACATTGGCGCACGTCTGAACAGCATCGACACGCTGCTCGTCGAAAATGAAAGCCTGAGCATTATGAATGACTCGACCCAATCGGCCATTCGTGACACCGACCAGTTCGAGGCTGCCTCACGCCTGATGTTGCAACAAACCAAGCTCGAGGCTGCTCAAGCTGCGTTTGTGCGAGTGAGTCAGTTGAGTTTGTTTGATCGGTTGTAACGTCATTTGGATTAAAACAACGGCGCGACGCTGGTACAGGTCGCGCCGTTTTTATGCACCTCGCCAAAGTGGTGTAAGGAGTTTCTGAAACTTCAGTCTAGCCTGTATTTACTCTCGTTGAGCTGCATCTCTGTTTGCCATCGACAGCGATCTGCTCTGTAAACTTCGTCACATTATTGGCAAGGGTCTTGCTTAATGAGCATGGTCTGTATGAGTCGTCAGGTAACTGACGAATTCGCGTACCAAGCATTTATGAAAGCGAGCCCTCGGATGAAAGCGGTAATTTTGGCGGGTGGTTTGGGCACACGGATCAGCGAGGAGTCCCATCTCAAGCCCAAGCCGATGATCGAGATTGGTGGCAAGCCGATTCTCTGGCACATCATGAAAACCTATTCCCACTACGGAATTAATGACTTCGTGATCTGTTGTGGTTACAAGGGCTATGTCATCAAGGAATACTTCGCCAACTATTTCCTGCACATGTCGGATGTAACCTTCGATATGTCCAGCAACAGTATGGAAGTTCACCAGCGTTATGTTGAGCCCTGGCGTGTAACGTTAGTCAATACCGGTGAGGAAACGCTCACGGGTGGGCGCCTTAAGCGGGTGCGCGAGCATCTGGGTAACGAACCCTTCTGCTTTACCTACGGCGATGGTGTGTCGAATATCAATATTCGTGCTCTGGTTGAGTTTCACGATGCCCACGGTAAAGAAGCGACCGTGACCGCAATTCAGCCTCCAGGGCGTTATGGCGCACTTAATATTGAAGACAACCGAGTTACCAGCTTTCAGGAAAAGCCGGCAGGCGACGGTGCCTGGATCAATGGAGGGTATTTCGTCCTCAACCCTTCGGTGATCGACCACATTGAAGGTGATCTAACTAGTTGGGAGGGTGAGCCTCTGATGCGTCTGGCCAAGGAGAACAAGCTCATGTCTTACCGACACGGCGGTTTCTGGCAGGCTATGGACACCTTGCGCGACAAGAATTATTTGGAAGAGCTGTGGGCCAAAGGCAATCCGCCCTGGAAGGTTTGGGCGTGAGGCAGTTCGGCGATATTTATCGTGGCCGCAAGATATTGCTGACCGGGCATACCGGCTTCAAAGGAAGCTGGTTGAGCTGCTGGCTTTCCCAGCTTGGCGCACAGTTCACCGGACTGGCATTGCCGCCCGGCACTTCTCCGAACCATTGGGATTTGCTTGGAAAACCGGCGGTCGATCTGCATGGCGATATTCGCGATCTCTCTGTGGTACAGGATGCATTCGGCCAGGCACAGCCGGAGATCGTCTTCCACTTGGCTGCCCAGTCTCTGGTAAGACGTTCCTATCGCGATCCGCTGGAGAGCTGGTCGACCAACGTGATGGGAACGGCCAATGTGCTCGAGGTGTGCAGGCGTACGCCCAGCGTTCGCGCCGTGGTGGTGATTACCACCGACAAAGTCTACGCCAACCATGAATGGCCATGGGGATACCGCGAGAATGATCGCCTGGGCGGGCATGATCCCTACAGCGCATCCAAGGCCGCCTGCGAACTGTTGGCCGATAGTTATCGCAAGGCGTTTTGGCATGCGGACGATGCACTCCTGATGGCCACTGCCCGGGCCGGCAACGTCATCGGCGGGGGAGACTGGTCGGAGAATCGGCTCATCCCCGATCTGGTTCGCGCCGTTCGAGATGGCCGTTCGCTGGAAATTCGTTCGCCCCAGGCCACGCGGCCCTGGCAGCACGTTCTCGAATGTCTTTCGGGTTATTTGCTGCTAGGTCAGCGCTTACTGGAGGGCCGCAAGGAGTTCGCCGATGCCTGGAATTTCGGCCCGCCAGCCGAAGACAACCGGACGGTTGCCGAAATCCTCACCCACCTGCAGGGCTTCTGGCCGGAGCTGGCCTGGAACGTTTCGGCAGCTCCGCAGCCGCACGAGGCGCAGCTGTTGTATCTCGAGTGCGCGAAGTCTCGCGCACAGCTGCCCTGGGCTCCGGTCTGGAGTCTCGAAGAAGGCCTGGCCATGACAGCGGACTGGTATCGCACTCATCACGCTACCGGCAATGCTTCCACGTTCGACCAACTGGGCTGTTACCTTCAGTCTGCCCGTGCGTCCGGCTGTGGTTGGATCGACTGATGAATATTCGCGAGACAGACATTGCCGGAGCGGTGGTCGCAGAAGGACGACCCTACACAGATCACCGCGGCGCGTTCTCCCGGTTGTTCTGCGAGCGGGAACTGGCAGAGGTCATTGGCCAACGCCATATGGTGCAGATCAACCATTCACGCACCAGTGCTATCGGTGCCGTGCGGGGCATGCATTTCCAGTATCCCCCGCATGCCGAGATGAAACTGGTTCGTTGCATGCGTGGCCGAGTCTGGGATGTGGTCGTAGACCTGCGCGCCGGCTCGCCGACCTTTCTATGCTGGCATGCCGAAGAGCTAAGCCCGGAGAGTTCGCGTATGTTGGTTATTCCCGAAGGTTGCGCCCATGGTTTTCAGGTATTGGAAGCCGATAGCGAGCTGCTCTACCTGCACTCCGCCTTTTACAGCGCCGCATCCGAAGGGGCGTTGCGATACGACGATCCACGCCTGGCAATCAAGTGGCCGCTACCTGTGACCGATTTATCCGACCGCGACGAAACACACGCCTTGTTAACCAACGAATTTGCCGGACTTGTTGTATGAACTGTCGCCATTGTGGTGAGCCGCTGAAACACACCTTTTTGGATCTTGGCTTTGCCCCGCCGTCCAACGCCTATTTGAGCGAGGCCGAATTGAGCGCGCCGGAAATCTACTTTCCGCTCAAGCTGAAGGTGTGTGACAACTGCTGGCTGGTACAGACCGAGGATTATGCCAAGGCCGAGTTGTACTTCTCCAAGGATTACGCCTATTTCTCCTCGACTTCCACCAGTTGGCTCGAGCATGCGGCGCGCTACTGCCACAGCATGACCGAGCGTCTGAGCCTAGGGCGTAACAGCTTTGTCATCGAGGTTGCGTCCAATGATGGTTACTTGCTGAAGAACTTCCTTGCCGCAGGCATTCCTTGCCTAGGCATCGAGCCAACCGACAATACCGCCGCCGTTGCCGAACGATTGGGAATTCCCGTAATGCGCAGGTTCTTTGGCGAGGCTCTTGGCAGGCAACTAGCCGAAGATGGCCGGCAGGCGGACCTGATTACGGGCAACAATGTCTATGCACATGTTCCGGATATCAATGATTTCACTCGCGGTCTGAAGGCGGCGCTGAAACCAGGCGGCACCATCACGCTGGAGTTCCCGCACCTGATGCGGCTGATCGAACACACGCAATTCGATACCGTGTACCACGAACATTTCTCCTACCTCTCGCTCTATACCGTCTCTCGCATCTTTTCCGCAGCAGGTCTGCGTGTCTTCAATGTGGAAGAGTTGCCGACCCATGGCGGTAGTTTGCGAATATTCGGCTGCCACATGGAGAATGCCCGCGCTAACTGCGAAAGCGTGACTGCTGTCTTGCGTGCTGAGGCGGCTGCCGGATTGCAGGACCTTGCCGTGTATGAGTGCTTTCAGAAGCGCGCCGATGAAGTCAAGAACGGCCTGCTGAGCTTTCTGATCGAGCAGAAGCGCTTGGGCAAGAAGGTTGCGGCCTATGGGGCAGCCGCCAAGGGCAATACGTTGTTGAATTACGCCGGTGTGAAACCGGACCTCTTGCCCTTCGTGTGCGATGCCGCCGTTTCGAAACAGCATAAATACCTTCCGGGCAGCCATATACCTGTATTCGCTCCCCAAAAACTCGTGGAGGAGCAGCCCGACTGGGTGTTAATCCTGCCTTGGAATATCGCCGATGAGGTTGTCTCGCATCACCGCTATATTCATGCATGGGGCGGAGTGTTTGTGGTCGCGATTCCATTTATCGATTTTTTTAAGTGAAATCGAGCTCGGATTATGGTTCAGGTTTTGGAAAATTGACGTTCATTCGTTGAATCGCTGATTAAATTTTGTATTTATTAGGGTTGGTGCACTCATGAGTAATGAAAAGTTTGATTTGGAAGAAGTTAGAAATGCACTGCGTGTCATCGGAGAAAATGACCAGGCGCGAGAAAAGTTTCTGGTTATGTGTAAGGCCATTGAGAATGATATTAAGAATTACCCAGGTAGCGTGAGGGATAGTGTTGTCGGGCCTCTGGTAGATGCCTTGCATGACGAAAATACAGTGGTTAGAAAAGTTTTGCGCGATGGCACGGTTTTTGAGTTTTTGTATCGCACCAAGATTGCTAGAGATTTTGTGCTGAGTTCTCCTGTTAATCCTGATCATGTTTGGGAGCCGCAAACAACAAAACTGCTCGTTCATTTAGCATCTCAGTGTTCTGATGTGTTGGTTGGCGGTGCGTATTTTGGCGATCAAGCTGTTCTAATGGCGCGAGCAATGAGTGCCAGGAATGGTCGCTGCCATACCTTCGAGCCAAACAGGCAGCAGCTCGATATGTTAAGGAACAATGCATCATTGAATGGTATTTCGAATGTTCTTAGTTGGGATTTGGGACTTTGGTCTGACAGCAAAACCTGTTTGCGTCTGGTGGGGAATGACTCTTTTGCCCATTCAGTACCTACAGGGGGTGGTGGAGAAGAAGATTTTTCTACTATCTCGATTGATGACTACTGCGTGCAGCAAAATATTGCCAAGCTGGGACTGATAATGCTCGATATTGAAGGGGCAGAGAGCAAGGTTCTGGCGGGTGCTTTGAAGCAGTTGTCTCGTCCGGCAGGTGATGCACCAAATATAGTATTTGAAGTGCACCGCCATTATGTGGATTGGACGAATGGGTTGGCTGAAACACCGATTTCACGGTTTTTGATCGATTTCGGTTACACACTATTTGCTGTGCGTGATTTCAATTCCAATGTAAACATGAGTGGACGTCCGGTTGAGCTTATACCTTTAGACGATGTTTATCTTGAGGGGCCACCGCACGGGTTCAACGTTTTGGCAATCAAGAATGAAAGAGTGCTTGATGGGCTGGCAGTGGCCTATTGCTCTGGAGTCAGTCCGAAGTTGCTTTGGCATAAGGACCCTGCGTTGCACCATCCATTGAGCTAAGGGATTCTATGCGTTTTACTATCTTAGGGGCGGGCGGCTTCATTGGGGCGAATCTAAACGAAAGCCTTCAACGGCAAGGGTATGAAGTGCAGGCTCCCCATCGGCATACTGAAGGCTGGCTAAACGAAGATTTAGGTAATGTTTTCTATTGCATCGGGCTGACCAACGATTACCACCTCCGCCCCTTCGATACTGTAGAGGCTCATGTGACCCTCTTGGCAAAGTTACTGCAAAGAGGTCGATTCGAGCGTTTGGTCTATCTTTCATCCACGCGTTTATATGATTCCTCGCCGCATACTGAAGTAGATGAGACGGCTGATCTACTTTTGAATTCCGGCAATGCCCGGCATCTATATGATTTCTCCAAGGCGCTGGGAGAAAACCTCTGCCTGACGAGGTCTGCCGGTCGGGCTAGCGTTGCCAGGTTGTCCTGCGTCTATAGCGATACCCTGCACGAAGGCGGGTTTCTTGCGCAATTGTTGCCTAAGGCCGCATCGGGCGAGTCCTTTTCAATAGATAGCTCACCTGCATATGCTCGCGATTATGTGCATGTTGAAGATGTAGTGGGCTTGCTGAAGAATATCGTACTGAAAGGCGAAGGGGGCATTTACAATGTCGCATCTGGGGTTAATACCACTAATGCTGAACTGTTGAATGGTCTACAACAGTATGCTGGGGTACGCGTGACATGTAGTCATCGAGGGGAGCTGCATGTGCCGGTTGTTTCCATAAATAAGGCGCACCATGAATTTGATTACAGGCCGCGACAGTTGATCGATAGATTGCCGGTCATGCTTGAGAAGTTGAGGGTGAGCGATGGAAATTAAAGGACTCGGTCGGGCAGGTTTGCTGGATTACCTCTGCCGGCAGCTGGAGAATCATTTTCCCGATGGCTGCGATGTGCGCGCCGAAATCGATTGCCACTTGGATGAGGCAGTTTTCAGAATCGGACGTTGTATTAGTAGAGTTCGTATCTGGAATCCTAAGGTTTTTGATTACCTGCATTCCAGTCAATATGCAATTTTTTTATATTATTTGGCCAATTCAATATGGCGTAACGATGGTGATGTTAGGGTTTGCACCAAGATTTTTTATTTAAATAAGGCGTTGAATGGAATAGATATGTTCTATGAGATTCAGATGCCCGAGGTGTTCTTTATTGGTCATTCGGTTGGAATTGTCTTGGCTAAAGCAACTTATGGTGAGTTTCTGGTTCTCTATCAGAACTCAACAGTAGGTAAGAATCATGGGGTCGCTCCAGTAATTGGTGAGGGGGTAATTTTATACCCCAATACTGCAGTGATCGGGGGCTGCGAAGTTGGTGGTCGAAGTTTCGTATCGCAAGGTGTTAGTGTAATTAATTCGAACACGCCGGGTAACTGTTATGTTTTCCAAGGCCAAAATGGCAAGCTGATTACAAAGCCTGCAACGAAGGATATTCTTGCAGATTTCTTCAGGCTCTGATTAGTTGGCTTGCTGATATTTAGTTGTTGGGGTTGTGGATGAGAAGTGATATTACCTTGGTTATGTTGACGCATAACCGGCCTGATTTTTTGCGGCGTGCTGTTAGTTACTACCAATTGTTCGGTTCGGAAATATTGATTCTTGATTCTTCGGATGATGGTGATAGTGTTTTTTTTGGCGGGTGCGATTTTGTAAATTATCATCATTTTCCTGGATCGACATTTCTTGAGAAAATCAAGAAAAGCATTAATCTGATCGATACGCCATTCATGGCTTTCGTCAGTGATGATGATTTTGTCTTTTTTTCAGCCTTGAACGCCTCCGTGGAATTTCTTCAAGAGTCGCCGGATTACTCGGTGTGCCATGGCTACTGCTTGATGTATTTGCCGGACTCCGAACAGGTTCGTTATTTTTATAGGGATAAAAAAGTAAGCGAGGATTACTCCTCTGCTGATTGGCGTACACGCTTAACCCAATTTATGGGTGAGTACCTTCCGCCCTTTTATGCGGTCGTGCGTACTGAGATTGTCCGTTCTTGGTTCACTTTAGTACCCAGCGAAATGGGCTTTGAATTCCAAGAATTTGGTCATGCTTTCTACTTGCTTTACTCGGGTAAGGCTAGAGTTCTTCCTATACCGTATGTTGTTAGAGAGCTCAATTATGGTGGCTCCGAGCATGGCACATTCATGCAGCAGGCGCTTATAAGCCCCGATCAGAGATTTGCCGATATGCGTCGGGATTTTCTGACGTTTGCTGTGGGATTATTGGCAGGGGCAGGCGATGAGAGTGCATCTGCTGTGCGGCAGTTTCTGGATCAAAGCTTGCGCGTATGCGCTCACTGCTTGGATTCGAACGCATCATTGACGGTACAGGAAATTTTTTCTTCTAAATGGCCCATACTGGCTGAAAAACCTGAATGGACGTTCAAGCCCACCCAGTTCGTCGAGATGCCGTTCTACAACCGTGAGTTTTTCACGGCGTTGGAGAGTATCGATTTCCTGTTACGAACCATACCTGTTGGAAAATTACAGAAGCAGCAGTTGGAGGCGGTTTTTGCCGAGCAGGACGCCGTTCTTCTGCAATGCGATACCGATAACGTCAAATTGCGGCAATCACAACTTTCCATGGTTGTCGAGGCTTTCCGCAAATATCCATTCCGTAAGGAAGCGGCCGTCAAGCTGCGCGAATTGCTGAGTACCAATTCCAAGAAAACGCCACAGCTAGACAATCTCGAGCAGTGGATTTCACGGATTGAAAACGCACCGCGCTTTGCGGGCGACTCGAAGCTGCTCGTAGCACAAGGTGGTACACAGCAACTGGTTAGGGATTTTCAAACCCCGATTGAGGATTGGCTAGCTGCGCGTGAACTTACTGCGACGCAAAGGCAGTTGGTTAATGCCCGCTTCGCACAAGGGCTGCGTTGTTCCCTTGCTGTCTTTATTCTTGACGTTGAGAGTTCGGAAGGAGGGATTGAAGCTTCTTTAGCCAGCCTACAGGTTGAAGAGCTCGCCGGTCATGAGGTCAAGGTCACGGTGCTGACTGATAAGTGTCAGAAGATTCCGTCGAATCTCTCAGTGAGCCTGGACATAGTGGAGGTCGGTTCTTACGTCGAAGCGCTGAACCGGTTGGCTGGTGAGCAAGTTTCTGATTGGCTGTTGGTAATCAGAAGCGGCGTCGAGTTCACCGCCAGTGGGTTACACATGTTGGCTACGGAACTAGCCGGGCAGCTCCCGTGCGACGCAATCTACACCGATGAATTGATTCGAAAAGATAATGGCACGCTGGGTGGTCTCTTTCGGCCGGACTTCAACCTCGACATGCTTCTCAGCCTGCCTAGCGGCATGGCTCGGCACTGGTTGTTCCGCCGTAAAACTTTCCTGGAATTGGGCGGATTTGATCCTGGCTATCCAGCAGCACTGGAGCTTGATCTCATTGTTCGCTTGGTTGAAAAAAAGGGCATGGCCGCAATTGGTCACCTGGACGAGCCCTTGCTAATTGCCGACTCCATCAGCCTGCTCAATATCCCGGATGAAGTCTGTATTCTTGAGCGCCACCTTCAGCGTCGCGGCTATCCCAATGGCAAGGTCGTCGCTGACCTGCCTGGTCGCTACCGTTTGATCTACAACCATGACGACAAACCGCTGGTTTCCATTATCGTGCCCACCAAGGATCAGCTACCCATGCTGCTCCGGTGCATTACCAGCCTGCTTGAGAAAACCCGCTATCCCAACTTCGAAGTGCTGATTGTCGATAACAATAGCGAGACGGCGGAGGCGCGTGATTGGCTCAATGGCGTGGCGAAAATGGGGGCCGACAAGGTGCGGGTGCTGCGCTACCCGCATCCGTTCAATTATTCGGCCATCAACAATATGGCGGCCCGCGAGGCCCGCGGTGAATACCTCGTATTGCTCAACAACGATACCGCGATCTTGCGTGAAGATTGGCTCGAAGCTCTGATGAATCACGGGCAGCGTCCCGAGGTGGGCATCGTGGGCGCCAAGTTGCTGTACCCGACCGGTCAAATCCAGCATGCCGGGGTAATCCTTGGTCTACGTGGCCCTGCGGACCATCCATTCATTGGTGCGGAGCAAACTGAATCCGGCTACATGCAACGGATGCAGGTTGATCAGAATCTGACGGCTGTGACAGCGGCCTGTTTGCTGATCCGCAAGAGCATTTACGAGGATGTGGGTGGCTTGGATGAAGAGGCCTTCAAGGTTTCCTATAACGATGTCGACCTGTGCCTAAAAGTGCGTGAAGCGGGCTATCTCACCGTATGGACGCCGCACTCGGTCGTCATGCATGTGGGCAGCGTTAGTCAAAATAACGTTGATCCTGCGAAGGCCGAGGCCAAGCGCAAGCGCTTTATCGCTGAGCAGGATGCGATGTATGAAAAATGGCTGCCCCTTATTGCACGAGATCCGGCGTACAACGCCAATTTATCGTTGAATGGCAAGGGCTTCGAAATTGAGGTGGATGCCAACCTCACGTGGCGTCCTTTGAGTTGGAGGCCGCTGCCGGTGGTCCTGGCCCATATGGCTGACAAGACGGGTTGCGGTCAGTATCGAGTCATCCAGCCGTTTAATGCAGCGAAGGAGGCCGGGCTTATCGATGGTACGTTGTCAGGCCGGTTGCTTAGCATTCCTGAGCTGGAGCGTTATAACCCCGACTCCATTGTGCTGCAGCGGCAGGTAACGGATGCCCAGTTGGAGATAGTGGGGCGCATGAACAAGTTCTCCAAGGCCTTCAAGGTCTTCGAGCTGGATGATTACCTGCCTAATCTGCCGATCAAGAGCGTGCATCGGGGCCATATACCCAAGGATATTCTGAAGTCCATACGACGTGGCCTGGGCTACGTGGATCGCTTTGTGGTGTCTACCGAGCCGTTAGCCGAAGCCTTTGCCGGCATGCATGCGGATATTCAGGTTGTCAAGAATCGTCTGGATCCGCGTTGGTGGACTGGCCTGAGCAGCGAACGGCGCGTGTCTGATAAGCCGCGAGTGGGTTGGGCGGGGGGTTCCAGTCATACCGGTGACCTGGAAATGATCGCTGATGTGGTTAAGGAATTGGCTAACGAAGTGGAGTGGGTCTTCTTCGGCATGTGCCCGGACAAACTGCGGCCTTATGTGCACGAGTTTCACCCCGGAATCGATATCGAGAAGTATCCGGCTGCGCTGGCGGGCTTGAATCTGGACCTGGCGTTGGCACCGGTTGAGCCGAACCTGTTCAATGAGTGCAAGAGCAACTTGCGCTTGTTGGAATACGGCGCTTGCGGCTTCCCGGTGGTGTGCACCGATCTGGTTTGTTACCAGGGCGATCTGCCGGTGACACGGGTGAAGAACCGCTTCAAGGATTGGGTGGATGCGATTCGCATGCACCTGTCCGACCTGGACGCGACGGCGAAAACGGGTGATGAACTGCGTGCCGCCGTGCACAAAGACTGGATGCTTGAAGGCGAAAACCTGGAGCTATGGCGCAAGGCTTGGTTGCCAGGTTAATCGCTAAGCAAAGCCCGCAAAGTTGCGGGCTTTTGCGTTTTAGTTGCGTTGTTCCGGTGTATGGGGTTGCTGGGCGGCGCAGCGTTTCCGACGTGCTGGTAACGGATATCGACGCGAAACATACCAGTGTGACGGCCAGTCTAGGCTCCGATTCTTTTCGCTCAACTCGTTCCTGCGGCCCCGCCGAAGGGGCGACGAAATCATGCGGATCACCTCGCGCGACGTGGTTGCGAATGTGCGCTAAGACACGTAGTGGCGTGGTAGTGGCGAAAAAAGACGCAGGTACCCCTAAAGCATCCGCGGGAGCCGACGATAACCCTTATGACAGTTCTCCAGGCCACATCAGGCGCAAGCCGAGGGCGTGGGAACCTTAAGCCAACCCATGAGGATTCCATAGATGGCTCTCTCCGTTAATACCAACATTGCTTCCCTGACTACTCAGAAGAACCTGAACCGTGCTTCGGACAGCCTGTCCACCAGCATGCAGCGTCTGTCCAGCGGCCTGCGTATCAACAGCGCCAAGGACGATGCCGCCGGTCTGCAGATTTCCAACCGTCTGACCAGCCAGATCAACGGCCTGAACGTTGCCACCAAAAACGCCAACGACGGTATCTCCATCGCACAAACCGCCGAAGCGGCCATGGGCGAATCCACCTCCATCCTGCAACGTATGCGCGAACTGGCCCTGCAGTCGGCCAACGGTTCCTACGGTGACGAAGACCGCGCCTCCATGCAGGCCGAGTACAGCGCGCTGACCGCTGAACTGACCCGTATCGCTGAAACCACCACCTTCGGTAGCCGCAACCTGCTGGACGGTTCCTTCGGTACCACCGCCTTCCAGGTGGGTGCGAACTCCTACGAAACCATTAACATCAGCATGGACAGCGTTGCCGCCAACAAGATTGGCTCCAACCAAATCGGTTCGGTCAGCAGCGGCGCCATCGGTACTACTGCTATGGCTTCCGGTAGCGCAACCGTAGTCGGCGGTGGCCAGGCTGTTACCGTTGAGTACGCTGCCAGCGGTTCGGCCAAGTCTGTTGCCGACGCACTGGACGGCGCCATCGGTGGTCTGTCTGCTACTGCTCGTACCGTTGTCACCTTCGACGGCTCTGCTCTGACTTCCGGCGCTGCCGGTACCTTCAAGCTGACCGTGGGCGAAGAAAGCGTCGATATTCTGGGCGCTACCAACGAGCAGCAATTGTTTGAGCAGCTGCGCGACAACGCCAGCAAGCTGAACATCACTGTCAGCTACAACGACGGCAAGCTGCAGGCCATCAACGAGTCGGGTGAGAACTTCTCCTTCGGCTTCGCTGACGGCGAAACCGCCATCGGTGGTACGACCAACGTGTCGGTTAAAGCCGGTGATGACACAGAGGCAACTGCCGCCGCAGTTGCTGACGGCACCATCGTTCGTGGGGAAGTAAACCTGGACTCTTCCAAGGCCTTCTCCATCAGCGGTGATGGTTCGGCAGCTACCCTGTTCGGCTCTACTCCGGTTGCATCGACCCTGTCCAACGTCAAGGATTCCAGCATCCTTTCCGCTGCTGATGCCCAAGAATCCCTGTTCATTCTGGACAAGGCCATTGCTCGCATCGACTCCCAGCGCGCTGACCTGGGTGCCGTGCAGAACCGTCTGGACAGCACCATCAACAACCTGACCGCGATCATGGAAAACTCCACTGCTTCCCGTGGCCGCATCCAGGACGTTGACTTCGCCTCCGAAACCGCGGAGCTGACCAAGCAGCAGACCCTGCAACAGGCATCCACCGCGATCCTGGCTCAGGCTAACCAGCTGCCGTCCGCTGTACTAAAACTGCTGGGCTAATCACCCATGCGGTAACAAGAGAGGGCGCCTGGTGCGCCCTCTCTTTTAGCCGAGGAAATGTCATATGGACATCAGTCTCTCTCTCAATGCGCTGTATACGACGCAGAAGCCTTTGGCAGTCGAGGCCGAGCAGGCCAGGCAGGTCAAAGCGCAGGAAAGTAAACCGCAATCCCAGGTCGAACCCGAACGCGAGCGCGTGGTGGAAGCGATCAAGAACATTCAGGAGTTCGTCGATGAGGCGCAGCGTGGCCTGCAGTTTTCCATCGACGAAGACTCAGGGCGTATCGTCGTCAAGGTAATAGCTCGGCAAACCGGCGAAGTGCTTCGCCAGTTGCCGTCCGAGGAAGCGCTCGAGCTGGCCAGGCGTCTGCAGGATGCCGGCAGTTTGTTGTTTACCGGGCAGGTATAGCTACCCCGACGGTAAGAGGTTTTGTAGAGCGGACGGACCATGTCGCCTGACTATGGTTCGAATCTTGCTCCATCAAGGTAAGCGTCAGTAAATCAATTGGAGTTCAACATGGCGATCACCACCATTACTGGTCTGGGCTCGGGGCTGGATATCAATAAACTGGTCCCGGCGCTGGTTGAGGCTGAAAAAGCGCCCAAGCAGTCGCAGATCGATAATCAGAAGGTCCGCACGGAGACCCAGCTGTCGGCGGTCGGCATGTTGAAAAGTGCGCTGGAAACCTTTGAGTCCTCTTTGCTGGCACTGAAAAGTAGCTCCACCAGTTTCGATGGTTATAAGGCAGTCTCTTCAAAGACGAGCGTGGCCAGCGTGACCATGGGGGCGAGTGCCGTGGCGGGCTCGTATAAGCTGGAGGTCGAAAGTCTCGCGACAGCTTCCAAGGTGGTCTCAGCCGTGCAGGCCAAGGATGCCGCTTATGATGCTGGCGAGCTGAAGATCAAGCTGGGTGACGGCGCAGAGTATGCGATTGCTATCAGTGATGGTGCGACTCTGGAGGACATCCGCGAGTCGATCAATAGTCAGCTCTCCAGCAAGGGGATTAGTGCCAACATCCTTACCGACAATAGCGGTTCGCGTCTGGTGCTGTCTTCCGAGTTGACGGGTGATGGCAACGATATCTCGGTGACGGGTACTGCGGGCACCTCCCTCGTGGGTCTGGATATTGATGGCAAGCAGAAGCAGAGCGAGAGCGTTGACGGTGCCGGCTTTATCACTCCAGCTGCTAACGCGAAATACTCCATTGACGGCCTGGAGATGAGTAACAAGGACAACACCATCACGGGCCTGCAGGGTTTGACCATCAAGTTACAGGAAGAAGGCACCACAACTCTAACCGTATCGGCCAATACCCAGGGTATCCAAGCTTCGGTCGAGTCCTTCGTGATGGCTTACAACACTTTGCTGACCGTGACCAACGGTCTGAGCAAGGTGACCGCCACTACCGACAAGGATGGCAACGCAACAACCCAGGCTGGCGCTTTGGTGGCTGACTCTACGCTGCGCTCGATGATGTCACAGATGCGTACCGCGCTGACGTCACCTGTGGACGGCGCTGGCAGTCTGCAGGTGCTGGCTCAGTTGGGTGTTAGCACCAATCGTGACGGCACGCTGGCGCTGGACAACGATAAGCTGAAAGCCGCAGTGGCCGATGACCCGGCCGGGATCAAGCAGTTCTTCACCGGTGACAAGGGCTTATTCAACCGAATTGGTGATATCACGACTGTCTATTCAGGAGCGAGCGGTTTGCTGGCATCGCGCGAAACTAGCCTGAATTCAACGATCACAGGGCTGGCTGAAGAGCAGGCTTCCTTGGATCGGCGCATCGAGAACCTGACGCTGACGATGTATAAAAAATTCAACGCAATGGATGGCCTTGTGGCCCGCCTCAATGCAACGAGAGAGAGCGTAATGGCCACGCTCAATGCGCTGAATAAGAAGAGCGATGACTGATTGTTGAGGCGTTAACTGACAAACTGACGTCGACAGAGAGTTTCCGGTAATCCGTCAGGCGTCAGGGACATTATAAAAAGTGGCTAACTATTCGCTTCCGTCTGTGATCGGGGCGTGAAGACACACTCGCTCGAGCACCGTGGCTTGGGCGAATATTCGGGGAAGCGGTTTATGCAAGAAGCCATCAAGAGTCTGGAGTCCGCCCGCAGCGCGTTACGCGAGGCCTTGGAGCGCCAGGATTGGAATGCCATTGGCGAGCTGGATTCGATGTGTCGTGCCGTCGTGGACGAAGTCATGGCGCAAGGCGCAGAGGGCGGTGCTGAGCTGGTGGAAAACCTCGGCGAATTGCTTGAGCTCTATCGCGAAGTGCTGGAAGCCTGTGAGAAGGAAAAACAGCAGGTAGGCAGCGAGCTGCGCCAGTTGCATCAGTCCACCAGTGGCGTAAAGGCTTATCAGGCGAGCGAGTGAAGCAAACTACTGGACTCATTTCTTCTGAAAAGCTTCGGCGCTGGTCAGGCCTCCGAAGGTGAGCCGAGTTGCCCCGCAAGCTATGTGTGGGAGTCTCGATCTCGCGGCCAAGCTTTGCTTTGCAGAGTCAGATGCTACAAGCAAGCGCTTCGGCTCAAATTCAGCCTCTCCTCTCAACACCTACCTGCCTCCCTAAAGCTTCCTGTGGCCCGGTCGATACAAAAGGCAGGTTATTACGCTATTCAGGAGTAGAGGCGCATGTATTCCCGTTCCGCCCTCAAGCAGTATCAGCAGGTCAATACCCATGCGCAGGTGTCCGAGGCGAGTCCTCATCGCCTGATCCAGATGCTGCTGGCCGGCGCGCTGGACCGCATTGCCCAGGCGCAGGGCGCCATGTCGCGTGACCAGATCGAACTTAAAGGCATGTTGATTGGCAAGGCCATCGACATTGTCGGCGGGCTTCGCGAAGGCCTGAACCTCGAAACCGGCGGCGAGCTGGCGGCCAATTATGATCGGCTGTATGACTACATGAGCCGTCGGCTGATCGAGGCCAACCGCAAGAACGATGCGAAAATTCTCGATGAAGTTGCCGGTTTGCTGCGTGAAATCAAGGCGGGCTGGGACGGCATCGCCTGACCCAGCCCCATCGCTACCAATCCTGTTTTTGAATCGCAGCCGAGACATGTTCTCTTCCGGCTGGGTGCTGCATTTGTTGTGAGAAAGGGAGAGGTGACCCTCTTCTCATAAGATTTGTGAATCAAATCACAGTTTGCATTAGTTGTACTTTTGACGAAATTGATTTGTGACAGCATAACTGGACTTTAGTTGCGACATTCTTGTCATTAATTTGACTGGTGCCGGCCTTTTGACTTTAAATGGCCGCCATCTGCCAGCGATACCCAAATCGCATAAGCACTAAAAAAACCAGGCCAGAAGTCAATTCCATGTGGCGTGAAACCAAGATTTTACTGATCGATGACAATGCTGAGCGCCGGCGGGACTTGGCGGTCATCCTGAATTTTCTCGGGGAATCTCATCTCGTTTGCACGTCGAGTGATTGGAGTGCGCGTATTGAAGAGCTGAACTCCAGTCGCGATGTGCTGTGCGTCCTGCTGGGTGAGGTGAGCGCTCGAGGGGGGATGACGGAATTGGTCAGGCAATTGGTTGCCTGGGACGAATTCCTCCCCATGTTGGTGCTCGGCGAGCCGGCTGAGCTGGCTACGTGGCCGGAAGATCAGCGCCGTCGGGTGCTGATCACCCTCGAGAGCCCTCCCCGTTACAACAAGCTGCTCGACTCCTTGCATCGTGCCCAGGTCTATCGCGAGATGTATGACGAAGCCCGCGAGCGCGGCCGACTGCGTGAACCCAACCTGTTTCGTAGCCTGGTCGGCACCAGTCGTGCTATTCAGGGTGTGCGGCAAATGATGCAGCAGGTGGCCGACACCGAAGCCAGTGTGTTGATCCTGGGCGAATCGGGAACCGGCAAGGAAGTGGTGGCGCGTAATCTGCACTATCACTCCAAGCGTCGTGGCGCGCCCTTCGTTCCGGTGAATTGCGGAGCGATTCCTGCTGAGTTGCTGGAAAGTGAGCTATTCGGTCATGAGAAGGGTGCGTTCACCGGGGCCATTTCCAACCGTGTCGGGCGCTTCGAGCTGGCCAGCGGCGGTACGTTGTTCCTCGATGAAATCGGTGACATGCCCCTGGCCATGCAGGTCAAGCTGCTGCGCGTGTTGCAGGAGCGAACCTTCGAGCGGGTCGGCAGCAACAAGACGCTGCAAGCGGATGTGCGCATCATTGCAGCCACGCACAAGAACCTTGAAAAGATGATCGAGGAAGGTACTTTCCGCGAGGATCTGTTCTATCGGTTGAACGTCTTCCCCATCGAGATGGCTCCGCTGCGCGAGCGCGTTGAAGACATCCCGGTGCTGATCAACGAATTGATCCTGCGCATGGAGCATGAAAAGCGCGGTTCTATCCGTTTTAATTCGGCTGCGATCATGTCGCTCTGCCAGCATGACTGGTCGGGTAACGTTCGCGAGTTGGCCAACCTGGTGGAGCGCATGGCGATCATGCACCCCTACGGCGTAATCGGCGTTTCCGAACTGCCGAAGAAATTTCGCTATGTGGAGGATGAAGACCAAGGTCTGGCTGACTCCTTGCGCGAAGAGCTTGAAGTGCGCGCCAATATCGGTGCCAGCATGCCTAGCTTTGAAATGGCAGGAGCGCTCCCTGTGGAAGGCCTGGATCTCAAGGAGTATCTGGGGAATCTGGAGCAGGGCCTGATCCAGAAGGCGCTGGACGAGGCGGGCGGTGTGGTGGCACGTGCTGCTGAGCGCTTGTGTATCCGACGCACCACCTTGGTGGAAAAGATGCGTAAGTACGGCATGAATCGCCGCGAAGAAGAAAACACCCTGTAATCCGCTGGCGCGGTTTTGTGGGAGCGGTGCTCTCGCCGCGAAGCGTTCGGCCGACGCCTCGGTTATGCCCGAACGCAAAAGCTTCGGCCCAGGGTCGGACCTCCACAATCGGCGCGTCAACTGGCGCGGTCTTTGTGGAAGCGGCGCCCTCGCCGCGAAGGTGATAGCAGGCCGCCATTGTCATTCGTTTGGCGGGCTTTCGTAACTCATTGAAATAACGCAAGATTATTTCAGGCATGGGGATTGCTTCGAGGCTCTTCGACTGTCTTTTTTATGACGGTGTCAGCCAGGATGCAGTATGAACCCAGCCCTTCTTTCTCCCCTCGATTTGCCTGCGACGCCGGGGGTGCCCGCACAGTCCGACTTGGAAGCGCGGGTGGACGAATTGCAGGGGCAGCTGGAACTGGTCAGCGCCCAGCGGATGCAGGAGCTTGCCGAACAGGAGCGCTTGGCCTATCGCCTGCAGAACCTGCTGGATCTGTTGCCCGGTGGTGTGGTGGTAATCGATGGGAAGGGCTGGATTCGCGAGGCCAATCCGCAGGCGCGAGCGCTGCTGGGTGAGCCCCTGGAAGGTGAGTTGTGGCGCGAGGTGATCGTGCGCTGCTTTGCTCCGCGCAAGGATGACGGACACGAAATTTCCCTGCGCAATGGTCGCCGCGTGTCGATTGCCACCCGTTCGCTGGATGCCGAGCCAGGTCAGTTGGTCATGCTTCAGGATTTGACCGAAACCCGCCGCCTGCAGGAGCAACTGGCGCGCCACGAACGACTGTCAGCGCTGGGGCATATGGTGGCTTCGCTGGCCCATCAGATTCGCACGCCGCTGTCGGCGGCCCTGCTGTACGCCGGTCACTTGAGTGAGCGTCCCTTGCCGGCCGAACAGCAGCAGCGCTTTGCCGGGCGTATCAAGGAGCGCCTTTATGAGTTGGAGCACCAGGTTCGCGACATGCTGGTGTTCGCCAAGGGCGAGTTGCCGCTGCCGGACCGACTGGCGCCCCATGAGCTGTTTGATGCCCTGCGCAAGGCCGCCGAGCCGCATGTGAGCGGCCTGCAGGTGCGTTGGCAGGGCGATGCGCGTGACGGCGAACTGCTGTGCAACCGCGACACGCTGGTGGGCGCCATCCTTAACCTGATCACCAACGCGGTACAGGCGGCCGGTCCACAGGTGCGCTTGAAGGTGCACCTGCTGCGCCGGGGTGGCGTGCTGCGCTTGTGTGTCAGCGATAACGGTCCTGGGGTCGAGCCGGCCTTGCTGGCGCGCCTGGGCGAACCTTTCTTAACCACCAAGACCACCGGCACCGGCCTCGGCCTGGCGGTGGTCAAAGCAGTGGCCCGTGCGCACCGTGGTGAGTTGTTGGTGCGCTCCCGGGTCGCCCGAGGCACCTGCGCGATCCTCGAGCTGCCGTTGATTATGGTCTCGCGTACCGGACTTCAGGAGTAATTGCATGTCTGCCAAGGTTCTGCTGGTAGAAGACGACCGCGCCCTGCGCGACGCCCTGGCCGATACCCTGGAGTTGGGCGGTTATGCCTTCCGGGCGGTGGAGTCGGCCGAGGCCGCGCTACAGGCCTTGGCGGAGGAGAGCTTCGGCCTGGTGATCAGCGATGTAAACATGCCGGGAATGGACGGCCATCAGTTGCTCGGCGTGATCCGCAGCCGCTATCCGCAGGTCCCGGTGCTGCTGATGACCGCCTATGGCGCGGTCGAGCGGGCAGTGGACGCGATGCGTCAGGGGGCGGCGGATTATTTACTCAAACCGTTCGAGCCCAAGACGTTATTGGATCTGGTGGCGCGCCATGCTTTGGGGCGCATGGATTCAGGCGAGTCTGAGGGGCCGGTGGCGGAAGAGCCGGCCAGCCGGCAGTTACTGGAGCTGGCTGCCCGCGTGGCACGCAGCGACTCCACGGTGCTGATCTCTGGTGAGTCCGGCACCGGCAAGGAAGTGTTGGCCCGCTTTATTCATCAGCACTCGCCGCGTGCAGACAAGGCGTTCATTGCGATCAACTGCGCGGCGATTCCGGACAACATGCTCGAGGCCACGCTGTTCGGTCATGAAAAGGGCGCGTTCACGGGCGCGATTGCTGCGCAGCCGGGCAAATTCGAGCTGGCACAGGGCGGCACCATTCTGCTCGATGAAATTTCCGAAATGCCGCTCGGCCTGCAAGCCAAATTGCTGCGCGTATTGCAGGAACGCGAGGTAGAGCGGGTCGGCGCGCGCAAACCCATGAGTCTGGATATCCGCGTACTGGCCACCACCAACCGTGACCTGCAGGGTGATGTCGCCGCCGGGCGGTTCCGCGAAGACCTGTATTACCGACTTTCCGTGTTCCCGCTGGCCTGGCGGCCGTTGCGTGAACGCCGAGGCGACATCCTGCCGCTGGCCGAGCGACTGCTGCTCAAGTACATCCGCAAGATGAACATGCCTGCTGTACGTCTGTCGCCGCAAGCCAGCCAGTGCCTGCGCGAGCACGCTTGGCCGGGCAATGTGCGCGAGCTGGATAACGCCATCCAGCGCGCACTGATTTTGCAGCAGAACGGCACCATCCAGCCGCAGGACCTGTGCCTGGATATGCCGATCGGCATGGCACCGGTCGCGGCGCCCGTACAGGACCTTACTCCGAGAGGCTTGGGCGAGGAGACATCGGGGGACGCAAGTGGCGCGCTCGGCGAGGACCTGCGTCGGCGGGAGTTCGAGGTGATTCTGGAAACCCTGCGTGCCGAGCGTGGGCGTCGTAAGGAGGCCGCTGAACGCCTGGGCATCAGTCCGCGCACCCTGCGTTACAAGCTGGCGCAGATGCGCGATGCCGGGTTGGATGTTGAGGCGCACCTATACGCCGGTTGAGTTCTTGAATCGGGTGTTCAGTCACCATAAAGCAATGAGGAGCTCTAGGGCCAAGAGGCATGTTTCTTCCGCTGCGCAGGCATTTTGCCATTAGGAGGAAGTTACTTGCCGCTGGTAGACTGCGCCGCGCTGGGCTCAGCGAGAGCGGAGCGCGTGTGCCACGGGTTTGCTGGTGCCTTCCGAAGCTTCCGAACGGTCATAGCGCTGGCACCGTTGTTGCTAGCATCAGATCTTCATTGTGAGTGACGTCAAAAATACTGGGTCAGCAGAAGGAGTAGCGATAAATGAGTCAGGGTGTTCAGTTCAATCGCCTGATGCTGGAAATGCGGTCCATGCAGGCGGACGCCATGGCGCGGAGCCGTCAGGCCGAGCAGGTCGTTGCCACCCGTGAGGTGCCCAGTTTCGCCGATATGCTGGGCCAGGCGGTGAACAAGGTCAGCGAGACCCAGAATACGGCCAGCCAGTTGGCCAATGCCTTCGAGATGGGCCAGGGCGGCGTCGATCTCACGGATGTCATGGTCGCTTCGCAAAAATCTTCTGTTTCTTTCCAGGCCATGACACAGGTTCGCAACAAGCTTGTGCAGGCGTATCAAGACATCATGCAGATGCCGGTTTAAGGGCGGAGTGATTAATGTCTGACGCTGCTGTTCCCGCCAAGGCCGAGGGCGCCAAGAAGCCGCCATTGTTCGGTCTGGCTTCCCTGGAAAATTTGGCTGATATGTCCATGCTGCGCCAAATCGGCCTGCTGATCGGGTTGGCCGCCAGTGTGGCCATCGGCTTTGCCGTGGTGCTCTGGTCGCAACAGCCCGATTACAAGCCGCTGTATGGCAGCCTCGATGGCATGGATGCCAGCCAAGTGGTCGAAGTCCTCAACAGTGCCAATATCCAATACACCGTCGAGCCCAACTCTGGCGCCCTGCTGGTCAAGGCCGAGGACATGTCCCGTGCTCGGCTGAGGTTGGCCGCCGCCGGTGTGGCGCCGCGCGACAACAGCGTCGGTTTCGAAATCCTCGATCGCGATCAGGGGTTGGGGACCAGCCAGTTCATGGAAGCGGCGCGTTATCGTCGCGGCCTGGAAGGCGAGTTGGCCAGGACCATCTCCAGTCTGAACAACGTCAAGTCGGCCCGTGTACACCTGGCGATCCCGAAAAGTTCGGTGTTCGTGCGCGATGAGCGAAAGCCCAGCGCCTCAGTGTTGCTGGAGTTATACAGCGGCCGCTCGCTGGAGCCCGGTCAGGTATTGGCGATCATCAACCTGGTCGCCACCAGTGTGCCCGAGCTGAACAAGTCACAGGTCACCGTCGTCGACCAGAAAGGCAATCTGCTCTCCGATCAGCAGGAACTGACCGAGCTGACCGTGGCCGGTCGACAGTTCGAATACTCGCGGCGCGTGGAAAGCCTGCTCACCCAGCGGGTGCACAACATCCTGCGTCCAATTCTGGGCAGCGACCGTTACAAGGCGGAAGTGTCCGCCGATGTGGATTTCAACGCGGTCGAGTCCACCACCGAGACCTTCAATCCCGATCAGCCGGCCTTGCGCAGCGAGCAGTCGGTCAGTGAGCAACGGCAAAGCAGTCAGCCGCCGCAAGGCGTGCCGGGCGCTCTGAGCAACCAGCCACCAGCGCCAGGCGCGGCGCCCGAAGCGCTGGGTTTTGGCGCAGCAGGGGCCAACGGCCCGGTAGCCGCCGGACAGCCGCTGCTGGATGCTAACGGCCAGCAGATCATCGATCCAGCCACTGGCGCACCGATGCTCGCGCCCTTCCCGGCGGACAAGCGTGAGCAGGCGACCCGCAACTATGAGCTGGACCGCTCGATCAGCTACACCAAGCAGCAGCAGGGCCGCGTGCAGCGCCTGTCGATTGCCGTGGTGGTGGACGATCAGGTGGTGATCAATGCGCAAACGGGTGAAACCACCTATGCGCCCTGGAGTGCAGCCGATCTGGCGCGCTTTACCCGCCTGGTGCAAGACGCGGTGGGCTTCGATGCCAGCCGGGGAGACAGTGTCAGCGTGATCAACTCGCCGTTCTTCGCCGACCGTGGCGATCAGATCGAAGCGATTCCGTTCTACGCACAACCCTGGTTCTGGGAAATTGCCAAGCAGGTCCTCGGTGCGCTGTTCATTCTCGCCCTGGTCTTCGGTGTGTTGCGTCCACTGCTCAACAACCTCACCGGTGCTAGCAAGAGCAAGGATCTGGTGCCGGTCGACAACGGCGGTCTGGGCAGCTTGAGCGATGAGCTGGCCGAGGATGAACTCAGCCTCAGCGGCTCGGCGCAGCAGATCATGCTGGCCAATCCGTCGGAAGGTTACGAAGCACAACTCAATGCGATCAAAACACTGGTCGCCGAGAACCCGGGCCGTGTCGCCGAGGTTGTCAAAGAGTGGATCAACGGGGACGAGTAACCAGTGAGTAAACTGAACAAGGTCGACAAGGCCGCCATCCTGCTGCTCTCCCTCGGTGAAACCGATGCCGCGCAGGTGTTGCGTCATCTTGGTCCGAAGGAAGTGCAACGGGTCGGCGTGGCCATGGCAGGGCTGACCAACGTCCACCGTGGGCAGGTTGAGGAAGTCCTCAGCGAGTTCGTGACCATGGTCGGCGAACAGACCGGGCTGGGTTCGGGCACCGATGGCTACATTCGCAAGATGCTCACCCAGGCACTGGGCGAGGACAAGGCCGGTAACCTGATCGACCGGATCCTGCTCGGCGGCAGCACCAGCGGTCTGGACAGCCTGAAGTGGATGGAAGCCCGCGCAGTGGCCGACGTGATCCGCTATGAACACCCGCAGATCCAGGCCATCGTGGTCGCCTATCTGGATGCCGACCAGGCCGGCGAAGTGCTTAGCCACTTCAGCCATAAGGCACGCCTGGACATCATCTTACGCGTGTCGTCGCTCAATACCGTGCAACCGGCGGCGCTCAAGGAACTCAACCAGATCCTCGAGAAGCAGTTCTCCGGTACCAGCAACACCAGCCGCGCGACGCTGGGTGGTGTGAAGCGCGCCGCCGACATCATGAACTACCTGGACAGCGCCATCGAAGTGCCGCTGATGGACTCCATTCGTGAGGTGGACGAGGAGCTGTCCGAGCAGATCGAAGACCTGATGTTTGTCTTCGACAACCTGTCCGATATCGACGACCGTGGTATCCAGGCGCTGCTGCGGGAAATCTCCAGCGACGTGTTGGTCCTGGCCCTCAAGGGCGCCGACGATGCCGTTCAGGACAAGATCTTCAAGAACATGTCGAAGCGCGCCGGTGAACTGCTGCGTGATGACCTCGAGTCTCAAGGGCCGGTGCGGGTCAGCGACGTCGAAACGGCACAAAAGGAAATTCTGGCCATTGCCCGACGCATGGCCGAGGCGGGAGAAATCGTCATCGGGCCCAAGGGCGCCGAGGAAATGATCTGACCCGCCTGGGTGCAGAATCTATATCGCACCCGAGTCGGGGCTTTCCACGCAGCGCTGCTCCCTGCTGACGCAGGAGGGCGTGGAGAGGCCCCTTAGGGCACGCCAATGCTTCGTGCACCCTTGGACACTGTGATTTACCGGATCCCCGTGCGGGACGAGAATTGACCGCGATGCATACCGACAAATCAGGCCATCATGACAGCGAGCTGATCCGCGCCAGCGATCTGCCCGCCTTCGATCGTTGGTTGCTGCCCAGTTTCGATCCGCCAAAACCCGTGGAACCGGAATCGCCGGTTGAGCTGGAAGAAGAGCCGCTCGAAGCCGAGGTGCAGGTCGAAGAAGTGCCCATCGAAGAGATCCAGCCGATCACCCTCGAAGAACTCGAGGCGATCCGCCAGGACGCATACAACGAGGGGTTTGCCACCGGCGAAAAAGACGGATTTCATGCCGGCCAGCTGCGCGCACGCCAAGAGGCCGAGACGCAGCTCAAGGCGCGCCTGGAGCGTCTGGAACAGCTGATGGCCCAGCTCATGGAACCGATTGCCGACCAGGATCAGCAGCTTGAGGAGGCATTGGTTGGGGTGGTCAGCCATGTGTGCCGTGAGGTGATCCAGCGTGAATTAGGCAGCGACTCCACGCAGTTGGGCGACATCCTGCGCGCCGCGTTGCGGCTGTTGCCGCTGGGCGCGCAAAACCTGCGCATCCATATCAATCCGCAGGATTTCGAACTGGTTAAAGCCCTGCGCGAGCGCCACGAGGAACAGTGGCGCATTCTCGAAGACGAGACGCTGCTGCCCGGCGGTTGCCGGGTCGAAACCGAGCACAGCCTGATTGATGCCAGCGTGGAAACCCGCTTGAGCCAGGCCCTTGCCCAGTTGCACGAACAGCGTCGCGAGCAGCGCCTGCATCCGCCGTCCGCCGATCTTCACCTAGATCTCGACGGTGCCGTGGAGGCTGCCGATGCGCCTTGAGCGCACCAGCTTCGCCCGTCGCCTGGCGGGCTATCAGCACGCGGTAAAACTACCCGCTCGGCCGGTGGTGGAAGGACGCTTGCTGCGTATGGTCGGTCTGACCCTGGAAGCCGAAGGGTTGAGCGCAGCGTTAGGTAGCCGCTGTCTGGTCATCAATGAAGACCGTCACTCGCCGGTCAGGGTCGAGGCAGAAGTCATGGGCTTCGCTGGCACACGCACCTTTCTGATGCCGGTCGGCAGCTTGGCCGGGATCGCCCCCGGCGCGCGCGTCGTGCCGCTGGCCGACAGCGGCCGTCTGCCCATGGGCATGGGCATGCTGGGCCGGGTGTTGGATGGCGCGGGCAATGCACTGGACGGCAAGGGACGCATGCGCGCCGAAGATTGGGTGCCCATGGAGGCACCGGCGATCAACCCTCTGCGCCGTCATCCCATCGATGAGCCGCTGGATGTGGGCATTCGCAGTATCAACGGGCTGCTGACTGTCGGGCGCGGCCAGCGTTTGGGTCTATTCGCCGGTACGGGCGTGGGTAAATCCGTGCTGCTGGGCATGATGACGCGCTTCACCCAGGCGGACATTATCGTCGTCGGCCTGATTGGCGAACGGGGGCGGGAAGTAAAGGAGTTCATCGAGCAGATTCTGGGCGAGGAAGGCCTGAAACGTTCGGTAGTCGTTGCCTCACCCGCAGACGAGGCGCCGCTGATGCGCCTGCGCGCCGCGCAATACTGCACGCGCATCGCCGAATATTTTCGTGACAAAGGCAAGAACGTCTTGCTGTTGATGGACTCGCTGACCCGTTTCGCCCAGGCACAGCGCGAGATCGCCCTGGCCATCGGCGAGCCACCGGCAACCAAGGGGTATCCACCCTCGGTGTTCGCCAAATTGCCCGCCCTGGTCGAACGCGCCGGTAATGCCGAGCAGGGCGGCGGCTCGATCACGGCCTTTTATACGGTGCTGTCCGAGGGCGACGATCAGCAGGACCCAATTGCCGATGCCGCACGCGGTGTGCTGGACGGGCACTTCGTGTTGTCCCGGCGGCTGGCCGAGGAAGGCCATTACCCGGCCATTGACATCGAGGCGTCCATCAGCCGAGTGATGCCGCACGTGGTCAGTGCCGATCACCTGCGCGATGCGCAGCGTTTCAAGCGGTTGTGGTCGCGCTATCAGCAGAGCCGCGACCTGATCAGCGTCGGTGCCTATGTACCCGGCGGCGATCCGGAAACCGACCTGGCCATCGCCAAGCAGCAGCAGATGTCGCATTACCTGCGTCAGGGGTTGGATGACAGTGAAGAGCAGCTGGAGCAGAACGCCGCACAATTGGCGGCGGTTTTCCGCTAGACACATCGCTTTTCCGTCCACGCCAGGCGTTCTGGTAAGTCCCGGAAAACACGTGAAGTGAGCAGCTAGATGAGCCAAAGACGTGCAGAGCGCTTGGCGCCGGTGGTCGATATGGCCACCGAAACCGAGCGAGAGGCGGCTCGCCAGTTGGGGCGCAGCTTGCAACAGTTGCAAAACAGCGAGAATCAACTCGTCGAGTTACGCCGCTACCTGGGCGATTACCAGCAGCAGTGGCTGACCGCCGGTGGTCAGGGAGTGTCTGGCCACTGGCTGATCAACTACCAGCGCTTTCTTACCCAGCTGGACTCCGCTATCGGTCAGCAGCAGCGCAGTGTTGAGTGGAACCAGGAAAATGTACGCAAGGCCCGCGAGCAGTGGCAAAAGTGCTATGCGCGACTTGAAGGCCTGCGCAAGTTGGTGCAGCGTTACCTGGATGAAGCCCGCGCCGCTGCGGAAAAGCGCGAGCAGAAGTTACTTGATGAGCTGGCCCAGCGTCTTCGACCTCAATCAGTGTGACGAGTGGTACATAGGCCAAGCGCGGTGTTTTGGCATACTGCTGCCTCGGTACAAGGAGAGACCAGATGTACGGATTACATATTGACCAGGCGATGCTCAACACCTTGCAGGACATCATGGAAGACGAGTATCCCGCCCTCCTGGATACCTACCTGGCTGATTCCGAAGAACGTCTGAGCCTACTGCGCACCGCAGTGCGCGAAGCTGACCCGTATACCCTTCGTGAGGCTGCACATAGCTTCAAGGGCAGCTGCAGCAACATGGGCGTCAGCTATCTGGCCGACCTGTGCCAGCAACTCGAGCTGTGCGGCCAGAACGGCGACTTGCACCAGGCCCACTCCCTGCTTCGGCTGATCGAAAAAGAACTCACGATCGTCCGCGTGTTGTTCCGTGCCGAGCGCCGCCGCTACGCCTAATCTCCCTATATGGAGCGGCAGAGCATCTGTTGTAAGGGCGAATTCATTCGCCTGGCACTGAATCTTCCGGCAATACGACGAACACATAACCGATGCCCTGTAAATGTCGCAGCGGTTGTGACCTTGAGTTCATGAGCCACCCGAATGAATTCGTCCCTACCGGTTTGTCTGTCTGTTCCCACTGGTTTCTTCCCTCAAGACCGCTCGGTCTGGCTACGCTGGTAAGCGCAAGCGGGCCGTTCCCTGCAATAGCTAACCGACCTTGAGCAATGCGAGTACACACACACCGCCGTACCTACCTGATCGTCATCGCTGCGTTGCTGAGCAGCAATCTGATTGCCTGGTTGCTGGTGTTCAAGGGCCCGTTGCTGCACACCCTGGTTGCGAAGTTCAGGCCTGACAGCGCGCGTATCACCGACACCCGTCATCGGCGGCCCGTGGAAGAACGTGATGTTCATGCCTTCGGAATATTCCTCACCTATGGTCAGTCGAATTCGGTCAATGCCGGGCAAATCGGTTATGTGCCGGGGCCACAGGTATTGAATTTCTACCAAGGCCGGTTATACCGCTATGAAGATCCAGCCTTGGGCGGGCAGGGCAGGCAGGGCAGTGTCTGGGGGCGGTTGGGAGATCGCCTGGTGAGCGATAACATCTATCCAGGCGCGATCTTTGCGCTGGCCGGCGCCCATGGCAAAACGGTGCGGCAGTTAAGCGAAGGACCTGATTACCAGTACTTCCTCGAGCAATACCGGGGACTGCGGGAAACCTTTGGCAGGGTCGATGCCATTTTGTTTCACCAAGGCGAGGCCAATCACCGCCATAAGCAGGCGGGGCATTACGAGCGGCAGTTTTTGGTGTTTTACCGCAAGCTTCGCGCCGATGGCGTGACGGCACCCATTTATTTATCCCAGGCCTCGCTGTGCAACAACGCGAGGGATGAGCACCTGCTCGCTCAGCAGGACAAGCTGATCGCCGATCTGCCTGGCGTGCTCAGAGGGCCGAATAGCGATGCATTGGCCCACCCACGCTACCGCTTGCCGGACCGTTGCCATTTTTCAGCCGAAGGACTCGATGCCCTGTCGCAACTCTGGTTTGAGAGCCTGTCTAACGCCCAGGAAGAATAAGCTGTCCAGGGCCGCAACTGCAGGAAGCTTTGGTTATTCATAACCATGAATCAGACCAGTGAAGGGCCCAGTCATGAGCTCAGGTGTCAGCTACAACCCCGCCATTGATGGCCTGCGGGCGATTGCAGTCTTGTCGGTGTTCATCTTTCACATCAACAACCAGTGGTTGCCGGGAGGGTTTCTCGGCGTTGATGTGTTCTTCGTGATCTCGGGTTTTTTGATTACCTCGATTCTGCTGAAGGATTTTTCGGCGGGTCGTTTTACCTACGCGGAATTTTATCGCCGACGCATCAACAGGATCTTGCCCGCGTATTTGTGTGTGCTGGGCTGTGTCACGGTGGCCGCGTTTATCTTGATGCTGCCCTACGACTTCAAGAAGTTTGGCGTGTCGGCGCTGTCCTCGCTGTTTTTCGTCTCCAATCTCAACTACGCATTGCGCCAGGGCGATTATTTTTCCAACGATGCCGAACAGTGGCCACTGTTGCACACTTGGTCGCTGGCCGTGGAAGAGCAGTTCTATGTGCTCTGGCCCATTCTGTTGTTCGTGTTTTTCATGTATGCCTCTCGCGAGCCGAATCAATATCGAAAGCGTTTGCTGATATTCACCTTGGTATTGATCAGCAGTTCGGCTGTCGTGGCCACGGTTTTTGCCCTAGATAACAACCTCGCCAAATGGAGTTATTACACCTCGTTCACCCGCGCCTCTGAATTGCTTTTAGGCGGCGCTTTAGCAGTGTTCCGCTCTGGGCGGGACATACCCGGTTTGGGCCCGCGTTACACCACGCCAGCGCTTGTGGTGCTGCTGGCGTGTTTTCTGGGGTATGACAAAAGCATCCCGTTTCCGGGCGTAAGCGCCCTGGTGCCTTGCCTGGCCACAGTGATTCTGCTGGCAGGCCGCAGAACGGGTGGCCTTTATCACGTGCTGGCCAGTCGGCCGCTGGTGGGTATCGGTTTGATCTCCTACTCGCTCTATCTATGGCATTGGCCGATCATTTCCTTTACCCGCTATGTGTTCGATTTCGGCAGTGGCACCTTTGTCATTGGCGGCTGGGTTGCGTTAGCCATCTTTGGCCTTTCCGTATCGCTGGCCTACCTCACCTATCGGTACATCGAAACCCCGTTCCGCACGTCCCGCGCCTCATTTTCCCAAGCTGGTATGCGTCTGTTTGCCTTGCCCTGTGCTGCGGGTTTGTTTGTCTATGGCGCCATCTTCTTTTCCCATGGCGCTCCGTTCAGGCTGGATATTCCCGGCGTTCCGGCCATGCAGGCCTTCAACTCCATCGACAAGCAACAGTGCCCCGACTTTGTCAGTCTGGGATGTCTGGGCGGAGATCCCCACGCGAGCCGGAAGTACCTGATCATCGGCAATTCCTACGCGGAACATTACTTCAAGTTTTACGATGTGCTGGGCAAGGAGTTTGGTATCCGGGTCGACCTGGCTGCGGGCGGTGGCTGCAGCCCGGCAGACGCCACGCTCAAATGCCGGAAGATCTACAGCTACGTTTTCGAGCATATCGATCAATATGACGGCCTGATCTTTGTCCAAGATTGGCGAATTCGGCAGTTTGAAGGCAAGTCGTCCCACGCCGAGGGCTTTGATGCGTACTTGCAAAAGCTCAGGGCGCTTTCCAGACCCTTGCTCTTGGTCGGCAGTATGCCGCGCTTCAACGCGCAGATAGACAAGGTTGCCAATTACAACCGTCTCTTTGGTACGACTGAAAGCCCCGTGATCATCACGATCAGGCCGGAATACCTACAGGAAAACAGCGCGTTGCAAACGTTCAGTAGCAAGGTCGGGGTGAAATTCGTCAGCCCCTACGAGGATGTGACGGCTTCCGGGATGGTGCTCAAACCCATGGATGACAACGGCGTGCCCATGTACATGGATTCCAACCACCTCTCCGTGTACGGCTCGGAGAAAATGGCGCGCCATCTACTGGCAACCCACCCGCGTGAGGAGCTGGATAAACGGTATTTCCCGTAGATCCTGGGTTGACCAAGTGAGTGGAGGTATTGCGGCTGTAGGGTGGACAACGTTTTTTATTGTCCACCGAGCGGGGGTTGGTGGTGGATGTAAGAAGCGACATCCACCCTACGAAAATTAGCCGCTACTCGTAGGGCGTCATGCCAGCCACGGCAGCTTTTCCAGCACGGGCTGGTCGCAGGGTTCACTGGTCACCAGCAAGCACAGCCCTCGGCCACGCTGCGCCCAGTAGTCACAAGCATCATTGATCAGGTCGAAGAACAGGCGCAGATCGCCTGCGTCGTGGGATGTTTCTACGTCAATGGACAAGCTGAGTACCAGCAATTGGTCGCCAGGCCATGACAATTCGGTCAGGCAATCCCAGGCGGCATCCCAGTTGCGACCGAAATAAGCAGGGAAGTCCAACGCCTTGGCCAGGGCGTCGAGCAATCCGTCGTGATCGAGACGCTCAGGGGACAAGGGCTTCAGCAGTATCAACGGAGAGGGCGCTGGCTGTGACTCCTGGTGCACGCGAAACACCCCGCAGCGATGTTTGTCGGCAAGAAGATGCATCGCCAGCAGGTTGTCCATCAATTGGTCTCGATACGCCGGAAGCTGCGGTAGTGGTCTTCGGTGTAGTAGTACACCTCGGGGGGCTGACCGCCGGCGACGATACGCCGGGCGCCACGGGTGGGCTCGCCGGGCGTCTTCACGGTGTATTCGCGGTAATAACCGCGGGGCTTTTCGGGCAGGTGGCGTTCGCGGTTGAAAAAAGTGCCGTCGTCCTGCTCGTAGGGGTAGGGTCCGCCGCGCTGGATCAGCGCCAGGGTGTGCTCCAGTTCCTGTTGCCGGAGATCAACCGACTGGCTGTTGTCGACGGGCGTCTGCTCGCTCTTGCCTGACTGGAAAAACTCTTTCAGGCCATCCTGGGAAAACAGCGCCGCCATTACCAGAACGGCAATGAGCATCATGTTGTGCATCGGGGTACGTTTACGCATGGCAAGCTCCGTCAGGCGGTACGCCAGACGATGTCCTCCTCTCCGTCGGTGCTGATACGAATCCAGCGGTCGGTGTTCTCTTCGTTTTCATCTTCCTGCCAACCGCCGGGCGCGCAGCGGATTTCCACGTCCAGCGCGGCGAAGGCGGCGCGGGCGCAGGCCAAATCGTCAGCCCAGGGCGTGGTGTCACTTTCCAGCAGCAGGCTATGCCACTTGCCCACGGCCTTGGGCAGCCAAGTCACCGGAATGCCGTTGCACTGGCACTTGTAGGTCTGGCCCTTCTGCTGCCAGGCGCTGCACGGGCCGATGGCCTGTTCCAGCCAGGCGGTGATCGCCTGGTGATCGGCGTCCTTCAGGTATATCTCGATGTCCGGTTGGCGCATGGGGGGTTCCTGGTCTCTGCCTAGTCTTTGACTATGTAATCGTAGCGAATGGCAACATTCACCTCGAAGTCTTCATCGATCACCGCCGCGCGGCGCTCGGCGCTGGCGCGCCAGCCGTGGGGTGTCATCGCCAACAAGTCGGCCCGGGCTTCGGGACTTTCCAGGCGCAGGCGGTACTCGAGGGTTTCGCTATGGGTCAGGCGCATGCCGGCGGGAATCAGCGACAGATGCTTCTGGTCATCGTAGGGGCGCACTTCGTCGTACAGGCGGGCACGCAGTTCCAGCAGGTGGTCGGTGGTCGGGCCCATACGCAGCAGGCCGCCGCCGGGGGCGAGCAGGCGTTTGGCTTCATCCCAGTCCAGTGGGCTGAACACGCTGGCCAGCAACTGACAGCTGGCATCGGCCAGCGGCACACGGGCCATGCTCGCCACCAGCCAGGTGAGGTGTGGCGCGCGTTTGCAGGCACGCTTGACGGCCTCGCGGGAGATATCCAGGGCATAGCCCTCGGCATCCGGTAATAACCCGCCGATCTGCTCGGTGTAGTAACCCTCGCCACAGCCGATATCCAGCCAGCGCTGCGGCGCGCGTTCGGCGCTCAGTTCGGCCAGGCGCCTGGCCAGCGGTGCATAGTGGCCACCGTCAAGAAAACGTCGGCGCGCCTCCACCATGGCCTGATTGTCGCCCGGCGCGCGGCTGTGTTTGTGCTGCACCGGCAGCAGGTTCAGGTAACCCTGGCGGGCGCGGTCGAAGCGGTGGCCGGACGGGCAAGCAACACCATTGTCGACGGCGCTCAGAGCGCCTTGGCAAAGCGGGCAGATCAGCATGTTCAGCGGGCCAGCAGAGTGACGAGGGTCTGGTAATAGACCTCGGTGAGCAGATCCAGATCGCTGGCCAGCACGCGCTCATCAATCTGGTGGATGGTGGCGTTTACCGGACCAAGTTCTACCACCTGAGTGCCCAGCGTGGCGATAAAGCGCCCGTCGGACGTGCCGCCGCTGGTGGAGGGCGTGGTTTCGCGACCGGTGACCTGGCGGATGCTGGCGGCTACCGCGTCGAGCAGCTCGCCCGGCTCGGTGAGAAACGGCAGGCCGGACAGTGCCCAGTCGATGTGCCAGTCCAGGCCGTGCTTGTCGAGGATGGTGGCAACGCGTTGCTTGAGGCTGGCTTCGCTGGATTCGGTGGAGAAGCGGAAGTTGAACGCCACCTCCAGCTCGCCGGGAATCACGTTGGTCGCGCCGGTGCCGCCATGAATGTTAGAGATCTGGAAGCTGGTCGGCGGAAAGAAGGTGTTGCCATCGTCCCAATGCTCGGCGGCCAGTTCGGCCAGCGCTGGCGCGGCCAGATGAATCGGGTTCTTGGCCAGGTGCGGATAGGCCACGTGGCCCTGCTTGCCGCGCACGGTGAGGGTCGCACCCAGGGAGCCGCGACGACCGTTCTTGACTACATCGCCGAGCAGGGTGGTGCTCGACGGCTCGCCGACGATGCACCAATCCAGGCGTTCGTGACGGGCGCGCAGGCGCTCGACCACCGCCTTGGTGCCGTGCTCGGCGGGGCCTTCCTCGTCACTGGTGATCAGAAAGGCGATGGCGCCCTGATGGTTCGGATAGTCGGCAACGAAGCGCTCGACGGCGATGACCATCGACGCCAGGCTGCCCTTCATGTCCGCCGCGCCGCGCCCGCAGAGCATGCCTTCGGCATTGATCTGCGCATCGAACGGCTGCGATTGCCAGTTGGCTTCCGGGCCGGTGGGCACCACGTCGGTATGGCCGGCGAAGCACAGGACAGGGCCGTTTTCTGCAGCGTTGCCCGTACGCCGTGCCCAGAAGTTGTCCACCTCGGCGATGCGCATCGGCTCGATCTCGAAACCTGCAGCAGCGAGGCGGCGCATCATCAATTCTTGGCAGCCCTCGTCCAGTGGCGTAATGGACGGACGGCGAATCAGCTCGCAGGCAAGCTCCAAGGTCGGGGTAAGGGTGGTCATGCAGGCTCCGCGGGCGGGGTGCTAAATAGAAGGCGCGTATCTTAAAGGAAAACGGTGCTCCCAGTGTGGGGACGGAGCGCTCTGCGTTCCCCCTCTGAGGCGCGGAGTGCCTTGGGCTGCGTGCCCACGCGGAGCGTGGGGGCGATCATTAAAAGCGTCGGCCCCGGGGCGGGCCTCCCACAATGTGGCCTGCGTAGCCGGTGGCGCTGTGGGAGCGGCGACCTCGCCGCGAAACCGGAGCTTGGATCAACCCACCGTCACCACCTCGACACTCGGCTTCGGTCGGGGCAGCGAAGAGAGCAGGGCCATGATCAGCGCGGCCAGATAAGGCAGCGATTGAATCAGCAGCACGCCGATCCAGAAGATGACGTCCATGTTTGGTAGGCCCTGGGCCAGGCCGATGCCCAGGGCGGCGCCCCACAGCAGCAGCATGACGAAGACTTCCTCGCGGGCTTCGGCCAGGGCCTTCATCAAGCCGGAGCTGGAGGCCATCTTCGGGGTGCGGAAGAACGGAATGCCGCGCGTGACAAAGCCGTACAGCACCGCCTTGGCGATGGTGTATGACAGCGCCAGGCCGGCGACGGCGGCGAACAGCGCATCCTTGAGATCTACGCCCACCGCGCGGCGGTAGAGGAAGAGGATTTTGCCAACCTTGAAAGCGAATAGCGCCAGCGGTGGGATGGCGAAAATCATCAGCGGCGGATCGACCCGGTTGGGCACGATGATCATCGCCGCCGACCAGAGCAGCGCGCCGAAGGTGAAGAAAATGTTCAGGCCATCGGCGATCCACGGCAGCCAGCCGGCCAGAAAATGATAGCGCTGCCCGCGGCTGAGCTCGCAGTCCCGGCCGAACAGCAGGCACCGAGCATGGCGCTTGATGATCTGGATCGCGCCGTAGGCCCAGCGAAAGCGCTGCTTCTTGAAGTCGATGAAGGTGTCGGGCATCAGCCCTTTGCCGTAGCTGCGCTCGGAATAGGCGGCAGACAGGCCTTTCTCGAATACCCGCAGGCCCAGCTCCGCGTCTTCCGTGATGCACCAGTCGGCCCATTTCAATTCATCGAGCACCGAGCGCCGGGTCATGGTCATGGTGCCGTGCTGAATGATCGCGTCGCGGTCGTTGCGGGTGATCATGCCGATATGGAAGAAGCCCTTGTACTCGGCGTAGCAGAGCCTTTTGAATAGGCTTTCGCCATCGTCGCGGTAATCCTGCGGCGATTGCACCACGGCGATGCTGGGGTCGGCGAAGTGCGGCACCATGTGCTTCAGCCAGTCGGGCGACACGCAGTAGTCGGCATCGATCACTGCGATCACCTCGGCGTCCGGCGTGGTGTGCGGCAGGATGTAATTGAGTGCACCCCCCTTGAAGCCTTCCAGCGGCGCCACATGGAAAAAGCGAAAGCGCGGGCCCAAGGCCTGGCAGTGCGCTTCCACCGGCTTCCAGACGTCCGGGTCCTTGGTATTGTTGTCGATCACCAGCACTTCGAAGTCCGGATAATCCAGGCGCGCCAGGGCATCGAGGGTCTGCTTGACCATCTCCGGCGGCTCGTTGTAGCAGGGCACATGCACCGACACTTTGGGCCGGTAGGCGTCATCGGCGGTCACCGGCAAGAAGGGTCGGCGCCGTTTGCTCATCCACACCGTTTCGGCCAGCTCATGGGCTTCCGTCAGCAAGACGATAAACACGCCCAATGCGCCAAAACCCAGCAGGGCGCCGACCAACAAGCTAAACCAGGTGCTGTATTGCAGGCTGTAATCGTAGGCGATCCACACCAGCACGGAGCCGCAGGCGAAGGCGATGACGGTCAGGAAGGTACGCCCGCGATGGCTCAGGGTGCTGCTGTCAATCAACAGCAACGCCAGGGCCAGCAACGCCAGGACCCCCGAGCCAATAGCCAGCAGGCGCCATTGGGGTATGGCCACCACGGGACCTGCGAAGGCGAACTTGGGCTGGCGCTCGAGGTTGTACACGCCCCAATAAGCGCCCACGGAACCCTCGTCGTCCATTTTCCAAGGCTGATCGAAAGCCTCAATGATGAAGTAGTTATAGCCCTGCGCATTCAGCCTGTTCACCAGCTCGCGCAGGTAGATCGCCTGGTCCGCCGGGCTGGCATCGGCACCGCCGCGCGTGCGACCGTTGCTGGGCCAGCCGACTTCCGACAGCAGCAGCGGTTTTTTCGGAAATTGCCTTTTCAGGTCGCGGGCACGATCGAGCACGAAACGGGTGGCCTGCTCCCGGGGCACGAACTCCCAGTAAGGCAGCACGTGGGCGGCGATCAGGTCGACGTGGCGGACCAGTTCCGGGGTTTCCTGCCAGATATGCCACTGTTCCGACGTGGACACCGGCACCTTGACCGCCGCGCGCACTCGATCGATATAGCCGATCAGCACGTCAGGGGTGATTTCCTTGCGGAACAGGGCTTCGTTGCCAACCAGCACCCGCACGACGCTGCGTGAGGTGTTGGTCAATTCGATGGCCTTGGCGATCTCCCGTTCGTTGCGCTCCCAGTCGGTGCTGATCCAGATGCCCAGGGTCACGCGCAGGCCGAACTCCTCGGCCAGGCGAGGGATGTCGGCCTGGGTGCCTTCCACCGAATAGGTGCGGATGTTGCTGGTCTGCTCGCTGAGCAGCTCCAGGTCGGCCCGGATGTCGTCATCGTTGGGGTATTTGTTGTCAACCGGGGTCTGGCCCAGGCGAAACGGCGAGAACGAATAACCGGAAACTTGCTCGGGCCAGTCGGGCGCGCTGACGGGCCGATTGATCAATGCCCAGAAACCGGTGAACAGCGCCGCGATGGCGACGACCATCACCAGGTTGATGCCGAGTTTGCGCGATGTCATGGGTGCGAAAGGTCCGGGTAGGGTGGCGGGCTGACACCGAAGCAGGCGAGTCGTGCTTGCACTCAGACCCTGGCCTGATCAGGGAAGTTTCAGCATGCTCCGTGCAGTCAAAAAAACACTGATCGTTCCCACGCTTTGCGCGGAAATGCAGGCCGTGGCGCTCTGCGCCTCAGAAGAATTCGGCCCGTACCGGTTCCCAGCAGGAGCGCGGGAACCCTTGACTGTTGATCGTTCCTGCGCGCCGCGTGGGAACGCAGCCCGAGGCGCTCCGCGCCTCAAACGGTGCTTCAAACCCGCCGCATTCAGCCTGATAATGCGCCCCTGATTTTCGAGGTACGGCAATGAGTATTGATGACCAGCGTTTTGGCGGTATCGCCCGTCTCTATGAAACCGACGGCCTGGCCCGTCTGGCGGCCGCGCATGTCGCGGTGGTCGGCATTGGTGGGGTCGGCTCCTGGTCCGCCGAAGCGCTGGTGCGTTCGGGGGTCGGGGAAATCAGCCTGTTTGACCTGGACGACGTGTGCATTACCAACACCAATCGCCAGCTGCACGCACTGGAAGGCGCTGTCGGGCGCCCCAAGGTCGACGTGATGGCTGAACGGCTGCGCGCCATCAACCCGGCGTGTCAGGTGCACGCGGTGGCCGATTTCGTCACCCGCGAAACCATGGCGGACTACATCACCGAGCAGCTGGATTTCGTCATCGACTGCATCGACAGCGTGGCGGCCAAGGCGGCACTGATTGCCTGGTGCAAGCGGCGCAAGATCGGCATCGTCACCACCGGCGGCGCGGGCGGTCAGGTGGATCCCACACAGATTCAAATCGCCGACCTGAACAAGACCTTCAACGATCCGCTGGCCGCCAAAGTGCGCTCGACCTTGCGCCGCGATTACAACTTCTCGCGCACGGCGGGGCGCAATTACAGCGTGCCCTGCGTGTTCTCAACCGAACAACTGCGCTATCCCAAGCCCGACGGTGGCGTGTGCCAGAGCAAGAGCTTCGTCGGCGAAGGCGTGAAGCTGGACTGTGCCGGCGGGTTTGGCGCGGTGATGATGGTCACCGCCAGCTTTGGCATGGCCGCCACGGCCAAGGCGGTGGACAAGCTGGTGGCCGGCGCCCGCCGTCCGGCGGAACGCGTGCAGGCCGAGGCGCATTCGTAAGTCTGCGAAGCCAACGTCTTAGCCAAACGTAGGGTGGATCGCGCTTCATCGATCCACCGGGTGGCGACCCACCGAGCGGAGCCATGGTGGATGTACAAAGCGACATCCACCCTACCAATGCGCCCCCTTGTGGAAACAATCAGGGGCACCGGCTTGGCTTAGCCCTCTACCACGACCTCACGCATGCGCTGCAACACGGCGTTCAGGCCATTGCTGCGCGACGGGGACAGTTGGCGGGACAGGCCGAGCTGGTTGAACCAGTCGGGCAGGTCGAGGCGGGCGAGTTCGGCTTGCGACAGGCCATCGATCCGCGCCAGCAGTACGGCGAGCAGGCCGCGAATCAGGCGGGCATCGCTGGCGGCGCGGAAATTCCAACGACTTTCATGCAGATCAGCCACCAGCCACACCGGGCTGGCGCAGCCTTGCACGAGGTTGGCCTCGCTGCGTTCGGCCTCGCTGAGTGGTGCCAGGCGTTCGCCCCATTGCATCAGCAGGCGCGCGCGCTGTTCCCAACCGGGGCAGCTGGCGAAGGCATCAAGCGCGTCTTGGGCGCTGGCCGGCAGGTTCATCGCAGAATCTCCAGAGCCTTGTCCAAGGCGATAAAGAAGCGCTCCAGATCCTCCGCATCGTTGTACAGGGCGAGGGAGACGCGAATCGCGCCGGCAATGCCCAGGTGCTTCATCAGCGGCATGGCGCAGTGATTACCCCCGCGTACGGCGATGCCCTGTTCACCCAGCAATTCAGCCAGGTCGCTGTGGTGGACGTCCTGAACCACGAAACTGGCCAGCGCTGTATGCGGCTCGCCGAGCACTTGTACGCCGTCACGGGCGCGCAAGCCGGCGAGCAGCTGGGTATGCAGTGTGTGTTCATGGCGGCTGACGGCAGCGCTGTCCAGGCTCGTCAGATAATCGAGGCTGGCGCCTAGGCCGATCACCCCGGCAATCGGCGGTGTTCCGGCCTCCAGGCCCATGGGGGCGGCATGAAAATCGGCGTGATCGAAATCGGCGCGGCGTACCATCTCGCCGCCGAACTGCCAGGGCCTGAGCTGGCTCAGGGCATCGCCCCGTCCATAGAGCACGCCGACGCCATCAGGGCCGTAGAGCTTGTGGCTGGACAGCGCATAGAAATCGCAGCCCAGTGCCTGCAAATCGTGGCGGCCATGCACCACGCCTTGGGCGCCGTCGACCACAGTCAGCGCGCCCTGGGCCTTGGCCAGCGGCAGTAATTCGGCCAGGGGTTGCCAGGTGCCGAGGACGTTGGACAGTTGGCTGATGGCAAGCAGACGCGTGCGCGGGCCGATCAGGCGGGCGGCGGCGTTCAGATCAATGCAGCCCGACGTATCCAGCGGCAGCACTACCAGCCGTGCCTGGCGTCGCAGCGCCAATTGCTGCCAGGGCAGCAGGTTGGCGTGGTGTTCCAGGGCGCTGATGACGATCTCGTCGCCGGCCTGGACCATGTGCTCCAAGCCGTAGGCCAGCAAATTGAGGGCTTCGGTGGTGCCTCGAGTAAACACAATTTCGGCCGGACTGGCCGCTTTCAGCCAACGTGCCACCTGGGCCCGACTGGACTCGAAGGCGCGGGTGACGCGCTCCGCAGGCACGTGCTGGGCACGGTGCACGTTGGCCACACCGTTGGCGTAGTAGCCGAGCAGGGCATCCAGCACCGGCTGCGATTTTTGTGCCGTGGCGGCGCTGTCCAGGTAGGTCTGCCCTTCGGCGACCAGCGCCGCGATGCCGGGGAAATCCTTGCGCCAGGGAGAAACGAACATGATTAGAGCTGCACTATGAAGTTGATGATCAGGGCATTGACCAGATCAATGAAGAATCCACACACCAATGGCACCAGGATGAATGCCCGGTGTGCCGCACCGTATTGCTGGGTGACGGCGGTCATGTTGACGATGGCTGTGGCGGTCGAGCCCAGGGAAATGCCACCAAACCCGGCACTGATCACCGCGGCCTCATAATCGCGCCCCATCAGGCGAAAGACTACCAAGAGAGTGAAGGCCACGCTCATCAGCACCTGCAGGCCGATCCCCAGCACGATCAGGCCGAACAACCCTTGCAGTTCCCACAGCTTGAGGCCCATCAGCGCCATGGTCAGGAACATGCCCAGACAGATGTCGGAAATCAGCGCGAGACCGGAATTGGCATTGGGCCAGCCACTGGCACGCACCCACTTGCGCGACAGCACGCCGCTGCGCAACAGCTTCAGGCGCAGGGGCGGCAGACTATTGCGCAGCACGATGCCGGCCATCAGACAGCTGACGAACATCGGCAGGGTCAGTCCGGTTTGAGTGAGGAGGCCATGCAACGACTGGCCCAGTAGCAAGGTCAGGTTCAGCCACATCCAGGCCCAGAGCACGCCGTAATAATCCAGTTGCGGGTGTTCCTCGGCATGGCTTACGCCGACGTCCAACTGCTGCTGTTGCGAGGGCTGCAGGCGGTAGCGCAGCAACAAAAAGCGGGCAATTGGGCCGCCGATCAGGCAGGCGGCGATCAGCCCCATGGTATTGGCGGCCATCCCCAATTCCAGGGCATTGCCAATGCCCAGTTCGTCGACGAAGAAATCCGACCAGGCCAGGGTGGTGCCGGCCCCGCCGGTCAGTGAAATGGAGCCGAGCATCAGGCCGGCCTTGGGATCCAGGCCGAACACACTGGCCACACCCATACCCAGCAGGTTCTGCAGCACGATGTAGGCGGTTGCCAGTCCGAGCAGGATGGCCAGTGCCGGTCCGCCCTTGAGCAGCGTGAGCAGATCCGCGCGCAGGCCTATTGCAGCAAAAAAGTAGAGCAGCAGCAGGTCACGGACGGCCAATTCAAAGCGCAGTTGCAGGTCGAAGCCGTAATAGAGAATGGCGGTGATCGTGGCGCAGATGAAGCCGCCGATCACCGATTCGGGAATGCTGTAGCGGCGCAGCAGCTCAACGTTGTGCGTGACAGCCTTGCCGGCAAAGAGCAGCAGAATGGCCAAGGTAAAGCTGACAAAGCCGGAAACGTCATGAGTGTCCATAGCGCGCTCTGGGGATAAAACGGGTGGGGCGAATCGCTGTCACCCGTTTGGCGGAACGGTCAGTTATGCGCGTGCAAAGCGGCATTCAGCTCGATGGCGGTCTTGTTGGTCTTGCATTCGACCGCGCCGGTCTGCGAGTTGCGGCGGAACAGCAGATCCGGCTGTCCAGCCAGGTCGCGGGCCTTGACGACCCTGACCAGCTCGTTTTGCTCATCGAGCAGCGACACCTTGGTGCCGGCGGTGATGTACAGGCCGGATTCCACCGTGTTGCGATCGCCCAGCGGGATGCCGACGCCGGCGTTGGCGCCGATCAGGCAGCCTTCGCCAATGCTGATGATGATATTGCCGCCGCCAGACAAGGTGCCCATGGTCGAGCAGCCGCCGCCCAGGTCCGAACCCTTGCCGACGAATACGCCAGCCGAGACGCGGCCTTCGATCATGCCCGGACCTTCGGTGCCGGCGTTGAAGTTAATAAAGCCTTCATGCATCACCGTGGTGCCTTCACCCACATAGGCGCCCAGGCGGATGCGCGCGCTGTCGGCGATGCGCACGCCGCTGGGCACCACGTAGTCGGTCATCTTCGGGAACTTGTCCACCGAACTGACTTCCAGCAGGTCGCCTTTCAGGCGTGCTTCGAGTTGGCATTCAGGCAGTTCGGCCAGATCTACCGCGCCTTTGTTGGTCCAGGCGACGTTGGGCAGCAGCGGGAAGATGCCACTGAGGTTCAGCTCGTGGGGCTTGACCAGTCGATGGGAGAGCAGGTGCAGCTTGAGATAGGCCTCGGGTGTGGAGTTCAGCGCACTGTCATCGACCAGCAGGGTGGCGACCAGCGGCTTCTGGCTTTCGGCCAGGCGGGTCAGCAGGGCGGCCTGCACCGGGTCGATGTTCTTCAGGGCGCTGGAGATGTCCGCCGCCTGCAGTTTGGTCATCGCCAGGGCCTGATTACCACCGGTGTAACCGAGAATCGGCGTGACAGCGTCGACCAGCTCGGCGCTCGGCTTGAGCAACGGCTGGGCGTAGAAGACTTCCAGCCAGGCGCCTTGGCGGTTCTGGGTGCCAACGCCGAAGGCCAGGCTGAACAGGGTGGTAGACATGGCGTATTCCTTGTAATCGGGTGGGCGCGGCTCAGCGGGCCAGCGCGGCAGAGTAGAGGTCCGGCTTGAAGCCGACCAGGGTCTTGTCGCCAAGATCCAGCACCGGTCGCTTGATCATCGACGGTTGGGCCAGCATCAGGACGATGGCCTTGTCTTGGTCGAGCTCGGCCTTCTGCGCATCATCCAGCTTGCGGAAGGTCGTGCCGGCGCGGTTGAGGACGGTTTGCCAGCCATGCTCGTTGCACCAGCGGGTCAGGCTGTCGCGATCGATCCCGGCGGCCTTGTAGTCATGGAAACCATAGGTCAGGCCATGCTCGTCGAGCCAGGTGCGGGCTTTTTTCATGGTGTCGCAGGCTTTGATGCCGTAAAGAACCAGGGAAGCGTCAGTCATGGTGCACATCGTGTATGAATAAATGGCGTGTGATTATGCCATTAGTCGCGGTAAATCGATGCCTGACCGTAATGCTGCCTTCAGGCAGTCGCCGTTGGCGATGCAGATGCCTCATAGATCCCGACGCAAGTCGTCGGGGATCGGCAGATCGGGCATCGGGCCGGGGCGTTTGCCTTGGCCGGCCTGGTATTGGCGGATTTGGTAGACGTAGGCCAGCACCTGGGCCACCGCCATATACAGGCCGGCGGGGATTTCCTCATCCAGCTCGGTGGAGTAATACACCGCTCGCGCCAGGGCCGGCGACTCCAGCACCGTGACCTTGTGCTCGTTGGCAATCTCGCGAATTTTCAACGCGATCTGGTCGCCGCCCTTGGCCACCATGACCGGCGCGCCGCCGCCGCTCTCGTCGTATTTCAGCGCCACGGCAAAGTGCGTGGGGTTGGTAATCACCACGTCGGCTTCCGGCACCGCGGCCATCATGCGCCGCTGGGAGATTTCGCGCTGCAGCTGGCGGACCTTGGACTTGATCTCTGGCTTGCCTTCGCTGTCCTTGTATTCGTCGCGCACTTCCTGCTTGGTCATCATCAGCTTCTGCTTGTGATCCCACAGCTGAAAAGGCACATCGATCAGGGCGATGAGAATCAGCCCGCAGGACATCCACAGCGCGCACCAGCCCACCACCTGCAAGCAGTGCATGATCGCCGTTTCCAGTGGTTCGTTGGCGATGGCCAGGATGTCATCCTGGAACGCCGACAGCACGGTCAGGGCGACGGTCAGCACGATCAGAAACTTGCCTACCGCCTTGAGCAGTTCGATCAACGAGTTCTTGGAGAACATGCGCTTGATCCCGGACAGCGGATTCATGCGGCTGAACTTGGGCATTAGCGAGTCGGCCGAAATCAGAAAACCGCCGAGCGCCACCGGGCCGATCACCGAGGCGATCAACAGCACTACCAGCAGCGGCAGCAACGCCTGGAAGGCATGCCCGCCGGCATTGAGCAGCAGCAGCGCCATGGTGTTGGTTTCATAGAGCACTTCACGGGGCAGGCTGAAGCTGCCGCGCATCACCTCGATCAGGCTCAGCCCCATGCTGCCGCCGAAGGCCATCAGGCCGCCGGTGCCGGCCAGCATGATCACCAGGGTATTGAGTTCCTTGGAGCGCGCGATTTGTCCCTTTTCGCGGGAGTCGCGCAGGCGTTTCTCCGAGGGTTCTTCGCTTTTTTCGGCGCCGTTCTCATTCTCGGCCATGGGCTACCTGGCCTGTGCCAGCTCGCGCATCAGCTGCAAGGCTTCGACGCTGAGCACTTGAAAGTGGGCGAGAATGTCCGCTTGGGCCAGCCAGAAAATGATCTGGCCGAGCACCAGGGTCAGCGGAAAACCGATGGCGAAGATATTGAGTTGCGGCGCGGCGCGGGTCATCACGCCGAACGCGATGTTGACCACCAGTAGCGCCGTGACTGCCGGCAAGGCCAGCAGCAGGCCGGCGGCCATCACCCAGGTGAGCTTGCCAGCCATTTCTCGGTAATGCTCGACCAGCAGGCCGCCGCCCACCGGCAGCGTGGTGAAGCTCTCGGCGAGAATCTCGAACGCCACCAGATGGCCGTTCATGGCCAGAAACATCAAAGTGGTCATGTTCAGCAGAAACTGGCCGAGCAGGGGCACCGACACGCCGTTGGCCGGGTCCATCATCGAGGCGAACCCCAGGCCCATCTGCATGGAAATGATTTGCCCGGTGACGATGAAAATCTGGAAGAACAGCTGAAACACAAAACCGAGCATCACGCCGATGATCACCTGTTCGCCGATCAGCAGCAGGCTGCGTAAGCTCAATGCATCGATCATCGGCATGGGCGGCAAGTTGGGCGCCAGGACCAGGGTGATGGCCAGTGCCAGTAGCAGACGAACGCGATTGGGCACGAACTGGGCGCCAAAAATGGGCATGACCATCAGCAGCGAGGCGACGCGAAACAGTGGCAGCAGGAAGCTCGCCACCCAGCCGCCGATCTGCTCGTTGGTCAGCTCCAGCATGGCGCTCTAGCCGATGACCATGGGTATGTTGATGATCAGCGTCTCGGCATACTCCATCAGCTGGCGCACCAGCCAGGGGCCGGCCCAGATCAGCGTAACCAGCATCACCAGCAGGCGCGGCAGGAAACTCAAGGTCTGTTCGTTGATCTGCGTGGCGGCCTGGAACACCGCCACCAGCAGGCCGATCAGCAGGCTGGGCACTACCAGCACCGCAACCATCATGGCGGTGAGCCACAACGCACTGCGAAACAGATCGACGGCGAATTCCGGGGACATGGGTGCGCCTCTATAAAGTGCCGAAGCTGCTGGCCAGGGTGCCAATGATCAAACCCCAGCCATCGATCAGGACGAACAGCATGATCTTGAACGGCAGCGAGATGATCAGCGGCGAGAGCATCATCATGCCCATGGCCATGAGCACGCTGGCCACTACCAGGTCGATGATCAGAAACGGGATGAAGATCATGAAGCCGATCTGGAAGGCCGTTTTGAGCTCGGAAGTCACGAAAGCCGGCACCAGGATGGTCAGCGGCGCGTCCATCGGCGTGGCGATATCAGTGCGCTTGGACAAACGCATGAACAGGTCCAGGTCGCTCTCGCGGGTCTGCGCGAGCATGAAGCTCTTGATCGGCACTTCGGCGCGATCGATGGCCTGGCGCGCGCTGAGCTGTTCATTCATGTACGGCTGCAGGGCGTCCTCGTTAATCTTGTCGAACACCGGCGCCATGATGAACAGGGTCAGGAAGATCGTCAGGCCGAGGAGGATCTGGTTGGACGGCGTCTGTTGCAGGCCCAGCGCCTGACGCAGGATGGAAAACACGATGATGATCCGCGTGAAGCAGGTCATCAGCATGACGAACGCCGGAATGAAGCTCAGCGCCGTCATGATCATCAGGATCTGCAGGCTGACCGAGTACTCCTGTTCCCCGTCCGCGTTGGTCGTCAGGGTGATGGCCTTGATGCCCAGCGGATCGCCCTCCTGGCCGAACGCCGGCAGGGCCAGCAGGCTGAGCAGCACCAGCAGGACAAACAGCAGGCCTTGCGCGGGACGCAAGCGGATCGGCAGGCGGGCTAGAAGGGACATCGGCAAAACGCTCATTCCTGTAGAGACGAACTCATGCACCTGATTCGGTATCGATGGGCGACGGCATGCGCCCCTGCCAGCAGGTCAGGCTGTTATGGCTTGGCATCGCGCTTGAGCAGTTCCTGCAGGCGCTTGGCGAATTCCGGCGTGGCGTTTTCCGTTTCCGGCAACACCACCGGCTGCTGCAGCACGTGCAGGGGCGTGATGCGCCCGGCAGTCAGGCCGAGCAGAATCTGCTCTTCGCCCACTTGCACCAGCAACAGGCGCTCACGCTGCCCGAGGGCCTGGCTGGACAGCAGCTTGATCACCTGATTGCTGCGTGGTCCGACCTGGCCTTGCAGGCGGCGCACCACCCAGGCAAGCAGGAAGATCAGGCCGATGACCACACCCAGGCCCAGCAGCAGCTGGCCGATCTGCGAGGTTACGCCGGCGGTACTGGGCACCGCTGGCGACGAGGCGAGGGCGCCGGGCGCCAGCAGTAGCAGGGGCACGGCGAGCCAGCCCCAGGTGTTGCGGCCTTGGCGGGACGTTGCTCGATGCATCTCAGCGCAGCTTCCGAATGCGTTCGGTGGGGCTGATCACGTCAGTCAGGCGGATGCCGAACTTCTCGTTGACGACCACCACTTCGCCGTGGGCAATCAACGTGCCGTTGACCAGCACATCGAGCGGCTCACCGGCCAGGCGGTCCAGTTCGATCACCGAGCCCTGGTTGAGCTGCAGCAGGTTGCGGATGTTGATGCTGGTATTGCCGACTTCCATGGAGATGGTCACCGGGATGTCCAGGATCACTTCCAGGTTGGGGCCTTCCATGCTGGTCGGGCCGTCCGCACGCGGTGGCGTGTCGAAGGCATCGAGGGGCGCAAGCGGTGCGGCAGGACGCGCGTCGGCAAGCATGCTGTCGATGCTGCTCTGATCGCCGGCGGACTCGGCCAGGGCGGCAGCCCACTCATCGGCCTGCGCCTGATCCTCGGGGCTCATCGGGGTGTCATTTGCCATGGGATTACCTCAGTCGGCTGTCTTGGCTGGCCTTCCCCGCAGGGCGATGGGAAGGCGATTCAAATAGGGGTGCGCCGCGCAGTGGGGCGGCTGGGTCACTCAGCGTGAACGTTGCAGTGGTTCGATCACCTGCAGGGCGAGCTTGTCCTTGTGGGAGCCAAGCTTGACCTTGAAAGCCGGTACGCCATTAGCGCGCATCAGAATATGCTCCGGTGCTTCCACGGGTATCACATCGCCCGGCTGCATGTGCAGGATGTCGCGCACCTTGAGCTGGCGGTGCGCCACGGTGGCGGACAACGGCACGCTGACGTCGAGGATGTCCTCGCGCAGCGCCTTGGACCAGCGCTCGTCTTGATCGGCGACATCCGATTGGAAACCGGCGTCGAGCATTTCGCGGATCGGCTCGATCATCGAGTAGGGCATAGTCACGTGCAAGTCGCCGCCGCCGCCGTCCAGTTCGATGTGGAACGTGGATACCACCACCACTTCGCTGGGGCTGACGATGTTGGCGATGGCCGGGTTGACTTCCGAGTTGAGGTACTCGAAGTCCACCTCCAGCAGCGCCTGCCAGGCTTCCTTCAGGTCGATGAACGCCTGTTCCAGCACCATGCGCACGACACGCAGCTCGGTGGGGGTGAACTCGCGGCCCTCGATCTTGGCGTGACGTCCGTCGCCGCCGAAGAAGTTGTCCACCAGCTTGAATACCAGGCGCGAGTCGAGGATGAACAGCGCGATGCCGCGCAGGGGCTTCATCTTCACCAGATTGAGGCTGGTCGGGACGTACAACGAATGCACGTACTCGCCGAATTTCATCACCTGCACGCCGCCCACCGAAACGTCCGCAGAGCGACGCAGCAGGTTGAACATGCTGACCCGGGTGTAGCGGGCAAAGCGCTCGTTGACCATTTCCAGGGTCGGCATGCGTCCACGGACGATGCGGTCCTGGCTGGTCAGGTCGTAGCTTCTGACGCTCCCCTTGGTGGCCAGGTCTTCGGTATCGACGAGGCCATCGTCGACGCCATGTAACAGGGCGTCGATTTCATCTTGTGACAGCAGGTCAGTAGCCATCTAAACGTCCTACTGCAATACGAAATTAGTGAACAACACCTGCTCGATGACCGGCTTGCCAAGATGCTGGCGAGCCAAATCCTGGACGTGCAGAGTGGCCAGTTGGCGCAGGGTCTCTTTGCCGGAGGCCGTCAGCAAGGCATCGAAGTCTTGGGAAGAGAAGAGCATGACCAGTTGGTTGCGCAGCACCGGCAGATGCTCCTTGAGCGCGGCCATCCCGTCGCGGTCGCGGCCCATCAGCGCCACGCTGGCCTGCAGATAACGCTGGCGGCCCTGGCGATTGAAATTCGCCACGAAAGGATCCTTCAGCTCCTCGTAGATCGAGCCTTTGTCGATCAGGCGCGCCGCCTCTTCGGTTGGGCCGCCGATCTTGCTGGTCACCACATACCAGGTCACCCCAACCGAGACAGCCATTGCTAGCAGCAGCGCCAGCGCACCGAAAATAATCAGCGGCAGCTTGTTCGTTTGCGAGCCACGAGGTCCAGTTTTCTTAGTCATGCCAAATATCCGTCACCGACCGGTGCTCACACCATCCAAGCCAGCGAGGGAGCAAGTCTTATGCCAGTTTTTGATGTTGTTCACGATTTGTCGCGGTAGATACCGTGCCGTTGGGGGGTGGCGTCACTCGCCGCATGGGCAGGCTGGATCAGTCAGAGCTGAGCGAGTTGCCCGCCGGTTGCGTGTCCGGCGGGCTGCCCGGATGACTGGGTAGACCCGTTTCCACGCCCTGTCACCAGGCCGTTCGCAAGGCAGCTTTCGCTAAACGAATGACCTTCGATGGAGCCTTAGGCGTAGAAATCAATCAGCCCGCGTCCCGAGTCCAGTGCGGTGGTGGCGACCGTCAGGTCATCCACGTCCGCATGTTCTTCACCTCCTGCGGCAATGCCTCGGCTGCCACTGCGCTCGTCGGTTTGCCGATCATCGCGGGCCAGGGATTGGTCGGAGACGTTGACATCCACCAGGTTCATGCCCTGCTGGTTGAACATGTCACGCAGGCGCTGCAATTGGCCTTCCAGCGCGTCACGCACGCCGGCATGTGGGCTGGCGAAGCTCACCTGGGTCTGTTCCTGATTAAGGCTGATGCGCACCTCCAGACGGCCCAGTTCGGCGGGGTCGAGCTGGATTTCGGCAGACTTGAGGTTCTGGCTGGACAGCCACATCACCCGCTCCACCACCGCCTCACTCCAGCCGTTCTGGCTCATCGACAGCGGCTGCTGTGGCACGGTGGCGGCCTCACGGGCTGCTGCGGTGTTCGCCTGGCTAACCGCCTGTGTCAAAGGGTTGACACTGCCGGGAGGCGTTTCAGTGCGCAGCTCACTGGCTGCGGCAGACGCGGCACGGCCGGCGGTGCTGGCGTCCAGCTCCCGCGTGAACGGCTCAAGGCGCAGCTCGCTGTCCGCAACTTCCGTAGAGTCTTCGGCCAGTGCCGGTTCGGCAGACGCGAGGCGGGTGGTCGCGGCGCGTTGTTCAGCCACAGCGGCTTGTGCAGCGCTAGCGCGACCATTGGCGGACGGTTGGGCCGGTAGAGCCGCGGCTTGCACCGCCGGGGTCAGAACAGCGGCCACGGCAACCGGTTCGTCAGGCTGCAGTTCGGCAGCCGCTTGTTCAGCGACGGCAAGCGCTTCGGCTTGAGCTTCAGCCAGAAGGTTGTCGTGGGCCGTCTGGGCTGCCTTGTCCGGGGCCTGTTCGGCGAGTGTGGCATCGACCGGCACGCCGGGGTCGCGCTCGAACAGCATCAGCGATTCCAGCTGCACATCCTCAGGTGGCAGCTCGGTCGGCAACTCCTTGCCGGTATCGGCAAGCAACTGCTGCTCGCGGACGGCTTTGTCCGTAGCGTCCTGAGCCGTTTCGGCTGTTTCGGCCGGTTTGGCTGCGGCAGGGGCCGGGGTGGTATCGCGCTCGCGGGCATACAGCTCGGCAAAGCTGCCGTTCTCGGCCTTATCGGCTCCGGCGCCGGTATCCGGCGACTTGCCCGCACCCGTCGCAACGCGCGCCGACGGGCTGCCTTGCAGAAAAAGATCGGCGCCAAGGGCCATGGTGCACTCCACAAATAATTCAAACTTGCAGGGGGAGTAGCAAGGGGTGGGCCAACTTGGGAAAGCCCGGGTCGGGCTTGGTGAGAACATCCTGCGTCGCTGTGCAAAAGGACGGTGTTTCCTCGCAGGTTCGACATGACAAATCCAGCGTCGCTCGTTAACATGCCGAGCCCGCCGCCGCACAGCCGGCGCAACGCGTCTGTCCCCTTAGTTCAACGGATAGAATAAGCCCCTCCTAAGGGCTAGATGCTGGTTCGATTCCAGCAGGGGACGCCATCAGCTCTTCCGCTGACTTTCGCCGATTTCCGCTCAACCGCTCTGAATCGCTGCTTTCAAGCAAAAAAGCGATTTTTGGAGTTTCGGAATTCCAGTCGCTTCCAGACATTTCAGGGGTGCGCTCAGGGTATTTCGCTCGGTTCGACAAATGAGGTCGTACCCCCCATGGCACGGAAAGTCGCCCCCTGTCCGATGTGCAATGCCGCACAGTTACATCCTCAGACTGTCTGGAACACCAACAACAGGCCCGTTGCGGTCAGCAAGGTATAGACCGTCTGCCGAAAGCGCTGCTCATTGATCCGCTGATGCAAATAGTCGCCGGCCATTACGCCGGCCAGCAGTAGCGGCGTGAACGACAACAAGCGTGGCAGTTCCGCAATCAACCGGCCTTCGAGCAGCAGCAGTAGGCTGAGGCTGGTGTTGAGCGAGAACCAGACGCACAGCAGGGTGGCCCGTAATTGACGCTTATCCAGCGGGGTTCCGGCCATGGCATAGACCAGCAGTGGGCCCCCGGAGGCGAACAGGCCGTGGGTGATGCCAGCGCCCAGGGTCAGCAGGCGGCCGAACCAGTTGGGATGCGGCGGTACGGTGGTGCCGCGCTGGATGCGCCACAGTTCCCGGGCGGCGAACCAGATGATCATCAAGCCGAGCAGCAGTTTCAGCAGGTCGGCGGCGAGCCAGTTATGCAGCATGAAACCGATCAGGGTGCCGCCGAGCATCAGCGGCAGGATGACCTTGAGTAACAGCGCTCGGTCGATGTGCTGGCGGTTGCGCCAGGCCAGAAACCCGCTCATCAGCACATTAAGCGGTACGAGTACCGGGAGCAGTTCTGGCAGTGGCAATAACAGCGCGCCCAGCGACAGGGCGATGACCAGGCTGCCGAACCCGGTGATGGCTTCGATGGTGTAGGCAATGAGCACGAACAGGGCAACCCACAGCCAGGGGTCGATCATGCCTTGCGTGCTCCGCTGCGCTGCGCGTAATACTCGAACGTTTCCGCCGACGTCTTGCGCAGCGGGTAGCCGAACTCTTCCTTCAACCGTCGGTTGCTCAATACCGGCCTGTATTGCAGAAACTTCACCTGCGCCGGGCTGGTGGGTTTGCCGCGCCATTGAGCCAGTTGCAGGGCGATCTTCACCAGCCAGACCGGGAGCGTCCGCAGCGGTTTGTTCAACCGGGCGGCGATTTCCCGCATGCTCAGGGCGCCGTCGCCGGCCATGTTGTAGGTGCCGGTCTTGCCTTGGCGCAACCCCATTTCCATGGCGCCGATCACATCCTGATCCCAGATGAACACGAAGGGCGAATCGCTGCCCTTGAGCGAGAGGATGCGCGGCGCCATGAACAGGTCGGTGATCTGGTTGCGGGTGTCGGCGCCGAGAACGGTGCCGGGGCGGAAGATCAGCTGCTGCAGCTCGGGATGATGGTGGCGGTACTCGGCAAGCATTTCCTCGACCAGCCGCTTGTGATCCGAATAGGCGAACTCGGGGTTGCCTCGCAGGGCGTGCGTTTCATCAATCCACGCCGGGTTGTCCGGATGATAGCCATAGGCGGCGCCGGAACTGGTGATGGTCAGGTGCCGGACGCCGGCCTTGAGGCAGCTTTCAAGGACGTTGCGGGTACCGTTGACGTCGATATCGTAGTCGCGGCGGCGATCCTTCGAGGCCTGCAGCACGGAGGCCAGATGCACCACATGGGTGATCTGCTCGCGGTGCAGCAGCTCAGCCAGCTCGGGGGCACGGATATCCAGTATATGGATTGGAAAAGCGACATCGTCGCGGCTGCGCAGGTCGGTACCCATGACCTGCAGGTCACCAGCCAGGCGGTTGCCGAGCTGATGGCCGATATAGCCAGCGGCGCCGGTAATGAGGATGCGCGGGGTCATGTGTATTGCTCTTTGGCGATGGGCTGTTGAACGGCAGGGTCGTCTGCCGGCAGCGGGCGGCGGGCCCAGAACTGCGACAGGGTAAGCCCGCTGACCAGGTGCCAGACACCCCAGAAGGCAGTGATCAGCAACATGCCGCCGGCGTCGGGGAAGAAGGTGAAGAGAATCACCAGCCCCAGGCCGGAGTTTTGAATGCCGACTTCCAGGGTGACGGCGCGGCGGTCGCTGTGCGGCAAGCGGCACAGCCGGGCCATGCCATAGCCGAGCAGCAGCGCCAGCAGGTTATGGCACACCACCAGCCAGAAGAAGCTGTGGAAGCGCTCGATGAACAACCCGAAGTTCTTGCTGAAGGCGATGGCGACAAAGCTGATGAAGACCAGCAACGAGATGACGCGCAGGGGTTTTTCGCTGCGCGCGACAAAGCCGGGCAGCCGTCGCCCGGTGACCATGCCCAGCACCATAGGCAGCGCCAGTACCAGCAGTACCAGCGTCAACATGCTGGCAGGCTCCAGGCTGATCTGGGTCAGATAGTCTCGGGTGTGCGGATTGAGCCAGCCGTAGAGCGCGAAGTTCAGGGGCGTCAGTACGGTGGCGGCGAGACTGGAGACCGCCGTCATGCTGATGGATACCGCCACGTTGCCGCGCGCCAGCCAGGTCATGACATTGGAGAAGCTGCCGCCGGGACAGGCTGAAACCAGGATCATGCCCAATGCCAGTTCGGGGTCGATGTTCAACGCCCAGGTAAACAGGCAAGTGGCGGCCGGTAGCAGAACAAACTGCGCGACCATTCCGGCCAGCGGTGCGATGGGCGCCAGGGCGATGCGCCTGAAATCCTCCAGCCGCAGGGAGAGCGACACGCCGAACATCATGCAGGCCATGATGATGTTCAGCAGGATCAGGCTGGCTGCATCAAATTGCAGTGCTGGGGCGCCCGTCATGGGGTCACCGCCAAGGGCTGCTGCTGTGCAGTCGGCAGGTCGCGTTCCAGCTCGTCACTATGCTGCTTCAAGGCAGCCAGGTAGGCGTTCTTGTTCACGTAGTAGGCCATGCGGGCCAGTTTGATGTACCGGTAGCCGCCGTCCAGGGTAGCGCCAGCCCGTTCGCTCCGGATTCGGTTGAAGGCGGCGGCCGCAGCAGCGCCCACCTGCTGCTGACGGATATACAGCGCAACCAGTCGGGCCTGCTGATTGCGTCCCTCCCAGCCCAGGCCGGTGGCTTCGATCATGCCCATCATGAACAGGTTGTCGTACTGAGGGTGGAACACATTCATGTACAACTGCGGCGCGTCCAGCTCTGCTGGCCAGTTGAGGTGTTCACGGGCAATGAAGGGGTAATGCAGCTGGTATCCCGTGGCCAGCAGGATAAGGTCGTATTCCGCGGCTTCGCCATCGCTGAACTGCACGGTCTTTCCGTCAATCGCGGCGATGTCGCGGCGCGGCGTGATGTCGCCGTGGCCCAGGTGATGCAGGATCAGTGAGTTGACCACCGGGTGCGACTCGTACAGGCGGTAATCCGGGTCCGGCAGGCCGTAATCGGAAGGTTTGCCGATGATCATGCGGATCATGGCGGCGTCGATGCGCTGCTTGAGCGGCCTGGGTAACGGGCGCTTACCTCCCAGGGTATCGATCGGCCGGCCATTTATAAATTTGGGCAAAAAGTAATAGCCCCGACGCAGGCTGATATCCACGCTGGCGGCGTGGTGCACGGCATCGACGGCGATGTCAGCCCCGGAGTTGCCGCAGCCGACCAATAGCACGCGCTTACCTTTGAAGATCTCCGGGTTGCGATACTGCGCTGAGTGCATCAATTCGCCATCGAACAGGCCGGGCAGGACAGGCACGTTTGGCGTGTGCAAGGTGCCGTTCGCGATCAGCACGCCGTCAAAACGGCGCTGCTGGCGCTGCCCGGCGCGCTCGCTGACCACCGTCCAGCCGTCGCCATCGGGGCTCAGTTCAACCACCCGGGTATTGAACTCGTAATGGGGCCTGAGCTGGAAATGCTCCGCGTAATCACGGAAGTACTGGCGCATCTCTGTGTGGTGCGGATAGGGCGCAACGGCATCGCCCATCGGAAACTCGGCAAACTCGGTCATGCGCTTGGAGGAGATCAGGTGCGCGCTGTCGTACATCGTGCTGTGCGGATTGTCGATGTCCCACAGTCCGCCGACGTCGCTGTGCAGTTCGAAGCCGATGAAAGGGATGCCCAATTTCTGCAGGTTACGTGCGCTGGCCAGGCCCATGGGGCCGGCACCGATGATGGCGTACATAGAGGCGTGTCTCGTTATCTTGTTGTTATGATCGCGAGTCTATGGCAAACGGCGATACGCGTATCGCACCAAACGGGACACGGAACCGGCAATTCAGGCCATGCACGAGCGTAGTGAGCTGAGCGTTACCCCGCGTTACAGCCAGGCCATCCTGCAGATGGCTGAACGCCTGAACATCGTCTTGCCGGCCCACTTTGGGGGCAGGCTAAAGAATCTGCAGCGCGTGCCCATTGGCTGGCAGGATGAGCTGTGGGACGCCTTCTGCGAGGCCAGCGATGACCCCCTGATTGGCCTGCGGCTGGGGCTGGAGATTCAGGTGGGGCATCTCGACAGCCTGGGGATGCTGCTGGTGACCTGTGACACCCTGGGCGACGCGCTCAACGAACTGGTCGAATACGCCCCGGTGATCAGTGATGGCGGGGAGTTCCAGGTGCAGCACGAAGCAGGTCTGGTGCTGATTGATTACCACCCCAACTTTCAGGTGCGCCAGGCCGAGCGGGTCGAGGCGGCGTTGGGTAGCATCGTCAACCTGACACGCTGGGCGACCGGCGGGCGTTTCAGGCCTTCAGCTATCTGGCTGTCCCATCCGCCGCTGGATGATCCCTCGCGCTACGAGGCGCTTGTGGGCTGTCCCGTGCATTTCTGCGCCGATGGTTGCCGGCTTAGTTTTTCCGCGGACCAACTGACGTTGTCGCAGATCCAGGCCAACAGCGCGCTGCGCGACCATCTGCGCCAACTGGCTGATCAGGTGCTTGCCGAGGTGGGGCGTTTGAGTCTCGTTGGGGAAGTGGAGCGGCTGGTTAGAGCGTATCCGCGAAGGGGGAAGGAGAATATCGCTGCCCAGCTGCAGATCAGCGGCCGACACATGCACCGTCGCTTGGCAGAAGAGGGGCTGTCCTTCAAGAGCTTGCGCGACAGCGTGCTGCAATCAATGGCCTGCCACATGCTGAACAGCGATCAACGTCTCGCGCAGATCGCTGAGCAATTGGGCTTCTCCGATGAGAATGCTTTCACCCGCGCTTTCCGCCGCTGGCAGGGCGTGACTCCGGCACGCTATCGTGATCGGCAAAGGGCTCATCTGCTGCGCGGTGAGTAAGCGCAGCCAGATTAAGCGTTCCTCACGAACTCCGCTTCGATTTACCGCCACCAAGTGCGGATCATCCGGCATCACCGCCGGGCAAATCGCGCGACCCGCTCGTCGCTGCGGTTGATCAAAGCGCTCCTAGCTCAGGCACCGGTCGTCTGCTGCCCGCGAGTACAACCCTGATTAGCGCAACAACGCCCACCGTCCCCGGCGATGCCTGCGGCCTTCGTGCGCGCCCCGCGATCTCGACAGACCGGCATGGCAGTACAGTCGAGAAACAGACTCCCGCATCGCAAAACCCTGCTATTCCTGCACAGGTGGTTGCCGAGTTTCTTCATCGCGTTATCAGCCTCTTGATGAGGCAGTGCGCACCGAGGCAGGAGTTGACCTATGCCGATCGATCCTCCCGACGACGAACGCCCCGAACCCACTCCGCCGAGCCAGCAGGCTCCGAGCGCGCAAGCCGCAAAGCCGCATCCGCCGCTTGAGCGCAGCAAATTCGGCGGTACGCCACGTCGGCACGAGCGACCGGACGAGGACGACACACCGGTCTCACGCAGTGACCTCAGCAAGGGCCCCCAGGAACTGCTTGAGCACCGCACCTCGCGCACCAATTGGCAGGTTCTGCTGATCTCGTCGGTGGTGATTCTGGCCTTCTCGATCTGGGCCATCCTCATGCCTGATGACGCGCGCACGACGATGAAGGCGACCGTCGACTGGATCGCGACGACCCTGGGTTGGTACTACGTGGTGACGATGACACTGGTGATCGGTTTCGTGCTGTGGGTCGCGCTTTCCAAGGAAGGCAACGTGCGGCTCGGTCCGGACCACTCGCGCCCGCAGTACCAGCTCACCACCTGGGTCGCGATGCTGTTCGCCGCGGGTGTGGGAATCGACATGCTGTTCTACTCGGTCACCGGCCCTGTCGTGCAGTACCTTTACCCACCCGCCGGCGAGGGCAGCACAGCCGCTGCGATGCAGGATGCGGTGGTTTGGACGATGTTCCACTACGGCATCGCGGGGTGGTCGATGTATGCGCTGCTCGGCATGGCGATGGGCTACTTCGCCTACCGCTGGGGCATGCCGCTGTCGATTCGCGCGGCGCTCTACCCGCTGCTCGGCAAGCGCGTGCGCGGCCCTTTGGGCGATGGCATCAACATTATCGCGCTGGTGGGTACCGTGTTCGGCGTCGCCACCTCGATGGGTATTGGTGTTGTCTTGCTGAGCGTGGGCTTTTCCGTGCTCTTCGGCCTGCAACATGGCCTTGCGCTGCAGATCGCGCTGGTCGGTGGTGCGGTGGTTTTGACCATTGCGGCCACCACGTCGGGTGTCGACCGTGGCATTCGCTGGATCTCCGAGCTGAACCTGTGGAGCGCCGTGGCGATGATGGTCTACATCCTCTTCACCGGGCAGACGGCGTTCCTGCTGAATGCGCTCACCGAGAACATTGGTCGCTTTCTGCTGACGTTCCCCGCCCGCACGTTGCAGACCTTCGCCTACGAGCCAGGCGGCGCCCAGTGGATGGGCGGCTGGACGCTGTTCTTCTGGGCGTTCTGGCTGGCGTGGGGGCCGTTCGTGGGGGTTTTCCTGGCGCGTATTTCACGCGGGCGCACGTTGCGCGAGTTTGTGATTGCGGCAATCACCGCCCCGGTGCTGTGCGACTTCATCATCGTTTCGCTGTTCGGCAATTCGGCCTTGTTCCAAGTGCTGCAGGGCAACATGGCGTTCGCCGAGCTGGCGGTCGAGAGCCCGGAGCGCGGCTGGTACGCGCTGCTGGGGATGTTCCCGGGGGCGATGTTCCTGATCGGACTGGCGACGCTCTCGGGGCTGCTGTTCTACCTCACGAGCGCCAATTCGGGGGCCATGGTGATGTCGAACTTCTCGGCCTCGATCCCGGATCCGTCCCACGACGGGCCGAAGTGGCTGCGTATCTTCTGGGCCGTGCTCACTGCGGTGCTTACCGTAGCGATGCTGCTCGCCGGGGGGGTGACGACGATGGAATACGCGACGCTGATCTTCGCGTTGCCGGTGACCATCATTGCCTACCTGGTGATGGCCTCTTTCTACAAGGTGCTGCGCATGGAACGGGCCGAGCGCGAGGGGCAAGTGCTGCGCCGGCCGACCATGGCCCCGATTGGCGGCCATGTTCCAGAGCGGTCGTGGAAGCAGCGACTCGAACAGCTGCGTGCGTTCCCGTCGCTGCGGCAGGTCACCCAGTTCCTAAACCGCACGGTGCGACCGGCGCTGGACGACGTTGCCGCCGAGTTCCGCAATCAGGGGTACGATGTGGTGCGGGACACCATGACCAACGCGAACGGCATTGAAGAGCCGCTGCTGCGGGTGTCCATGGATACCTTTCGCGACTTCCACTACCAGGTCGCGATTGTCGAGGCGCCGGTGCCGATGTTCAGCGGCAGGATGTCCCGTGAGACCGATGTCTACTACCGGCTCGAGGTGTTCACCCAGACCGGCTCGGGCGGCTATGACCTGATGGGCCTCACCAAGCAACAGGTGATTGATGACGTGCTCGAGCGGTACGAGGCGCATCTCGCGTTTCTCACGTTCTCCTCGGAGACCGCGACCCCCTCGGTACTTACACCATCGATTCTGCCCAAGGACCAGCAGTCCGCGGTGCCAAAGGATGCCGGGGACATTCATGACCTTGGCGATAAGAAGGAGTGACGGATTTTGCAGCAGAGCCCGACTGAATTCACGAAGAACTGAGAAAGAGGCGCGAAATCCGCAATACACCGTCTGGCAAAGGCGGCGGTCCGCCTGCTGGCGAGCGAGTGCAGCCCGAACCAGCGCAACAATGCCGGCCAGACGCCAGCCATTTACGCGGCGCTGTTTTAGCGCACAGGGCGCTGACCTCAATGCACAGGATGGCATGGGCAACACCGTCGAAAACCCGTGGAAGCCTCAAGTCTTTGCGTTTTGTCACGCCTTCGGTCCTTCAGTCTGAGTGCGCTGAACTCTGTGCCTGGATATGGGCCTCAATCAATCTGCCATGGCAGCCGAAGCCCACCGCGGCCTGCAATGGCTAGCATTCACTCATGTCAGGAGATGATCATGGCTATTCCCTACAAACGCCTCGACAAAAATCAGGCCGCCGTGCTGCTGGTCGACCATCAGGCCGGTCTTCTGTCGCTGGTGCGCGATATCGAGCCAGACAGGTTCAAGAACAACGTGCTGGCCCTGGGCGATCTGGCCAAGTACTTCAACCTGCCCACCATTCTCACCACTAGTTTCGAGAACGGCCCCAACGGCCCGTTGGTACCCGAGCTCAAGGCGCAGTTCCCCGAGGCGCCCTATATTGCCCGCCCTGGCCAGATCAACGCCTGGGACAACGAGGAATTCGTTGCGGCGGTGAAGGCGACCGGCAAAAGGCAGCTGATCATTGCCGGCGTGGTCACCGAGGTGTGCGTGGCGTTCCCGGCCCTGTCGGCCATTGAGGAAGGTTTTGAGGTGTTCGTCGTCACCGATGCCTCCGGCACCTTCAACGAACTCACTCGCCATTCGGCGTGGAACCGCATGTCCGTTGCTGGCGCGCAGCTGATGACCTGGTTCGGATTGGCCTGTGAGCTGCATCGCGACTGGCGCAACGATGTTGAGGGCCTGGCCACGCTGTTTTCCAATCACATTCCGGATTATCGGAACTTGATGACGAGTTATGGAGCCTTGACTGCGGGCAGTGCTACCTAAAGGAAGTAGGCTGATTAAGCCGCTGGTGGGCATGCTCGCTCAGTCCAGTAGGGTGGACAACGCTTCACCTGTCCACCGCAGCGGCGTTGTGGTGGATGTAAAAAGCGACATCCCCCCTACAGGCGTATCGAGCGACGCGGCACCGTCGCGTAGAAGCTGCTATCAGTCTTCATTCGAAAGGTAATCCACCACCAGCGTGGCCATGGCTCGGGTCCCCACCACCAGTGCCTTCTCATCCACGAAGAATTCGGGGTTGTGGTTGGGCGCGGCAGTGGCCGGGTCCTGGCCATCCGGGGTAATACCGAGAAACATGTACAGGCCGGGCACCTCCTGGGCGAAGAAGGAGAAGTCTTCGGCAGCGCCCGGCAGGTCGGCGGTGGCCACCTTGCCATCGGCGACGCGTTCCAGCACCGGGGCCATCCGTTCGGTCAGCGTGGCATCATTGATGGTGGTGCTGTACATGGGCTCAACCGAAACGTCTGCCGTTGCGCCGGCGCTTTCGGCGATTTTCTCTGTGCTGAGTTTTATATCCTGGCCGACCTGAGCGCGGACACCCTCGTCATAAGTGCGGATGGTACCGGTCATTTCCACCGTTTCCGGAACGATATTCGGCCCGCTGCCGCCGTGGATCGTGCCGATGGTGATGACCACGGCGGATCGAGTCAGGTTGGCCCTGCGGCTGACGACGGTTTGTATTCCGTTGATGATCTGCGCCGAGGTGACGATGGGGTCAATGGTATTCCAAGGCATGCCGCCGTGGCCCTGGCTGCCGGTAACGCCGATGTTGAGCATGTCACTGGCAGCGGTGGTTGCGCCGCTGCGCCAACTGATCTGTCCCGACGGTCCTGGCATCACGTGCACAGCGAAAATCGCATCGGGCTTGAGCGACTTGAACAGGCCCTCTTCCAGCATCTTTTTGGCCCCCCAGCTGGCATCCGGCCCCGGCAGAACCAGGCTGGAGCCTTCCTCGGCAGGCTGGAAGATGAACATGACCGTGCCTTCGAGTTGATCCTTCATGCCGCTGAGCACTTCGGCAGTCGCCATCAGCATGGCTGTGTGCGCATCGTGACCGCAGGCATGCATCACATCCACCTCGGTGCCGTGGTAGTCGCCTCGAGCCTTGGAGGCGAAGGGCAAGCCTGATGGCTCCTTGACGGGCAGGGCGTCCATGTCGGCGCGCAGCGCCACCGTGCGCCCGGGTTTGCCTCCTTTGAGAATGCCGACGACCCCGGTGCGGGCAATGTTGCTTCTAACTTCCATGCCCAGGCGGGTGAGATGGTCGGCGACCAGTTTGGCGGTGCGGGTTTCCTGCTCGCCCAATTCCGGGTGCTGGTGAATGTCCCGGCGCCACTCAATCAGTTGCGACTCAATCGCGGCGGCATCCTTACGCACTTGCTGCTCCAATGCGGAGTCGGCATTCGCGCCGAGGCTGAGCAGCAGACCGGCCGCCAGCAGGGCCGAATGAAAGGGGTTGGGCTGTAAAGTCATGGGGGTGCCTATGCAGGTCATGGGTGAAAGGGTATTGCTTCACTCCCCGCAGCAGATGACTGCTCACTGCCACGCATCAATCCCGACTCACTGTCACGTCCAACTCCATGCGGCTCTTCACCCGGATGCTTCAGGACAGAGGCAAACAGGTCCGAACCCTTCACACTGGACATTGGGCGCGATTTGAAGTTTCTGCCCTTCGTTTGCCGGATGCCCAGCGGTTCCAGTAGATTGGCGCGCTTTTGGCTCGGCACGCTTCGTACCTGGCCCGAGGCGCCTTTGCCCGTGTCATTCCGGAGGTTGCGTGGCGGTAGCCTGAGGAGGCTTGTCTGACCCCGGCTACGAATATGCTCGTTAATTATTAGGTGGTTATGTCATTCAACGCTTTATATACCGATCTATCGGGCTATTACGATTTGATGTGTGAGGGCATCAATTACCACGCGCAAAGTAAAAGTGCACACAGGCTGCATCAGATATTCGGTAATGCAGGGACGCGCCATCTTGACCTGGCATGCGGCACCGGGCCTCATATTCGGCACTTTATCGACAGTGGCTACAGCAGCAGTGGGCTGGATATCAATCAGCCCATGCTGGATCTTGCCAAGCTTCGCTGTCCGGAAGCACATTTCACGCTGCAGGATATGTGCGACTTCGGCGTTGATGAGCCCTTCGATCTGATCACCTGCTTTTTGTATTCCATTCATTACAACAGTGGAATTCCCAAGCTCAAGGAATGCATTGCCAGTGTTCATGGCGCGCTCAGCGAAAACGGGGTCTTCTGCTTCAACTCGGTTGACAAGACCAAGATCGATAACGGCACCAGGGCAAGGCATGCCGTCGAGCACCAGGGGAGTCGCTTTGTTTTCAGCTCTGGCTGGAATTACTGCGGCTCTGGTGAAAAACAGTCATTGCAGCTCAGTATTGAAAAGACCACCGGCGAGGTGACGCAGGCATGGCAGGACGAACATCCCATGGTGGCGTTGAGTTTTGCTGAACTCCACGAGCTGTTGCGGCCTTATTTTGATGTTCATGTGTTCGAGCATGACTATGAAAAGATAACGCCTTGGGGGCAGGCTTCGGGAAATGCATTATTTGTCTGTGTAAAAAAGTAATCCGGGGCAGGTTGGCGGGCAGGGCCACAGCTACTGCCGGGCACGCAGGCGCTGTAAAGTTCTGCAGTCTCCGTTGCCTGTTGCCAGGCCACTCCAGTAAATTGGCCCGCTTTCGGCCCGGCACGGTTCGCACCTGAATGCCGAGGCGCATTGTTCTTGGATGTTTGCCGTGTCTACTCCCGACGTTTCTGCTTTACCTGCTTCCGTCTACCGCCAACCCGGTTTCCTGCCCTTTCTGATCAGTCGTGTGCTGGCCATGTTCGCCGTGCAGATTCTTGCCGTGGTGGTGGCCTGGCAGGTGTACGACATGACCCGCGATCCGCTGTCGCTGGCCTATGTCGGTTTGGCGCAGTTCATTCCCATGTTGCTGCTGCTGATGCCGGCGGGCGATTTGATCGATCGCTACGACCGCAAGCGCATCCTGAGCCTCAGTTGGGGGCTGGAAGCTGTGTGTGCGGCGGCATTGTTGTGGCTGTCGCTGAGTGGCGGGGCGGTCACCGGCATTTATATCGTTCTGGTGTTCTACGGCTGCGCCCGCGCGTTTACCGGGCCGGCGCTGTCCAGTTTGCTGCCGCAGATCGTACCGCGGGAAAAATTGGCCGCAGCGATTGCCGCCAACAGCATGATCGTGCGCGGCTCGACCATTGCCGGGCCGGTGTTCGGTGGTGGCCTTTATGCGCTGGGCGGAGGCGGGCTGACCTATGCGGCCTGTCTGTTGTTCTTCCTGGCCGGCATCCTGCTGCTGCGCTGGGTGCCGGTGCTGTATGCGGAGAAAATGCAGGCGCTGGAGGCGACGGCCTGGCAGCGGTTCACCGCCGGGATTCGTTTTATCCGCTCGCGGCCGATCATCCTCGGCACCATTTCGCTGGATCTGTTCGCTGTGCTGCTCGGCGGGGTGGTGGCGTTGCTACCGATCTACGCACAGGAAGTGCTGAACGTCGGCCCGGCTGGCCTCGGCGCGCTGCGTAGCGCCATGGCTCTTGGTGAGGTGATGGTGGGTTTTTACCTGAGCACCCGGCCATTCAATCGCCATGTCGGCATGACCATGTTCATCGCCGTGGCGATCTTTGGCGTGGCGAACCTGGTGTTTGCCCTGTCCAGCCTGTTCTGGCTGTCCTTTGCGGCGCTGTTCGTGGCCGGTGGAGCGGACATGGTGAGCATGTACATCCGCTCGTCGCTGATCCAGTTCTCCACTCCGGACGCCATGCGCGGGCGGGTCAACGCGGTGAACATGCTGTTCATCGGCTCGTCCAACGAACTGGGCGAATTCCGCGCCGGTTCCAGCGCCGCCTGGTTCGGCACGGTGCCGGCGGCCGTGATCGGTGGGTTGTGCACGCTGGGCGTCACGGGCGGCTGGATGTTGGCGTTCAAAAGCTTGCGCCGGGTGGATCGTTTTGAAGATGCGGCGCCGGCGAAGCTCTGATCGAGCAGGTGGGCGAAAGCTTTTTCTGCATAAACAAAGAGTTTGCATGCTGGGCACCATGCGCACCCTGCTGTGACCTCAGCGCTAGGATGGGTTGAGGACGGGGCAGGGGAACTCAGGATTACCGGTGGCATCGCGCCCGATACCCATCACTGCCAGGGTGCCGCGAAGGGTATCGTTGCGCTCTACGCCATCCTACTCAGCCGCTTGGCGGACAACGCACAACGGTTGTTCGCCCTACAGCTGGGCGCCGTTCAGCCCGTGTCTAGTCCCCAAGCAACTGCAAACTCGGCCAATCGGTCATGTTCACCAATACATCGCACAGCCCCTGGGCGGCGCTGGAGAGGCTGTGATCGGCCAGGCGCAGCAAGCCGATGCGGCGTTCAACCTGCGGCTTGTGCAAGGGCACGCAGCGGGCGCCGAGTTCCTGCATCTGGCGGATGCAGAGTGACGGCACGGCGCTGACGCCCAGACCGTTGGCCACCAGGCGCCCGACCGTAGCCAACTGATGGCTTTCAAACCCCACCACCAGCTTGCGCCGCCGTGCCTCCAGGCTGTCCTCCAGCAGCACACGTACCGCAGAGGGACGTTGCAGGGTAATGAAGGTTTCTTCGAGCAACTCGTTCCAGTCGAGCCGATCGCGCTGGGCCAAGGGCGAGTCGGCAGGTACCACGGCGACGAAACGGTCGGTGTAAAACGAGGTGAACTCCAGGCCGTTGAGGGCCTCCGGCTCGAAGGCAATGCCCAGTTCCACCTGCTGGCTGCGCACCATCTCCACGACGCGCTCGTTGATCAGGTCGTGCACCGCCACGTTGATTTTCGGGTAGCGGCTGCGAAACACCTTGAGCGCTTCAGGCAGCAGATTGCCGGCGAATGAGGGCATGGCGGCAATCGCCACGGTGCCGCGCTGCAGCGTGAAGTGCTGGCGCAGCAGGTCTTCGGCATTGTCCCAATCGGTCAGCAGGCGCCGGGCAATGGGCAGCAGGACTTCGCCTTCAGGCGTCAGGCGCACGCTGCGGGTGCTGCGAATCAGCAAGCGCCCTCCCATCGAATCTTCGAGGCTCTTGATCGCCAGGCTCAACGCCGGCTGCGACAGGTGCAGGCGTTCGCAGGCTTGGGCAAAACTCAGGGTGTGGGCCACGGCGAGAAAGGCACGCAGTTGCTTGACGGTCATTCATTTGCCTTTCAAATCAATGGATCAGAAAAACAAACTTAACAAATGAATGCTTGCGGGTGAAGCTGGCTGCATCTTCCGGCGGCCACTGCCGGTTACCCAAATAAAACAATAAAGAGGTACAACACCATGGCGGGACTCGATAAACGCGTCAGCACCTACGAAGAGGCACTGGCGGGGCTCACGGACGGCATGACGGTACTGGCCGGTGGCTTTGGCCTGTGTGGCATTCCTGAAAACCTGATTGCTGAAATCCGCCGTCGCGGCGTCAAGGGCCTGACTATGGTTTCCAACAACTGCGGGGTCGACGGTTTCGGTCTCGGCGTGCTGTTGGAAGACCGCCAGATCCGCAAGATGATCGCCTCCTACGTAGGCGAAAACGCGTTGTTCGAGAAGCAGCTGCTCAGCGGTGAGTTGGAAGTCGAACTCACTCCCCAAGGCACTCTGGCGGAAAAGTTGCGCGCTGGTGGGGCGGGTATTCCGGCGTTCTACACCGCCACCGGTTACGGCACGCCGGTCGCCGAAGGCAAGGAAGTCCGTGAAATCGACGGTCGTCATTACATCCTTGAACACGCCATTCGCGGCGATTTCGCCATCGTCAAAGGCTGGAAGGCCGACCATTTTGGCAACGTGATGTATCGCCATACCGCACAGAACTTCAACCCGCTGGCCGCCACCGCCGGCAAGATCACCGTGGTCGAGGTTGAGGAGATCGTCGAGCCCGGCGAACTGGAGCCCAGCCAGATCCACACCCCGGGCATCTATGTCGATCGCGTCATCCTGGGCAGCTTCGAGAAACGCATCGAACAGCGCACGCTGCGCAGCTAAGCGCAGTTTCCCGATCTGGTTGGCAACTACCTAACAAGAGAAATAATCCCATGGCACTGACTCGCGAACAGATGGCGCAGCGCGTGGCGCGCGAATTGAAAGACGGTTACTACGTGAACCTAGGCATCGGTATTCCCACCCTGGTGGCCAACTATGTGCCGGCCGGCATCGAGGTGATGCTTCAGTCTGAAAACGGCCTGCTGGGCATGGGCGCCTTTCCGACAGAAGCCGAACTGGACGCCGACATGATCAACGCTGGCAAGCAGACCGTCACGGCGCTGCCCGGCGCCGCCATTTTCAACTCGGCCGAATCCTTCGCCATGATCCGCGGCGGCCACGTCGACCTGACTGTGCTGGGCGCCTTCGAAGTGGACGTGGAGGGCAACATCGCCTCCTGGATGATCCCCGGCAAGCTGGTCAAGGGCATGGGCGGCGCGATGGACCTGGTGGCCGGCGCCGACAACATCATCGTCACCATGACCCACGCCTCCAAGAACGGCGAATCCAAGTTGCTGCAGCGCTGCTCGCTGCCGCTGACCGGTGCGGGCTGCATCCGCAAGGTGCTTACCGACCTGGCGTACCTGGAAATCGAAAACGGTACCTTCATCCTGCGCGAGCGCGCACCGGGCGTGAGCGTCGCGGAAATCGCCGAGAAAACCGCCGGGCGTCTGATCGTGCCCGAGTTTGTTCCGGAAATGACCTTCGACTGAACGGAGTAATTGCCATGCAAGACGTCGTCATCGTTGCCGCCACCCGCACCGCGATTGGCAGTTTTCAGGGAGCACTGGCCACTGTATCCGCCGTTGATTTAGGCGCCGCTGTGATCGAGCGCCTGCTGGAGCAGACCGGCGTGCCGGGCGCGCAGGTCAATGACGTGATTCTCGGCCACGTGCTTACCGCCGGCGCCGGGCAGAACACCGCGCGCCAGGCAGCCATCAAGGCCGGATTGCCCCACAGCGTGCCGGCGCTGACCCTCAACAAGGTCTGCGGCTCGGGCCTCAAGGCCGTGCAGTTGGCCGCCCAGGCGATTCGCTGCGGTGACGCCGAGGTGGTGATCGCCGGCGGCATGGAGAACATGAGCCAGGCGCCGTACCTGATGCCGGACGCCCGCACCGGCCTGCGCATGGGACATGGCAAGGTGATCGACACCATGATCCAGGACGGGTTATGGGACGCCTTCAACGACTACCACATGGGCATCACCGCCGAGAACCTAGTAGAGAAATACGGCCTGTCCCGCGCGGAGCAGGACGCCTTCGCCGCCGCCTCGCAGCACAAAGCCGCCGCCGCCATTGAGGCCGGACGCTTTGCCGACGAGATCACGCCGATTCTGGTGCCCCAGCGCAAGGGCGAACCGCTGGCTTTTGTCCTCGACGAGCAGCCGCGCGCCGGTACCACCGCCGAGTCGCTGGGCACACTCAAACCGGCGTTCAAGCAGGACGGCAGCGTCACCGCCGGCAATGCGTCCAGCCTCAACGACGGCGCCGCCGCCGTGCTGCTGATGAGCGCGGCCAAAGCCAAGGCGCTACGCCTGCCGGTGCTGGCGCGCATTGCCGGCTACGCCAGTGCGGGGGTTGACCCGGCGATCATGGGCATCGGCCCGGTGGACGCCACCCGCCGCGCGCTGTTCAAGGCCGGCTGGGACCTCGAGCAACTCGACCTGATCGAGGCCAACGAAGCCTTCGCCGCCCAGGCGCTGGCGGTGGGCCGGGAACTGCGCTGGGACGCCGCCAAGGTCAACGTCAACGGCGGCGCCATCGCCCTCGGCCACCCAATCGGCGCCTCCGGCTGCCGGATTCTGGTCACCCTGCTGCATGAGCTGATTCGTCGCGACGCCAGCAAGGGGCTGGCCACGCTGTGCATCGGCGGCGGCCAGGGTGTGGCGCTGGCTATCGAGCGCTGAAGAAACGTGCGGTGGTCACGTGGGGACGTTGGCCACTCACTGCAAAAAGGGGCGCAGGGCGCATCGCTTCATCTGTGGACCCCTGTTGTGTGGATGTAACAGAGGGCATTCACCCTACGACCTGCCGGCACATTTAGGAGGTTTCACGACAGGAGTCCCTTGTTTCCCAAATCCTAGTAATAACAATAATGAGGTCGCTTGATGACTGTTCTGAAGTCAGTTGAAGTTCAAGAGAGCCGCTCTGCGCGCTTCGCCATCCGCTGTTCCAACTGGGCCGAGCGATGGTTCCCAGATTCCTGGGTGTTTGCCGCGCTCGCCGTCCTTATCGTGGCGCTGGCCGCGTTGGCCATCGGCGCACCGGTCAGTGCCACGGCAAAAGCCTTCGGTGATGGCTACTGGAGCCTGATTCCGTTCACTATGCAGATGGCCTTCGTGGTGATTGGCGGGTATGTAGTGGCCAGTTCCGCGCCGGCCGCCAAGTTGATCGATCGCTTAGCCCTGGTACCGAAAAACGGCCGTTCCGCCGTGGGCTGGGTTGCTCTGATCTCCATGCTCACCTCGCTGCTCAACTGGGGGCTGAGCCTGGTGTTCGCCGGCCTTTTGGTACGTGCTCTGGCCCGTCGCACTGAACTGAAGATGGACTATCGCGCCGCTGGCGCTGCCGGTTACCTGGGCCTGGGGGCAACCTGGGCGCTGGGGCTGTCGTCTTCCGCTGCTCAGCTGCAAGCCAACGCTGCCAGCCTGCCGCCGTCGATTCTGTCCATTACCGGGGTGATTCCGTTTACTGAAACCATCTTCCTGTGGCAGTCCGGTGTGGTGTTGCTGGCACTCATCGTGGTGTCGCTGATCGTTGCCTATGTCACTGCGCCCAGCGCCGCCAGTGCGCGCACCGCAGAGGAGTGCGGCATCGACCCGAGCTTCACCGCACCGCCGACGCCGAAGCCGACCCGTCCGGGTGAATGGCTGGAGCACAGCCCGCTGCTGATCCTGGTGATGGTGGCTCTGGCAGCTGGCTGGCTGATCAACGAGTTCTCCACCAAGCCGGCGATCCAGGCGATTTCCGGGCTCAACACCTACAACCTGCTGTTCATCATGCTCGGCGCACTGTTGCACTGGCGTCCGCGCAGCTTCCTGGATGCGGTGGCCCGCGCCGTGCCGACTACCACCGGGGTGCTGATCCAGTTCCCGCTGTACGGTTCGATCGCCGCGATCATGACCGGCGTGTATGACAGCCAAGGGCACAGCGTGGCGCACTACATCACCACGGCATTCATGCAGGTCGCCAACCATGACACCTATGCGGTGCTGATGGGGACTTACTCGGCGGTGCTGGGCTTCTTCATGCCCTCCGGTGGTGGCAAGTGGATCATCGAAGCGCCCTACGTGATGATGGTCGCCAACGACATCGGATATCACCTGGGCTGGGCGGTGCAGATCTACAACGCCGCCGAGGCGCTGCCGAACCTGATCAACCCCTTCTATATGCTGCCGTTGCTGGGCGTGCTCGGCCTCAAGGCCCGCGACCTGATTGGCTTCACCTTCGTGCAGTTGATCGTGCACACGCCGCTGGTGCTGTTCCTGCTCTGGCTGCTGGGTACAACCCTGACCTACACGCCGCCGGTCATGCCGTAACGGCTTAGCGGTTAGCAAACAAAAACGCCACGTCGCAGGGGACGTGGCGTTTTTGTTTATTCCTTCTCCGCTGCCCATGCCGGCGCAGCAAGAAGGGTGGGGGTTAGCGCCCAGCCGGCAGGAAGATATAGCGGCTCAAGGTATCGACCACGCAACCGGGGCGCTCGGAGCCTTCGATCTCGACGGTGACGCGCACGGCGAGTTGCACGCCGTTACCCTCCACCGGCTCGGCCTTTTGGATCACACCATGGCCGCGAACGCGGGCGCCGACCTTGACGGGGGCCGGGAAACGCACCTTGTCGCATCCGTAATTAACGCCCATGAGCAGGTTGTCGACGCGCAGCAACTGCATGATGAATTGGCTGGCCAATGACTGGGTCAGGTAGCCATGGGCGATGCAGCCGCCAAACGGGGTCTGTGCGGCGCGCACCGGGTCGGTGTGGATCCACTGGTGGTCACCGGTCGCTTCGGCGAACAGGTTGACGCGCTCCTGGGTCATTTCCAGCCAGTCGGTATGGCCCAGATCCAGGCCCGCAGCGGCGATCAACTCTTCGGCAGTGGTGAAAATAGCAGTCATGAAAAGGTTTCCTTACGCTTTGACAAAACTGTGAAAGGCACAGGCTAGACGCTTTCGGCAAAGGTGCAATTTGGACGAGTGAATTCCTTGGCGGCAGACAGCGCAGGGCACGAATTTAGTTGCCAGGCGTAACTTCCTCAGGCTACGCAGCCGCTGCGATAACTGCCGAAGCGTTCAGCTGCTCAGTTCGTCGAAATCCCGCCGGTGATGGGATGCCAGGCAAATGAATTCCCCTACATCAGCAAACCCTTAGGATGGCGTTGAGCGCAGCGATACCCATCGCGGTGTTTTGACAGTGATGGGTATTGGCGCGATGACACGGATAACCCCGACTCTTCCTACGCGCCAGACATGCAACAGTAGGGGCGAATTCATTCGCCTGGCGCACAACCTACAAGCCACGCAATTGCTGCGACGAACGCCGAAGCTTCAAGCCGCTTGGTTCGTCGCCCCCTCGTCGGCGAATGAATTCGCCCCTACATTCAGGCCAGACGCAAATGGTTGTCCCAGAGCCCGGCCGGCAGCTGAAGGGGTTCGGTGAGGATTTTCGGTCCCCGGCAATCATAGTGGCGGCAGCGGCCAATGCCGGCGCTGACCACGAAACCACCGCGGCTGGCGGCTACGCCGGCGCAATCGGGCAGGACGGTGTCCAGCAGCAGTTCGCTGCTGTCCAGGTTCCACACATAGAAGCGGTTGCCGCGCGGTGCGGTGATGGCCAGCAGACGCAGTTCGTCGTGGATTGCCACGCTGGCGGTGTACTGGTTCATCACCTGTCGCTGGAGGTCGCCGAGGGGAAAGGGCTGGAACGGCTGGCCGGGGCGTTTGATGGCCACCAGCGGCACGGCGTGTTCGGGGTCGCCTTCGTACTGCTGGCCGGTGACGAGGGTGCCGTCACCGGCCACGGCCATGTGCCGCACGCTGTTCATCTGATGCTCAAGGTGCTCCTTGCTGATCAGTTCGCCGGTGCGCGCCATCAACACCAGGCTGGCTTCCATATTGTCGAGATTGAGCATCTGGCGACTGTCGGCCTCGGTGCGGATGCCGCCGTTGGCCACCGCCAGGGTTTCGCCGTCGGGCATCCACAGCAACTGGTGTGGACCGATACCGTGGGTGGGGTGTTCGGCAACGCGCGTTAACTGGTTGTTCTGCAGGCGATAGACACCCAGCAGGCCACGGCCAGGGTCTGAGGTGTCGTTCTCGGTGCTGTAGAAGAACTCGCCGTCTTTATGGAACACGCCGTGGCCGTAGAAGTGACGTTGCGCCGGACTGGCGAGGGTTTGCAGCAAGCGGCCGTCTCGCAGGTCGATCAGGTAGCTTTCGCGGCTGGGTCGGCGACCGACGAACACGGCCAGCGGCAGGCTGGGATGCAGTTCCACGTCGTGGCAGCGCTCGTTGACGCGGGTGGCGAAGGCCTGTGTGCCATCCAGGTAATAGCCGACTGCGTAGTGGTTGCCGTCGGCATCGTTGCGGGCGGAGAGCACCAGGGGCTGTTTGCCTGGGTTGACCAGGGTCCAGCCACCGAACGCGCCGGCGGCCAGCAGGGCGCTGCCCAGGCCGAGAAAAGTGCGGCGTTGCATAAAGGGTTATGTCCTTGGTGAAACCAAAACAGATTGCGTGCTATCGGCGTTATTGGACTCAATCGCCGTCATGGGCATTGAAACCCATCTGGATGCCGAGGGCCTTGGCCAGTTCGCCTTCCTGCAGGCGATGCAGACGGTTGAGGCTGTCGTACAAGGCGTTCAGTTCTTCACGGCCGCTTTCGCTGACGAGCAACACACTTAAGGGCTGCTGCAGGGCGGCGAGGCGCTGGCGGGTGTCGGTGTAGGCGAAGCTCACGCGTTCGGCCAGATCGTGCTGATGACTGCCCAGCAGGCTGCGCAGGCCATCCTTGTCGGCACCGAGCCAGAGCTGTTCGGCGCTGGCCAGGGCGGCGCCGAGGTTGGCCAGGCTGGTGTCGCTGCGCCAACCTTCGGCCTGGAATGGCTGCGGTACGCCCTTGCTCAGGCGACCCAGGGGCGTGCCGAGCTTCTTCTTGAGGCCGTCGATGGCCGAAACCTGGGTGCGCAGCAGGTCGGCGATGGCTTCTTGGGGCTCGGCGTAGCGCTCGTTGGGGAACGTCTTGAACTGCTCGACCAGGCCGGTTTGCCACTGCTCCAGCACGTGGGCACTGAGGGCCTGTTGATGATTGCCGATGGCAACCAGTAGCGGGCAATAACGGGTTTTCTGCGTGGCATCGCTGAGGTCGATGTTCGGGTCAAAGAGCAGGTATTCGTAGGCGGTGAGGCCTTGCACCACCACGCTGCCCTTGTCCAGATCGGTCTGGGTCAACTGGGGCTTGCTGTTGAGCAGGTTTTCCACCTGACGGGCGACCAGGTTCTTCTTGTCCGGCCAGAACTGCACTTGCCAGGCCAGGTTGCCTTCGGCCAGCGGGCCAAGCTGCAGGGGGTGCAGGGCGGACCAGCTGCTTTGTGCCCTGAGGTAGGCCTGGCGCGCTTGCGCCAGGTCCTGCGTGCCGGCGCAAAAGGCGCTGGCGCTGTCGGCCAGTTGCTGGTCAGCCGTGGCCCAAGCGCTGTAGGCCGGCAACAGGACCTTGTCGGCCAGGGCCTGGCTGGCCTGGGTGTGCGGGTCTTTGCTGCAGGCGCTGAGGGTCAGGCTCAGGCAGATCACGGCAAGCGGGAGAGGACGGAACATGGTGACTCCTTACAGGGAATTCAGGAACGCCAGCAGGGCGGTGCGCTGGTCGGCATCGAAGGTCAGCACGCGCTGGCGGGCTGCCTCGGCTTCGCCGCCATGCCACAGGATGGCTTCGAGCAGGTTGCGCGCGCGGCCGTCATGGAGAAACTGGGTGTGGCCGTTGACCGTTTCGGTGAGGCCAATGCCCCACAGTGGCGCGGTGCGCCATTCGCGGCCGCTGGCCTGGAATTCCGCACGATGGTCAGCCAAGCCCTCGCCCATGTCGTGCAGCAACAAGTCGGTATAGGGACGAATGGTCTGGTTGGCCAATTCCGGCTCGGCGGCGTCAGCGCCCGTCACGAAGCTGGGGACATGGCAACTCTGGCAGCCGGCCTGATGGAACAGTCGTTTGCCGGCCAATACCTGGGGCGCATCGACCGTACGGCGAGCCGGCACGGCGAGGTTGCGGGTGTAGAACAGCACCTGCTTGAAGATGCTGTCGCTGACTTCCGGCTCGCCGCCCTCCGGCGCCGCCAGGCAGTCCTGCTGGGCGGCCGTGCAGGAGGTGCCGGTGAAAATGGAGTTGCTCAGGCCCATGTCGTTGAAAAAGGCATCGGCGTTCTGCTGGGCCAGGCTGGGCTGGCCGGCCTTCCAGCCGAAACGGCCCAGTACGGTCCGGTGGGTGAGTTGATCACGCACGCGGTTGGGGCGCCCGGAAATACCGTCGCCGTTTTTATCTTCCGGATCGGCATGGGCCAGGATCGCCGCTTCGGGAATGGCTTCGAGCAGGCCGAGGCCAATCATCGGCGGCGCAATGCGTGCAGAGAACAGCGTCTGCGGGTGCAGGGGGCCGTAGCCGAGCTGGTCGATATCCAGGCGCGGTTGGCGCAGCTCCACTTCGAAGCCATCGGCGAACTGCACGGGGAAATAGTCGTAGCTAACACGCACCCGCCCTTCGGGCGCCACGCCGGGAATGGCCATGTCCTGTAATTGCCCACCATAAACAGGCTCAGGCACGACGCCGTTTTTTTCCACCACCGCCAGGTGCTCGGCGCTGGCGGGGATCGATAAACGCACCAGCATGGACACCGCATGGCTGGCGCCGACAGCTGGCGGGTGACCGCGGCCATCCTTGATGTGGCAGTTCTGACAGGCGTTGGTGTTGAACAGCGGTCCCAGGCCATCGCGGGCGGTGGTGGAGGCTGGGGCCATCACCCAGGGATTGCGGAAGAAGCTATTACCGACGCTGAAGTCCAGGCGGCGGCTGGGCGCCAGGTTGGCCGAAGGCAGGGAAAACGCATTTACATCGCTGCGCTGGACGGTGGTCGAGCCTGCGGACAGCGCTTCGCCAGGCTCGGCGTGGGTGAAATCCAGATCTGAGGCGTCCCGGCAGGCGGCCAGGAACAGCGTGAAGAGGAGCAAGAAACCGTGGGGCAGGGCGGACATTTACAGCTCCGGTACAGACTCGGGCAAGGATCAGGCAGAGACGAGCATTTGGATGAGTGCTGAGGGTGTGTTGCGGCCAAAACCCTGCAGGCCGGAAAGCCCGGCCTGCAGGTTGACAAGCGGCAATCAGAATTCGTGATCGGCGGTGTCCGGGTTGAGGTCGCCGATGCCCAGTTTGGCGGCGGCCTGTTCGATCGAGGTGGTCTGCTTGACCAGGGCGGCGATGGCGTCGCGGATCAGTTGCTGGCCTTCGGTATTGTCAGCGGCGATCAACTGGTCGTAGTGCACGCCGTTTTCGGCGCTGTCCACCAGGGCCTGCAGTTTGGCTTCGGTGGTGGCCAGGTCGGCTTGCAGCGTGGCGTCGGCGGCGGCGTCAGCCATGACCACCAGGGAGGACAGGCTCGGGCCGGACAGGGTGCTGCCGTCGACCTTGCGGTATTCGCCCAGGTAAATGTTGCGGATGCCCTTGCCGTTGTAGAAGTGCGAATTGTGCGTGTTGTCGCTGAAGCAGTCGTGCTCGTCTTCGGTTGAGTTGGCTTCCAGGGAGACCTTCATGCGCTCGCCGGCCAGTTCGCCAAGGGACAGGCTGCCCATGCCGAAGAGCATCTTGCGCAGGCCATTCTCGGCGGATTCGGCTTCCAGGCTGGCGCGGTAATTGTTGGCATCATTGGGTTGCCATTGGGCGGCCATTTCGTCCAGATCAGTGACCAGTAGGTCGGTGGCGGCCTTCAGGTAGGCGCGGCGGCGCTCGTTATTCCCGCCGGTGGCGTCTGCACCGACCATGAAGTCGCTGGCGGGGCGCTGACCTGCGCCGGCATTGGTGCCGTTGAGGTCCTGGCCCCAGAGCAGAAATTCGATGGCGTGGTAACCGGTGGCGACGTTGGCCTCGGAACCGCCCAGTTCATTCAGGCTGGCCAGCAGTTCGCCGGTGATTTCACTGGCATCGAGCTGTTCTTCCCCCACCTGGATCTGGGTGTTGGCAATGATGTTGGCGGTGGCGCCGGGGTTGCCCAGGGCGTGCTGGTAATCCTCGACCACGTAGTCGATCAGGCCTTCGTCCAGCGGCCAGGCGTTGACCTGGCCTTCCCAGTCGTCAACGTTGGGGTTGCCGAAGCGGAACACTTCGGTCTGCATGTAGGGCACGCGGGCGGCTACCCAGGCGTCTTTTGCAGCTTGCAGAGTGGCGTCGTTGGGCGTTGCGAGGAAAACATCGATAGCAGTCTGCAGGGTTTTCGCCGTACTGGCGGCGTCGCTGAAGATCGCGTAGGCCATATCCGCGTAATGGCTGACCACGGCCTTGGCGGTGGCCTGGTCCAGTTGGCTCGTTTGCGCGGGGGCGGATTGTTCAACACTGGCTGCCGGCGTGCTGGCAGTAGTCGTCTCGTTGTTATTGTCGCCGCAGCCTGCCAGGGCGATGGCAAGGGCGAGCAGGCTGGCGGAGGCCAAGGGAGTACGGGGCATGGGCGAAATCCTTTGCGTTCGAGAGAGAAGCCAGAAGGGGTACAGGCAAACCGACAACATAATGCGAAAGATTTGCATTAAGCGAAAGGGGCGCTGCGATAAAAAACTCGCGAGAGTGGTCAACCCCCCCGTTTTGGTGTGCGGCATAGAATCCGCTTCTTTTCTCGTATCGGTTCCAGAGGCTGTATGAATTCGAGTCTGACGGTGGCGATAGTCCTGGTCGTGGCATAAAGGATTTCGCCGGCCTGCTGCGCCGTTTCGACGGCCAATGGCCGGCTGGATGACGCCAGGCCACCTCGTGTGCTGACTGGCATCGGCTCTACAAACCTGGCGAGGCGCAGCCATTCATTTTGTCTAGTAGCGGCAAGGAAGGGGCGGTTCGGCATCTGCGTGGACAGGCGCTCCTGAGCGCCTTGGTGTGCCTGACAGGTAGGTGCGTAAGGCCGTGTTGATCAATCAGGGGCTATAAGCGGTCGCGGGCACGAAGGTGTGTCGCATATGGCTGCTTGCCAGGTTCAGCCGCTGACGAACGCGTGGGGGTTCTTGCCGAGCACGCGGGCCTGGTGCAGAAAGGCGGTCAGATCGGCGGCGGCCAGCGGTTTGCTGTAGAAATAACCCTGCCCTTCATCGCATCCCTGCTCAATGACGTAACGCTCTTGGGCGGACGTTTCCACGCCTTCGGCAATCACCTGCATGCCGAGGTTGCGTGCGAGCTGAATGATCGTGCGGACGATGGTCGCATCGTCTGCATCCTCGCTCAGGTCCCGCACAAAACTCCGGTCGATCTTGATCTTGTCCAGCGGCAGGCTCTTGAGGTAACTGAGCGATGAATAACCGGTGCCGAAATCGTCGATGGCAATCAACGCACCGGCGCGACGCAGGCTGAGCAGGTTCTGGGCGGCGGTGCCGATGTCTTCCATCAATCCTGTTTCGGTGATTTCGAGTTCCAGACTGCCGGCGGGCAGGCGGTAATAGCGCAGCAGTTGATCCACTTGGCTCGGCAGGTTGGCATGGTGCAATTGCACGGTGGACAGGTTAACCGCCATGCGTAAATTGTCGAACCCCTGATCGTGCCATTCGCGCAACTGGCGGCAGGCTTCGTCCAGCACCCAGGCGCCGATGCTCAGGATGCAACGACTTTGTTCGGCGATGGGAATGAAAAAATCAGGCGCAATGGCGCCATGCACAGGGTGAGTCCAGCGCAACAGGACTTCGACACCACACACGGCCCGGTCGGGATAATTCAGTTGCGGTTGGTAAACCAGGTGCAATTGTCCCAATTCCTGGGCGTGGAGCAGGTCCTTGTTCAGCTCGCGCCGGTGGCGTATTTCTCGATCGACACTGGCGATATAGAACTGGTAGCGGTTCCGCGAGCGGCGCTTGGCCAGGGTCATGGTCTGTTCGGCTTTTTGCAGCAGTTCTTCGGCGTTGTTGCTGTCGTTGGGGAACAAGGTGATGCCAAAGGTGGCATGCAGCCGAATGGGTTGACCGTCCAGGACGAAAGGGGTGTCGAGCCCATCGAGAATCCTTTGTGCCAGTTCAGCCGCTTCATAGGGCTGGCTGATATCGATCTGGATCATAGCGAACTGGTCACTGCCCAGCCGGGATAGGCAGCCGGGCTGTAGGCAGTAGCCGCGCAAATAGTCAGCCAGGGCCAGCAGCAGGCGATCACCGGTGTGATAGCTGAAGCGTTCATTGATCTCGTGAAAATCATCCAGGCCTAGGCAGAGCACGGCAACCATCCGCTGGCGGCGCTTGGCGTCGTTGAGCTGTTGCTGGAGTTCGGCTTGTAGCAACTGCCGATTGGGCAGGCCGGTGAGGTAATCGTAGAGGGCAATGCGGTGCAGGTCGGCTTCGGCTTCATGCCGCAATGGGGTGTGGCGATCGATCCCGCTGAGCGGGTGCTCGGAGGTGGTTATCCAATGCGCCGGTTGATTGTGCTGATGGTCCTCGAGCGTGGTGAGTCGATGCTCGCCGGAACTGTCTTGCTTGATGTGCACCCGATTGCGGAAACTTCGCTGCAGGGGGTTGAACTGCCGGAAGATCACGTAGAGCAGCAACGTCAAACCCAGGGAGCCAAGAACGCCGATCAGGAGAGTCATCAGCGAAGCGTGGATGAGCGTGCGCCCATACGAAGCGGTATCCAGCGTCAGGCTCAGGATGCCCTGAGGGGGCTGAACGGGTTCGCTCAGAGGGCTGGCAAAGGAATGCGTGGGCCCGAGCAGCCTGTCGGTCAGGGCGCGCTGGGTCGTTTGTTGCAGGGCGCGACTACGTTCGGCCAGCGGCGGTTCTCCGGCCTGGCCCAGGGATGCGAAATGTGTGGCCTCGTCCTGGAACATGCCTTCTATCACCCACTCTGCCACCTCCCTGTCCAAGCTATGCAGCGCTTGCGTGGAGGAGGCGCGGAACATGTCAAGAATGCGGGTGGCATCCTGGTCGATTGCCTGACGGGTCTGGTGGATCTGGTAGAGGATCTGCCCGCAGCTCACCACCAGGCTGACGGTCAATGCGGCTAGCAGCACGACCCAGAGCCGCTTGAGCGACAAGCTGTGTTTGTGTTCCTGCATCAAAAGGCGAATTCCTTGAGCGGACTGGACAGTCCTGGTTGCCGGTGAGTTGCCCTGTTGGAACAGGTTCCGGCAGGAGTCCAGAACGCGTGCGCTTGAGTAAGGCGTCTTACTGCGTGGCTTCTACTGCTCTGTGTCGGATGGTGAGTCGAAGACTTTAGGAAAATGCCGAAAAGGTCCGGGGAAAGTGTGCGGTTCATCACAGTTGCAAGGGGGCAGGTCCGTGGCGTGAAAAAGCGGCTGATGGTAGCGCCTGGATTTGCATCTTTGGAAACAAAAACGCCCCGCTCTAAGGCGGGGCGTCAATACTGTGCACCAAGTCAGGCTTGATGTACGGCCTGGCTTCAGGCAGCGAAGTTGCTGGCCACGAAGTCCCAGTTGACCAGGTTCCAGAACGACTCGACGTACTTCGGGCGAGCGTTGCGGTAGTCAATGTAGTAGGCGTGTTCCCAGACGTCGCAGGTCAGCAGCGGGGTGTCACCGCTGGTCATCGGGTTGCCTGCGCCGATGGTGCTGGCCAGGGCCAGGGAGCCGTCCGCCTTCTTCACCAGCCAGCCCCAGCCGGAACCGAAGGTGCCGATGGAAACCTTGCTGAACTCTTCCTTGAACTTGTCGAAGGAGCCGAAGGAAGCGTTGATGGCGTCGGCCAGCGCGCCAGTCGGCTGACCACCACCGTTGGGCTTCATGCAGTGCCAATAGAAGGTGTGGTTCCACACCTGGGCGGCATTGTTGAAGATGCCACCGGAGGAGGTCTTGATGATCTCTTCCAGAGACTTGCCTTCGAACTCGGTGCCCGGAATCAGGTTGTTCAGGTTCACCACGTAGGTGTTGTGGTGCTTGCCGTAGTGATATTCCAGCGTCTCGGCAGAGATGTGCGGCTCGAGGGCGTTCTGTGCGTACGGCAGAGCAGGCAATTCAAAAGCCATGGAAGGTTCTCCTTTGTTTCATCAGGGCAAGGCAGGCGGCCGGCAGTGGATCGCTGGCGGTTGACTGGGAGTTTGTACTCCCTTGCTGCGAAGACGGGATCATAGCACCGCGGCTCAGGCTTAGCCACGCGGCATCCGGCAAGAGGGCCGGTGCCAGAGCCTTTACGAAACGGTGCGGCCTGCGGTTGGCCGACGCCCGGGCAGTGAGTGAATAGCATGTCGCGCTGGCTGTTAGCCTCAGGTGTTGAGCAGCAATTGCACGGCTATGGTGTACATCATGATGGCCACTGCCAGATCGATGAGTCGCCAGGTGAGCGGTCGGGCCAGCCAAGGAGCAAGCCAGGCTGCACCGAGGGCCAAGGTGAAAAACCACAGCAGCGAAGCGCTGGCGGCGCCGACTACATACGCACCCGGCATCGGCTGCTGAGCGCCAAGCGAGCCGATCAGCAGCACGGTATCGAGATAGACGTGGGGGTTAAGCAGGGTTACGGCCAGCGCGGCGAGCATTACAGCTTGAAGGGAACGCGGAGCGTTTCTTGTTGTCTGTAGCCCGCCTTGCGGGCGCAAGGCTCGATAAAGGGCCTGGCTGCCATAAAACAGCAGAAAGGCCGCGCCACCCCAGCGAGCGAAACTCAGCCAGAGTGGGTTCTGCGTCAGCAGCGTGGCCAGGCCGAATACCCCAGCGGCAACCAGCAAGGCATCGCAGATCACACATAGCGCCGCCACCGGTAAGTGATGCTCGCGCCGCAGACTCTGAGCCAGAACGAAGGCGTTTTGCGCACCTATGGCCATGATCAGCCCTGCGGCAATCAGCAGACCATTGACATAGCTTTGCCACAAAGGAGTGTTCATGGAGATCAACTTTTGGTTGGTGAAGGCTTGGGTAAGCGGAACTTGATGCAGATTCTGACCTTCGGTTTTATATAAGGAAAATGAATCTTGCTGATGGCTCATTAGGAGATCTAATTTTTGTTTGATTATAAATTGTTGGCCGCCCTGGGTGCCGTTGTGGAGCAGGGTGGCTTTGACCGCGCCGCTCAGGTCCTGGGGCTGTCGCAATCGGCCGTGTCGCAGCGCATCAAATTATTAGAGACCCGAGTCGGCCAGCCGGTTCTGATCCGGGCCAATCCCCCCGAACCCACTGAGATGGGACGGCGCCTGCTCAACCATGTGCAGCAAGTCAGGCTGCTGGAAAGCGACCTGGGCGACCTGATTCCCGAGCTCGATGAATGCAGTTCGACCCAGCGTTTACGCGTTGCCCTGAATGCCGACAGTCTGGCGACCTGGTGGGCACCGGCCATCGGCGCGTTCAGTGCCCAGCAGCCTCTACTCCTGGACTTACTGGTGGAAGATCAGGATGTCGGCCTCAAGCGCATGCGCGCCGGCGAAGTGGCGGCTTGCCTTTGTGCAGTGGAACGGCCTGTTGCCGGGGCGCGAAGCCTGGCGCTGGGCAGCATGCGTTATCGAGCCCTGGCCAGCGCGGACTTTCTCGAGCGGCACTTCCCCGATGGCGTGTCGTTGCGTGCGTTGACCGGCGTGCCGGCTATCGTATTTGGACCCGATGACCGTTTGCAGCATCGCTACTTGTCGGCGCTGGGTATCGAGGGTGGCTTTGTCCATCATTTATGTCCGTCCTCGGAGGGCTTCGTACGCCTGATCGAGGCGGGTATAGGCTGGGGGCTGGTGCCCGAGTTGCAGGTGCGTGAATCACTGGCCAGTGGCGCGCTGTGCGAAGTGGTTGCCGACACCCCAGTGGATGTGCCGCTGTATTGGCACCATTGGCGCAACGGTGGTGAATTGCTGAACCGTCTTACCGAGCACCTGGTGCGTACCGTGCCGACCTGGTTGGTCAAGGCCGAACGTAACCTCGCCAGGCGCAGCTGAGTGCGGTCGAGCGGCCTGCTGGACGTTTTTAATGCGATGCGCCTTACTGCACCCTTAGCTGAACTGTTGGCCGGCCGGAGAGCGGGTATACTCGCGGGCTCGCAGCTAAACGTGTCTTTTCAAGGATTTTTATGCGTAACGATGCTTTCGATGATCTGGGTGATCTGCCGAGCCTGACTGCCGAGCCCCGCGAGCGCCGTAGCAAAGCTCTCGTCGCCGCAGAAACGGAGGCCGGGCAGGAACACAAAGAGCCACGAAAGGCAGCTGCCCCGATCCAGCGCAGCTCCGCCACTGGGCTGTTGTGGACGCTATTGCTGGCGGCAGTGCTTGCCTTGGGTGGGCTGGCTTGGTGGAGCCATCAGCAGATCACGCAAATGGCCCAGCAATTGGTTGCCACCCAGGAAAGTTTCGCCCGCATCAGCGAGGAGGCGGCCGGTCGCATTCAGGACATCACGGGCAAGGTGGTCGCCACGGAAAGCACAGTGGCCTCCGGCACCGAGGCCCTGAAGCTGCAAGTGAGCCAGCTGAATGGCAAGCTTGAAGCCATGGGCCGGCAGGTTAAGGTTCAAGCAGCTCAACAGGACAAGCGCATCGAAGCACTGGATAGCCAGTTGAAGGCGCAAGGCGTAGTTGCCGACAAGTTCAATGAGCGCCTCAAGGGATTGGGCGTCGAGCTGGGCACCCTCAAGGGCGCGCTGCCAGGTGAGGTCAAGCGGCTGGAAACCCAGCTGAACGCGCAAGGTGAAGCGCAGAACCAGTTCGGTACGCAGCTCAAGAGTCTGGGTGCCGACCTGCAGGCCCTGAAAAAACAGAACCCGGCGCAAACCATCAAGCGTCTGGAGCAGGAACTGACGTTGTTGCGCAACAAGCTGGAGAGCCAGAGCAGCCCCACCGGAGGGACCGCCGCCGAGTTCGACACCTTCCGCGCGCAGATGACCCGCAACATCAATGCCCTGCAAAGCCAGGTGCAAAACCTACAGCAACAGCTCAACGCACGTTGATAACCGTGGCGCCCTGCGGAGTTGATCCGCACGGGCGTCGTGGTGCGCCATGTCCAGGAGTTTTTTGAATGGCCGTCTCCAGCACACTGATTCGTGAAACCTTTCCCGTCGGCCCTTTGCAGTGCAACTGCACGATCATCGGCGATTCGTTGACTGGCAACGCCATTGTGGTCGATCCGGGCGGCAACCCCGAGCTGATCCTGGCGCGGCTGGAGGCGCTGGGGCTGAAGGTCGTCAGCATCATTCATACCCATGCCCACCTTGATCATTTCCTGGCCTCCGGGCAAATGAAGGAAAAGACCGGCGCGACCTTGCACCTGCACAAGGATGATCAGTTTCTCTGGGACAACCTCGAGCTGCAGTGCCAGATGTTCGGCGTACCTTACGTACCGGTACCGGCGCCGGACCATTGGCTAGCCGACGATGAAGCGCTGGCCTGCGGTTGCGGGGTGGCGCTGCATACTCCGGGTCATACGCCGGGCTCGATGAGTTTCTGGTTTCCCCAGGACAAACTGCTGATCGCTGGCGACACGCTGTTTCGCCGTGGCATTGGCCGCACTGATCTGTGGGGAGGTGATTACGCCAACATCGAGCGCTCCATTCGTGAGCGCCTCTATACCCTGGATGAAGACGCCGTAGTGGTCACCGGGCATGGTCCGGATACTCGCTTGGGGGATGAAATGCGCGAAAACCCCTTCGTGAAAGCCTGAACCCTCGATGGGTTGAGCCACAGTGCGGTTGCCACAAGGCTCTATTGTGGGCTTTCATCCTCGATCGCCGCTAACTAAGCAGTGCCCTCCTGTAGTTAAAGGTTGTGGTTACAGTGTCGCTGTAATAGGCGTCCGGCACTGTTAATCTTGCGCGGAACTTCTCTCCTGCCACTGGCTCCAAGGGGCCGGGGCGAGACTCTCAACAGAAAAATCCGAAGGAAGTATCTATGAAGAACTGGCTTAACCTGACCGCTGTTGCCGCCAGCGTCGCACTGCTGGTCGGCTGCACAAACAATCCTTACACCGGTGAGCAGCAAGCCGGCAAGGTGGGTGTTTATGGTGGTCTGGGGGCAGTGGCTGGCGCTGCAATCGGCGCTGCAACGTCGAGCAAGAAGGACCGTACCAAGGGCGCACTGATTGGCGCCGCCGTCGGTGGTGCTGCCGCAGGTGGCTACGGCGCTTATGTGGACAATCAAGAAGCCAAGCTGCGCCAGACCCTGCTGAACTCGGGCGTACAGGTCCAGCGCGACGGCGACAACCTGATCTTGATCATGCCGGGCAACATCACCTTCGCCAGCAGTTCGGCCAATATCACCAGCAGTTTCCACCCGACTCTGGATTCGCTGGTTCTGGTATTCAAAGAGTTCAACAAGAACGGCATCAACATTGTGGGTCACACCGACAGCACCGGTTCGCTGCAGCTGAACCAGAACCTGTCCAACCACCGCGCGCTGAGCGTGGCCAACTACCTGACCACCAAGGGCATCGCCGGGTCGCGTATCTCTGCCTACGGCGTGGGTCCGAACCAGCCGATCGCCAGCAACGCCAACGAAGCTGGCCGCGCGCAGAATCGCCGGGTGGAAATCACCTTGCTGCCGCCGCAGCAATAAGAGTCACATGACAAAAAAACCCGCCAATGGCGGGTTTTTTGTGGGTGCGTTGTTCTCGTAGAGGGTGTTACTTGCTGACAGCGACCGGAAAATCGCGGTGCAACTGTTCCAGTTCGGCGTCCTTTTCTGCCCAGAGTTGATTGACCCACTGTTGGAAGCCTTGGCGATAGGTTTCGTCCTGGTCATAGTTCTGGCCGATGAACTCGGCAGGGATCGGGCGCTTGTGGATGCGCATGACCACTCGGGTGATGCGACCACAGAGCAGGTCCCAGAAACTTGGGCGACCATCGGGATAGTGAATGGTCACGTCGATCATTGATTCTAGTTGCTCGCCCATGGCATCCAGCACAAAGGCAATGCCGCCGGCCTTGGGTTTGAGCAGGTGGCGGTAGGGTGACTGCTGCTGATCATGCTTGGCTGGTGTGAAGCGGGTGCCTTCCAGAAAGTTGAACACCGACACGGGGTTGGTCTTGTAGCGCTCGCATGCCTTGCGCGTAGTAGCCAGGTCCTGGCCCTGCTTGTGAGGGTTCTTGCGCAAGTATTCCTTGCTGTAGCGCTTCATGAACGGGAACTCCAGCGCCCACCAGCACAAGCCAATTACGGGGACCCAAATCAGCTCTTGCTTGAGGAAGAACTTGAGAATGGGCATGCGTCGGTTGAACTGATATTGCAGGACTAGAATGTCCGCCCAGCTCTGATGATTACTGCTGACCAGGTAGGAGTGCCCCAAGTCGACCAGGTCGCGCCCTTGCACGTCCCAGCGGGTCGGCTGCACCAGATCCATCCAGAAGCAGTTGATGCCGATCCAGGTTTCCGCGACCCAATGCATGGCGAAGCGCAGCGCGCGTTGTATCGGCGCAAAGGGCAATAGCAGCTTGAGCAAGGACAAGGCAAATAAAGGCCAACACCAGAACAGCGTGTTCAGGATCAGGATCAGCATGGCGATGACGCCACGCAAAGGGGCAGGCAGAAAGCTCAGCATCGGCGGAATTCTCGGAACGTCGAGTTGAAAATGCCGCCAGAGTAACGATTGTTCACTGAACTGCAAGTGCGGTGGTTGACCGACCGGTCACGCCTCGAGGCATGTTGGTTCCAGGCAAACCCAGTGTCCCCGAAGGTCGTCGAGGTCAGCTATTTAGCAGCGTCAGGGTGTCCAGGGCGATCTGCTTTTCCTCGTTGGTCGGGATCACCAGGATGCGAGGGTATGCAGGCGGATTGATCTCACCCGTCACGCCACTGACGCAGCGGGCATTGGCGACTTTGTCCACGCTCAGGCCGAGCAAGGATAAATAGAAGACTGTTTTACCGCGCACCAGGGGTGAGTTTTCACCGATGCCGCCGGTGAAGATCACGCCGTCCATGCGTGGTAGGGCACAGATCAGCGAGGCCAGCGATTTGGCCAGGCGGTAGCAGAACACTTCAATGGCCAGTGTGGCCGCACGATGACCCTGGCTGCGCGCCTGTTCCAGGCTGCGCATGTCGTTTGACAAGCCAGACAGGCCGAGCAGGCCGCTTTCATGGTTGAGCAGGCGCTCGATGTCTTCCAGGCTCCAGCCCAGTGTGCGGGCCAGATGGCTGTGCAGGTTGGGGTCGACATCGCCGCTGCGCGTACCCATTACCAGTCCTTCCAGCGGCGTAAGGCCCATGCTGGTGTCGCGGCTTTGGCCGTCCACGACGGCGCAGGTGGAGCAGCCATTGCCCAGGTGCGCGGTCAGCCAGCAACTGTCTCCCACTGCCAAGCCGGTAATCTCTGCGGCCCGCTGGCTTACATAGCGGTGGCTGGTGCCGTGAAAACCGTAACGGCGCACGCCTTGCTCACGGTAGAGCTGCTCTGGGAGGGCGTAACGAAAGGCATGCTCCGGCATGCTCTGGTGGAAAGCGGTGTCGAACACGGCGACCTGGGGCAGTTGTGGATAAAGGTTCAGGGTGGTTTCGATGCCGAGCAGATTTGCCGGATTATGCAGCGGTGCCAGGGTGACGGTGGCGCGAATGGCCTGCAGGGCGGCATCGTCGATCAGGCAGGATTGGGTGAAATGCTCGCCGCCATGCACCACGCGATGGCCGATGCCGTGCAGACGTCCGCCGCAGGCATCGTTGATCATCGGCAATAAATGCTCCAGTGCAATGCGGTGGTCGGCACCGGGCAATGCCAGGTGCTCGCGAATGTGACTGCTGCGCCACCAGTGCAGGGTTGCTTCGGGACTGTCCAGGCGTTCGGCCAGGCCGCTGAGCAAGGGTTGGGAGTGCGCCTGGTTGATCAGAGCGAACTTAAGAGAGGAGCTACCGCAGTTGATGACCAGAATATTGCGAGCGCTCATCAGGACTCCTTATCGGTGAGCCGTATCTGCTGACGACACCAACCGCAGTCGAAGGGCTGGCCGAGCTGCTGGCCACGCCGTTCGGCATCCAGCACCCAGGCGCGTGACTGCCAGGGCGGCTGGTGACGTAGATGCTGGGTGTGTCCGCAGGAGAGTAGTGCAATCCAATGGCCGTGCTCATCCTGCTTGAATCCCAGCAGGCGTGGCCATGCCCGCCTGTCTGTGTTCGGGTCGCTTTCAGGCTGGGGCACGGGTAAACTTGCGCCCTCCAAATTCTTATGCAAAAGGTCTCACCCCATGCTGATCGCCGCTAACAAGGCTGTCTCCATCGACTATACCCTCACCAACGATGCCGGTGAGGTGATTGACAGCTCCGCCGGTGGCGCGCCGCTGGTGTATCTGCACGGTACTGGCAATCTGATCGTCGGCCTGGAAAAAGCCCTGGAGGGCAAGCAGGCCGGTGACGAAGTGAAGGTCGCCATTGAGCCTGAAGAAGCCTACGGCGAATACAGCGCTGAGCTGGTGGCTACTTTGGGTCGTGACATGTTCGAAGGTGTGGAAGAGCTGGAAGTCGGCATGCAGTTCCATGCTTCGGCGCCCGACGGTGGCATGCAGATCGTCACCATTCGCGACATCGACGGCGATAACGTCATCGTCGACGGCAACCACCCGTTGGCCGGACAGCGTCTGCACTTCGATGTGAAGATCGTCGCCGTTCGCGAGGCCAGCCCGGAAGAAATCGCTCACGGTCATATCCACGGCGAGGGTGGCCACCACCACTGAGTTCTACTGCTACGCTGAGACAAGAAAAGGCGTCCAGAGGACGCCTTTTTCATGTCGCGCAATTTGTTGTGTATATAAGGAGTTTTCCCATGAGTGCCTTCCATGACCTTACGTTGCGTGCCTTGGATGGGCAGGAGTTGCCACTCTCTCCTTACAAGGGGCAGGTAATGTTGGTGGTCAATGTCGCCTCCCATTGTGGCCTGACTCCACAGTACGCCGGCCTGGAAACATTGCACCGGCAGTATTGCGAACGGGGATTTTCTGTATTGGGTGTGCCCTGCAATCAATTCGCTGAGCAGGAGCCGGGAAGCGATGAGGAAATCGCTCTTTTTTGCCAACGCAACTATGGGGTCAGTTTCCCCATGAGCAGCAAACTTGAGGTCAACGAGCCGGGTCGGCATCCGTTGTACCGCTTGCTGGCGGGTGAGGGCGCCGAGTTTCCGGGCGACATCACCTGGAATTTCGAGAAGTTTCTCGTCGGGGGCGATGGGCGTGTACTGGCGCGTTTTTCGCCGCGTACCACCCCGGAAGACCCGACGCTGATCCAGGCGATCGAGAAAGCGCTGGCCTGACGGTATGAGCGCTTGCCAAAAGGCCGCCGATGCCATGGCATCGGCGGCCTTTTTGGTTGTGGATATCGCGTGTCAGAGAGGCTGTTGCAGCTGGGTTTCCCCACCTTCACGCACCCAGAATACCGTGGCACCGGCCACCGCAGCGGGCATCATCAGGATGTTCAGGCCAGGCACCAGCAGGGCCAGGTAGGTGATGCCGCCAAATCCCAGGCTCTGCCAGCGCTTGGCGCGCAGCCAGGCGAGCATCTCGTTCCAGCCCAGCTTGTTGTTGTCTGCGGGGTAGTCGATGTATTGCACCGCCATCATCCAGACACCGAACAGCAGCCACAGGGGCGCGGCGATCAGGTTCAGGCCGGGGATTAGCGAGAGCACCAGCAACGCCAGGGCGCGTGGCAGAAAATAGGCCAACTTGCGCGCCTCGCGGCCCAGCGTACGGGGCACCATGGCCAGCAGCTCGGCACCGCTAAAAGGCGGGAAATGGTCCTGGCCGCGCACGACCACTTCGACTTTTTCTGACAAAAAGCCATTGAATGGCGCGGCGATGATGTTCGCCAGCAGAGTGAACGTGAAGAACACCATCAACAGCACCAGGACCACAAACAACGGCCATAGCAGGTACTCGAGGAAACTGAGCCAGTCCGGCAGGCTGGGCATGAAATAATCAACCCATAGACCGAATTGCTGCAGGGCGAGGCCAATGAGCGCGGCGAACAGCACAAGGTTGATCGTCAGCGGCAACAAAACGAAGAGGCGCAGACCGGGACTGAGCACCAGTTTCAAGCCTTCACGTAAATACTGCGGTCCGCTGAGGGTTGGGGTGGGCATTGAGGACTCCTTGATTGATGGAGCAAGGACCTTACCGATTTTGGCGGGGTGGGAAAAGCAACATGGATAGATAGGCGTTCGCTATGGAACGCATTGATAAGCAAAATTTTCACAATGCCTGTCCAAGTATTAATCTGCTCGGCGTTGTCATCCACCGCCTGGCGCGGCACGGATTGACCAAGTTTTCCAGGAGGCCGCCCTATACCCCAAGCCTTCCCCAAGTGCTTAGGCGGCTTCCTTTTTTCTTTGGCCTTTCAGGCCGTCGTCCCGGTTGATGCTCACGCCGGCGTGAGGCACTCCGGGCCATCCAGTTGCGGATCATTGACGAAGGTTGCCAGGGCGCGCTCGCGTAAAAGAGCGGGTGGCTTGGCCAGTAATGATTTCAATGATGCGGCAGGCGTTTGCGTATCCAGCCAGGTCTGCTGCTCGGCCTCATCCAGCAGCAGCGGGCGACGCAGGGTCGCAGCGGCCTGGGTGATCATGGCCAGGCTCAAATACACCTGATCTCCCGCCGGATAGGCTTCCCAGAGCACGGCGCAGTACATCAGACTCGTTTCGTCGCTGACCCAGTAAGGTCGTTTACGCACGCCACGCCATTCGTAGAACCCATTGATGGGCAGTAGGCCGCGCCGCAGGCGAAAAGCCTCGCGGAACATTGGCTGCTCGGCCAGGGTTTCTGCGCGGGCGTGGGCCGGCGTGCGGGACAGATCCGTTAGCCAGGGCGGCGTCAGGCCCCAGCGTGCCAGGGCGGCGTGACGTTCGCCCTGAATATCGCGCAGCAGCAACACCTGGGCGCCCGGGGCGAGATTCCAGTGCGCTTGCAAGGTAGCGGGAAAGCCGGGCAGGGCGGCCAGGGCGGGGGTCCAGCGGAACAGGGCGAAGCGGCCACTCATGGGCTATCGGTACTCGGTCAGGAAATCAGCACAGCAACTCGCCGGGACAACTAGGCGGTTCTTCAACAGGCAGCGGTTGCGCGGCATTGTACGCGGCGATCAGCAGACGGGCTCGTTCGGCCTGCTCATCGCTGACCGACAGCACCAGCAGGCCGGCGGCAGGCAGTTCGCCTATCGCGCCGAGTAGATGTTCGCCACCGATATGCGCGGCAATATTCTCGCTGGCTAGCATGGCCCGCAACACCTGGGCTTCGAGCAGGTCGGCGGGAAGATAGATATGCTGCATTAATCGTCCTCACGATAAAGGTCGAGCTGCCAGTGCTGACCATCGTTGTGCAGCACAAAACGGATCGGTCGGCAGCACACGGGGCAGTCCTCGATGTACTCCTGTTCTTCAACGGAAAGATCCAGCAGGGCTTCAGCCAGCTCGCCACAATACGGGCAACTATACCTGCGTATATCCTGCAGCATGCGCCTCTCCCGTGACTTGTGAGTATAATTGCCGGCTAATTTTCCGCGCTCCGCCGGGGCCGGTCTTACCTGTAACACAAGAGAGCATGATGGGCCCCTTTGACGCCATCCGTCCGTATAACGACCAGGAAGTACCCGCCGTTCTGGCGCGTTTGTGCAGTGATCCTGAACTTCTCGCGATGCTCACCCGCTATCGCTTTCCGCAATTGACCAGCCTGTTTGGTTGGATGCTCAAGCCGCTGATTGGCTACCGCTTGCGCCGTGAACTGAAGCCTATCGACAGTGTGGCTGCTTTACAGGAAAAGATTGAGCCCTACGTGGAGCGTGCCATCAGGCGGGCCACCGACGGTATCAGCTATTCCGGCCTGGAACGGCTGCAGGCCGGAAAAAGCTACCTGTTCATGGCCAATCACCGCGATATCGTCATGGACCCGGCCTTCGTCAACTATGCCGTTTACCATGCCGGACTGCCGACGCCGCGCATCGCCATTGGCGACAATCTGCTGCAGCGCCCGTTTGTGAGCGACCTGATGCGCTTGAACAAGAGCTTTATCGTGCATCGCTCGATCAGTGGGCGGCGCGAGAAGCTGGCGGCGTTTCAATTGCTGTCGGCCTACATCAACCACTCGATTCGGGAGGAGGGCGAGTCGATCTGGATCGCCCAGGCCGAGGGACGTGCCAAGGACGGAGACGACCGTACCGATTCAGCGATCCTGAAGATGTTCCATATGGCTCGCAAGGACGAGCCGTTCGCCGAGGTGATCGGCGGGCTCGGCCTGGTGCCGGTGTCGATCAGCTACGAATACGACCCCTGCGACCAGGCCAAGGCGCGCGAGCTGTACACCCGCGCCACGACGGGCAGCTACACCAAGGCACCCGGTGAAGACGATGCGAGCATCGCCCTGGGCATCACCGGCTACAAGGGTCGCGTGCATATAGCCTTTGGCGAGCAGGTGGATGCGCAGTGGGAGGATGCTAAGCAGGTGGCGCAGGAAATGGACCGGCGAATCCTCGGTGGTTATCGGCTGTTCCCCGTGAATTACCTGGCCTACGCCGTGTGGGAAGGTCGCGAGGCAGAGTTGAATGTGCCGGAAGCGCGGCAGCTGTTCGGGGTTGAGGAGCTGGCCAAGGCCGAGGCCGAATGGCAGCGTCGCCTGCACTCCTGCCCGGTTGAGCAGCGGCCTTATCTGATCCTTCAGTACGCCAATCCGGTACGCAATCAGTACCGTATCAAGGCTGAACTGCCGCTGTAAGGTGGCAGAGAGGTAGGGAGAGGCTGGAAAGCCGTTCTGGCTTTCCAGCCCTGAACCACTTATTCGGCGAGCAGCTGGCCGATGGTCGGGTCCTTGAACAGGCGCGTCAGCGCATCGCTGAGAACGTCGCTGACCAGCTTGGTGTTGGTGGCCTGGTTGGGTGCCATGCCAAAGCGCTGGTTGAGTGTCGCGGTGTAACGACCGTTGTAGCGGCGCGAGCTGTTCTGCACTTCGGCCTTGAGCGTGGCAGCGATGTTGGCCTCGGTGACATACACGCCGTCCTTGGGCGACTGATACTTGAGGCTGTCCAGAATCACCGTTAATTGCGGCGCATTGCTGGCGGCTGGCGAGGGCACGAAGCCAAGCAGGCGAACCGCGGCTTCAGTCTGCGCCTGCAGTTGCGGCAGGATATTTGCGCTGGGCACGCTGACTGCGCTGGTCTCGGCATACAGACCACCGCGAGTGCCGAGATCAGGAGAGGGGCGCTGATCGACAACCCGAACCACGACGGGCTGGCCCTGGCCGACGGCGACCAGTTCAGTCTTGAGTTTGGGTTGCGGGCTGAGTTGCTGCGGGCTAAGGGCGCAGCCGGTCAACAGAAGGCTGGCGACTGCAAGCAGCCCCAGCGATAGGCGGTTCAACATAAACGTAAATCTCCAAAACAGGGCGTGATGGCAGTATACCCAGCGTCCTGAGCAGCCAACAGACCGACGGTTGGGTAGGGAGTTCCCTTATGCGTCTATGGTCGGATGCTGCGCCAGATCGTTTCGCGAGATACTGCCCACGCGGTGATTAAAGTCGTGGCAAACGGTCACTTTCACGTTTTCCACCGGTATAATCCCCCGCGATTATTAAGGACGCCTCCTGCATGGGCGCAGCACTGCCATCGAAGAACATTCGATTGGCAACTGAGTCCCAGAGAGACGCCTATTTCGTGCTGCCTTTATGCCAGCCACTTGCTCTTGTCAAAGACGCTCAACACGCTCTCGTAGCAATACGGTGTGTCGCAGGTTGTCAGCGAGGAATGTGACTGCGGCAGTCGACCTTTGAGGTTCACGACTCCAAAAGAGCGTGAGAAGACGGTTTTTCACAACTTCACAAGAGTGTGGCGAGCAAATGAAGACTAAGGCATTGATGTACCTGCCCTTTAATCCTGTTTACACACCCTGAACCCGACGATCACGAGCTGACAGTCACCTGCGGGGGACTGTGCATGTAGACGCCTGGCGTCGCATGCGAACGGATCGGGCATGACACCCTGTCAGGCGCTACGGGACTCCTTTGCAACCTCCCGGCCCTGAATGTGCAATTCGCACCCAGGCGTGACTGCCGTGAATTTTTAGGTGTTGCAGATTGGAGAAGCGTTAATGGCGCGCAACGAAAAAGAAGCCGTGGATGTGGTACTGGTCGGCGCCGGTATCATGAGTGCCACCCTGGCTGTGCTGTTGAAAGAACTCGACCCCAGCCTCAAGCTGGAAATCGTCGAGCTGATGGAATCCGGAGCGGTCGAAAGTTCCAACCCCTGGAATAACGCCGGTACCGGTCACGCTGGCCTCTGTGAGCTGAACTACACCCCGCAGGCGGCCGACGGCTCCATCGATATCACGAAAGCCGTGCTGATCAACAGCCAGTTCGAAGTGTCCAAGCAGTTCTGGTCCTATCTGATCGATAAGGGCGGTTTGGGTTCTCCGCGTTCCTTCATCAATCCCGTCCCGCACCTGAGTTTCGTGCGCGGCGCCAAGGATATCGACTTCCTCAAGAAGCGTTTTGATGCGCTGAGCGCGCATCACGCCTTCGAAACCATGGAGTACTCCGAAGATCGCGGCACCCTCAGCGAGTGGATGCCGTTGATGATGCCGGGTCGTCCCGAGGACGAAGCCATTGCCGCCACCCGTGTGGAAAGTGGCACTGACGTCAACTTCGGCGCACTTACCCATGAACTGCTCAAGTACCTGTCCACGCTGGACGGCGCCAAGGTGACCTACAACCAGAAGGTCAAGGGTGTCGAGCGCAATGGCGACGGCTGGCGTGTAGAGATCCAGGACACCAAGCAGGGCGGTAGCCGCGAGCTGAGCGCACGCTTCGTGTTCCTCGGCGCCGGTGGTGGTGCACTGCCATTGCTGCAGATGTCCGGCATTCCCGAAGGCAAGGGCTTTGGCGGTTTCCCGGTCAGCGGCCAATGGCTGCGCTGCGACAACCCCGAAGTGGTCTCCAAGCACCAGGCCAAGGTGTACAGCCAGGCTGAAGTGGGCGCGCCGCCCATGTCGGTGCCGCACCTGGATACCCGTGTGGTCGGTGGCAAGAAATCCCTGCTGTTCGGACCCTATGCTGGCTTCTCCACCAAGTTCTTGAAGAACGGCTCGTTCCTCGATCTGCCGCTGTCGGTGCGCCCGAGCAACATCGGTCCGATGCTTGCCGTGGCGCGTGACAACCTGGACCTGACCCGCTACCTGGTCAAGGAAGTGATGCAGTCCATGGAGCAGCGTCTGGATGCCCTGCGCAAGTTCTACCCGGAACTCGATCCGGCCGATTGGCGCCTGGAAGTCGCCGGTCAGCGCGTGCAGATCATCAAGAAAGACGAGAAGAAGGGCGGCATCCTGCAATTCGGCACCGAGCTGGTGGCCGCTGAGGATGGCACCATTGCGGCTCTGCTGGGCGCCTCGCCGGGTGCTTCGGTGACCGTGTCGATCATGCTTCAACTGATCGAGCGCTGCTTCCCGGAGCAGGCCGCTTCCGCTGCCTGGGCGAGCAAGCTGCAGGACATATTCCCTGCCCGGGAAAAAGCCCTGCAAGACAATGCCGAGCTGTATCGCGAAATCGGCGCGCGCTGCAACCAGCGCCTGCAGCTGGACGAGCCGGTCAACGCCTGAGTTGGTCGAAGCTGAAAAAAACCGCCCTTCGGGGCGGTTTTTTTATCAGCGTCGAATGCGAGGCAGCTTGACCGAGGCCTAGCGCCGCTCCAGCAACACGCCGCTTTCCATGTGGTGCGTCCAGGGAAACTGGTCGAACAGCGCGCAGCGGGTCACTTTGTGGGTATCGTGCAGCTGGGCGATGTTGGCGGCCAGCGTTTCCGGATTACAGGAGATGTACAGGATGCGCTCAAAACGGCGGGTCAGCTCGCAGGTGTCCGGGTCCATGCCGGCGCGTGGAGGATCGACGAACACGGTGCCGAAGTTATAGCGGGTCAAGTCGATGCCGGCCAGGCGGCGGAACGGCCGTACGCCGTTGAGCGCCTGGGTGAGTTCCTCGGCCGATAGGCGCACCAGCGTCACGTTGTCGATGGCATTTTCGGCCAGGTTGCTCAGGGCGGCATTCACCGACGTCTTGCTGACTTCGGTGGCCAGCACCTTGCGTACGCGGGTGGACAGCGGCAGGGTAAAATTGCCGTTGCCGCAGTACAGCTCCAGCAGATCGTCGTCGCGCTCGCCGAGGACGTCATACGCCCAGCCGAGCATTTTCTGGCAGACCACACCGTTGGGCTGGGTGAAGGCGCCTTCTGGCTGGCGGTAACGGAAGGTGCGTCCCGCAACGATCAGCTCCTCGTTGACGAAGTCGCGTCCGATCACGGTGCGCTTGCCCCGCGAACGGCCGACGATGCTCACGCCCAGCGTTGCAGCCAGGGTTTCGGCAGCGGCGTGCCAGGCAGCATCCAGCGGGCGGTGATAGCACAGGGTGATCAGCGCGTCACCGCTCAAGGTGCTGAGAAATTCGACTTGGAACAGCTTGAAACCCAGCGCCGAGTCGCTCCAGGCGGCCTGCAGTTGCGGCATCAGCTCGTTGATGCGGCGGCTGGCGATGGGAAAGTCAGTGAGCAGAATTGGCGTGCGATTGTCGCCCTGTTCGAACATCGCGTAATGCCGAGCTTCTCCTTCGCGCCACAGGCGGAACTCGGCGCGTAGGCGGTAGTGTTCGCCGGGCGAGTCAAACACCTGCGGTTCGGGGGCCTCGAAGGGGGCCAGCAGTTCACTCAGGCGTGTTTTTTTGTCGGCGAGTTGGGCGGCATATACGGCAGGGTCGGTATGCGGGTGGATCATGGGCAACTCATGGTTCGGGCCGAGGCTGTCGGCGTGGAAAAAAACAGGCCGGCACATGGCCGGCCTTGACGCACAAAAGCTGGCGCCGACTTAAAAAAGAGCCAGCTTGATAACGCAGAACACCGCCAGGATCACCAGCATGGCGTTCAGTTCGCGCCAGCGACCGGAGAGCAGCTTGGCGGCGACCCAGGTGATGAAGCCGAAGGCGATGCCGGTCGCAATCGATGCGGTCAGCGGCATGGCCAGGGCGGTGAGCAATACCGGGGCGGCGGTGGTGATGTCGGACCAGTCTATCTCGGCCAGACCCGAGGCCATCAGCACGGCGACGAACAGCAGGGCCGGTGCGGTGGCGAACGCCGGTACGCTGCCGGCCAGCGGCGCGAAGAATAGGGCGAGCAGAAACAGCACGGCCACCACGCAGGCCGTCAGACCGGTGCGTCCGCCGGCGCTGACGCCCGCGGCGGATTCGATGTAGCTGGTGGTGGTCGAGGTGCCGAGCAGCGAGCCGGCCATGGCTGCGGTACTGTCGGCGATCAGGGCGCGGCCCATCTTTGGCATGTAGCCGTCCTTGCGCATCAGGCCGGCTTTTTTGGCCACGGCGATCAGCGTGCCGGAGTTGTCGAACAGGTCGACGAACAGGAAAGCGAAGATCACGCTGATCAGGCCGATATCCAAGGCGCCGGCGATATCCAGTTGCATAAAGGTCGGCGCCAGCGACGGCGGCAGCGACACCACACCACCGAACTCGGAGATGCCAAGGAAGATGCTTGCCACGGTGATGACCAGAATGCCGATCAATACGGCGCCGGTGACGTTCAATGCAACCAGGCCAACGATCAGGAAGAAGCCGAGAATGGCCAGCACTGCCGAGGGCTGCGACAGGTCACCCATGCCCACCAGGGTGGCCGGATGATCGACCACGACGCCGGCGTTCTGCAGCGCAATCAGCGCCAGGAACAGGCCGATGCCCGCAGCAATGGCTGAGCGCAACTCCAGGGGAATGCTGTTGATGATCCACTCACGGATCTTGAAGATCGACAGCAAAAAGAACAGGCACGCGGACAGGAAGACCGCACCGAGGGCGACTTGCCAGGTGTGGCCCATGCCCATTACCACCGTGTAGGTGAAAAAGGCATTCAGGCCCATGCCCGGCGCCAGGGCAATCGGGTAGTTGGCGATCAGACCCATCACCGCCGAGCCGAAGGCTGCTGCCAGGCAGGTGGCGACAAAGATCGCGCCTTTATCCATGCCGGTCTCGCCGAGAATGCTCGGGTTGACGAACAGAATGTAGGCCATGGTCAGGAAGGTGGTGACTCCGGCGAGAATCTCGGTGCGCACCGTGGTGTTGTGCGCGTGGAGTTGGAACAGCTTTTCCAGCATGGTGAAGGCTCCCGTATGGTCCGGCTGTCCTGATTGACAGGCGTAAGCGGCAGGCAAAAGAAAAGCACAGGCCGGTTATACGTGCCTGTTGTCTAGGGAAAACGGCGCGAATGATATCAGCTTGCCCAAGCCACGAGCAGCGTCGTGCGCCGTCCAGATCCGGTTAATTGAGCCGTTCTTGCGGCTCGGATCACGAATGCGGCGTAGCCACAGCCTGCTTGACCCGGATAGACATAAACGGCCTGACTGCTTCATTTGAAATGGGTAATGGCCAGGTGCCTTACTTTTCTAAAAAGGCTGCTATAGGCTTGCGCCCGGTTTAAATCAAGGAATGTGCATGCATGCTTGTGGGAATCGATCTGGGCACGACCAACAGCCTGGTAGCGGTTTGGCGTGAAGGTAAGTCGCAACTTGTGGCCAACGCCTTGGGAAGCCTGCTTACGCCCAGCGTTGTGGGGTTGGATGATCTAGGGCAAGTGATGGTTGGGCAGGTGGCGCGCGAACGTCTGCAGACCCATCCACAGCTGACCTGCGCCTTGTTCAAGCGCTATATGGGCAGTGACCGTGAAATCCGCCTGGGAGATCGCTTGCTGCGAGCGGAGGAGCTCTCGGCCTTGGTCCTGCGTAGCCTCAAGGAAGATGCTGAACGTGCCTTCGGCGAAGCGGTCACGGAAGCAGTCATCAGCGTGCCCGCCTATTTCAGCGATGCCCAGCGTAAGGCGACGCGGGTCGCAGGCGAGTTGGCCGGGCTCAAGGTTGAACGGCTGATTAACGAGCCCACCGCCGCAGCGCTGGCCTATGGGTTGCAGCAGAAACTGGAATCGACCTTTTTGGTGTTGGACCTGGGGGGTGGAACCTTCGACGTCTCGATTCTGGAGCTGTTCGAAGGTGTGATGGAAGTGCGCGCCACTGCCGGTGACAACTTTCTCGGCGGTGAGGATTTTGACGAAACCCTCATGCGGCATGTGCTGAGCCGTCACCCCGAACTTGAGTCGGCGCTGGAAAAGGGTCCCCCAGGGATCGTCCAGCGTCTGCTGCGCGAAGCCCAGCGTGTTCGGCATGCCCTGGGAGAGCAGGATGAAGTGATGTTCTGTGTGCGGGACGGGGAGCGCGAATGGCGCGAGCCGATCACCCGGCAACAGTTCCAGGTATTGGCCGAACCTCTTCTGAACCGCTTGCGCGCACCGCTTGAGCGCGCGTTGCGCGATGCGCGGCTGAAGGCTGCCGACCTGGACGAGGTACTGCTGGTAGGCGGGGCGACCCGTATGCCTCTGGTGCGCAAGTTGATCGCGGGCCTGTTTGGCCGATTCCCATCGATGCACCTGCATCCCGATGAAGTGGTAGCCCAGGGCACCGCCCTTCAGGCGGCCTTGAAAGCGCGAGATGAGGCTCTGGAAGAGGTCGTGCTGACCGATGTATGCCCCTATACGCTGGGCATTGAAACCTCTATTGAGTTCGGCCGACAGGTGGAAAGCGGGCATTACCTGCCGATTATCGAGCGTAACTGTGCGGTGCCGGTCAGTCGCATGAAGAGCATCGTCACGGTTCGCGATAACCAGACCGAGGTATTGATTCGCATCTTCCAGGGCGAAAGCCGCTTGGTGAAGGACAACATCTACCTGGGCGAGCTGACCATCCAGGTGCCGCCCCGCAAGGCCGAGGAGGTGGAGCTTGAGGTGCGTTTCACCTACGACATCGACGGCCTGCTGGAGGCCGAGGTGAATATTCCGCTCACCGATGAAACACACCGTCTGGTGATTGAAAACAACCCAGGTGTGCTCAGTAACGAAGAGATCCAACAGCGGTTGCACGCGTTGCAGGCGCTCAAGATCCATCCCCGCCAGCAGCAGGCCAATAGTCTATTGCTGGCACGCCTGGACCGGGTTTACCAGGAGTGTCTGGGAGAGATGCGGGAGTACGTGGGCGAGTTGGCCCGACATTTTCACCATGTCTTGGAAAGTCAGGACGAGCTGCGGATTGGTGAGATGCGGGCGGATCTCACTCGGCGTCTGGATCAACTGGAAAACGGCTTCTGAGGCGCTCGATGGACTGTTGGGAAATTCTAGGCCTTAAGGCTGACGCCGATCTGCGCAGCATCAAGCGACGTTACGCACAACTGCTCAAAATTCACCGGCCCGACGAGGATCCGCAGGGCTTCCAGCGGCTGCGCGAGGCCTATGAGCAGGCACTGCTGGCTTGCGAGGAGGAGGGGAGCGAACCGCCTTTTGCTTCGCTCATGGTCGAGGCGCCGGCATCTTCGCGCGCTCAATTGCCGGAGGCGCCACTCCCTCAGCCGGCCATCCTGCCGGTTGAGTCGGCGCCAGTATCAGATTCGGAGCCGGCATTTCCTGACATGCTTGGGCTGTCACCGGAAGCCCTGGATCAGCTGTTGGCCCAGGCGGAGTCGGCGGGGCGACGCGTGCTTTTCGAGCAGGCCCTGCTGGCGCAATGCGCGCGCGCGGCTGAGGCCCGTCCGGTTCTGGAGTGGGCGTTGCAGCGACTGGACTGGTTCGGCGGCGGCCAATGCGTGGACCTGTCGCTGGCCCCTCTGCAGGCTGTGGCCAACCGGCTGTGCCAATGGGGGTTGCAAGAGCTAGAAGCATTGTTGGGCAGCGACCAATCGCACGCGTTTCTCACGCGACTGAATGATCTGCTGCGGGAGCACTGGTTGCAGGCCGTCGACCGTCGCGCCGCGTTTCAGCGGCGGCTTGTCCCGTTGCTTCTGAAGGCTCCCGGTGGGGCAGAACTGTTCGAGCCAGTATGCGAACTGCTGGGTTGGTCCCATGAAAACTTTCCCGGTGATCCGGATGATTGGCAAAGTCTCGTCGTCCGCGCCGAAGCTGCGGCCTTTGCAGCACGCCTGGATAAGTGGCTTGGCCCTTCGAAAAAGAAAAAGCGACGCGAGCCCCGCAAAGCAAAGAAGAAGGCCGCCTGGCTGCTGCTCAAACCGATGACCGAAGGTGAGCGCCTGCGGTTCACGCGAAGCTTCACCGAAAAGGATTGGGCGGCCTGCGACCAGTTGGCCGACACTCTGCGTTATCGCTATCCGCAGTTGCTGCCGCGTTTCGACAACCCCGACCTGGATGCCTGGCGGAGCTTGATGCCGCATGAAGCGGGTTGGCGCTATCTTTCCGTCGCCTTGTGGCTATTCATCCTGGTCGGCCTCCTGCTGGAGAAGACTGTCAGTGACAGCCTGGTCGGCGACAGCACGCGCAGTACGCTGGGTAACATTCTGGGCTCACTGCTTATGGCCACGCTCCTGACGTGGTGCATGAGCGTACTCATGCTGCTTTGGGGTTGGCTAATGAAGTGGCTGGAGCCGCTCGACCAGCCTATGAGTCAGTGGCTGTTGCTCAGGGGGGACGGGGTCGGTCGGCGCGGCCCGCGGGTCTTGCGCCATCTGCTGGGCTCCGGGCTGCTAGGTGGTCTGTTCGGTTATTGGAGCGGTTTGCCGAGCCAGGAAGCCTGGGGTGCCGGCTTTCTGGCCTTCCTGCTGTGCGCCGGCTATGCCTGGTATGCCGCCAGGGGTCTATCACCGCTGGCCCACCTATTGACCTGGCCGAGGCGTTTGGCTGCAGGGGAGGCCAATGATCCGTAACCGGTTTATTTCACCGCCTTAAGCACCACGAATTTCGGCGTGGCGGCCACCTGCTCGACTTTGCCGAACAGCCGCTTGAGCTTGACGTGGTAACCCAGGTGGCGATTGCCGACGATCCACAGTTCGCCACCCTGGCTCAGGGCCGCCTTGGCCTGCTGGAACATGCGCCAGGCCAGAAAATCGCCGACCACCTGTTGCTGGTGGAACGGCGGGTTGCACAGCACCACGTCCAGCGAGTCGGCAGGTTGTTCGGCCAGGCCATCGCCGGCGCGGATATCCACCGGGCGTTCGCCCAGCGCCGCCTGCCAGTTTTCCTGCGCCGATTGCACGGCCATGTAGGACTCATCCACCAGCGTCAGGTGCGCCTGAGGATTCTGGAGGGCATAGACGATGCCCAGTACGCCATTGCCGCAGCCCAGATCGGCCACGCGCAGTTCGCCTTGATCGCGCGGCAAGTGGGGCAGGAAAGCGCGGGTACCGATATCCAGTCCTTCGCGGCAGAACAGGTTGGCATGATTGATCAGCTCCAGCGCTGGCGCATCCAGCCGGTAGCGGGTGGGGTAGGGCGAGGTCGGTGCCGGTTTATCCACTGGCGTGACCAACAGCAAGCGTGCCTTTTTCACCGCCAGTGAGGCCTGAACCGGGCCAAGGTATTTCTCCAGCAGATCGCCAGCGGCGCGCGGCAGGTGCTTGATCATCGCGGCGGCCACCACTTGTGCGCCGGGTGCCAACTGACCATGCAGGCGGATCAGTTGTTCCTCCAGCAGCGCCAGGGTTTTGGGCACGCGGATCAGCACCCGGTCGAAAGGCCCATCCAGCGGCTCGCTGGCCGGCACAAACGTCACGCCCGTGCTGGGCAGCTCATTGCGCAGCAGATTTTTTTCCAGCGCCAAGTGTGCCAAGTGCGAATCGCCGCTGCTGACCACCCGGCAATGGCGTGCCAGTGCACAGGCCAGCGCGCCGAAGCTGTCGTTGAGGATCAACACCCGCGTATCAGCCATCAGACCCTGTTCATGCAGATGGCTGAGCAGGTACTCATCGGCGGCATCGAAGGCCTGCAGCGGTTCATTGGCCTGCTCGGGTTGGCGAATCAGGTCGAGGCGGGCGAAGGGCGTGTCGAGAATAGGCATGAAAACTGGCGGGTTTCCCGGGAGCAGATAAGGGGTAGAGTGGGATGACGATTGGATGACCAAGGGGGCGAAGTATGACGGCCAGCGAAGAGAAGTTCACCCGCCAACGTTTACTTGAGGTGCAGACGCTTACTCCGGGTTTGTTCACGTTACGCACCACACGCGATCCTGGTTTTCGCTTCCAGGCCGGGCAGTTCGCCCGCCTGGGCGTGCGCAAGCCCAGTGGCAGTATCGTCTGGCGCGCTTATTCAATGGTCTCGGCGCCCCACGACGAGTTTCTGGATTTCTTTTCCATCGTTGTGCCGGACGGCGAATTCACCAGTGAGCTGAGCCGCTTGCGCCCGGGTGATGAGCTGCTGGTGGACCGCCAAGCGTTCGGCTTTCTGACCCTGGATCGTTTTCCCGACGGTCGGGATCTGTGGCTGCTGGCCACCGGCACCGGATTGGCGCCATTTCTATCGATCCTGCAGGACTTCGAGGTCTGGCAGCGTTTCGAGCGCATCGTGCTGGTCTACAGCGTGCGCGAAGCGCGGGAACTGGCGTACCAGGAGATGATCGAGACCTTGCTGGAACGCGACTACCTGGCAGAGCACGCCGGCAAACTCACCTATCTGCCGACGATTACCCGTGAACATAAGCCCGACGCCCTGCATGGGCGCATCACCACGCTATTGGAAAGTGGCGAGCTGGAGCGCGCGGCTGGCGTGGAACTGAGCCCCGAGCATTCGCGCATCATGCTGTGTGGCAACCCGCAGATGATTGAAGACACCCGTCAACTGCTCAAGGCACGCGACCTGCAACTGAGCCTGACCCGCCGGCCGGGTCAGGTGGCGGTGGAGAATTATTGGTAGGCGACGCTAGCCGCAGGAGCCGTAGGAGGTGTCGAGGCGCTGGCAGAAAGATTCAGGTTTACCTGTTCGCCTCGCACCGATGCCCATCAAATGCCCAATATCATGATGGGTATCGCTACGCTCAACGCCATCCGACGTGGCGAGATCTATGCGGCAGGACTAGAGCCTCTGCTGCTTGAGCAAGTCGCGAATCTCGGTCAGCAACGTTTCTTCCTTGGTCGGCGCCGGCGGGGTTTCTGGGGCGGCGGCTTCTTCCCGGCGCATGCGGTTGATCAGTTTGATAGCCATGAAAATGGCGAAAGCGATGATGATGAAGTCGATGATCGACTGGATGAATTTGCCATAGGCCAGCACGACGGCAGGTGCATCGCCCACGGCTTGCTTGAGCACAATGGCCAGGTCGGAAAAATCCACGCCACCGATCAGAACACCCAGGGGCGGCATGATCACGTCGGCCACCAGGGACGAGACGATCTTGCCGAAAGCGGCGCCAATGATGATGCCGACAGCCATATCAACCATGTTGCCTTTGACGGCGAACGCCTTGAATTCGCTGATGAAGCTCATGGGAGGCCACTCCTGAAAGGGGGATGCTCTGACTGTAGACGGTGATTTGAAAACAGTCAGGATGTGTGCGGCGCAGCGCAGCATTCCCAGCCGTGCTGGACAGTCTCGGGTGTTTGGCGGTTTCGTGGGGCTCAGTCCGTGGGGCGGATGTCGATTCTTACATTCACCAAGCCCCGCTTGGTGGATCGATGAAGCGTGATTCACCCTACGGAGCAGCATGAAATCCGCGGCGGCGAAGTTATCCGGGGGAGTCCCGGTGCGCTGGCGGTTCGTGATAGGCCCGTAGGGTGGATGTCGTTGTTTACATCCACCGGGATTCGCCGAATGGATCGAGCGCGATTCACCCTACGGAACGGTAGCGTCTGGGGAATAGTCCGTTAGCCGGACGCCGGGTTGGCTTTTTTCAGGAGCTCGGTGATCTGGTCCTTGAGAATCACGCGTTGATTCTTCAAACCCTGCAAACCCAGGTCGTCCACGGCTTCGCGGCCGTCTTCCACTTCATAAATACGTTTATCCAGCGCCTCGTAGTTTTGTGCCAGCTGAACGAACTGAGGATTGGTGCTGTTCAGTTGCTGGAGCTGTTGGCGGAATTCCGGAAATTCGCGCGACAGGGGATGGTGTTCTAAAGGCATGACGGTCTCTCCTGACAAGACGTGCCTTTTCAGCCTAGCTCTAGTGGCTGTGGATGGCTGCGCGTTATGCTTCTTCGTACTGTAAATCCATCCAGCTGTTTCGTATCATTCCCGCTTCGAATCATGAGGAGTTCGGCATGGCCAAGGCCAAACGCATGTATGGCTGCACCGAGTGCGGCGCCACGTTTCCCAAATGGGCCGGCCAGTGTGGTGAATGCAGCGCCTGGAACACGCTGGTGGAAACCCTGATTGAAAGCGCGCCGAGCGGCAGTAGTAGCGGCCGCTCCGGTTGGGCTGGCGAGCGTGCTCAGCTGAAAACCCTGGCCGAAGTCAGTGTCGAGGAAGTGCCGCGCTTTTCTACGGCATCAGGCGAGTTGGATCGCGTGCTCGGCGGCGGCCTGGTGGACGGCTCGGTGGTGCTGATTGGCGGTGATCCCGGCATCGGCAAGTCGACCATTCTCTTGCAGACCTTGTGCAACGTCGCCCAGCGCCTGCCAGCCCTGTACGTCACCGGCGAGGAATCCCAGCAGCAGGTGGCGATGCGCGCCCGGCGCTTGGAGTTGCCGCAGGACAAGCTCAAGGTAATGACCGAGACCTGCATCGAAACGATCATTGCCACCGCGCGCCTGGAAAAGCCCAAGGTCATGGTCATCGACTCGATCCAGACGATTTTCACCGAGCAGTTGCAGTCCGCGCCCGGCGGTGTGGCTCAGGTGCGTGAGAGCGCGGCGCTGCTGGTGCGTTATGCCAAGCAGAGCGGCACGGCAATTTTCCTGGTCGGCCACGTGACGAAGGAAGGCGCGCTGGCCGGTCCGCGGGTGCTGGAGCATATGGTGGACACTGTGCTGTATTTCGAGGGCGAATCCGACGGTCGCCTGCGCTTGCTGCGCGCCGTAAAGAACCGCTTTGGCGCGATCAATGAGCTGGGCGTGTTCGGCATGACCGATAAGGGGCTTAAGGAAGTCACCAACCCTTCGGCGATTTTTCTTACCCGTGCCCAGGAAGAAGTGCCGGGCAGTGTGGTCATGGCCACCTGGGAAGGCACCCGGCCGATGCTGGTAGAGGTGCAGGCACTGGTCGACACCAGTCATACGAACAACCCGCGCCGCGTCACCCTGGGGCTGGATCAGAATCGCCTGGCCATGCTGCTGGCCGTGCTGCATCGGCATGGCGGCATTCCCACCTATGATCAGGACGTGTTCCTCAACGTGGTGGGCGGGGTCAAGGTACTGGAAACCGCCTCCGACCTGGCCTTGATGGCGGCGGTGATTTCCAGCTTGCGCAACAAGCCTCTGCCCAACGACTTGCTGGTGTTTGGCGAGGTCGGCTTGTCGGGTGAGATCCGTCCGGTGCCCAGCGGCCAGGAACGTTTGAAGGAAGCGGCGAAACACGGCTTCAAACGTGCCATCGTGCCGCGCGCCAATGCACCCAAGGAGGCGCCAAAAGGGCTGCAGGTGATCGCCGTGACGCGTCTGGAGCAGGCGCTGGATGCGTTGTTCGAGTAGGGCGATCAGTCCAACAGCACTTTCGAAGGGGACCCGGAGCGAGGGAACGATCGGCTCCTACCGAATTTTCTAATCGACAGGGTGGCGTCTACGTCGATGGCCACGCTCGGCGGATCGATGAAGCGCGATCCACCCTACGTTCTTCTGCGGCGTTGCGGTGGTGTGCCCGCACCCACGTAGGAATGCTGTTGCCGAGTTGATCCGCACTCGTCACTGGCAGACATGGCTCCTACCCGATTCGGGGAGTCTCCGTAGCGTGGATGTCGTCGTTTACATCCACCACACGGCGGATCGTCACCCGGTGGATCGCCACCCGGTGGATCGATAAAGCGCGATCCACCCTACGTTGCTACCCAGTCGTGTTTCGTGTTCAAGGCCCTTGCTGGCCGCAGGCCTGTCTTCCTAAGCGCCGCTCAACGCTGCCAGCTCGCGTTGGATCAGGCGCTCGTCGCCCAGGTTGAATTCCACCAGGCGGCGCAGGTGACTGATGGATTCGACATCTATAGTGAGACAACTGAAGCCCAGTTGCTGGTCATGGCTGCGCACCAGTTGCACATCCATGCTGATTTTCACGTCGCTGCTCAGAGTGATGCACGCGTGAACAGGGTGTGTGGCTATGCCGTTCCAGTGGGTTGAATAGTGGACCAGAAGTCCCTTGAGCGAAATGTCCAGCAGCTCGACCTGCCAGGTATTGTCGCCTTGGGACAGCTCGGTTGAGGCATCGAAGGGGATGCGGTGGAAGCTGCGACGTTCCGTCAGTTTCATGGATGACAATTCCTGGGGGGCGAACTCAAACACGTTTGGGGGCGTTTCATTAGACATTAGTCTTATGCCGGAGCGAATGGCGGGCTGGATAAGCTGATCACGCCATTAGTCTGGCCATAAAAAGGGGTCATATGAATAAAAATAACAACAGCCTGCTTCGTCAGCTGCCCTGGGCACTACTGGCGATCATAGGTGCCTGTGCCTTGGGGGTCGTGGCCTTGCGCCGCGGCGAAGCCATCAACGCGCTCTGGATCGTGGTCGCCGCCGTGGCCCTGTATCTGGTCGCCTACCGTTACTACAGCCTGTTCATCGCCACCAAGGTGATGCGGCTGGACCCGACTCGCGCCACTCCTGCGGTACTCAACAACGATGGTCTGGACTTCGTGCCGACCAACAAGCATGTGCTGTTCGGCCACCACTTCGCGGCGATTGCCGGCGCAGGCCCCTTGGTGGGCCCGGTGCTGGCCGCGCAAATGGGGTACTTGCCCGGCACGCTATGGCTGATTGCCGGCGTGGTCCTGGCCGGTGCGGTGCAGGACTTCATGGTGCTGTTCATTTCCACGCGCCGTAATGCCCGCTCGCTGGGCGATATGGTGCGCGAGGAAATGGGGCGGATTCCCGGCACCATCGCGCTGTTCGGCTGCTTCCTGATCATGATCATCATCCTGGCGGTGCTCTCGCTGATCGTGGTCAAGGCGCTGGCGGACAGCCCCTGGGGCATGTTCACGGTGATCGCGACCATTCCGATCGCCATGTTCATGGGCATCTACATGCGCTACCTGCGACCGGGGCGCATCGGCGAGATCTCGCTGATCGGTGTGGCCTTGCTGCTGGGTTCGATCTGGCTGGGCGGCGCGATTTCCCAGGATCCCTACTGGGCCGAGGTGTTCACCTTCACCGGCGAGCAGATCACCTGGATGCTGGTGGGCTACGGTTTCGTCGCCGCCGTGCTGCCGGTGTGGTTGATTCTTGCGCCGCGCGACTACCTGTCGACCTTCCTGAAGATCGGCACCATCGTCGCCCTGGCCATCGGCATCCTGATCCTCGCGCCTGACCTGAAAATGCCCGCGCTGACCCAGTTCACCGATGGCACGGGGCCGGTGTGGAAGGGCACGCTGTTCCCCTTCCTATTCATCACCATCGCCTGTGGCGCGGTGTCCGGTTTCCATGCGCTGATCTCGTCCGGCACCACGCCGAAGCTGCTGGCCAATGAAACCCACGCTCGCTACATCGGTTACGGCGGCATGCTGATGGAATCCATGGTTGCCATCATGGCCATGGTTGCCGCCTCGATCATCGAGCCGGGCGTGTACTTCGCCATGAACAGCCCGCCGGCCATTGTCGGCAGCGACGTGGCCAGTGTGGCCGCAATGGTCAGCAGCTGGGGCTTTGCCATCACGCCGGAGGCGCTGGAAGCGGTAGCCCTGGACATCGGTGAGAACTCGATTCTGAACCGTGCCGGCGGTGCGCCGACCCTGGCCGTGGGCATCGCGCAGATTCTCCATGCGGTTCTGCCGGGCGAAGGCGGCATGGCGTTCTGGTACCACTTTGCGATCCTGTTCGAGGCGCTGTTCATCCTCACCGCTGTGGACGCCGGTACCCGTGCCGGGCGCTTCATGCTGCAGGATCTGTTCGGTAACTTCGTGCCGGCACTGCGCCGTACCGACTCCTGGGGCGCCAACGTACTGGCCACTGCCGGTTGCGTGGCGCTGTGGGGTTACCTGCTGTACCAGGGCGTGATCGATCCGCTGGGTGGCATCAACACCTTGTGGCCGCTGTTCGGCATCTCCAACCAGATGCTCGCCGGTATCGCCCTGATGCTGTGCAGCGTGGTGCTGATCAAGATGAAGCGTCAGCAGTACGTCTGGGTCACCCTGTTGCCGGCGGCCTGGCTGCTGATCTGCACCACTTATGCGAGCCTGATCAAGCTGTTCGACCCCAACCCGGCGGTGGGCTTCCTGGCCCTGGCCGACAAGTACGAAACCGCCCTGGCGGCCGGGCAGATTCTGGCTCCGGCCAAGAGCCTGGCGCAGATGGAGAACGTGATCCTGAACGCGTACACCAACGCGGTGCTCAGCGCACTGTTCTTGTTCGTGGTGTTCAGCATCCTCTTCTATGCGGTCAAGGTCGGTCGTCAAGCCTGGGTGCACAAGGAGCGGACCGATAAGGAAACCCCGTTCCAGAGCATGCCCGACAACGTCTGATGGGATGTACGCCAGCCTCCACGCGGAGGCTGGCGTTTCAGTTATCAAGGAGTACCCGCCGTGTTCAATGATCTCAGCCGCATGGGCAAGTACCTCGGGCAGGCGGCGCGCATGCTGGTTGGCATGCCGGACTACGACACCTACGTGGAACATATGCGCGACAATCACCCGGACCAGCCGGTGATGAGCCACAAGGAATTCTTCCGCGAGCGGCAGGATGCTCGCTACGGTGGCGGGAAGGGCCGCCCCATCCGCTGCTGCTGATCCGAGTGTAGGGTGGACAACCGCGTAGCGTTGTCCACCATCGCCGCAGAGTGGCGCGGTGGACAAGCCTGCGGCGCTGTCCTCCCTACGCTCGCGATGCCTATCAAGGCAGGTTGTGTGCTAAATCATTGAATCTCGCGCCACGCACCGTCGTGGCGCGTTTCATTTCAGGAGCCTGTTGCATGTCCCAGCCCCCCATTCCCGTCACCGTCCTCAGCGGTTTTCTCGGCGCCGGCAAGACCACCTTGCTGCGCTATCTGCTGGAGGCCGACCACGGTCTGAAGATCGCCGTGATCGAGAACGAGTACAGCGAGACGCCCATCGACAGCCAACTGCTGGGCAGCGAGCCGGTGCAGGTCGTGACCCTGGCCAATGGCTGCGTGTGCTGCTCCATCCATGTCGAGTTGGAGAAAGCCCTGTTCGTGCTGCTGGACAAGCTGGACAGCGGCGAGCTGGCCTTCGACCGCCTGGTCATCGAATGCACCGGCCTGGCCGACCCCTCGCCGGTGACGCAAACCTTCTTCGCCACCGAGGAACTGGCCGAGCGCTACGTGCTCGACGGCGTGCTCACCCTGGTGGACGCGGTGAATGCCGAACGACATCTGCAGGAGGCCATCGCCCAGGCTCAGGTCGGTTTCGCCGACCGCATCCTGTTGAGCAAGACCGATCTGGTGGATTCCGCAGCTGTCGAGGCATTGACCCAGCGTCTGCAACGCATCAACCGCCGCGCGCCAATCCGCGTCGTCGAGCACGGGCGCATCGATCTGTCGGAGTTGCTGGATATTCGGGGTTTCAACTTGAATGCCGACCTGGGCCCGGTACTCAGCCTGCGCCCCATGACCCCCACCAAAAGCCTCGACCGCATTAACACATTAGTGCTGAACACCGACCAGCCGCTCGATCTCGACAAGCTCAGCGCCTTTATGGAGCGCCTGCTGGACAGCCACGGCAACGCGCTGCTGCGCTACAAGGGCGTGCTGAACATCGCCGGCAATGATCAGCGTCTGGTGTTCCAGGGCGTATTGCGCCTGTATGCCTTTGATTGGGATGCGGAGTGGGGCGCGGAGGAGCAGCGCAACAGCGTGCTGGTGCTGATCGGGGATCAGCTACCGGAAGAAGAGATTCGTGCAGAGTTTGCCGAGACGGTGCTGGGGTAAGAAACAGCGCTAAAGGTTTGCACGGGCGGTAGGGCGGCCTCGCCCGTTGCACGGCGTACATATGTATACGCAACGGGTGGGCGGGCAGCCCGCCATGGAATGCGATGCAGATTAAGGATTCACGAGGCTAGCGAGCCACAACGGCGCGGACAAATAAAGTTTGCACATGCCTATATCAGAGGGAAACGTTAGCGAATCTCTTCGATTTGGACAGAATCCCCACTTATTTTCTTTGCGTGCAGATAAAGAAGGTCCATGCCGTCATAATCTTGGATGCGGGTTACTTGGTTTTTATAATGAATATCAAACCATAAGATTTTTTCTTTTTTAAGTTTTGCTTTGATCTTTTTTATGTCCGCCCCATGGATTCTGGCGCAGCCACCCCTAAAATGAAAAGCCAGTGATTTTTCTTCGGGTTCAAGAGTCCACTGTGACTCATCAATAAGAGTAGTCCAGACATTTCTATGTCGAAATGCAATTATCAGAGCTACCGCAAGCGACGTTGCAATCATGCTGATTGAGATGCCGCCGTTCTTGTATATATGATAGACAATCAGCGAGCAGGAGATTAAGGTTGCAACGAAGGCTGCCCGTTTTCTATTGATGTGGATAATGTGCGATTCACATATTTTATGCATTTAATACGGAGCTTTTTGAGACGGCAAAAGTGGGCGGATTTATTTTTAAGCATTCAGAAGATAAATCCGTCCCCTTCCTGCTCTATTTCATATTGCCTAATGAAAATCCGATAGAAATCAATTGTTATGCGGTTACCCAGATATATATTCATCCGCCGCATTTTTTATCATCTTGGATCTGACTTCTTTGATGTAGGATATTTTCATAAGGTCTTGACGGGTTGCATGAATAACATCGCCAACAAGAGGATGTTCCGGTTCAACCCTGTCGGCAATTGCGGAACTAATCGAGATTTCCCTTACGCTATCGTCTAGCAATTGACCTACTATTGATTTCTCCTCAACTTTGCTCCCGCACTCTGGGCAGAATTTGGCGTTTGGCGGTATTTCAGCAGAGCATTGCTGGCACTCTTCTGATGATTTCTTCAATTTATCCAAATAAGGATTGAAGTTATCATCGGAGGCGCTAAATTCCCTATAGTCAGTTAGGCTTATCATTCTAATTACTTCGCTGAAGCTATTTGATATAAATGCTTTTTCAGTGAAAAGTAACGCAAGATGAACCATGTATCTTTGTCCAGTTTTGCGAGATGCTATCTTTACAGTTCCTTGTTTTGATAGCACTCCCGAGTAGCACAAAAGATCAAGTGCTAGTTTTAAATTTGGTGGCATCTCTCGTTGTAGCGTAAAAAAAGCTGATTGGTATTGCGTTTTTTTCTCTCTTGTATTTTTCTTTCTTATTTCAGGGATTATGTATTCTTTCAATATATCTAGGCCAAGCTTCACATGATGAGCATATTTCGGAAGTCGTTTTGAAAGACCTTGGTGATAGGGCAGGAGTTCTTGATCTACATAGTCTTGAGTGGCTAAAAGTAATGCTCTATCTGTATAGCCTCGATCATATACTCTGTTAAAAAGATGTAAAAAGGCTCTTGGATTGCCTGAAGACAAGTGAATGCACTGATCTAGGGATGGTCTGAAGTAGCCCCTATTTCTGGCTAACTTCAGACCTCGCTGTTT
>JADGMW010000054.1_pt1 | contig 118728 bp, 115 predicted proteins | sample 8641801 | NCBI WGS metagenome assembly JADGMW01 (sample SAMN16272018, study PRJNA661076) | feces metagenome | isolation source: fecal sample from diarrhoea affected cattle A | host: Bos taurus | place: South Africa: Lokaleng Village, Mahikeng | collected 2019-09
CATCGAAGGCGAAGTCAAGAACAAGACCGAATTCGGCCTGTTCATTGGCCTCGAAGGCGATGTGGACGGCATGGTTCACCTCTCCGACCTCGACTGGCAGAAGTCCGGTGAAGTCGCTCTCGACGACTACAACCGTGGCGACATCGTCAAGGCCAAGGTTCTCGACGTTGACGTCGAGAAGGAGCGTATCTCGCTCGGCATCAAGCAGCTCGCTGCTGATGATCTGGCCGAATCGAGTGCAGTTGCAGGCGGCGAGACCGGCGGCATCCGCAAAAACGCGGTCGTGACCACCGAAGTCATCGAAGTCAACGAAGGCGGCATCGAAGTGCGCATCGCTGACAGCGAAGTCACTGCCTTCATCCGTCGTGCTGACCTCTCCCGCGATCGTAACGATCAGCGTCCTGAGCGTTTCAGCAAGGGCGAAAAGGTCGACGCACGCGTCACCCAGTACGACCGCAAGACCGGCCGCATCCAGCTCTCGATCAAGGCGCTCGAAATCGCCGAAGAGCGTGAAGCAGTGGCCAACTTCGGTTCGTCCGATTCGGGCGCTTCGCTCGGCGACATCCTGGGCGCAGCCCTCAAGGGTCGCGACGAGAAGTAAGTCTCTCTGAAGACTGAATATTTCGGCCCGCGCCTTTTGGTGCGGGCCGTTTTGCTTGAAAGGACTTGTCATGCTGCACAGGGACATCGCCTGGCGCGCCATGAGTGGATATGACCTCGATGCGGTGTTCGACATCGCCAACAAGGTCCATCCCGATTTCTTCGAGGCCCGCGAGGTTCTCGCCGAGCGCCACGAGCTCTATCGCAATGGCTGCTATCTGCTCGAAGTCTCCGAAAAACCTGCCGGTTACGTGCTGAGCCATCCGTGGCGTCTGGGCAGCCTGCCCGAGCTCAACGTTCCGCTCGGCGCCCTGCCCGAAGATGCCGACACCTATTATATTCACGACATCGCTCTCTTGCCGCTGACCCGCGGCCTGGGCGCCGCCGGGCAGATCATCGAGGCCCTGACCAAGCACGCCAGGGTGATGGGTTTTGCTACCATGAGCCTTGTTGCGGTGAACGGATCGCTGGCATTCTGGGAGCGTCAGGGCTTCCGCACCAGCGATCGGCCCGAGCTCGCCGACAAGCTGGCGAGCTACGAGGATGCTGCCCGCTACATGATCAAGGACCTCCATCAAACACGCGCGTGACCTCTTGCGGAAAATGTCTGGGGCGCTTAGTTCGGATGACAAGCGACCCGGAGACCCTGCGTGACCGATCCTGCCTCCAAAATCCATTCGCCCGCTCATGAAGCCCTGGCGGCGGACCGCTATCGCCGCTCACGCGGGTTCTGGCGCTGGCTGGCCTTCCTGGCCGCTGCCATTGCCATCTTTGCGCTCGTCGGGCGGTTCGTCCTGCCCGGGGAAGCGGGCGGCGAGCGCATAGCTCGGGTGACCATCTCGGGCACGATCGGCACGGATGCGCAGCGCGTGGCGATGCTCGACGAGCTGGCCGAGGATGACGGCGTCAAGGCGGTGATTGTCGCCATCAACTCGCCGGGCGGCACCACTGCGGGCGGGGAAGAGCTCTATGAGGATCTGCGACGGCTCTCGGAAGCCAAGCCGACCGTTGCGGTGATCCGCGAACTCGGCGCTTCGGCCGCCTATATGACGGCACTGGGCACCGACCAGATCTTTGCCCGGCGCCTTTCCATCGTCGGCTCGATCGGCGTGCTGTTCCAGCACGTCAATGCCGGCAAGCTGCTCGACACCATCGGAATTGATCTCGACAAGGTCGCCTCCGGACCGCTCAAGGCGGAGCCTGATGTCAACGAGCCGATCAGCCCAGAGGTGCGCGCTTCGATCGCAGCGCTGGTCGGCGATAGTTTTGACTGGTTCGTCGACATAGTCGCCGAGCGCCGCAACATGGACGAGGCGCGCGCCCGTTCGCTGGCGGACGGTCGCATCGTCACCGGGCGGGTCGGGGTCGAGACCGGGCTGATCGACGCCATTGGCGGGGAGCGCGAAGCCCTTGTCTGGCTCGAAAGCGAACACGGCATCGACAAGGATTTGAACATTGTCCAGGCTTGGCCCCTGCCCCGTGGAAACTACGGATGGGTGGCGGATTTTGTCTCCGGATCGGCCCGCAGTATCCTTGGCCTCGAGGGGCAAGGCCCCGTAATGCTTGACGGTTTGATTTCGCTTTGGCAGGTTGAGCCCATTCCCTGATCGGGGCGGCGTGGAAACCGGAGTTTTTCATGATCAAGTCGGAACTTGTCGAGAAGCTCGCTGCGGAAAATCCGCATCTCTTCCAGCGGGATATCGAGAATATCGTCAACGCCATCCTGGATGAGATCGGCGATGCCATGGCGCGCGGCGACCGCGTGGAACTGCGCGGTTTCGGAGCCTTTTCGGTCAAGAACCGGCCGGCCCGTGTCGGACGCAACCCGCGCACCGGCGAGCAGGTCGATGTCGGCGAAAAATATGTGCCCCAGTTCAAGGCGGGCAAGGAGATTCGCGAGCGTCTCAACCGCTCCTGAGGGGCGGCGGACGGCGAATTTTAGGAAAATAGATGCTCAATAAGATCGTCGGCTGGTTGGTCCTGGTGCCGCTCTGTTTGGGCCTGGTCGCCTTTGCCTTGGCCAATCGCCAGCTCGTGCCGGTCTATTTCAATCCCTTTGCGACGCCCGCACCACTGGACCCAGGTTCAGCGGGCATTCCGCTTTTCATCATTCTTTATGTCGTACTGCTGGTCGGCGTCCTGCTCGGCGGAATCGCCACCTGGTTCGCACAGGGCCACCACCGCCGCCGCGAAAAGCACTGGCGGCGCGAAGCGCAGCACCTGGGCCAGGAGCTTGAGGCGCAACGTCGCAAGCAGGGTCTGGCAGGTTCCAATTCGGTTTCCGAGGTCGATGACCTGCTGGAATTGCGGTAATGTCCGCGCTCAACCGCCTTATTTTCATCTTCCTGATCCCTTGAGTCCGACCACAAAATGGCCGATCCCCTGATCGTCAAAATCTGCGGCATCAAAACCCTCGACCTGCTGGACGCCACGATCGATGCGGGAGCCGACATGGTCGGCTTCGTGCATTTCGTGCGCTCCCCCCGCCACGTCTCCATCGATCTGCTCGCCGATCTGATATCGGCGGCACGCGGACGGGTGGAAACCTGTGTGCTGCTGGTCAACCCCGACAACAGCAGCGTGGCGGAAGTGGCTGCGCTCGGGCCGGACTGGATCCAGCTCCACGGCCCCGAATCGCCGAACCGCGTCGACGCCATCCGCGCTGAGGCGGGCGTCGAGATCATGAAGGCGCTGCCGATCGGCTCGGCCGACGATGTCGCCCAGGTGACCAATTTTGTCGATGTGGCCGATCGCATCCTGCTCGATGCCAAGCCACCAAAGGGCGCCGACCGGCCCGGTGGATTGGGCGATACCTTTGACTGGAAGCTGCTCGAAGCGCTTGACCCTTCCGTCCCCTTCATGCTTTCGGGAGGGCTGACGCCAGAGAACGTCGCCGAGGCGATCCGCACGGTGCGTCCGCCCTTTGGGGTGGATGTATCTTCGGGGGTGGAAAGCGCGCCTGGCGTCAAGGACAAGCGGCTGATCGAGGCGTTCATCCGAAACGCCCGCGCTGCAGTATAAGGCTGTGCGACCCCCTGCCCCTTTTCGGGCCGGGACACGCTGAAATTCAAGTCTCCAGCGCCAATCGGGCAATGGGGGCGGCGAACAAGTTAGGACTTCCGCCAATGGATGGCACCAATTCCCTGCGCAACGGCCCGGACGAGCATGGCCGTTTCGGCATTTTTGGCGGGCGGTTCGTCGCGGAAACGCTGATGCCGCTGGTCCTCGACCTTGAGGCAGCCTATCGCGCCGCCAAGACCGACCCGGCCTATCAGGCCGAGTACAAGGACCTGCAGACCCACTATATTGGGCGCCCGAGCCCGATCTATCACGCCAAGCGCATCAGCGAGCATCTCGGTGGTGCGCAGGTGTGGTTTAAGCGCGAAGAGCTCAACCATACCGGCTCGCACAAGATCAACAATTGCATCGGCCAGATCCTTCTGGCCAAGCGCATGGGCAAGACCCGGATCATCGCCGAAACCGGCGCGGGTCAGCACGGCGTGGCCACGGCCACCGTCTGCGCCAAGTTCGACATTCCCTGCACGATCTTCATGGGCGCCACCGACGTGGAGCGGCAGATGCCGAACGTGCTGCGCATGAAGATGCTCGGCGCGGAAGTGCGTGCGGTCACCGCCGGCGCCGGGACCCTCAAGGACGCGATGAATGAAGCCATCCGCGACTGGGTCACCAATGTCGAAAACACCTATTATCTGATCGGCACCGCCGCCGGCATGGCGCCCTATCCGGAAATGGTGCGCGATTTCCAGTCGATCATCGGCCGGGAAATCAAGCAGCAGTTCCAGGACCTGCATGGCAAGAACCCCGATGCGGTCGTCGCCTGTGTGGGTGGTGGCTCCAATGCCATCGGCTCCTTCCACGCCTTCCTCGATGACAAAGACGTTGCCCTTTATGGCGCAGAGGCCGGTGGCCACGGCATTGATGTCGAAAATGGTCACGCCGCGTCCATGACCGGCGGCCGCCCGGGGGTTCTCCACGGCAACCGCACCTATCTCCTCCAGGACGACGACGGCCAGATCCTTGAAGGCCACTCGATCTCGGCTGGCCTCGACTATCCCGGCGTTGGCCCGGAACATTCCTGGTTGCACGACATCAAGCGCGTCACCTATCAGCCGATCACCGATAATGAGGCGCTGGATGCCTTCCAGCTCTGCACGCGTCTTGAAGGCATCATTCCGGCACTCGAATCCGCACATGGCCTGGCACAGGTCATGAAGATCGCGCCGACCATGGGCGCAGATAAGAACATCGTTCTCTGCCTCTCGGGCCGCGGCGATAAGGACGTCGAATCTGTCGGCAAGCATCTGGGGCTGCTCTAATCATGTCGCGTATCGAACAGCGCTTTGCCGCGCTCAAGGCTGAAAACCGCCCCGCGCTCGTCACCTTCATTATGGCGGGCGACCCGGACCTTGCGACCGGACAGGCGATTCTGAACGCCCTGCCCCAGGCCGGCGCCGACATTATCGAACTGGGCATGCCCTTTTCCGATCCGATGGCCGATGGCCTTGCGATCCAGCTGGGCGGCCAGCGCGCGCTTGCCGCGGGTCAGACGCTGATCGGCGTTCTCGGCATGGTCGAAGACTTCCGCCGCAAGGATGAAAACACCCCAATCGTGCTGATGGGCTATTACAACCCCATCTATTCCTTCGGCGTCGAAAAATTCCTGGTTCAGGCCAAGGAAGCGGGCGTCGATGGGCTCATCGTGGTGGACCTGCCGCCGGAAGAGGATGACGAGCTGTGCCTTCCCGCGCTTAAGGCCGGGATCAACTTCATCCGTCTCACCACCCCGACGACCGACGACAAGCGCCTGCCGGCGGTTCTCAAGAACACATCCGGCTTTGTCTATTATGTATCGATGACCGGCGTGACCGGCGCGGCAATCAAGTCGCGCGGCGCAGTGGGCGAGGCCGTGGACCGCATCAAGGGCCATACCGACCTGCCGGTCGCCGTGGGCTTTGGCATCAAGACCGCCGAAGACGCAGCCGAAATCGGGCGCCATGCCGATGGCATCGTTGTCGGATCGGTGCTCGTCGAGGCCGTTCGCACCTCGCTGGTTGACGGCAAGGCGACGGACAAGACCGTTGACGCGGTCCGGAACATTGTCGCTGACCTATCCAGCGGCGTGAAACGCGCGCGTTCTTAACCAAAACGAGCATTGAGGGCTTGTGGATTGGCCAGGCGGGCTTTGCCCTGGCCCCTCCGCCCTGATAAGATTTGCCACAATTGACGAGTAGGTGATCCCGAGCGTTTCGGAGAGACGCTCTCGAGATCACCGCGAAAGGCCGCGCCATGAACTGGATCGACAATTTCGTCCGCCCAAAAATCCGTTCCTTCCTGTCCAACAAGCGGGACACGCCCGAAAATCTCTGGGTGAAGGATCCGGAATCCGGCGAGATGGTCTTTTATCGGGACCTTGAGGCCAATCAGTGGGTTGTGCCCAATTCGGGCTACCACATGAAGATCAAGCCGGTGGACCGGCTGAAGACATTCCTCGATGACGGCGCCTATGATCTGATCCCGGTCGCCTCGGTGCCGGTCGATCCGCTCAAATTCCGCGACCAGAAGCGCTATACCGACCGCCTCAAGGAAAACCGCGCCAAGACCGGCTTTGAGGACAGCGTCATCGTTGCTGTCGGCAAGCTCTATGAACGCGCCGTCACCGTCGCCATCCAGGATTTCGATTTCATGGGCGGTTCGCTTGGCATGGCTGCCGGGCAGGGGATCATCACCGGTCTCGAGACCGCCGTCGAGCGCAAGACACCCTTCGTGCTGTTCGTCTCCTCCGGCGGCGCCCGCATGCAGGAAGGCGTTCTCAGCCTGATGCAGATGCCCCGCACGACCGTCGCCGTTCTGCGCCTGCGCGAAGCGGGCCTGCCCTTCTTTGTCGTGCTGACCAATCCGACCACGGGCGGCGTCACCGCGTCCTACGCCATGCTCGGTGACGTGCATCTGGCCGAACCGGGCGCACTGATCGGCTTTGCCGGCCAGCGCGTGATCGAGCAGACGATCCGCGAAAAGCTGCCAAAGGGCTTTCAGCGTTCAGAATATCTTTACGAACACGGCATGGTGGACATGGTGGTGCACCGCCACAACCTGCGTTCGACCATCGGCTCGCTCGCCAGCATCCTTACGCGCGGACCGGAGCACCCCGAGCTTGCCGGGACCTCGGAACGCGCCCAGGCCGCCCAGGCCAGCATGCGCGAAGTTGCCGTCGCTGCCGAGGGCGACGACGATATCGTTCCGCCTGCAGCACACGCCGAATAGATTTGATCTCTCGGCCAGGGGCAGGCGCCCTGGCCACACTGGACAAGACCGGGCCACCCCGGTCTTATCCGGCCATGGAAAAGCCTGACCGATTCCCCGATGTAATGTTGCTTGCTGCCGGCCTCGGCACGCGCATGCGGCCGCTGACTGAAACCATGCCCAAACCGCTGGTGCCGGTGGCCGGGGTGCCGCTGATCGAGCGGGTCATGGCCAATGCCCGGGCCGAGGGTGCCAAGCGCTTTGCCGCCAATGCTCACTACCGCGCCGACCAGGTTCTGGCCCATTTTGGCGGGCTCTTGAAGGTCAACCGCGAAGACGAACTGCTCGGTACGGGCGGTGGCGTCAAAGCGGCGCTGCCCATGCTTGCGACCGACCCGTTTTTCGTGATGAACACCGATGCCTTCTGGCCGACGGGCAGCGATACGCCGCTGGCGCGGATGCGGGCGCGCTATCGGGGGGAGGAGGACATTGTGCTCCTCTGCATCCAGCCGTCGCGGGCAACGGGCTTTGGCCGCAGCCATGATTTCTGTCTCGATCCCTCGGGGCGGGTCACGCGGGACTATGGCGCGCCCGTCATTTATGGCGGCGTCGCGCTGATGGGGAAGGCGCTCTTCCGCGATGCGCCGGATGGTGCCTTTTCGATCACCGATCTCTTCGACGCGGCGCTGGAGCGCGAGACGCTTTACGGCGTGGTGCTGGATGCGCCCTGGTATCATGTGGGTGACCCGCAGGCGCTGGCCGCCACAGAGGCGCTGCTGACACCATGAGCCTTTTTTCCATCCCGCCACACGCGCCTTTCCTGCCAACGCTGGCGGCGGCGGTGATGGATGGGCGCCTGCTCGGCGACTGGTCACGCACCGGACCGTTCTGGCTCAGCGACGTCACCATTGTGCTGCCAACGCAGCGCGCCAAGCGCGTGCTGGCGCAGGCTTTTCTCGAGCATCCCGACTTCAGCGGGCTCTTGCCCGACATTCGCACCTTCGGTGGCGAGGTGGAGGACGAAGAACCCTTCCTGCCGCCATTCGAAGCGGCGGCATTGCCTCGGCCCGCGTCCGTGCTGCACCGGCGACTGGTGCTGTCGCGCCTCGTCGCGGCATGGGCTCGCACACCCGCGGGAAGCGAGGCCTTCTCGACACCCCCGACGGCCGCGGAAATTTTCTCCATGGCCGATTCGCTCGGGCTGGTGTTTGATGATCTGGCCATCGAGGAGCGGGACGCCAGTGCGCTCAAGATCATCGCCGAGCAACTCTCGCCGACGCTGGGCGCCTATTGGCAGCAGACGCTGACCTTTCTCGATATTGCCCTCACCGTCTGGCCGCATGTGCTGGCAGACATGGGCCTCGCAGACCCCGCATTCCTCCGCGGGGCGCGGCTCGATCGCCAAGCCGACGCCGCTCCTCTGGTCTATGGCGAAAAGCCAGTGATCGCGGCAGGGTCGACCGGCTCGATTCCGGCGACGGCCCGCCTGCTGCGCGCCATTTCCCGGCTGCCGCGCGGCGCGCTGGTGCTGCCGGGGCTCGATACTGCGATGAGTGCCGATACCCATGCCGCGCTGCTCGATCCGCTCAAGAGCCCGCATGGCCATCCGCAATATAATCTGGCGCGCCTGCTGCGGACGCTGGGGGCCGGACCGGGGCAGGTGGTAGACCTCGTCGCGGAACGGCATCCACGCACCCATCTCGTCAGCAAGGCGCTGGCGCTGACCGAGGAAACGGCCGGCTGGTATGAGGCCCGGCTTGACGGCGATCAGCTGGAGACGGCGCTCAAGGGCATGGCGGTAATCGCCGCACGCCACGAGGACGAAGAGGCGCGGGCCATCGCCTTGGCGGCGCGAGCGGCGCTGGCCGAGGAAAAGACCGTCGGCATCATCACCCCGGACCGCAATCTGGCGCGGCGGATTGCGGCTGAACTGGCGCGTTTTGACATTTATGTCGACGACGCTGCCGGTGCGCCGCTGTTCCATGCCCCGGTCGGGCGGCTGGCCCGACAGATCCTCAATCTGGCGGTATCGCGCTGTGGCGCGGTCGATCTTGTTGCCCTGCTGCGCAGCCGCTGGGCGCTGTTCGGATACACCCGCGCCGAGCTGGGCGCGCTGACCGATGCCATCGAGCTCGGTCTACTGCGCGGGCAGCGCATTGCGCCCGGACTTGCAGGTCTCCGCGCCGCACTTGCTGCCCATGTTGCCGAGCCGCCAAAACATGCGGCACGCAAGCTTTCGAGCGAGGATGGCGAGGCCATATCGGCGCTGCTGGATCGGGTAGAAGCGGCGATTGCGCCGCTGGTGGCCCTCGTCGACGGCCAGAGCATGGATGCAGCTGACCTCGCACAGGCACTGCGGCTGGCGCTGGTGGCCACCGCCGACGGCGCGTCCCTGCGCGGCCGCGACGAGTTTGAGGGCTGGGCCGATCAGATGATCGGGCACCGCGGGGAGGGGCACCCGTTCCCGCCCATCGCGCTTGACCGTGTGCTGTCCGCACTGATGACGGGCTTTCAGGTGCGCAACCATGCCGAGCGGCGCACGGACATCGCCATCTGGGGGCAGCTCGAAGCCCGGCTCATGTCGCCGGACCTGGTCATTCTCGGTGCGGTCAATGAAGACAAATGGCCCGAACCGGCCGATCCCGGTCCCTGGCTCAGCCGCGGCATGCGGCTGGCGGCGGGGCTCGAGCCACCTGAGCGGCTGCAGGGGCTTGCCGCTCATGACTTCGCCCAGGCCATCGGCAACAGCGATGTCATCGTCGCCTATGCCCGAAGGATTGGCGCAAGCCCGGCCAGCCCATCGCGTTTTCTGCAGCGGCTGGATGCCTTTATCGGAGCCGAGGCGGCGGACGGGCTTCGCGACAAGGGCGCGATCTGGCTCGATCAGGCCCGGGCACTGGATGCCGTTCCGGAGACCCGGGCGGCTGTGCGACCGCTGCCCAATCCGCCGGTCCATCTGCGGCCACGGCGTCTCTCGGTAACCGAGATCGAGACGCTGATGCGCTCGCCCTATGACCTTTATGCGCGCCATGTCCTTGGGCTGCGGCGGCTCGATCCGCTCGGCGATGTTCCGGATGCGCGCGAGCGCGGCACCATCATTCATGATGCGCTGGGGCGGTTTGTCATGGAGGGGCATGATCCCAATGCCCCGGACGCCTTCGAGACGCTCATGACTATCGCCGCCGACTTGTTTTCGGGCCTGGAAGCCATTGGGGAGCGGCGGGATATCTGGCTGCGCCGGTTCGAGACGGCGGCGCGGCAATTCCTTGATTTTGAACGGCTTAGAAGCCCGCGCGTGCGAAAACGCCACGCCGAAATCCGCGGCGAGATGACCTTTCCCATGGTCGAGCCCTTCCTCATCACCGGCCAGGCGGACCGCGTCGATGTGATGATGGACGGCAGTGTCGAAATCCTTGATTTCAAAACAGGAACGCCGCCAACCAAGGGCATGATGAAGGCATTCGGGGCGCCGCAATTGCTGGTCGAAGCGCTGATGGCCGAGGCCGGGGCGATGAAGGATATTCCGCCGGCAAAGACCGGGGCGCTGATCTACGTCAAGATCGGGCTGGGACCTGAGGCTTTTGTGCCGAGCGATTTTGCGCCGGCCGAGGGAATGGACCTTATGGAGGCGGCCGAGGAGATCGGACGGCGGATGCAGGGGCACATCGATTTTTTCCTCTATAATCAACACCCTATGCCGGCCCGCCTGTTGCCCTTGCTAAGCCAGCGGTTTGCCGGCGCCTATGATCATCTGTCGCGACTGGCTGAATGGACGGCGGTCGATGGCGGGGAGGACAGCGAATGAGCCGGGAACGGGGCGAGCTTTCCATCCCTTTTGACACCACGCGGGCGCAGGGCGAAGCGACCGATCCCAGTCGCTCGATCTGGGTGGAAGCCAATGCAGGATCAGGGAAAACTTTCGTTCTGACCCGGCGGGTGCTGCGGCTTTTGCTGGCCGGGGTGTTTCCGGAATCGATCCTCTGCCTGACCTATACCAAGGCGGCGGCGGCGGAGATGCGAGGGCGCGTTTCGGCCGAACTGGCGGCCTGGGCAGTGATGCCGCAGGATAGATTATATAAGGAATTGCAGAGACTTACCGGGGCCCCGGTGAAAGATGTCATCGCCGGCCGGGCGCGAACCCTGTTTGCGCGGGCGCTGGAAACGCCGGGTGGGCTGAGGATATTGACCATCCACGCCTTCTGCGAGGCCGTCCTGCACCGGTTTCCGATCGAAGCGGGGGTGCCATTCGACTTCTCGGTGATCGAAGAAGACCAGCAAAATCAAATGATTATGGCTGCCCGCGAGTCGGTTCTGGCCGATGGTTTGCGGGGTGGGGAGAACCGGGCGGCGGTCGAGACCCTGTTCGGGCTGATGAGCGACTATGCCATTGGCGAAGCTATCAATTCCGGCCTCTCACTGGGGGCGCGGCTCGATGGCGTGCTGGCCGATCCAGAGGCCGCCAAGGCAAGGCTGCGGCGCATTGTGGGCTATTCCGGCGCGTCAGCAGAGAGCCTCGAAACGTCACTTGTTGCTAACACACTGTTAGCATCGAGCGCGCTCAAACTGCTGATTGGTGACGGATCTGACAATCCGGATGCGGCGACGCTGCGCAGCCTCGTTTTGACCAAGGATGGAAGCCCGCGCGCGCGGCTGGTGACCAAGGCGCAGGAGAAGGCGCTGCCCGGCATCGGCGAGATGATGGCGGAAGAGCAGTCGCGCATTCTCCAGATCGACCAGAAGATGATCGCCGCGCGGCTGATCGAGCGCAGCGAGGCGGTGCTCGATGTGCTGGTGGCCATTGCCCGGCGCTATGAGCGCGACAAGCGGCGCCATTCGCTGCTCGACTTCGACGATCTGGTCGAAAAACTCGGCGACCTCTTTGCCAATCCGGCGATCGGGCCATGGGTGCAGTATAAGCTCGATGCCGGGATCGACCATATTCTGGTCGATGAGAGCCAGGACACCAATGAGCGGCAATGGAGGGTGGTGAAGGCCATCGCCGAAGAATTCTTTGCCGGTTCTGGCGCCGTGGAGCGGCCACGCTCGGTGTTTGCCGTGGGTGACCAGAAACAGTCGATCTATTCCTTCCAGGGGGCGCAACCGGCGCTGTTCGGGCTGACCGGGGGCGAATTTCATCGCAAGGCCCAGGCGGCGGAAAAGCAGTTCGCGCGGCTGCCGCTGCACACCAGTTTCCGGACACTCGCCGGCATCTTGAATGCCGTCGACCTCGTCTGCGCGCGGCCCGATATCCAGGCGGCGCTGCTCGCCGAGGAAAAGGTGGGCCACAATGCGGCCCGCACCCAGCCGGGCGGCACGGTGACCCTGTGGCCGCCCCTGCGCACCGGCGAGGCCGAAGCAGGCGACGGCGAATGGCCGCGCGAGCCGGTGGAAGCCGAGCAAAGCGGGCCACGACAGGTGGCCATGCGCATTGCCGCCGAGATCAGGGGCTGGGTCGACAACCACCGGCCGCTGGGCCATCGGGGCAGGGCGGTGACCGCCGACGACGTGCTGATCCTCGTCCAGTCACGAAACGTGCTGTTCCAGGAGATCATCCGGGCCCTGCGGCTGCAGCACCTGCCGACGCCGGGGGCTGACCGGCTCGGGGTGACCGGCCATATCGCCGTGCTGGACCTGCTGGCGCTGATCGACGTGCTGCTCAACCCTGCCGATGATCTGCAACTGGCGGCGCTGCTGCGCTCGCCGCTGTTCGACGTCAGCGAGGACGATCTCTTTCAGCTGGCCAGTCCCCGCAGCGGCGGGCAAAGGCTGTGGTCAGCGCTTTTGGCGACGACGATTCCCAATGCACGCGAGGCGGCAGACCGGCTGACGCGCTGGCGGGCCGAGCTCGATTTCGAGCGGCCCTATGAGTTTCTCGCGCGCGTGCTCTATGCCGAAGGCGGGCTCAAACGGTTCCACGCGCGGCTGGGGACGGAAGTCGACGAGGTGCTGTCCGAGTTCCTTGAACTCGCCATTGCCCACGAGCAGACCGAGCAACCCTCGCTACAGGGCTTTGCCGCGGACATGCGGCGGCGCAATGTGTCGATCAAGCGCGAGCTGGCCGAAGGCGGCAGCGGCGTGCGGGTGATGACCGTGCACGGCGCCAAGGGGCTGGAGGCGCCGGTGGTGATTCTCGCCGACGCGACCGCCAAACCCAGTGGCAGCCAGACCAGCACGCCGGTTTATCTCGATGAGCGGCCAGAAGGTCCGATCTTCTTTCACGCCGGCAGCAAGGGCCAGCGGACGACGGAAATCGAGGAGATCAAGGACCGGATCGATGAAGTTCGGCTCGAGGAATATTGGCGCAAACTCTATGTGGGCATGACCCGCGCCGAGGACGAGCTCTATGTGACCGGCGCCCTCACCGTAAAAGGCAAGCTCGACGGCACCTGGTACGAGGCCATCGAGGGGGCGCTGCGGCCGCAAGGGCAGCGCTTCGACGATGTGAACGGGCAGGAAGCAGCCCTGGTCTACCCCGCGGACCGGCCAGTCATCGCGCCGCTGAGCGTGCCGGTGCCAGGCGCCCGTGCGGGCTTTTCGCCGCTGGTGCTGGCGCCGCTGCCCGAGTTTGTGGCCGTGCCGATTCTCTCGCCTTCGGCAGAGGGCGAGAACGCTCCAATCCTTCAGAGCAATGCCGAGAAGGTGCGCGACGCCGAACTGGCGCGCAAAAGCGGGCTGGCGCTGCATGCGCTGCTGCAACATATGACCGGCATCGCGCGCAGCGACTGGGACAAGGTGATGCCACGCGCCATGGAAGCGCTGCTGCCTGACCATGGCGAGGCGCACGACATGGTGATGAACCGGGCCCGGAGCATTCTCGAGCGGACTGACCTCGCTCCTCTTTTCGGACCGCAGAGCCGCGCCGAAGTGCCGTTCCTGGTCAAGGCAGAGCGCGGAGGCGAGGCCGTTCAACTCTCCGGGCGCATCGACCGGCTGGTGGTTGACGACGAGGGTGTGTTGGTGGTCGACTACAAGTCCGATGCGCATGTGCCGGACCGAACCGAGGCGATACCCGGCCGCTATCTGACCCAGCTTGGGCTATATGCGCTGGTTGCAGGTCAGCTTTTCCCCGGCCGGATCGTGCGCGCCGCCATTTTGTGGACCGAGTTGGAATCATTGATGAATTTACCTTCTGACCTGCTCGACACAGCACGGGCAGATTTCACCCTGCGGTGAACACCACTTGCGTTGGCGCTGGACTCTCACCAGCTTTGAGGGCAATTAGGCCACCGCTTTACGAACCAAAGCAAACCCAGAGGCAAACTCCATGACTCACCAAGTTTCCGACGCCAATTTCGGCGAGGAAGTGCTCAACTCCAACGTGCCGGTCCTGGTGGATTTCTGGGCGGAATGGTGCGGACCGTGCCTGGCGATCGCGCCGGTTCTCGATGAATTGTCCACCGAGCTCGAAGGCAAGGTGAAGATCGTCAAGCTCAACGTCGATCAGAACCCCTCGACCACCGCCCAGTATGGCGTGCGCTCGATCCCGACCATGATCCTGTTCAAGAACGGCGAAGCCGCCGACATGAAGATCGGCGCCGGTACCCCCAAGGCAGGTCTCGCCAAATGGCTTGAAGGCCACTCCGCTTAAGGCATCGCGCCTTCAGCGCAATTTCGAGACGCCGCCGGCTGTTCCGGCGGCGTCTTTTTTTTGTAGGTGGGCTAGGCTGACAATCGGGCGCAGGCGAAGCTGAGGCGGGATAGTGGCTGTTCGCTTGCCCACCAGCGCTTCTCACTGGCCCCAGAGAATTTTCAGTGCTGCCACAGGCTTGGCACAATTTTCCTTGTGTTTCGGCGTCGATAAGTCACACAAATGTGTGATTGCCTGAACCGGGCCGCAGCATGGCCCTACCTGTTGATGCCTTCTCTATTTTTGTGGAGCCTTTTCCTTGGCCGCACTGGATTTAACCGCCGCCCCGTTTCAACTCGATGACGAGGCCATTGCCTGGGTACACGCTACCCGCGATGGACTGACGCCGCGGGACAAGCTTGCCCAGCTGTTCGTGCTCCTGGCGCGCGGTTCGGCCGATGATGCGCGCGAAATGCTGCGCAGTTTTCGCCCCGGGGGCGTGACGCGCATTTATACGCCCGACCTTGAGGCGGAAATCGCGCTGGCCCGCGACTATGACAATTTTGGTCCCGCGCCGCTTCTGGTGAGCGCAGACCTTGAAGGCAGCCGGATGAGCCTGCCCTTTGGCACCTCCGTGCCCAACCCGCTGGCGCTGGCCGCCGTGGATGATGTGGAGGCGACTACCGCGATCTCGACCATCATGGCCGCGGAAGCGCGTGCCGTGGGGCTCAACTGGAGTTTTACGCCCGTCATCGACATCAATGCGGCCTGGCGCAGCGCCATTGTCGGCACGCGCTCCTATGGCGACAATGTCGAGCGGATCGAACGGCACGCGCTGGCCCAAATCGCGGCATTCCAGGCCAAGGGCGTGGCAGCGACCGTAAAGCACTGGCCCGGTGAAGGATATGATGATCGCGACCAGCATCTGGTGACGACGGTCAATCCGCTGACGCTGGAAGAGTGGGAACAGAAATTCGGGCGGCTTTATCGCGCGGCGATCAAGGCCGGGGTGATGAGCGTGATGTCCGCCCATATCGCCTTCCCCGCCTTTGTGCGTTCGCTCGACCCCGAGGCCAAGGGCGAAGCCTTCCGGCCGGCCTCGCTGAGCCGGGTGCTGAACGAAACGCTCTTGCGCGAAAAGCTGGGCTTTAACGGGCTGATCGTTTCGGACGCGACGCCGATGGCGGGCCTTGGCGATTGGGGACATCGGGACGAGACCCTGCCGGAGCTGGTGATTGCCGGCTGTGACGTCATTCTCTTTTCCGATGATGCCAATGCCGATCTGATGCGGCTGGTGAAGGCGGTTGCCGATGGGCGGCTGACCCAGGAGCGGGTCGACGAGGCTGTCACCCGTATCCTCGCGCTGAAGGCCGCTCTGGGCCTCCACAAGGCGCGACCGGAGCTGACATTTGAGAGCGCCAAGAGCGCCGTGGCTACGGACGCCAGCCGGGCGCTGGCGCGGGAAGTGACCGAGCGGGCGATCACGCTGGTCAAGGATGTGCCGGGCCTGCTGCCGATCTCCAAGGAAAAGCACAAGCGCGTGCTGATCTATTCGACAGGGTCGGTGCAGCCCTTTGCGCCCGAGCCCATTGCGCTAACGCTGCCGGCCATGCTGGAGGCGGAAGGGTTTGTGGTGACTGTGTTTACGCCCGAGCTCACTGTGAACGCAGCGGACTATGACCTCGTGCTTTATCTGCTGGCCGAGGAAACGCTGCTCACACGCGGCCGGATTTTCCTTGATTGGAAGCGGCTGACCGGGACGGTTTATGGCGCCATGCGCCGGCATTGGCACGATGTGCCGACGCTGATGGTGTCGCTGGGCTTTCCCTATTACCTCCACGACGCGCCGCGCGTGGGCACCTATGTCAACGCCTATGGCTCAAGCGATGAGTTTCAGGCGGCTGTGCTGGAAACGCTGCTGGGGCGGAAGCCGTTTGTGGGCAAGAGCCCGGTTGATCCGTTCTGCGGGAGCGAGCAGGGAAGGTATTGAGGGGATTGGGGAATTTAGAAGGGGGCACTTCTTCTCCCTCCCCCTTGTGGGGAGGGCAGCAGAGCTCGGCCGGGAGGCCGTAGCGGCGCTGGGTGGGGTGTTGCAAAGGCATCGGGGCTCTCCGCCCCCCACCCTCAATCCAGCCATTCGCGCATAGCGCTCATGGCCTTCTTCGCTCAAATCGCTCCACTGGAGCGATTTGCCTGACGGACGCTTAGAAGCCCCACAGGGGCGAGGGGGCGATAGAGCCGTTGGATCGGCTCGGAATCAGTCCGGCGGGGTGTTGTTTTTCGCCAGGACATCGCCCGCGAGGTAGAGGGAGCCGCAGATGAGGACGCGGGCGTTGGGCGTCTTGGCGGCCTCGGCCAGGGCGGCTTCGATGGAAGCCATGGGCTGGGCGGCAAGGCCGAGGGTTTTGGCGCGGGCGGCGATGTGAGCGGCGGGGTGAGCGTTTTCCTCGCCGGGGATAGCAAGGGTCATCACCTCTGGCGCGAAATCGGTGAAGGCGGCGAGGAACTCGGCGGGGTCGCGATTGCTCATCATTCCCATGATCATGATCAGCGGGCGCTTTGTGTGGGCGTCGAGCTCGGCGATGGTGCGGGCGAGGGCGGCGGCGCCGTGGGGATTGTGGCCGCCATCGAGCCAGAGCTCGTGGCCGGGGGAGAGGAGGTCGCGCAGATCGCCGTGGCGGAGGGGCTGCATGCGGGCGGGCCAGGTGACGCGGCGCAGGCCCTCGGCAATGGCTTTGTCATCGACCGGCAGGCCGAAATGGCGCGTTGCGGCGATGGCGAGCGCGGCATTGTCGTATTGGTGCGGGCCGAGGAGGGCTGAGGGCGGCAGATCGAGGAGCCCCTGCTCGTCGGAATAGACGAGGCGCCCGTCTTGCGCGGTGCCGTGGAAATCCTCGCCCTGCCAGATGGGCGTGATCCCCAGGCGATGGGCGGCGCGGTCGAGCACTTTTCGGGCTTCAGGGCGCTGGAGGCCCATGACCGAGAGGGCACCGCGCTTCAGAATGCCGGCCTTGTTGTCGGCGATCTCGGCAAGGGTATTTCCCAGAAAACCCTGATGGTCGAAATCGATCGGGGTGATGATGGTGCCGAGGGGTTGCTTGACCACATTGGTGGTGTCAAAGCGGCCGCCCATGCCGGTTTCGAGGAGGAGATAATCGGCCGGGGTTTCGGCAAAGAGCTTGAAGGCGGTGACCGTGGTCACCTCGAAAAAGGTGATGCCTTCGCCGGCGTTTATAGCCTCCACCTCTTCGAGCGCGGCATTGAGGCGGTCGGTTTCGACGAGGGTGCCGGCGAGGCGGATACGCTCGTTGAAGCGGACGAGGTGGGGGGAATTATAGACATGCACCGACTTGCCCGCGGCCTCGAGAAAGGCGCGGAGATGGGCGATGGTGGAGCCCTTGCCATTGGTGCCGGCGACATGGATCACCGGCGGCAGATGGTCCTGCGGATTGCCCAGCTTTTCCAGCAGCGGCAGCATGCGATCGAGGCTGAGGTCGATCAGTCTTGGATGGAGCTGGCTGAGGCGCTTGAGGATGGCGTCAGTGCGGGACATTTTTGGGCTCCGAAATCCGGCGGCATGATCGTGCACGCCTGAATACCCCCTCCCAGCCTCCCCCTGGAAGGGGGAGGAGCGATAGGGGGCGGGCAGATAGTTGCGGCACACACCGGCCTGACACCTCCCCCTCGAAGGGGGAGGGTGGGTGGGGGTGTGCTGCTAGAAATCCCCTCACCCGTCTCGCGCTTCGCGCGATCCACCCTCTCCCTCAAGGGGAGAGGGAAGAGGAGGGAGGTGCTGGGGCAAGACTTACTTGCGCAGTTCGCCGCCGGTGGCCTTGGTGACGGCGGCGACGATGGCGGCGGAGACTTTCTCGATGTCTTCGTCGGTCAGCGTCTTGTCGCGCGGCTGCAGGGTCACTTCGATGGCGACGGACTTCCTGCCTTCGCCCACATGTGCGCCCTCAAAGATGTCAAAAATGGTGACGTCCTTGATCAGCGTCTTTTCGGCGCCCTTGGCGGCCTTGAGGATGGTGGCGGCGGTGACCGCGCGGTCCATCACGAAGGCAAAGTCGCGGCTCAAAGGCTGGAACTGGCTGAGAGTCAGCGCCGGCTTGGTCTTGGTGGCCTTCTTGCGCGGCTCGGGGATGGCGTCGAGGTCGATTTCGAAGGCGGCAATGGGGCCTTCGATGTCGAGTTCGGCGGCGAGCGCCGGGTGGAGTTCACCGAACCAGCCGAGCGTGACCTTGGGGCCGAGTGCGATGCGGCCGCCGCGACCCGGATGGCTCCAAGCGGCAGGCTCGGGCAGGATCTGGACCTTTTCGATGTCGACGCCAAGGGAATCGAGCACGGCGGAGAGATCGGCCTTGGCATCCCAGACGGAAACGGCCTGCGGCTTGCCGGACCAGTGGCGGCCGGAACCGTTGAGCGTGGACGTGCCGGTGCGGACGCCCGAGGCATAGGTGTGCTGGCCTTCGGGCTTGTCGGAGAGGAAGACCTGGCCAACTTCGAACAGGGCCACATCGGCAAAGCCGCGATTGGCGTTGCGACGCGCGCCGGCAATGAGGCCGGGGAGCAGGGACGGGCGCATGTCGGTCATGTCAGCAGCAATGGCATTGGCCAGCTGCCGGTCCTCGGTGCCGCCGCCGAAGCGGGTGGCATCGGCGTTGGAGATGAAGCTCCAGGTGACGACCTCATCGAGACCGCGCGTCGCCAGCGCCCGGCGGGCGATGCGGCGGCGGTTCTGAATGGTGGTGAGGATTCGCGGGGCAACGTGGTTGAGGCGCGGCAGCGGCTCGACCGGGACATTGTCAACGCCGACCATGCGCATGACTTCCTCGACGAGGTCGGCCTTCTGCGTCACGTCCGGGCGCCAGGACGGCACCTTTACCTGACGGGTGTCGCCCGAGCCTTCGACGGCAAAGCCGAGGCGGGTGAGGATGGCCTCAACCTCTTCCGGAGCGGAGGTGATGCCGGTGAGGCGCTTCACTTCGGAGAGCGGGAATTCAACGACTGTGTTCGGGAACACGTCTTCGCCCGAAATCGCCGGTTCCTTGGCCTCGCCGCCGCAGAGCTCGAGGACGAGGCGGGTGGCGAGCTCGAGACCGGGTTCGGTCAGGGCCGGGTCGACATTGCGTTCGAGGCGATAACGGGCATCCGAGACAATGCCGGTCTTGCGGCCGGACTGGGCGATGAGATCGGGATCCCAGGACGCGCATTCCATCAGGACATTGACGGTCTCTTCGGTGACGCCCGAGCGGATGCCGCCCATGATGCCGCCGAGGCAGAGCGGGCCCTTGTCGTCGGCGATGACAGTCATGGTCTCGTCGAGCGTATAGATCTTGTTGTCGAGCGCGTCGAACTCTTCGCCCCGCGCATTGCGCAGCACCATGGTGCCTTCGACCTTGTCGGCATCATAAGCGTGGAGCGGGCGGCCCCAGCCGAGCGAGACGAGATTGGTGATGTCGACAATGGTGTTGATGGGACGCAGGCCCACGGCACGCAGGCGCGCCTGCAGCCACTCGGGCGATGGGCCGTTTTTCACATTGGCGATGTAGCGGCCGGCGAACTTGCGGATCGCCTTGGGCGCGCCCTCGGCAAACTGGTGCGGCAGGGCCGGGATCGGGCTCGGGCCGGTGGAAGGCACGGGCGAAAAATCGGTCTTTTTCAGCGTGCCGAGGCCGAAGGCGGCGAGATCGCGCGCCACGCCATAGACGCCGGTCGCATCACCCCGGTTCGGCGTGATGGAGATGTCGAAGACGACGCCGTTGATGCCGGCGTAGTCGACATATTTGGCGCCGATCGGGGCGTCTTCGGGAAGCTCGATGATGCCGTCGTGATCGTTGGAAAGTTCGAGCTCGGCGGCCGAGCAGAGCATGCCATTGGACGGGGCGCCACGAATGACAACGCCACCCTTCAACTCAAAATCCTTGCCGGGGATATAGGTGCCGGGGAAGGCGAAGACCGACTTGAGGCCAGTGCGGGCATTGGGCGCGCCGCAGACCACGTCGATCAATTCACCGGTGCCGGCATCGACCTTGCAGATATTGAGGTGGTCGGAATTGGGATGGGGCGTGGCCGAGACCACATGAGCCACCACAAACTTCTCGAGCGCCTTGCCCTGGCTTTCAATGCCTTCCACTTCAAGGCCGATCATGGTCAGCGCCTTGCCGATTTCCTCGGGCGAAGCCTGGGTATCGAGATGCTCATGGAGCCAATCAAGCGTGAATTTCATGTTTCTGGACCTTAACGGAAGTCACTTTTGCTGCCGGTAACAGGCGGCAGCGCGGACGAAAGTTGAAAGAGTTCAACCAGGACATTGGCGAAGCCGCGGGCATCGTCGATGGCTCGGTGGGTATGGGGGATATGGCCATAGAACTCGGCTGGCAGCTTGCTCATGCCCCAATCGAGATAGGGCGCGCCGCGCAGGGTTCCGGCCATGGTGTAAAGGCAGACGCCGCCACCGCGAAAAATCTGCCGGCTCTTGAAGGGGCCGGAGAGGACGCGGGTGCCGGCATATTCATCGAGATAATGGTCCATCCAGAGACCATCAAAGATCATCGGGGCGGCCGCGAAGACTTTTGGGCCGGGCAGGCTTTCGACCCAGTCGGCAAAGCGCGGCATGACGACAGCCGGGTCTTCGGCGCCTTCGGTGGCCGCCTTCCAGGCGTCGGGCTGGGTGGCCCACCAGGCCATGGTGGTTTCATTGGTGGTGCGATCCGGCCGCGGTTTCAGGACCGCCTCGAACTCGCCATGGCGCGTGCCATCGGCGGTGATCGCCACCGAGGCAAAGCTCAGCATGGAATTATGCAGCGGGGTGGGGCCGTCCGATTCGATATCGGTGACGATGAAGATCGGGGTGGCGACGCGGTTATAGATTTCGCGCCCGGCCGGGAGAACGGAGACGAGCCTGAAGGTTTCGCAGACAATGTCCATGTCGGGCGAGAAGCCGCCATTGCGGGCGAAATAGGCTTCGTGGCCGGCGCGCCATTCGGCATAGGGGCCTTCGCCTTCAAGATCGGTGAAGGCGGGAGAAATCTGGCTGAATGTGCGGGTTTCGACCGAGACGGTCTCGATGATGCAGGCCTCTTCGCCGGCGCCATTGAGGACGATGTCCTGTCGACCGATCTGGGGCAGGGGCTCCTTGCCCGGACCGAAATCGCGAAGCGCGCCGCAGGTGGCGGTCTTCTTGCCGGCAAGGACGAGCGCGAGCAGGCGATCGGCGAGCTCGGGAGAGTCACCGAAGGAGAAGCGGACTTTTGTGTCTGACGATGCCGTCATTGGGCGACACTCTCTTCACGAACACTGCACGGCCCCCCTCCCCCTTGTGGGGAGGGATTGAGGGTGGGGGTGAGCCCCACGGATAGAGTCTGCGGAGCCAGACCCCCACCCTTGGCGCTGCGCGCCGTCCCTCCCCACAAGGGGGAGGGAGACGCAGGAGCCGATGGGTTTGGGGGCGCGGACAGCATTGTTAGCTCGACAGGCCGCCGAAGAGGGTGGGGAGGTCGAGGGGGCGGAAGCCGTAGTGCTCGATCCAGCGCTGGTCGGCGTCGAAGAAGGCGCGCAGGTCCGGCATGCCGTATTTGAGCATGGCGAGGCGGTCGATGCCGGCGCCGAAGGCAAAGCCCTGGTAGACGTCGGGGTCGAGCCCGGCTTCGCGCAGGACATTGGGGTGAACCATGCCGCAGCCCAGGATTTCGAGCCAGTCATTGCCTTCGCCGATCTTCACTTCCGAGCCGGAGCGGTCGCACTGGACGTCAACTTCCATGGAGGGCTCGGTGAAGGGGAAGAAGCTGGGGCGGAAGCGCAGGGTGACGTTGGGGACCTCGAAGAAGGCCTTGAGGAATTCTTCGAGAACCCAGCGCAGCTGGCCGATGTGGCTGGACTTGTCGATGACAAGACCTTCCACCTGATGGAACATCGGGGTGTGGGTCTGATCGCTGTCATTGCGATAGGTGCGGCCGGGCACGACGACGCGGATCGGCGGATCCTGCGGCGGGGTGAGGTAGGAGGCGGCCGGCTTTTCGTTGGTCTGCTTCATGACGCGGACCTGCACCGGGGAGGTGTGGGTGCGCAGGACCTTTTTCACCCCGTCCGGGCCGGGCTTCATGAAGAAGGTGTCATGCATTTCGCGCGCGGGGTGACCTTCGGGGAAGTTGAGCGCGGTGAAATTGTAATAGTCGGTCTCGATATCGGGCCCTTCGGAGATGGAAAAGCCCATGTCCGAGAAGATGGCGGTGATTTCGTCGATGGTCTGGGAAATCGGGTGAATGCGGCCGCGCGCGGTGGGCGCAGGCTGCAGCGGCAGGGTGATATCGACGGTCTCGGCCTTGAGGCGCGCTTGAAGCGCTGCGGCCTTGAGATCGGCGCTGCGCGCTTCGATCAGCCCGGCGATCTCGACCTTGAGGCCGTTGATGGCGGGACCGGCCGATTTGCGCTCTTCGGGAGCCATGGTGCCGAGCGTGCCCAGCAATGCCGAGACGGAGCCCTTCTTGCCCAGGGCGGCGACGCGGACGCTATCCAGCGCGGCTTCGTTTTCGGCGGCGGCAATGGCAGCCGACAAGTCGGTGCGCAGGGTGTCGATCTGGGTATCCAAAGACATCGTAATTCTCAACTCGGACGGGCTGGCGCGGTTAGAGCAAACAAAAACGCCCCGCACCAGCCCTGACGGGCGGCGCAAGGCGCAATTTTGACCTCAACAAAGCAGAGGAGTGGTCCACCAGGCGCCCCTTGCGGGGCACCGGCAGGCTTTAGGCAGTGACGCGGGCGTGGGTCGTGGTCTCGATGGACTCGAGATAAGCCAGCGATGCCTTGGCCTTGGCGACCAGAGCGCCGAACGCTTCGGGCTGGGTGATCGCGAGATCGCTCAGCACCTTACGGTCGACTGCAACCTCGGCCTTGATGAGGCCGTCAATAAAGCGACCATAGGTCAGACCGTATTCACGGACGGCAGCGTTGATACGCTGGATCCACAGAGCGCGGAAATTGCGCTTCTTGTTACGACGGTCGCGATACGCATACTGATTGGCCTTTTCGACGGCCTGCTTAGCAATACGGATCGTAGACTTACGACGGCCATAATAGCCCTCGGCGGCCTTCAAGACCTTCTTGTGACGGGCGTGGGCGGTAACGCCTCTTTTTACGCGTGCCATTTATTCGTGTCCTTCCAGCTTAACGGTTGTACGGCATGTACCACTTCACCAGACCCTCGTCGCCCTTGGACAGGATCTTGGTGCCGCGGTTGGTGCGGATGTACTTTGCGTTGTGGCTGATAAGGCGGTGGCGCTTGCCGGCAACGCCGGCCTTCACCTTGCCGGTTGCGGTGAAGCTGAAGCGCTTCTTTGCACCGGACTTGGTCTTCATCTTTGGCATTTTGCGGGTCCTTATTGGTCTGAACAGGTTCTTGCGAACCCATCGCTTTCAAAGACCGCCACGGCATGCCTTTTGGCCGGGCGATCCGGAGAAGTGGGCTCTATAGGACCAATTGGGCAAGGTGGCAAGGGGCGTGAGCGCGGCCCGGGCCAGAGGACAAACTTCGCGCGTTACGCAGCGCCGGGATTATCGGTTTTCGATGATCTGCTCAAAAATGAGTGTTCCAGATTTCCGAACGTTAATGAAACTTTGTACGGCCTCCAAGCGTCTTTCCTCCATGCCTGACGATGTCGGGCCAACAAATTCACGCCCCTCATCACATCCCTCACGGAGTAATAAAAATGCGCTTTGCCAAGACTTTTGCTATCGCCGCCATCGTTGCCGCCTCTGCTGCCGGCGTTGCCCAGGCCAGCCCCTACAATGCCAATGTGTCGTTCGACGCGCTCAACGACGCCTATTTCGCCACCGTTCTGAAGGTCAATCCGGCCGAGGCTCGCTCGCTGTCGGTTGATGTCGATGTGTCCTCGCTGCAGAACCAGATCAAGAACAACCCGTTCCTTGCTCGTACCATCGTCGACCAGGGCTTTACGCTTGATCAGATCGTCGGGATCGACAGCGACACCAATGGCGCCGCTGTCACGCTCTACGCGCTATAAGAGCAACAGACACGAACAACAGGGTGGCCTTCGGGTCGCCCTTTTTTATTGCGGGCGGGCGGCTGCCAGCATGGGCTCGATATGGTCCTCAAAAAGGAGGCCCGGCTGCGCGGCGAGGGCGGCGCCATAGAGGGCCTCGGCCTCAAGAGAAATCCTGAGAAAACCGGCGAGGCCGTCGACGTCCTCGGCGCCGAGCCCGTAGTGGCCGGCCTCAAGGCGGGCCAGGATCTCGTGCTTGGAGGCGATCATGCCGGAGGTGACGTCGGTCTTGTTGCTCATCGAGCCCTCGCGCTTGATGTAGTCATGGAGCGGCGCGCCCAGATGCAGCGAGGCGGGGGCGGTGCGGTAAAGCTGGAGCAGGAATTCGAGGTCGGTCATGTTGCTCATGGTGGCATCAAACCGGCCGTCGCAGCGACGGCGATCCCAGACCACCTGCGCATCCATGGAAAGGTTCACCCATTTGTGCTCGCCCGGGGTGAGGATGCGATCGGGCCCGTCGCCGACATGGCGGAGATGGACAAAATCGGTGGTCATGACATCGAGCGCGCTCGAAACGATGGCATGGTCGGCCAGACCCGCCAGCGCCAGGGCGAGCTTTTGCGGCTTCATCCGGTCGTCGGCGTCGAGGATGGCGGCATATGGCGTGTCGAGCGCTTCGAGGGCGACATTGCGGGTGACAGAGGCGCCGCGACCAACGCCGCCGCTGGTCATGAAGCGCTGACGGGGATCAGCGAGGCCCGCGTCAGCGAGAAATTTTTCATAGTCGTCGCCGTCGTCGGCAATGATCCAGTGCTGCCAGTCTGTGTGGGTCTGGGCAAGCACGCTCGCGACCGTCGCCGGAAGCGTATCCTTCGCCTTGTAGGCCGGGGTGACGATGGCGATTGTGGTGCTCATGGGCGGCAAATCCATTGTGGGGCAAAAGGTTCGGATGACTTGAACCAGACGGTGGGCTGTCCCATATCTGTGGCAGGTCACCGGTGCCACTGCAATCGGGTCGGTGACTGCGGACGTTGCTTGGATAGACAAGGACGGCTTTATGTCGCGAATATCGGTGTTTTCGGCACCTTTCCTGCTCGGGTTTGACAGCTTCGAAGAGCGGATCGACCGGTTGGCCCGGTCCGCGGATGGCTATCCGCCCTATAATATCGAGCGCAGTCCGGGTGCGGATGGCGCAGAGCAGTTCCTGATCTCCATTGCCGTAGCCGGATTTGCCCAGGCAGAGCTCGAAATTGTCCATGAGGACAACCAGATCACCGTCCGGGGAAAGCAGAAGGATGAGCCGGGACGCCAGTTCCTGCACCGTGGCATTGCAGCCCGACAATTCCAGCGCAGTTTTCTGCTGGCCGATGGAATGATCGTGAAGGATGCAACTTTAGGCCATGGGATGCTCGTTATTACCCTTGAGCGCCCCCAAGCGCCCAAGACCGCCCGCCGCATAGAGATACGCTCGCTTTAGTTTCGATTTTGCCGGTGGCCCCGGCGGCGAGCCCAACAACAAATTCAGGAAAGGGCCAAGACGATGATGGATAGACGCAGTTCCGACAACACAGCTGAGAATGTGCATCCGCTCAAGCTTCTGACCCCGGCCCAGTTCGCGGCCCTTGGCGGCAGCGCCGTCGCTTATGTCAAGCCGGTCTCGGGCCTGGTTCTCTCGACCATGATCAGCGACGCCGAGTTCAACGATACCGAGGAATACCAGCTGGTCATGTCCGCCGACGGCACGCCGCTGATGGTGGCCGACACCGCCGATGCCGTCAGCGAATGGCTCGGCGACAAGAGCCTCGGGCTGGCAACGCTGCACTGAACACGAGCCGGCAGGATTGCCGAGCGCCAGAAACACGAAAGCCCCGGGGCATGGCCGCGGGGCTTTTTCACGTTTCTGGGGCCATCGCAGGATCAGGCGGCGTAATTGCCTTCGAGCGGCTGGGAGAGAATGGCGTAAAGCCGTTCTGCTTCCGTCTCGTGGCGCAGCTGATCGATGATGTCCTCGGTGCGCAGCATGCGCGCAACGCTGGAAAGGGCCTTGAGATGGTCTGCACCGGCGCCGACCGGCGCCAGCAGCATCATCACCAGATCGACTGCCTGATCGTCGACAGCGTCGAAATCGATCGGGTGGTCCAGTCGGGCAAATACGGCAACGACACCCTTGAGGCCAGCGAGCTTGCCATGGGGGATAGCAATACCGTTGCCCAGACCAGTCGAGCCAAGTTCCTCGCGGCCAACGATGGCCGCAAGGATGTCTGCCCGATCAAGACCGGTCAATTCTGCCGCCTTGTCAGCAAGCAGTTCGAAGAGCTGGCGCTTTGAAGTCATGCCCGTGCAAGTCAGCACGGCGTGCTTTGCCAGGATATCGGACAATTCCATTAATCTTGCCTTGATCTCTATTGATCTAGAGTGCGGCGACCGGATCGCTCAATTGGCGCCGAGGGCGGGGTCAATCCAGCCAATATTGCCGTCGGAGCGGCGGTAGACCACATTCAGCCCGCCATGTCCAGCGTGACGGAAGATCACAACCTGGCTACCGGTCAGATCGAGCTCCATGACTGCCTCCTCAACGCTTAGGGAACGCAGGTTTTTCGTGGTCTCGGCGATGACCGGCGGGGCGTAGTCCTCGTCGAGTTCGTCGAGGTCATCACTCGAGCCGAAAACGGTATATTGGGCCGGAATGCCGTCGCCATTGCCATTGGCGCCGCGTGGGTGCTGCTTGAGCCGGCGGTTGTAGCGGCGCAGGCGTTTCTCGATGTTGACCGCCATGACTTCATAGGCGCTGGTGGCGTCGCCGCCCAGCGCACTGGCCTGAAGGGTGGTGCCAGAATCGAGATGGACAACACAATCGGCCCGGAAACCGATCCCATCAGGGGAGAGGGTCAGATGCCCGTCATAGCCACCGGAAAAATACTTTCCGACAACACCATCGAGGTGGTCCTGCGCTTTCCCACGCAGGGCATCACCGACATCCATATTCTTTCCCGAAACGCGCAACGTCATGGCTTGTTCTTCCTTTCGGTCGTTTGGCGACGCGATTGGGTCCCGAAAGCCGTTCCCGGTGTTTCGGGATCACGCCTGCCAGCTCCATACATATGTGGAACCGGTAGAGGTGATGCTAGCCCCACCCCGCTCCGGGGGCAATGCGCAAAGGGACAGGGTGTCCCCCGGCGCAGGTCGCGTCGGAAAGGCAACGCCGGACGTGCGCGGTGGTTTCCGCAGGGAGCGTGAAAAATCGTTTCCTGAAAAGGGCTTGCCAAGCTCAGGCGAGGGCTTCGAGGCTCTTTTTCTGGCGCCGCCGAATGACCGATGAGGGGATATTCATGCCCTCACGGTATTTTGCCACGGTGCGGCGCGCGACATCGATGCCCTGCTCCTTGCGCAGGATCTCGGCAATGGTGTCATCGGAGAGGATGTCCTTGATCGATTCGGCGTCGATCAGCTGCTTGATGCGATGGCGCACCGCCTCAGCCGAATGATCGCCACCGCCGTCGCTCGAGGAGATGGCCGTGGTGAAGAAATACTTCATTTCGTAGAGCCCGCGCGGCGTGGCCATGTATTTATTGGCGGTGACGCGGCTGACGGTGGATTCGTGCATCTCGATCTCTTCGGCCACCATTTTGAGCGTCATCGGCTTCAAATGAGCGACGCCATGGGTGAGGAAACCATCCTGCTGGCGCACAATCTCGGCGGCGACCTTGGTGATGGTCTGGGCACGCTGGTCGAGGCTCTTGGTCAGCCAATTGGCGGTGGCAAGACAATCGGAAAGGAAAGTCTTCTCCGCGCCACGGGTCTTCTTGCTGACCGTGGCGTAATAGCTGCGATTGACCAGAACGCGCGGCAGGACATCTGAATTGAGCTCGATCTGCCAGCTGCCATCGGGCCCGGTGCGCACGAAAACATCGGGGACGATGGTTTCAACGGGATCGCTCTCGAAGGCGAGGCCGGGACGGGGATCGAGCCGCCGCAGTTCGGCCAGCATGTCCATCAGGTCTTCGCGGTCGCAGCCGACGGCCTTGAGCAGGCCGGCCATGTTGTGGGCGGCCAGAAGGTCGAGATTGTCGAGCAGGCGCTGCATCATCGGATCGAGCCGGTCGCGCTCGGCCAGCTGCATGCCGAGGCATTCGGAAACAGTGCGGGCAAAGACGCCGACGGGATCGCACCCCCGCAGGGCGCCGAGAACGGCTTCCACATCGGCCAGCTCGGCGCCGAGCAGTTCGGCAATATCGGTGAGTTCGACGGCGAGATAGCCGGCCTCGTTGAGGCCATTGATCAGATGCAGCGCGATCAGGCGATCTGACTGGGTGCGCAGGATCATCTGAGCCTGGGTTTCGAGATGATCGGAGAGGCGCGGACGGCTGGCAATAAATTGATCGAGATCGGGCGCTTCACTGCCCTCGAAACTGCCATTTCGATCCGGAACGGACGATTGGCCGAGGTCCTGGCGGCTTTCATCCGGGAAGACATTTTCCACCGCGGTATCGAGCCCACCGGCAATCTCGCCGGCGTCCGGGATCTGCTCGCTGCCCTGGGCGACGATGCCGTCATAGGCATCGCCGATTTCAGCGGTTTCAACGACAGGGGCTGGTTCGGCGGCTTCGCTGCCTCCATCCTCGCGTTCGAGCAGGGGATTGCGGAGCAATTCTTCGTCGATGAACGTGCTGAGTTCGAGATGGCTCAATTGCAGCAGTTTTATTGACTGCATCAATTGCGGCGTCAGGGTGAGGCTCTGCGCCTGGCGGAATTCGAGCCGCGGCGAAAGCGCCATGTTTTTCAACCCCTTGCATCAGACAGACTGCCGAAGATTTCGGCAATTTCGCGCGCAAGATGGCGCAATTCGGCGCAGAGGGCAAGGGTTGGAGCAAGTATCGTGCCAGTTGGGGAAAGATGGGTTTTGTGGGAGCGGCAGGATCTTAGGGAGGGAGCACTCTAAGGTCGGTGGCTCTCGCCCCCCACCCAGCGCCACTAGGGCCTAACGGCCTAGCTCTGCCACCCTCCCCACGAGGGGGAGGGAGGGGCCGGTGGGTGAGGCACACACCTAAATGCTAAAATTCGAAATTCTCGCCGAGGTAGACGCGGCGGGCGTCGGGGTCGTTGGAAATGGTTTCGGGCTTGCCCTGAATCATCACCTTGCCGCCGTGGATGACATAGGCGCGGTCGACGAGGCCGAGGGTTTCGCGGACGGCGTGGTCGGTGATGAGGACACCAATGCCGCGCTGAGTGAGCTGGCGGACGAGGCCTTTCACTTCGGCGACGGCGATGGGGTCGACACCGGCAAAGGGTTCGTCGAGCAGCATGAAAAGAGGATCAGCGGCCAAAGCCCGGGCAATCTCGACGCGGCGGCGCTCGCCACCGGAGAGGGCGAGGGCGTTGGATTTGGCCAGATGGGAGATGGAGAATTCTTCGAGCAGGGATTTCAGACGCTGCTTGCGCTCGGCCTTGTTGCGTACCGTGTTCTCGAGGATGGCGAGAATATTGTCGGAGACACTCATGCCGCGGAAAATCGACGGTTCCTGGGGCAGATAGCCGATGCCGAGCTGGCCGCGCTGGAAGAGGGGCAGGCGCGTGATGTCATTGCCATCGAGCTGGATCTGGCCGGCGTCGGGGCGGACCAGACCCATGATCATGGTGAAGACGGTCGTCTTGCCCGCGCCATTGGGACCAAGCAGGCCTACCGCCTCGCCACGGCGGACCGCGAGGGAAACTTCGCGCACCACTTCGCGCTTGCCAAAGCGTTTGGCGAGGCCATGGGCGACGAGCCAGCCGCGTGGATCAAGACGCGGGCGGGAAGTGGTCTCTTCGGTCATTGCGCGGTGAATACCCCGGTGACCCGGCCGCCAGAGGCCGCGGTGAAGGTGGAGACCCCGGTGCCCAGATTGACCACCAGCTCGCCCGCCTTGATGCGGCCGCTGGTGTTGACCACCTCGACATTGCCGGTGAGACGCAGGGTCTGGGAGCCCGGGGTAAAGACGGCGCGTTCGCCGGTCGCTTCCTGGTCCGAGGTTTTCAGGCGTACGGCGCCGGTGGCTTCAAAGGAGCGGATATCGCTGGTGCCGCCCTCGCCATAGGTGGCGACGACTTTTGGCGCCCAGACGGTGACGCTGGGATGGGTGACGACGACCGAGCCGGTGAAGACCGCCTCGCGGCTATCCTCGGCGACGGTGAAGAGATCGGCGGAGATTTCCACCTGCTGCTGGGCGAAGGCGGGCGCGGCGCAGGCGAGCAGGGCAAGAGCGAGCAGAACAGTCCGCATCATGGCATTTCCTCTCCAGGGGTGGCGGGCAGGGTGACAATCGCGCGGGCGAATGTCCAGATGCGGGCATCGGCATCAAAGACCAGGGTTTCGGCACGGATGGCGGTGCCATCGGCATAGTCGATGACGACCGGGCCAGAGGTGGTGAGGGTCTGGCTGGGCCAATCGAACTCGGCGTTTTCGAGGGTACCGGTGGTGCCGGTCGAGTCGGCGATCTCGGTGATGCCGGCGGCGATGACTTTTTCGCGCAAGGCATCGAGTTCGGCGCTTGTGGCGCTGGCCTGCATCTGCACGCCATCGGGACGATTGAGCACGATGCTGGCGTTGCCGAGGCCAATGAGGTCGGTATTGGTCGTGGCGGCGCGGGCGAGATCGGCGGTGACCCGATAGGACGAGCCATCCTCGAGCACGCCGGCATATTCGGGCGCTTCGACGGTGATGGCGTCCGGGGTCACCACGATCTGGCCGATGCCATAGCGATTGCCGAGGCTGGAAAGATAGATCTGGGCGAGAAGACCCACGAGGGTCGCCGCGCCCAGGAGGGGCACACCGAGCCGCAGGGCCGCCACCAGCCGATTGCGGCGGCGGAGACGGCCATAGAGCGAGTCGCGGTCATAAGTGCCGGTTGCTGTCATCGCAGGGTTCAGCTGTGGGCGAAGATGTCGGTTTCGTCCCAGCCCAAAAGATCGAGTGCGCAGCGCGTCTTGAGGAATTCAAAGCAGGACTGGGCGATTTCCATCCGATCCTCGCGCTTGAGCATGCGATCGAGATGGCGCTTGAGGTCGTGCAGATAGAGAACGTCGGACGCGGCATAGTCGAGCTGGGCGTCGGTGAGTTTTTCAGCGCCCCAGTCCGAGCTCTGCTGCTGCTTGGACAGATCGACATTGAGCAGTTCGCGCACAAGATCCTTCAGACCGTGGCGATCGGTATAGGTGCGCACGAGGCGCGAGGCGATCTTGGTGCAGTAGATCGGGCCGGTGACGACGCCGAAACGGTTCTGCAGCGCGGCCACGTCAAAGCGCGCGTAGTGGAAAATCTTGGTGACGCCCGGATCGGACAGAAGCTTGACCAGATTGGGGGCTTCGTTGACGTCCTTGGGAATCTGGACGATGTCGGCGCTGCCATCGCCGGGCGAGAGCTGGACGACGCACAGCCGGTCGCGATGGGGATCGAGTCCCATGGTTTCGGTATCGATCGCGACCTCGCGGCTATAATTGCTGAGGTTTGGCAGATCACCACGATGCAGTCTGATGGCCATAATTACTCCCGGTCTCGGCTCGCAAACTTCCTTCGCACAGCAAAGGGGCGATGGGAAGGCGGCGTATCCGGGCAAGAATTGCTCAGCCTTGCGCGCAGATCATATCAAGCTTTCTTTATATCCTCCTTGACCCAAGACCCCGTGAGTGCGACAAACCCCCATTATGAGGCCGTTTTAGGCCATTTTTGACAGTCTGAGGAATTCTGGCGTGGCGCGCTCTTCCTATCTCTTTACGTCCGAATCTGTTTCCGAAGGCCATCCGGACAAGGTCTGCGACCGGATTTCGGATGAGATCGTCGACCTGATTTTCCGCGAGGCCAAGAAGGTCGGCATGGACCCGGCGCAGGTGCGTATCGCCTGCGAAACCCTGGCCACGACCAATCGCGTCATCATCGCCGGTGAAGTGCGGGTGCCCGAGACGCTGCTCAAGCGCGGCAAGGACGGCCAGATCGTGACCGACGCCGCCGGCGCGCCGGTGGTCAACCCCTCCAAGTTCAAGTCGGCGGCCCGCAAGGCGATCCGCGCCATTGGCTATGAGCAGTCGGGCTTTCACTGGAAGAGCTGCAAGATCGACGTGCTGCTGCACGGCCAGTCGGCCGATATCGCGCAGGGTGTCGATGAAGCGGGCAACAAGGATGTGGGCGCTGGCGACCAGGGCATCATGTTCGGCTATGCCAGCCGGGAAACCCCCGAATTGCTGCCCGCTCCGATCTATTACGCACACAAGATTCTCGAGACGCTGACCGAGGCCCGCAAGGCCAATAATGGTCCGGCTGGCCAGCTCGGCCCCGATGCCAAGAGCCAGGTGACGGTGCGCTACGAACAGGGCAAGCCGGTCGGCGTGACCCAGATCGTGCTCTCGACCCAGCATCTGGATGAAAACCTGACCTCGGCCGACGTCCGCGAAATCGTCGAGCCCTATGTGCGCCAGGCCCTGCCGGAAGGCTGGATCACTGACGAGACCGTCTGGCACGTCAATCCAACCGGCAAGTTTGTCGTCGGCGGGCCGGATGGCGACGCAGGCCTCACCGGCCGCAAGATCATCGTGGACACTTATGGTGGCGCGGCTCCGCATGGCGGCGGCGCGTTCTCGGGCAAGGATCCGACCAAGGTCGACCGTTCGGCGGCCTATGCGGCGCGCTATCTCGCCAAGAATGTGGTGGCGGCAGGTCTGGCCGATCGCGCCACGATCCAGCTGAGCTATGCCATCGGCGTTGCCGAGCCGCTGTCGATCTATGTCGACCTGCACGGCACCGGCAAGGTGGACGAGGCCAAGCTCGAAAAGGCGCTCGGCGAAGTGATGGATCTCACCCCGCGCGGCATTCGCAGCCATCTCGATCTCAACAAGCCGATCTACGCAAAAACCTCGGCCTATGGCCATTTTGGCCGCAAGCCCGGCCGGGACGGCTCCTTCTCCTGGGAGAAGATCGACCTCGTCAAGGCCCTCAAGGCCGCCGTCGCCTGACCCTTCTCCGGCATTGACCCGGGGCCTCTTTTCCGCAAAAGGCGGGATGGAGGCCCCTTTTTTGTTTCGCAGCGAGCGAGAATGACCGAACACGAACTGCCAAAAACCCGCTCGGGCGAACCGCGCGCCTTCTTCGGACGCCGTTCCGGCAAGAAGCTGCATGACGGCCAGCAGGCCATTGTCGACACCACGCTGCCGGAAGTGGAGGTCAAGCTTGAGGGCAAGCTTGACCCGAAAAGCGTGTTTCCCGGCGCACAGCGCATCGTGGTCGAAATCGGCTATGGCGGCGGCGAGCATCTGGCGCGCAAGGCGGCAGAAGAGCCGGACACCGGCTTTATCGGCTGCGAAGTCTATACCGGCGGCATCGGCAAGATGGTGCAGGCCATCGACGCGCGTGGGCTGACCAATGTGCGGCTCTTTACCGACGACGCGCTCAAGCTCCTGATGGCGTTGCCGGATGCGAGCCTTGATGCGGTCTATCTGCTCTATCCGGATCCGTGGCCGAAGACGCGCCACCACAAGCGGCGCTTTGTGTCGCCGACGACGCTGGCCGAGCTGGCACGGGTGATCCGTCCGGGTGGCACCTTCTATTTTGCGACCGATATCGAAGATTATGCGGACTGGACGCTGGCACACATTGTGCGGGCGCCCGAATTTGCCTTCGAGCCGGAGGCTCCAGGCAGCTGGCATCAGCCTTATCCGGGCTGGCACCCGACGCGCTATGAGCAGAAGGCCCGCCGCGAGGGTCGGATGATCAGCTTTTACTTCGGCTTCAGGCGCCGCTAAACTCGGGCGGCGGGCCAGCCTGACACGGGCGGCCCGCTTTCATGAGGCTCCAGGCCTTTATCTCGTCGCCGGCCGCCCCATATCGGGAAGCACTGTCCATTTATTGGAGTGAAGCCTGTGCCCGTCTCGACGCTTCCCGCCGACCATCATCGCAATGACATGCTGGCCGTGCGGCCGGGAAAGTGGACGCTGGTGGTGATCGCCGAATTGCGGGACGGGACCTTGCGGTTCAGCGAGCTGCGCCGGGCGATGGGCGGCGTCTCGCAAAAATCCCTGACAACGACGCTGCGCGATCTCGAACGGGACGGCTTCATATCGCGCCGGGCCTATCCCACCATTCCGCCGCGCGTCGACTATATGCTGACCGAGCTGGGGCTCGAACTGCTCGCGCTGGCCGATGGCTGGCGCCAGTTTGCCACGCAGAACCGCAAGGCGGTGGAAACGGCACGGCAGCGCTTCGACAGCCACAACGGCCAGTTCACCTTCGACACCGACAACGACGAATAGGGCATTTCTGGTGCTGAACGGTCAGCTCCAGAAATACCCTATGATCCGTGGCAGGCAGGATCGGACGCCGCCGGGAGGAACGGCGGCGCCGAAACAGCTACACATTAGAGGCTGACAGGGGTCAGCGTGTCATTGCTGAAAAACTGCATCGTCTTGGTGCCGTCTTCCAGGGTGACATAGGCGCGGACCAGATCGCCCCATTCTTCGACAGCCGAGGCCTTCACGCCCTGGTCATTGAGACGGGAGATGATGGTGTTGTTGTCAAAGGACGAGTCACTGGTCAGCGACTGGGCGGCGAATGCGGGAGAAGCAGCGCCGACGAGAGTAGCGGCAGTGACAAGGGCGATGATTGTGTTCTTGACCATTTGAGTGTTCCTTTCGTTTTGAACACTCTGCAAATGAGAACGCCGGGGAAATTCAACAAGTGCGGTTTATCGAACAATCCGTTCTTGAAATCGGCATGTTGAAACCTAAAGTTTCATAAATGTAATCAAGGACTTATGAGATGACTCAGTTTCCTTTTGGAGACTGAGGAACCCCCACGTGACCGGCCTGAAACCTGACGTCTACAGCATGGCTGAGGAGCAATGAAACTAGCTGCGCAACCAGTCGAGAATGGCTGTCGCCGTCTCTGCCGGCTTCTCGAGCGGCACGAGATGACCGGCGCCCTCAATGAGTGTCAGCCTGGCGCCTGGAACGGCTTCGGCAATCTGGCGCGCCCCATCCGCGCCTGTCACCTGGTCGGCGCTGCCCACGATGACAGCGGTGGGAATGGCGAGCGTGGGGAGTAGCGGACGCGAATCGGTGCGGGAGAGGATGGCCCGCTGCTGGGCGATATAGGTCTGGGCGCCCGTGTCGCGCGCCATGGTCAAATGGGCAGACCGCAACGCCACATCGTCAACATTGTCCGGATGGACGGTATTGGGAAAATTCGCGCCGGCGACACTGTCGAACTTTCCGCCTGCCGCCAGGGCCATCATACGGCGCCGGTTATCAGCCTGTTCGGCTGTGTCGGGTCGGGCCATCGTGGCAAGGCAGCAGAGCCGGCTCACCCGCGCGGGCGCCTGGCGCAGGATTTCAAAGGCGATATAGCCGCCCATGGAAAACCCCAGCAGGGCAAAGCGGGGCGGCGCTTCGGCCAGGATGGCGGCGGCGATATCGGCCATGGTGTCACCGCGCCGATGATTGACCAGCGTCACCGTGGTTTGCTCCCAAAGGGACGGCAGGAGCGGAACGAAGGCGCGTTCGGTACAATTAAGCCCGGGGATGAGCAGCAGCGGATCGGGGTGAGGCAAGGCGAAAAGGTCCGGTCTGGCGGAAGAAAGACTGCCGAGGAGCAGCCGACTTGCGATTTGGCGTCATTGGCGCTATATGTCCATCAACATCTCTAGCATTCTTGCTGAGTGGGAGCCGACCGGCCCCGCTCTTTTTTGTTTATCCGGGACCCTGCTTTGGCTTTCGACCTTACCGAAAAGCGCTATATCAAGGAAACCGGGCTCGAGGCGCGCGTTTCTCGCATCGTCGAGCCGGTGGCCAATGACCTTGGCTATTCCCTTGTGCGCATCAAGATCACGCCGGAGAACGGCTGTACGCTGCAGATCATGGCTGAAGACGCCAATGGGCGCTTCAACATCACCGACTGCGAGAAGCTCTCGCATGATCTGTCGCCCGTGCTCGACGTGGAAGATCCGATCGACCGCGAATATCACCTCGAAGTGTCTTCGCCCGGCATCGACCGCCCGCTGGTGCGCCGTCGTGACTATGAGCGCTTTATTGGCCACGAGGCCAAGATCGAGCTCTCCGACATGATCAATGGCCGCAAGCGTTTCCGCGGCGATATCAAGTCGACCGACGCGGACAGCGTGACCATCACCCTGCCGGACGCGCCGGGTGGCACCGATCCCGATCATCGCCTGCTGTTCGTCAATATTGCCGAAGCCAAGCTGGTGATGACCGACAAGCTTATGGATGCAGCCCGGGCCGACCAGGAACTGCACCCGATCGACGACGACGAGACCGAGACGGTCGAATATGCCGACGCCGATAATGACGACGACGACAATCTCTCCGAGGAGACGAAATAATGGCCGTTAGCGCGAACCGACTCGAGCTGTTGCAGATCGCAGACGCCGTGGCCCGCGAGAAGTCGATCGACCGCATGGTCGTGATCGAGGCCATGCAGGATGCCATGGAAAAGGCCGCCAAGGGCCGCTATGGCGCCGAGACCGAAATCAAGGTTGAGATCAACCCGCGCACCGGCGAAACCCGCATGTGGCGCCTGCTCGAGATCGTCGAGACCGTCGAGGAAGTCAGCCGCCAGGTCGACCTCAAGCTCGCGCAGACGAAGTCGCCGCAGGCCAAGATCGGTGACTTCCTCACCGAGCCGCTGCCGCCGATGGAATTCGGCCGTATCGCCGCCCAGTCGGCCAAGCAGGTCATCGTGCAGAAGGTGCGCGATGCCGAGCGCGACCGCATGTTCGAAGAATATTTCGGCCGCATCGGCGAAATCGTCAACGGCACGGTCAAGCGCGTCGAATATGGCAATGTGATCGTCGATCTGGGCCGTGGCGAAGCCATCATGCGCCGCGACGAGCTGATCCCGCGCGAAATGTTCCGCTACGGCGACCGCGTGCGTGCCTATATCTATGACGTGCGTCGCGAACAGCGCGGTCCGCAGATTTTCCTCTCGCGCACCCATCCGCAGTTCATGGCCAAGCTCTTCATGCAGGAAGTGCCCGAGATCTACGATGGTGTCATCACCATCCGCTCGATCGCCCGTGACCCGGGTTCGCGCGCCAAGATCGCCGTTACCTCCTCGGATTCTTCGATCGACCCGGTAGGCGCCTGCGTGGGTATGCGCGGTAGCCGTGTGCAGGCCGTCGTGGCCGAGCTGCAGGGCGAAAAGATCGACATCATTCCGTGGACCGACACCATTGCCGACCTCGTGGTTTCGGCGCTGCAGCCGGCCGATGTTGCCAAGGTGGTTCTCGACGAGCAGGCCGAACGCATCGAAGTCGTGGTTCCCGATGAGCAGCTGTCGCTGGCCATCGGTCGTCGCGGCCAGAACGTGCGCCTCGCCTCGCAGCTGATCGGCTGGGATATCGATATCCTGACCGAGCAGGAAGAAAGCGAACGCCGCCACAAGGAATTCACCGAACGCTCGACCCTGTTCATGCAGGCTCTCGACGTCGACGAGATGGTTGCCCAGCTCCTGGCTTCCGAAGGCTTCTCCTCGGTCGAGGAACTGGCCTATATCGAGGCGAACGAAATCGCCACGATCGAAGGCTTCGACGAGGAAACAGCCGGCGAAATCCAGAACCGCGCCAGCGAATATCTGGCCGAGATCGAGCGCAAGTTCGACGAAGAGCGCATCGCGCTGGGCGTCGAGGAAGACCTTTACGAAATTCCGGGCCTCAACGCTGCCATGCTGGCAGCCCTGGGCAAGGACGATATCAAGTCGGTGGAAGATTTCGCCGGCTGTGCCGCTGACGATCTCGTTGGCTGGACCGAACGCAAGGATGGTGAGACCAAGCGCTATGAGGGGACCTTCAAGGACTTCCCCGTGAGCCGTGAAGACGCCGAGGACATGATCATGCACGCCCGCATCAAGGCCGGGTGGATCACTGCCGAGGAAGAACCGGCGGAAGTCGAAGGCGACGACGACGGGCAAACCGAGGAGGAGGCGGTCTGAGGACCGCCTACCTGGAGCCTGCCGTGACCCGGCGCGCTGAAATCACCAGGATGTGTGCACTCACCCGGCAGGAATTGCCGAGTGAGGATCTCATCCGCTTTGTCCTCGGGCCCGATGGAAGCATCGTGCCGGATACGGACGCACGCGCCGAAGGGCGCGGCGTCTGGATCACGCTCAGCCATGCGAGCGTCGCCGAAGCGGTCAAGAAGAAGGCGTTCGCACGCAGCCTCAAGGAACAGGTCGAGGTCCCCGCCGACCTCGCCGATCTCACCCAATTGCGTCTCGAGCAGAGGCTGGCGTCTGCGCTGGGCATGGCCCGCAAGGCCGGACAGTTCACCACGGGCGCCACCAAGGTGCGCTCCTGCATCGAAGCAAACCAGATCCTGGCGCTGCTCACCGCCACGGACGCGGCCGAAGACGGCCGCAACAAAATGCTGGGGGCTCTGCGCGCCCTCAATTATGCCCGGAAAGACGGCGACGTCGCCGGACCGCAGGTGCCCCATTTCGAATTGCTCTCAAGCACGCAATTGGGTTTGGCACTTGGACTAGAAAATGTGATACATGCTGCCCTCATGAACGGGGCGGCAGCCCAATCGGCGGTGCAAAAGGCCAGACGACTGGCCCGATACATCGCCCCTCCGCAGGACCAAGACGCCGACCGCACAGCGGTAAATGGCGTGCTTTTGTCCGTGGATCAGGACGAAAGACGATAGGAAGTATGGCTGATAACGACGACAAGCGTTCCGACGATTCCGGCGCCAAGAAGACCCTGAGCCTCAAGGGCGGCCCGGGCCTGGGCAATCGCCCCGGCACGTCGCGCGGTCCGTCGCGCTCGACAGTGGTGGTTGAAAAGCGCACTCGCGTAGTGCCCAAGCCGAATGCTCCGAGCGGGGCAGGCGGACGTCCGGGTACACCTGGCGGCCCGAGCGGCCGTCCGGGCCAGGGCCGTCCGGCCCAGAACCAGCAGCGCGCTCCGCTTGGCCTGTCGGCTGCGGAAGCCGAGGCCCGCCGTCAGGCGCTGGCCATGGCCGGCGCTCGCATGGCCGAAGACAAGGAGCGGTTTGCTGCCGACGAGGCACGCCGCATCGAAGAAGATAACCGCCGCCGGCAGATCCGTGAGGAAGCCGCGCGTCAGGAAGAAGAACGCCGCCAGGCCGAGGAAGCCCGCCGGGCTGCCGAGAACACTGTATCCGAAGCCCCGGCAAGCGCCCCGGCTGAAGAAGCCCGTCCGGCTGCCAGCCAGACGCGCGAAGACGCTGTTCCGGCCAGCCAGCGCAATCCCGGTCCGCGCGACGTACGCGTGGTTGCCGGCCGTCCTGGCCAGCAGAACCGCCCGCAGCGCGCCGAGCGCCCGAGCAATACACGTCCGCCCGATGGCGAACGCCCCGCTGGCGGCCGTCCCGCCAACACCCGCCCGGCCGGTTCGACCGGCACGCGGCCTGCCGGCACCGGCAACACCCGCCCCACGGGCGAGCGTCGTCCGGTTGGTGCAGGCATGGCGCCGATCGGCAATGTGCCGCCGGCTCCACCGAGCGAGGCCGATGGCCGTCGCGTTCGTACCGGTGCACCCCAGGTGCGTCCGACCAGCGAAGCGGAACTGGAAAATGCCCGTCGCGCAAGCCGCGCCCAGCCCGAACGGCCGACACGTCGCGCCGATAACGGTGCTTCGCGCGGTCGCCTGACGGTTTCGACCGCCACCACCGAGAACGATCGCGATCGCGGTCCGTCGCTGGCGGCCATGAAGCGTCGTCGCGACAAGAAGATGGGCCGCAACCAGCAGGACGCGCCCAAGTTGAGCCGCGAAGTGATCATTCCGGAAATCATCACGGTCGGCGAACTCGCCAACCGTATGGCCGAACGGTCCGTCACCGTGATCAAGATGCTCATGCAGCAGGGCCAGATGGTCAAGATCACCGACGCGATCGATGCCGACACCGCCGAGCTGATCGCGACCGAACTCGGTCACACGGTGAAGCGCGTTTCGGATGCGGACGTGGAAGAAGGCCTGTTCGATATCGCTTCGGACGACAAGGCCGAGGATCTGACCGATCGTGCGCCTGTCGTGACCATCATGGGTCACGTCGACCACGGCAAGACCTCGCTGCTCGATGCGCTCCGCAATGCCAATGTCGTTTCGGGCGAAGCCGGTGGCATCACCCAGCATATCGGCGCCTATCAGGTCGAAAAGAACGGTGCCAAGATCACCTTCCTCGACACGCCAGGCCACGAAGCCTTTACGGCTATGCGTGCCCGCGGTGCCCAGGCAACCGACATCGCCATCCTCGTGGTGGCGTCGGACGACAGCGTGATGCCGCAGACGATCGAATCCATCAAGCACGCCAAGGCGGCTAATGTTCCGATCATCGTGGCCATCACCAAGATGGACAAGCCGGCCGCTGACCCGATGAAGGTTCGCACCGAGCTTCTGCAGCACGAAGTGTTTGTGGAATCCATGGGCGGTGACGTGCTGGACGTCGAACTCTCGGCCAAGACCGGTCAGGGCCTCGACAAGCTGCTCGAAACCATCCTGCTGCAGGCCGAAGTTCTCGAGCTCAAGGTTGCTCGTGACGGTCGCGCCGAAGGTCAGGTCATTGAAGCCAAGCTCGATCGCGGTCGCGGTCCGGTGGCAACGGTGCTGGTCCAGCGCGGTACGCTCAAGGTTGGCGACATCGTCGTCGCCGGTACCGAGTTTGCCCGTGTTCGCGCCCTCATCAACGACAAGGGTGATCAGGTCAAGGAAGCCGGCCCGTCCGTGCCGGTGGAAGTCCTCGGCTTCAACGGCGTGCCGAGTGCAGGCGATCGCTTCTCGGTCGTCGAGACCGATGCGCGTGCCCGTGAAGTCACCGAATACCGTCAGCGCGCCATCCGCGAGAAGACGGCCGGCGGCGGTGCGACCAGCCTCGAGCAGATGATGAACCAGCTCAAGATCGCCGGGATCTCGAAGTTCCCGCTGATCATCAAGGGCGACGTGCAGGGCTCGGTCGAAGCCATCGTGGCTTCGCTCAACAAGCTCTCCACCGACGAAGTGTCGGCACAGATCCTCTACTCGGGCGTTGGTGGTATCACCGAGTCCGACGTGACCCTGGCCGCGGCTTCCAATGCGATTGTCATGGGCTTCAACGTCCGTGCCAACAAGCAGGCCCAGGAACTGGCGAGCCGTGACGGCATCGAAATCCGCTACTACAACATCATTTACAACCTCATCGAGGATGTGAAGGGTGCCATGAGCGGCCTTCTGGCGCCGGAACGTCGCGAAACCTTCATCGGCTACGCTTCGATCAAGGAAGTCTTCCAGATCACCAAGGTCGGCAAGGTTGCTGGCTGTCAGGTCACCGAAGGCCTCGTCGAACGCGGTGCCGGCGTGCGCCTGCTGCGCGACAACGTCGTTATCCACGAAGGCAAGCTCAAGACGCTCAAGCGCTTCAAGGATGAAGTCAAGGAAGTTCAGGTCGGCCAGGAATGCGGCATGGCCTTCGAGAACTACGAAGACATCCGCGCTGGCGACGTCATCGAATGTTTCCGCGTGGAGACAGTGCAGCGTACGCTCTAAGCGGACCGCACATCACAAATCGGAAAGGGGCGTGGCGCGAGCCGCGCCCTTTTTGTTTGCATCCACACTGCCGCCAGGCGGCCCGAGAACGGCGTTTCTCGGCAATCACAGGGGTGGGAGACCAGAGCCGGACACCGGGCGCTGGCGAACGCCAGGCAGGCGCAGAGGCCAAAACGGTCCGGTCGATGATCCGACGACCGAGCCGCCCCATTGCGTTTTCAGGACTGAAAATCGGCCATAGAAAAAGGCCTGCCCCTTTCGGAAGCAGGCCTTTTGATGCCGGTGGCGGGTGACTACGGTAAAAAACCGACGCCGCCGGCAATTCCGGAATTTCGATCAGGCGTTGATCACCGTGACGCGGGCACCGACGGGCACGCGGGCATAGAGATCGATGATGTCCTGGTTCATCAGGCGAATGCAGCCAGAGGACACATTGGTGCCGATCGTATAGGGCTCAGTGGTGCCATGGATGCGGAACAGGGTATCGGCGCCGTTGCGGTAGAGATAGAGCGCGCGCGGACCGAGCGGATTGGTCGGGCCTGGCTCCATGCCGCCGGCATAGGGGCCGTAGCGCTCAGGCTCACGGGCGATCATCGACTTGGTCGGGGTCCAGCGCGGCCAGGCAGCCTTGCGGCCGATAGTGGCATTGCCACGGAACACCAGCGCTTCATCCTTGCCTACACCGATGCCATAGCGCAGGGCGCGACCGCCCTCCATGACGAGGTAGAGGTAATGCGCGGGGGTGTCGACCACGAGCGTACCGGGACGCTCATCGGTGAAATAGGGCACTTCCTGGCGCCACCACTGCGGATCAACGCGGCGCAGATCCATGGCGGCGATAGGATGGGGCTCCCCCAGAACCGGCCCATACATGCGCAGGTAATAGGGATCGATCGTGGGCTCCTGCACGACAGGCTGGCGAGTTGAGGAGCAGGCGGCCAGAGCGACGGCGGGCAGGCCTATCATGAACAGACGGCGGGAGATCAAGTCAGTCCTCGGGGGGTGCGTTGCGCGAATGAAGGAGTTGGTCCGTGGGTAAGATCTGCCACAGCCCTTGTCGAGTGCAGGAAAGCCTCACTCGGTTAACGAGGCGACAATGGGGCGGTTCCTCGCGCGGAATTGATGTGTGGGGGCCCGTGGCATTTTCGCAACAGAGTTGGAACCGCTGCTGCACTGTCGATCCGCGGTAACCACTCTAAAGCACCCATGTGCCTCATTATTGCCGGACAATATCGTGCGCTGCTGCCGGGGAGGGTACAGCGCGACGCAAATGGCTGGGGGAGGCCAGTAACAAGCATGGATACCGACGTCCTACTCTATGTGCGACTGATCTCGGGAACGCTGCTGGGCCTGACGCTGGGGCGACTGCTCAATGGGGTCGCAAAGTTCGTGCAGCAGCCCAAATCGCACAGGATCAACCTGCTGCATGGGCTGTGGTCCTTCTTCCTCTTTGCCTCGGTGACGCTTTTCTGGTGGGACGAGGCGCATAGTTTTGCCAAGGTCGAATGGACCTTTGCGACCTATCTCTTCCAGATCGCCTATTGCGGCAGCTTTCTGTTCCTCGCGGCCGTGCTGCTGCCTGACAATGTCGATGAGTTCGGCGACCATTTTTCCTATTTCATCGCGCGGCGCCACTGGTTCTACAGCGTGCTGATCATCAGCTTCCTGCTCGGCATCGTCGACAGCGTGGTCAAGGAGGGTTGGTCGGAGAGCATTGTTTCGCCCGAGGGGATCATCTTCGACCTCATCATGGTCTGCGTGCTGGGAGCAGGGATGGTGGTCAACAGCTACCGCGTGCACCTGACGACGGCGGTCGTGATGGTCGCCCTGACGCTGGCGTCGGCGATCCTCGTCTAGGCGGGCGGGATTGCAGCCAAAGAAAAGGCCCGGATTTCTCCGGGCCTTCTGCATTTCTGTTGGATGAAGGCGCCTTATTCGGCGGCTTCGTCCTTGGTGATTTCCTTGCCGGTTGCCTGATCGACAACCTTCATGGACAGGCGAACCTTGCCGCGCTCGTCAAAGCCGAGCAGCTTGACCCAGACCTTGTCGCCTTCCTTGACCACGTCGGTGGTCTTGGCAACGCGGGCTTCGGCCAGCTGGGAGATGTGCACGAGGCCATCCTTGGCGCCGAAGAAGTTCACGAAGGCGCCGAAATCGGCGGTCTTGACGACGGTGCCCTGGTAGATGGCGCCCACTTCGGCTTCGTCGGTGATGGAGCGGATCCACTTGATGGCGGCGTCGATCTGCGAACCATCGGAGGACGAGACCTTCACGGTGCCGTCGTCTTCGATGTTGATCTTGGCGCCGGTCTTCTCGACGATCTCGCGGATGACCTTGCCGCCGGTGCCGATCACTTCACGGATCTTGTCGGTCGGGATCTTGAGCGTTTCGATGCGGGGAGCGAACTCGCCCACTTCGCCACGCGAGGCCGACAGGGCCTTGCTCATTTCACCCAGGATATGGATGCGGCCGTCCTTGGCCTGAGCCAGGGCGATCTTCATGATCTCTTCGGTGATGCCGGCGATCTTGATATCCATCTGGAGCGAGGTGATACCCTCGTCCGTACCGGCCACCTTGAAGTCCATGTCGCCGAGGTGATCTTCGTCACCGAGGATATCGGACAGCACGGCGAACTTTTCGCCTTCGAGGATCAGGCCCATGGCGATACCGGCCACCGGGCGCTTCATCGGCACGCCGGCATCCATCAGCGCCAGAGAGGTACCGCAAACGGTCGCCATGGAGGACGAGCCGTTGGATTCGGTGATCTCGGACACGATACGGATCGTGTAGGGGAATTCTTCGACCGACGGACGGATCGGGTTGATGGCGCGCCATGCGAGCTTGCCGTGACCGATTTCGCGACGACCGGGCGAACCCATGCGACCAGCTTCACCCACGGAGTATGGAGGGAAGTTGTAGTGCAGCAGGAAGTTTTCCTTGCGGGTGCCTTCGAGGCTGTCGATGAACTGCTCATCTTCGCCGGTGCCCAGCGTGGCAACGACCAGCGCCTGGGTTTCGCCACGGGTGAAGATGGCCGAACCATGGGTGCGCGGCAGGACGCCGACTTCCGAGACGATCGGACGCACGGTCTTGGTGTCACGGCCGTCAATGCGGCTGCCGGTGTCGAGAATGTTCCAGCGGACGATCTTGGCCTGGAGGTTGTGCACCACCTCGCCGAGAGCTTCCTTGGTGATTTCGCCAGCTTCGATCTTGGCAGCGAAAGCGGCCTTGACCTTGGTGTTGGCGGCATCGACGGCGGCGTAGCGCTGGGCCTTTTCGGTGATCTGGTAGGCAGCACGCAGATCAGCTTCGGCAATAGCCAGAACTTCGGTTTCGAGAGCCGAGAAATCGGGCGGAGTGAACTCGCGCGGCTCCTTGGCAGCCAGCTCGGCCAGCTTGATGATGGCCTGGATGACCTTGGCGCTTTCGGCATGGCCGAACATCACGGCGCCGAGCATGACTTCCTCGGAAAGCTCCTGAGCTTCCGATTCCACCATCAGGACAGCGTCCTGGGTGCCGGCCATGACGAGGTCGAGCTTGCTGTCAGCGCGACGGTCGACGGGCAGGTTCAGCACATATTCGCCGTTGACGTAGCCAACGCGGGCAGCGCCGATCGGGCCCATGAAGGGAACACCCGAGATGGTCAGGGCAGCGGAAGCTGCGACCATGGACAGCACGTCCGGGTTGTTTTCCATGTCATGCTGCAGAACGGTGATGACCACCTGGGTCTCGTTCTTGTAGCCATCGGGGAAGAGCGGGCGGATCGGACGGTCGATCAGGCGCGACACCAGGGTCTCGTTCTCGGACGGACGGCCTTCGCGCTTGAAATAGCCACCCGGGATCTTGCCGGCGGCGAAGTATTTTTCCTGGTAGTTGACGGTCAGGGGGAAGAAGTCCTGGCCCGGCTTGGCGGTCTTTGCCGAAACGACGGTGGCCAGAACCACGGTCTCGCCCAGGGTGGCGAGCACGGCGCCATCAGCCTGACGGGCAATCTTGCCGGTCTCGAGGGTCAGCGGCTGGCCGCCCCAGTTGAGCTCAACCTTGTGATGATCGAAATTGATCGTCATGGAACTTTGTCTTTCCATTCTGCCGGCGGAGCGGGAACGCGGGGACGGCCAATCCCTACGAACTCTGCCGGTGTGCCCGCACCAAGCGTCGCACCCCATGTGCGCGCCGGCTCAAAATCAGGCACGGTTTCCAGTTTGGCGGGACAGAACATGGACAAGACAATGAGCGCCTCCGCAGCGGAAGGGGCTGATAATCCTGCCATGCTCCGGCACCGCCGGCCATGGCGACCTGCGGCAGATGGGCGCCAGAGGTCGGATATGATGCCCCCAAAAGGGCGCCGGCGCGGAAACCTGGGGTTCCCGCGCCGGAATTTATTGCGCTTAGCGGCGCAGGCCGAGCTTTTCGATCAGCGTCTTGTAGCGGTTCTCGTCGATCTTCTTGACATAGTCGAGAAGGCTACGACGGGTCGAAACCAGCTTGAGCAGACCACGACGGGAATGGTTATCCTTGTTGTGGCCCTTGAAGTGCTCGGTCAGGTTTGCGATGCGCTCGGACAGGATCGCGACCTGGACTTCCGGCGAGCCGGTGTCGTTTGGAGTGGTCGCGTATTCCTTGATGAGTTCGCTCTTGCGTTCAGCGGTAATCGACATCGTATGATCCCTTTACTGTGAGGATTTGGAAGATGCCCCGGCCGGGATGTCGTCCAGGCGGGGCCGGTTACGCCGGGCACGAGGCCACAGCTGGCGTTCTCATAGTTGAAAGCGGCGCGAATTGCCAGAATATTCGCCGTTCAGAGGTCGCGCTCGTCCGGCCTTGTGGCGGAAAAAGACGGATCCAGGGCCGAAAGCGGAATCTGGAATGACCATTCAACGCCATTGGGGTGTTCAACGTGCTCGACGACGGCTCCGAGTGCCCCGCCGACCATGGTGCGCAGGACCGTGGTGCCAAACCCCTTGTGCTCGCTGGAGACGAGGGGACGTGACAGCGTTTCGCGCCAGGTGAGGCGCAGCGACGCGCCCTGACGCTCGAATTTGATGCCGAGCTCGCCGTCGTCGTCGGCCAGGGCGCCGAAGCGCATGGCGTTGACGGCCATTTCATGAAGCGCCATGCCCAGGATCTGCGCGCCTTGGGGATTTATGCGGATATCGTCGCCGGTGATGGACACACGCCGGTCATCGGGCGGCCGGAAGGGGGCGAGCTGGAGATCGACGAGCTCGCTGAGCGAGACGCCGGCGCGGCCATGGGCGAGCAGGAGATCGGTCGAGCGAGCCAGCCCCATGATGCGCCGCTCGAAGGCGGCGACATAATCGGCGATGTCGGTGGCGCCGCGGGCGGTCTGCTTGGCCATGGCGGAGATGACCGCCATCTGGTTCTTGGAGCGATGGGCCAGCTCGCGCATGAGAAAATGCACGTCGCGTTCGGCGGCCTGTCGCTGGCGGGAGGCCAGACTGAGTGCGCCCGAGACCTCATCGATTTCAGTGACGGGGTAGAAGCGCTCATAGACCACCTCTCCACGCCCAAGGCGCTGGGCGTCGCGCCGCAGGCCACTGACCGACTGGCCCAGCTTCTGGGCGATGACGACGGCAATGGCCGAAGCGGCAATAGCGATAATGGCGCCCCATGCGGCCAGTTGCACGAGGGATTCCCCCAGGGGCTGGCGCACGGTGGACGCCGAGGCCCAGGCGACAATGCGCCAGCCGGTGAGGCCGGAGCGCCATTCGGAGGTGATCACAGTCTCGTTGTTCAGCTGCTCTTCGACCCAGCTTTCCTGCGAGTTGGCGCCGCGGCGGAGCGGCAGGACATCGCCAATGCCAAGACCCGTGTCGGGGGTCGCTGAAATGACGCCATTGCTGCCGTCGACCAGGGCGGCATGCCAGCCGTCCGGCAGTTCGCGCGACTGCATGACCGGAACGAGATCGCGGGCATTTTGTGTCAGGGACAGGAGTTTTATGGCGCCGGCATCGACTGGCAGCCAGACATTGAAGACCCAGGTCTGGGCGATATTGCCAAAGAACAGGTCGGACACTGTCGCCATGCGCCTGTCGAAAGCGCGGCGGGCCGTCGCTGCATTGGCGGTAATGGAGAGGGGCTCGCCGAAGGAGACGCGTGTATTGAGGATTTGCTGCATCTGGTCGTCGACAGCGAGCAGATAAGATCCCGACCCGGCCAGGGCGATCAGCGAGCGCTGGTGGAAGCGGGCGTAGTCGCCATCGAGCAGCGCCTGATCGGAAGAGAGCACCCGCAAGGTGGTGATCATGCCCGAGATTTCGCGCTCCACCGCCTGGCCCATGGCCTGGACGGTTGCCGAAGTGAGCGCCTGAACAACTGACTCCTGGGCATCATTGGTGCGCTTGATGAGAACCAGCGTCACGACAAGCGCTGGGATGATGATGACGAGGACGAGGGCGACGAGATAAAGCGCCACGGGGCGGGCGCGACGGTTGATCCGGCGGGAAGTCGTGAGCTCATCACGAACAGCGGGGGTTTCACCCTTTGCCTGGATCTCGCTCATGTCAGGAGATATCCACGACATTGGCACAGGCGGCTCGTGGCCGTGGTTCGGTTACGAGCATGGTCTATCCCTGTGCCTCTTCACCTAAAATAGCAGAGAAAGTCAGCCAAGCCCCCGCCGGAGATCCCTGTGCTGCGAACGAGTCGCAGAGCATATACAACACGCAAAGACGCATGGGGTTGCAAGGCATGGAAACCGCGGCGCGGCTCTGGTAAACACCCCCCATGACCGACACGCAGTTCGCCCCCAAAAAGCTGTTCATCAAGACCTATGGTTGCCAGATGAACGTCTATGACAGTGATCGCATGGCCGATGCACTGGCCCCCCACGGCTATCATCCGACGCAGGATATGGCCGAGGCCGACCTCATTTTGCTAAATACCTGCCATATTCGGGAAAAAGCCAGCGAAAAGGTTTTCTCCGAGCTGGGGCGGCTGAAGGAACTGCAGACCGACAGGCGTGCATCAGGCGGAGACCTGATGATCGGCGTTGCCGGCTGCGTGGCCCAGGCCGAGGGCGAGGAAATCGCCCGGCGTGCCCCCATGGTGGACATGGTGTTCGGCCCGCAGGCCTACCACCGCCTGCCCGAAATGCTGGCCAAGGCGGAAAGCCAGCGTCACATGCACCCGAGCCTCAAGCGGGCCGTCGTCGATACGGATTTTCCCGAGGAAGACAAGTTCGCTCATCTCCCGGCGGCTCGCAAAGAAGTGACCATCAGCCGGGGTCTCACAGCGTTCCTCACCGTGCAGGAAGGCTGCGACAAGTTCTGTTCGTTCTGCGTCGTGCCCTATACCCGCGGCTCCGAAGTCAGCCGGCCGGTGGCCCAGGTGCTAGACGAAGCGCGCCGCCTCGCCGAGGCCGGGGTGAAGGAAATCACGCTGCTCGGCCAGAACGTCAACGCCTATCACGGCGAAGATAGCGGACGAGCCGTGGGCCTCGGTGAACTGGCCTATCGCCTCGCCGAAATTCCGGGGCTGGAGCGCCTGCGCTATACCACCAGCCATCCGCGCGACATGGATGACGCGCTGATCGCGGCGCATCGCGACCTCGATTTCCTGATGCCTTATCTGCACCTGCCGGTGCAGTCGGGTTCGGACACGATCTTGAAGGCGATGAACCGCAAGCACACGGCGGCCGAATATCTGGCGCTGATCGACAAGATCAAGACCGCACGCCCTGACATGGCGCTCTCGGGCGACTTCATCGTCGGCTTCCCGGGTGAAACCGACCAGGATTTCAAGGACACCCTCTCGATCATCCGCGCCGTTGGCTACGCCTCGGCCTATTCGTTCAAATATTCGACGCGGCCGGGCACGCCGGGCGCCAACATGGGCAACCAGGTGGCAGAAGAGGTGAAGGTCGAGCGTCTCGCGCGGCTGCAGGAGCTGGTGACCAGCCAGACCAACCAGTTCCACGCCTCGATGGTCGGACGCACATTGCCAGTGCTGATCGAGCGGGTCGGACGCATGCCGGGGCAGGTGGGCGGACGTTCGCCCTATCTGCAGGCGGTCCATCTCGAGGGCAGCACCGATCTCATCGGGGCCATCCACCAGGTGGAAATCACCGGCGTGATGACCAATTCGCTGACCGGTCGCCTCGCTCAGGCCGCGGCCGCCTAGGACGGAAAGAAATGGCGCGGGGCCCTGTCGCACTCACCAGAGCCCAGGCCCGCGCCATCTGGATGCGGGCCCAGCGCCTTGATGAGACCGCGCCGTTTGGCGACGGGCCGCAGGCGACCGCCAAAGCCATATCGCAACTTGGCTATTTGCAGATCGACACGATCAATGTGATCGAGCGCTGCCACCATCACATTCTCTATTCGCGCATTCCCCACTATCGGCGGAGCGATCTGGCGCATCTGCAATCGACGGTAAAGTCGATCTTTGAATATTGGACCCATGCGCTGAGCTATGTGCCGGCGGAGGATTTTGCGTTTTTCGTGCCGCTGATGCAGCACTATCGGGCCAATCCCAGCCGCTGGTTCGGCTCGGTGACGACCGACGAGGTCCGCGCCATGGTGCGCCGGCTCAAGACCGAGGGGCCGCTGTCGATCCGCGATATCGACGATGACGAGCTGGTGGAAAAGAACCACGCCTGGGCGAGCCGCAAACCATCCAAGCGCGTGTTGCAGCTGATGTTTTTTCAGGGGCTGGTGGTCATTTCCCGGCGCGAGGGGATGGTCAAAACCTATGACCTCGCCGAGCGGCATTTTGGCTGGGCGAAAAGTCCGCGGGCGGCGACCGAGCGACAGGGGACAGCCTATCTTCTCGACCGCGCCTTGCGCAGCCAGGGGGTGGTCAGCCTCGACTCCATCTGCCATCTCAATGCGCCCGCGAAAAAGGCCGTGCTCGAGCTGATCGAGGCGCGAGTGAAGCGGCGGCAACTGGTGGAAGTGGTCATCGAAGGGGCAGAAAAAATCCGGCACTGGGCGGCTCTGGAGGCGCTGGAGCAGGGGGGCCTTGCTGCGGCGGGGCGGGTTCATATCCTGTCGCCGTTCGATCCGCTGATCATTCAGCGAAAGCGCCTGAAATTGTTCTTTGGCTATGAGCATGTATTCGAAGCCTATGTCCCGGCGGCAAAACGGAAATATGGCTATTTCGCCCTGCCGGTGCTGATCGATGATCGGGTGGTGGCGGCGATCGATCTCAAGACCGACCGCCGCGCCGGCAAGCTTGTCGTGCAGAACTGGACCTGGCTCGAAGAGATTGGCGCGGATGAGCAGGCTGCGATCACGGACGAACTCGACCGCTTCGAGCGGTTTCAACTCGGCGCGCAATAGGGGCAGGATTGCCGTCCCTCCCACATCCATCCGCAAACCGTTGCCCGGCTTGTCCGGGCAATCCCGAGCGCGTCTCAAGGTGGATCACCGGGATAAACCCGGTGATGACGACGGGGGAGAGTTTTGGGCCGGGCCCTGCGGGCAGCCCTATTCGGCGGGCTTGGTCGTCTTCGCTTTGGGCGTGAGGCCGTGGAGGAAGAGCTGCTCGAGATAGCGGGCGGCGTCCTCGAAACGTCCATCGCCACCGCGGCCCTTGCCGAGAATCGCACGCACCTGAACGTCAAAATCGGCATAGTGCTGGGTGGTCGCCCAGATCGAAAAGATCAGGTGGTAGGGGTCGGCGCGGGCGATCTTGCCCTCGTCCATCCAGCCGAGCAGGATTTTGGCCTTTTCGTCGACGAGGTTTTTGAGATCGACCTCGATCATGTCGATGATGTGGGGAGCGCCGCGCAGCATCTCATTGGCGAAGAGCCGGCTTTCGCGCGGAAAATCGCGCGCCATCTCGAGCTTGCGGCGGATATAGGAGCGGATTTCCGAGAAGGGATCGCCATCGGCGCGCATCTCCTCGAGCGGGGCCAGCCAGGTGACGAGCAGCTCGCTCATCAGGCGGCGATGGATCTCTTCCTTCTTGGGAAAATAATAGAGCAAATTGGGTTTGCTCATCCCCGCCACTTCAGCGATCTGATCGATGGTGGCGCCCCGAAAGCCGTGCATGGAAAATACTTCCAGCGCCGCCTCAAGGATAGCGTCCTGTTTTTCTTTCTGGATACGCGTAGCCGGACGGCTCTTGGCCGCCTTGGCGTCAGCTTTATGGACCCGCTTGGCGGGCGCTTTGGGGGGCTCGACCGATTTCAGCTTTCTGGGTGCCATTTTCGTCTTGCGGGAAAGAACAGGAGTGCTAACATTTTTCCAACTGGTCAAAAATCTGGGGTTCGACTTCAACTGTCAAGCGCCCGCGAATAATGGCCGGATAAAGGGCAGTCAAATAGGGAGCGAACTGTCGTGTCCACCAATAATGCCGTCGTGCCGAACGATCTCAGCGCGTTCTGGATGCCGTTTACGGCCAACCGGCAGTTCAAGAAATCGCCGCGCATGTTCGTGGCGGCCAAGGACATGCACTACACAACCAGCGATGGCCGCCAGGTGCTCGATGGCACCGCTGGTCTCTGGTGCGTCAATGCCGGCCATGCCCGTCCGAAAATCGTGGAGGCGATTTCCAAGCAGGCCGCCGAGCTCGACTATGCGCCCGCCTTTCAGATGGGCCACCCCAAGGCGTTCGAGCTGGCCAATCGGCTGGTGGATCTGACGCCCGATGGGCTCGACCATGTGCTGTTCACCAATTCGGGTTCGGAATCGGTCGAGACCGCGCTCAAGGTGGCGCTGGCCTATCAGAAGGTGATCGGGCAGGGCGCACGCAGCCGGCTGATCGGGCGCGAACGCGGCTATCACGGGGTCAATTTCGGCGGCATTTCGGTGGGTGGCATTGTCACCAACCGCAAAATGTTCGGCACACTTCTTACCGGCGTCGATCATCTGCCGCATACGCATAACCTCGCCAAGAACGCCTTCTCCAAGGGTCTGCCCGAGCATGGCGTTGACCTCGCCGACGAGCTTGAACGCATCGTCACGCTTCATGACGCCTCGACCATCGCGGCGGTGATCGTTGAGCCGGTGGCGGGATCGACCGGCGTGCTCATTCCGCCCCCGGGCTATCTGCAACGCCTGCGCGACATCACCAAGAAACACGGCATTTTGCTGATTTTTGACGAGGTGATCACGGGCTATGGCCGCCTTGGGACGCCGTTCGGCGCCGATTATTTTGGCGTGACGCCGGATATTCTGGTGACGGCCAAGGGCCTGACCAATGGGGTCATTCCGATGGGTGCGGTGATGGTCTCCAAGGAGATCCACGACGCTTTCATGCAGGGGCCGGAACATCTCATCGAGTTCTTCCACGGCTATACCTATTCGGGCAATCCGATCGCCTCGGCGGCGGGCCTCGCCACGCTCGAGACCTATAAGGACGAGGGCCTGCTCACCCGTGGCGCCGACCTCGCAAAAGTCTGGGAAGACGGGCTGCACAGCCTCAAGGGCCTGCCCCACGTCATCGACATCCGCAATATCGGCCTTGTCGGCGCGGTCGAACTGGAACCCATCGCCGGACACCCAACCAAGCGGGCCTTCGCGGCCTTTCTCGCCGCCTTCGAGCAGGGCCTACTTATTCGCACCACCGGCGACATCATCGCGCTCAGCCCGCCGCTGATCGTTACGGAAAGCCAGATCGACCAGATCATCACGACCCTGGCCGGCATCCTCAAGACGCTTGAGTAAAATGGAACAAACATTCTATAAGCGAAACAATAGAATTTTTGTTCCTGCAAGGAAGAGGATCGACTGATGCAGATCATCGAGAACGCCGTGGCCGGCAAGCGCTATGTGTCGAGCTCGACGCGGCGCGTGCCCGTGTTCAATCCGGCCACTGGCGAGCAGAGCGCAGAACTGCCCCTGTCGACCATGGACGAGCTTAACGAAGCCGTTGCCTCGGCCGTCAAGGCGCAGGTCGCCTGGGGCAATACCCCGCCGATGAAGCGCGCCCGCGTCATGTTCAAGTTCAAGGCGCTACTCGATCAATATGCCGACGATATCGCCCGCGAGATTTCCAGGGAACACGGCAAGGTGCATGACGATGCCTTGGGCGAAGTGGCCCGCGGGATCGACTGCGTCGACTTTGCCTGTGGTATTCCGCACCTCCTGAAGGGCGAATATTCCCGCAATGTCGGCCCGAGCATCGACACCTATTCGGATCGCCAGCCACTGGGCGTGGTGGCCGGGGTGACCCCGTTCAACTTCCCGGCCATGGTGCCGATGTGGATGTATCCGGCGGCCATCGCCTGCGGCAATGCCTTCATTTTAAAGCCGTCAGAGCGCGACCCATCTGCGCCGATGCTGGCCTGGAACCTCTTCATGGAGGCCGGCCTGCCCGAAGGCATTTTGCAGGTGATCCACGGCGACAAGGAGATGGTCGACGGGATCTTGGATCATCCGGACATCAAGGCGGTGAGCTTTGTCGGCTCGACGCCCATCGCCGAATATGTCTACCAGCGCGGCACCAAGGCCGGTAAGCGCGTGCAGGCGCTGGGCGGCGCCAAGAACCACATGATCATCATGCCGGACGCCGATCTCGACCAGGCCGCTGACGCGCTGATGGGCGCAGGCTATGGCTCGGCCGGCGAGCGCTGCATGGCCATTTCCGTCGCGGTGCCGGTGGGCAAGGGTACGGCTGATGCGTTGATCGAAAAGCTCAAGCCGCGCGTGGAAAGCCTCAAGATCGGTCCTTCGACCGACAAGGACGCCGAAATGGGGCCCGTCGTCACCAAGATGCACCGCGACAAGATTCTTGGGTACATCGACGCCGGCGAGAAGGAAGGGGCAAAGCTTGTTGTCGATGGCCGCGGCTTCAAGCTCCAGGGCTATGAGAACGGCTATTATGTTGGCGGCACGCTGTTCGACAATGTCGAGCCGCATATGTCGATCTACAAGGACGAGATCTTCGGGCCGGTGCTGTCGGTGGTGCGCCGCAACAGTTTCCAGGATGCTGTCGATCTGATCCACGGGCATGAATATGCCAATGGCACGGCGATTTTCACCCGCGATGGTGATGCGGCACGTGAATTTGCCGAGAAGATCGAAGTGGGCATGGTGGGCATCAATGTGCCGATCCCGGTGCCGGTGGCCTACCACTCCTTCGGCGGCTGGAAGCGCTCGCTGTTCGGCGACCATTCCATCTATGGGCCCGAAGGCATCCACTTCTATACGCGGCTCAAGACCGTCACCACCCGCTGGCCCGCAGGGATCAAGGGCGGCGCGGAGTTTTCGTTCCCGAGCGTGAAGTAGGGTCAGATGGTCAGCGTTCACAACACATCGCTGACCGCCCCTTGCCTCTCCCACACGGAGAGGGCAGAGAAATTTTTTGGCCCCGCCAGTGCCCTCGCGCATTGGCGGGGCCACCTATTTGACCACACAGACATAAGAGCAAGAAAATGACCTCTCCCGGTGAAAACCTTCGTATCAATGGCGATCGGCTCTGGGAGAGCCTGATGGATATGGCCAAGGTCGGGCCGGGGATTGCCGGGGGTAATAATCGGCAGACGCTGACGGATAGCGACAAGGAAGGGCGGGAGCTTTTCCAGCGCTGGTGCGAGGCGGCGGGGCTCACCATGGGCGTCGACAAGATGGGCACCATGTTCATGACCCGGGCGGGCACTGATCCCGATGCCCTGCCGGTCTATATCGGCAGCCATCTCGACACCCAGCCGACCGGCGGGAAATATGACGGCGTGCTGGGCGTGCTGGCCGGGCTCGAAGTCGTGCGCTCGATGAACGATCTGGGGATCAAGACCAAGCACCCGATCGTCGTCACCAACTGGACCAATGAGGAAGGGGCGCGCTTTGCCCCGGCCATGGTGGCGTCGGGCGTCTTTGCCGGCGTGCATAGCCTCGACTATGCCTATGGCCGCAAGGACATGGACGGCAAATTGTTCGGCGATGAGCTCAAGCGCATTGGCTGGATCGGTGACGAAGAGGTCGGCGCGCGCAAGATGCACGCCTATTTCGAATACCACATCGAGCAGGGCCCGATCCTCGAGGCCGAGAATAAGCAGATCGGCGTTGTCACCCACTGCCAGGGCCTGTGGTGGCTTGAATTCACCCTGACCGGGAAGGAAGCCCACACCGGTTCGACGCCGATGAATATGCGCGTCAATGCGGGGCTGGCGATGGCGCGGATTTTCGAAGCAGTGCAGGACATCGCCATGTCCGAGCAGCCCGGCGCGGTGGCCGGCACGGGCCAGGTGAAGTTTTCGCCCAATTCGCGAAACGTCCTGCCGGGGACGGTGGTGTTCACCGTCGACCTCCGGACCCCGAGCCAGGAAAAACTCGACCGCATGCGCGCCAAGATCGAAGCGCGCGCCGCCGAAATCTGCGCCGAACTGGGCGTTGGCTGCTCCGTTGAGGCGGTGGGGCATTTTGATCCCGTCACTTTTGATCCGACGCTGGTGGAGCGGGTCCGCTCGGCGGCCGAAAAGCTCGGCTACAGCCACATGAACATCATCTCGGGCGCCGGGCATGACGCCTGCTGGGCGGCCAAGGTGGCGCCGGCAACCATGATCATGTGCCCCTGCGTGGATGGGCTCAGCCACAACGAGGCTGAAGAGATTTCCCTCGAATGGGCCGCCGCCGGCTGCGACGTGCTGTTCCATGCCGTCGTCGAAACCGCTGAGATCGTGGAGTGAAATTTTTGGCGCCCCATAAGGCCCAAGCCAAGGCCCCCTCACCCGGACTGCGCTTTGCGACGTCTGGCCTCTCCCTCATGGGACGAGGGCAAGAAGGAGCCGCATCGACTTAATAACAAAAAGACCCGCCGATCAGCGCTGAGGGGTGCGTGGCGGGTCTTTGAGGACTGCAAGGGAACGAAGAATGAGCAAGATTATCAAGGGCGGCACGGTCGTCACGGCGGATCTCTCCTATGAGGCCGATGTGAAGATCGAGGGGGATGTCATCATAGAGATCGGCCAGAACCTGTCTGGCGACGAAGTACTTGATGCCACCGGATGCTACATCATGCCGGGCGGCATTGACCCGCATACCCATCTCGAAATGCCCTTCATGGGCACTTATTCCGCCGACGATTTTGAGAGCGGGACCCGCGCGGGTCTTGCCGGCGGCACCACCATGGTGGTCGATTTCTGCCTGCCCAACCCGAACCAGAGCCTGCTCGAGGCGCTGCAGATGTGGGACAACAAGACCGGCAAGGCTTCCGCCGACTATTCCTTCCACATGGCGATCACCTGGTGGGGCGAGCAGGTGTTCAATGAAATGGCCGAGGTGGTGGATCGCGGCATCACCTCGTTCAAGCATTTCATGGCCTATAAGGGCTCTCTGATGGTGAACGACGACGAAATGTTCGCCTCGTTCCAGCGCTGCGCTGACCTTGGCGCGCTGCCGCTCGTTCATGCCGAAAACGGCGATATCGTTGCCGCCATGACGGCAAAGCTGCTGGCCGAGGGCAATAATGGCCCCGAGGGCCACGCCTATTCCCGCCCGCCGGAAGTTGAGGGGGAAGCCACCAACCGCGCCATCATGCTGGCGGACATGGCCGGTGTGCCGCTCTATGTGGTGCACACAAGCTGCGAGCAGGCGCATGAAGCCATCCGCCGCGCCCGCGCCAAGGGCATGCGCGTTTATGGCGAGCCGCTGATCCAGCATCTGACGCTGGACGAGAGCGAATATTTTAATCCCGACTGGGACCATGCGGCGCGCCGCGTGATGTCGCCGCCCTTCCGCAACAAGCAGCATCAGGATTCGCTCTGGGCGGGGCTGCAGTCGGGCTCGCTCTCCTGCGTTGCGACCGACCACTGCGCCTTTACCTCCGATCAGAAGCGCACCGGTATCGGCAATTTTGCAAAAATTCCCAACGGCACGGGCGGGCTCGAAGACCGGATGCCCATGCTCTGGACTGCAGGTGTAAACACCGGGCGCCTGACAATGAACGAATTCGTGGCGGTGACGTCTACCAACATCGCGAAAATCCTCAACATGTACCCGAAAAAAGGTGCGGTGATGGTTGGCGCCGATGCCGACCTGGTGGTTTGGGATCCGAACCGCTCAAAAACCATTTCGGCGAAAAACCAGCAGTCGGTGATCGACTACAACGTGTTTGAAGGTTTTGAGGTGAAGGGCCTGCCGCGCTTTGTGCTGAGCCGGGGCAAGGTGTCCATCGTTGAAAACGAGGTCAAGGCCGAGCCGGGCCACGGCAAATTCGTGGCGCGCGAGGCCAAGAACCCGGTCAACCGGGCGCTTAGCCAGTGGAAGGATATTGTGGCGCCGCGCAAGATCGAGCGCTCCGGCATTCCGGCGACGGGGGTCTGATGACGGCCGTTGTTTCCGCCGAAAACCTCGGCCTGACCTTCAAGACCAATGATGGCGACGTCGTTGCACTCAGCGACGTCAACCTCACCATCAACAAGGGTGATTTCGTCTCCTTCATCGGCCCGTCCGGCTGCGGGAAGACGACTTTTCTACGCACCATTGCCGATCTCGAACAGCCCACTTCGGGCACGCTGACGGTCAACGGGCAGAGCCCGGAGAATGCCCGCAAGGCGCGCTCCTATGGCTATGTGTTCCAGGCGCCGGCGCTTTATCCGTGGCGCACGATTGAAAAGAACGTCGCCCTGCCGCTCGAAATCATGGGCTATTCGGCCAGTGAACAGGCCGAGCGGATCCGTCGGACCATGGAGCTGGTGAACCTTTCCGGGTTCGAGAAGAAATTCCCCTGGCAATTGTCTGGCGGGATGCAGCAGCGCGCGTCCATTGCCCGCGCCCTGTCGTTTGACGCCGATCTGCTGCTGATGGACGAGCCTTTTGGCGCGCTCGACGAGATCGTCAGGGACCATCTCAATTCCGAGCTGCTCAAACTTTGGGATCGCACGCAGAAGACGATCTGCTTTGTGACCCATTCGATCCCAGAGGCGGTCTATCTCTCGACAAAAATCGTGGTGATGTCACCGCGGCCGGGTCGGGTGACGGACATTATCGAAAGCGATTTGCCGCGCGAGCGTCCGCTCGATATTCGCGAGACGCCGGAGTTTCTGGCGATTGCGGCGCGGGTGCGTGACGGGCTGCGGGCCGGGCACTCTTATGACGGGGAGCATGTGTGATGCTCCGAGCCATTTCGCAGGGCACATCTTCACCTCTCCCTTGGGGGAGAGGTCGCCGCCGCGCGGCGGGTGAGGGGGCGTTCACAACGCATTGCCTTGGCCAAGGCCCCCTCACCCCAACCCTCTCCCCCAAGGGGCGAGGGGGTGGATCGAGGGTGGGGAGAGAGAGATGAACCGCGTTCTTCCCATTCTCACCGTCATCCTCGCCATTGGGGTCATCTGGTATGTCGCGGCGCTGGGTATGAATGCGCAGTGGCAGAACGACGTCTATCGGCGGGCGGGTGTCGAAAATGTGCCGTTCACGCAGTTTGCCATGGATGCCTGGAACCAGGAAAAGCCTGTGCTGCCGCTGCCGCATCAGGTCGGCCGCGAGGTCTGGAATTCCACCATGCTGGTGGCGCCGGACAAGCCGCGCAGCCTGATCTTTCATGCCTGGGTGACCTTCTCGGCCACGGCGCTGGGCTTTGTCTTCGGGTCGCTGCTGGGGATCGGGCTGGCGGTGCTGATCGTCCATAATGAAGCGATGAACCGCTCGCTGATGCCCTGGATCGTGGCCAGCCAGACCATTCCCATTCTGGCGCTGGCGCCGCTGATCGTGGTCATCGGCTTTAACGTCTTTACCGGCACGCTGGGCATTCCCACCGACCCCGCGCGATTGATGAGCAAGGCGATCATCTCGGCCTATCTCAGCTTCTTCCCGGTGGCCGTGGGCATGGTGAAGGGGCTGCGCAGCCCCGAGGCGATCCAGCTCGACCTCATGCACACCTATAATGCCACCGCCAACCAGACCTTCTGGAAGCTGCGCTGGCCGGCCTCGGTGCCCTATCTCTTTGCCTCGCTCAAGGTCGGCGTCGCCGCCAGCCTTGTCGGCGCCATTGTCGGCGAACTGCCGACCGGGGCCGTCGCCGGGCTGGGCGCACGCCTGCTCGCTGGTTCCTATTATAGCCAGACGACGCAGATCTGGTCGGCGCTGGTGGTGGCCTCCATCCTCGCGGCCCTGCTCGTAACGGCGGTGGGGCTGGTGGAAAAAATCGTCAACCGGGCGATGGGGGCGCGACCCGCATGACCCAGTTGCAGCATTATCTCGCCATTGTCGCGGGCGGCATCAGCCTCTTTGGTCTCGTCTTCGGGCTAATGTCCGGGCCGTTCGAGCAGGCGATGCTCGTCAAAGCCTTTCTCGTCCTGGGGAGCCTGTCGCTGGTGCGGTTCTTTGTGCCGATCGGGCTTTGGGCCGATGCGGCGCTGGCCTTCCTGGGCACGGTTGCTCTGCTCACCAGCCTCACCGTCTTTTCACCGGCGCCGGCGTTTTTCTGGCTGGCGCTGATCGCGGCCTGGCTCTTTGCCTGGCTTTTCATCGAACGGCTGTCGCGGTTTCTCGCGCCGGGGATCGCCGATTCGGCGGGGTTGGGCCTCATCATCCCCGTGGTGTTCGGCATTTCCATCCTCGTCATCTGGGAAGTGGTGACGCGTGGGGCCAATGTGCCCCAGGTGATCCTGCCGCCGCCCTCGATGATCGGGGCCCGCATCGCCGCTTCGGCCGGAACGCTTTGGGCGGATTTCCAGCAGACATTCCTGAAGGCCGTACTGATCGGCTATGTGCTGGGCTGTGGCGCCGGATTTGTGGTGGCGATCCTCATCGATCGCTCGCCCTTCCTCAAATCGGGCCTCTTGCCGCTGGGCAATCTGGTCTCGGCGCTGCCCATTGTTGGCGTGGCGCCGATCATGGTCATGTGGTTCGGCTTCGACTGGCCCTCCAAGGCGGCCGTTGTCGTCATCATGACCTTCTTTCCAATGCTGGTGAACACGGTGGCGGGGCTCAATGCCTCGAGCGTCATCGAGCGCGATCTGATGCGCACCTATGCCGCCGGTTACTGGCAAACCCTTATGAAGCTGCGTCTTCCCGCTGCGGCGCCCTTCATATTCAACGCCCTCAAGATCAACTCGACTCTGGCCTTGATCGGCGCGATCGTAGCGGAATTCTTCGGGACGCCCATTGTGGGGATGGGCTTCCGAATTTCTACCGAAGTCGGCCGGATGAATGTCGACATGGTGTGGGCCGAAATCGCGGTGGCGGCCGTCGCGGGCTCGGTCTTCTATGGGGTGATCACGCTGGTCGAGCGGCGCGTAACCTTCTGGCATCCGTCCGTGCGTGGTGCATGAGGACGGAGCCGAACTCAAGGGAACGAGGGAATGAAAAAACTTCTTATCGGTGCACTGGCGGGGGCCATGACCCTGACCGCATCCGGGGCCGTATTGGCTCAGGACAATTCGGTGACCCTGCAGCTCAAATGGGTCACCCAGGGCCAGTTCGCCGGCTATTATGTGGCCCAGGCCAAGGGTTTTTATGAGGAAGAGGGCCTCAATGTCGAAATCAAGCCCGGTGGCCCGGATATTGCGCCCGAGCAGGTGATTGCCGGCGGCGGCGCCGACGTCATCACCACCTGGATGGCGCCGGGCCTTGCCGCCCGCGAACGCGGCGTGCCGCTGGTCAATATCGCCCAGCCGTTCAAGCAGTCGGGCCTGTTGCTGACCTGCCTCAAGGAAGCTGGCGTCGAGACCACGGACGACTTTGCCGGCAAGACGCTGGGCGTCTGGTTCTTCGGCAATGAATATCCGTTCTACGCCTGGATGGCCAAGCTCGGCCTTTCCACCGAAGGCGGCGCCGAGGGCGTGGAAGTGCTCAAGCAGGCCTTCAACGTCGACCCGCTGATCCAGAAGCAGGCGGCCTGTATCTCGACCATGACCTATAATGAATATGGTCAGGTGCTTCGCGCCGGTCTCACCCCGGAAGAGCTGACGGTCTTCAACTATCGCGATGAAGGCGTCGGGATGCTGGAAGACGGGCTCTATGTCATGGAAGACAAGCTGGCCGACCCGGCCTTTGTCGAGAAGATGACCAAGTTCGTCCGCGCCTCGATGAAGGGCTGGGACTATGCCCGCTCCAATGCAGAGGAAGCCGCGCAGATCGTGGTCGACAATGACATGACCGGATCGATGACCGTGGAAGACCAGCTCTATCAGGTCTCCGAGGTCAACAAGCTGACCGAAGGCTCGACCGGTGTGCTCGACGAAGCCGATTATCGCCAGACCGTCGATACGCTGCTCTCGGCCGTGTCGCCGGAAAATCCGGCCATCACCAAGGAGCCGGAAGGCGCCTTCAGCCATGTGGTGACCGACGGGCTTTAAGCCCCTCGCGAACGGTGAGAATTAGGCGGGCGGGGAAAGAACCCCGCCCGTTTTTGGTTCGGCTCTCACTCGGTCGGGGTTGCGACCGCCTTGATCTCGTCCGGCTCGATATTGCGCGCCTCATCGAGACTGAGGAGGGGCACGCCGCGTACGATGGGAAAAGCCAGCCGTGCGGCCACCGAGATCAACTCGGTTTTGTCAGCCGAGAGGCTGAGGCGCGTCTTGGTGAGCGGGCAGACCAGCATTTCAAGCGTACGCACATCGAGCGCATGGCGCGGATCAGCGGCGGGCTCGACCATCAGTTGAGCGGAGCGGCGTCGTTGCCGCCCTTGGCCATTTCGTATTCCGTCATAGCAATGAGGGTTTCTGCCCGGTCGCTGAGGGTATCGGCCTCCAGCAGCACCTGTTTTTCGGCCGCGCCATAAGGCGAGACCATGCAGCAGAAATTGACGAGATCGGCGGTGCCGGTCTGTTCGATTTCTTCCCAGTTGAGCTCGATGGAGGCGTATTCGGCGTAGTCGCGCATCATCTTCAGGAACCGGGCGCGATCGACGGCCGCTTCGCCGGCCGTGCGATCATAATCGGCTTCATAAGCCTCGCCGGAAATGACGCCCTGGCGATAGGGCGTCTCGACCGAGAGCTCGTGGATGAGGCGGAAGCGCGTCACCCCTTCGAGGATGATGAAATAGCGCCCCTCGGCGTTTTCCTCGAAATGGGTCAGCCGACCAAGACAGCCGATCTTCTGAAGCGCGGCCTGCCCCTTGGGGCTTTCCTCGCTCGTGTCCTCGGGCTGGATCAGCCCGATCAGCCGATCCCCTCGCAGGGCCGCATCGACCATATCGATGTAGCGCGGCTCGAAGATGTTGAGCGGCCGATGCGAGAACGGCAGGAGCAGGGCGCCTGACAGGGGAAAGAGCGGCACTGATTTGGGCAAATCAGCGGAGCTGGCGGGACGCTTGGGCATGAAGTGGCCTACTAGGAGAACAGGGCGGCCGAGAGCAGGCGCCGACCCTTGAGCGTGGCAGGCTCCTTGGGGCCCCAGGCCTCAAAGAATTCGAGAAGCTTCTTGCGGGCCGCATCGTCGTTCCAGCTGCGGTCGCGCTTGAAGATGGCGACAAGAGCCTCGGCGGCCTCTAGGCGCTTGCCTTCGGCATTGAGCACCATGGCAAGATCATAACGCGCCTGGAAATTATCGGGGTCAGCCGCGATGGCAGCTTCGAGCGTGGCCGATTCGGACAGGCCTGCAGCTTCTTCCTTGAGGCGGATGGCATTGGAGATCGCCTGATAGGCGTCGCCCGTGCGCTTGTCCTCGGGGACCATTTCGAGGGTGGCCTTGGCCTGTTCGACTTCATCGGCAGTCATATAGACGCCAGCAAGACCCACGAGGGCGACCTCGTTTTCAGGCGCATGCTGCAACACCATGCCAAAAATCTGGGCCGCCTGGCCGAGATCACCGGCAGCCACAGCCTGTTCGGCGACTTTAAGTGCGTCGGCGATCTGGGCTTCGAGCGAATCTGCGGGCGCAGCGCCGGCCGGCGCAGCCGCAATGACGCGATCAGCGAAACGGCGCACCTCGCCTTCAGGCATTGCGCCCATGAAACCATCGACCGGGCGGCCGCCGGCAAAGGCGAACACGGCAGGAATGGACTGGACGCCCAGTTGGCCAGCGACGCCCGGATGTTCGTCGATGTTGATCTTCACCAGCCTGATCTTGCCGGCCTTTTCGGCGACGACCTTTTCCAGCGCCGGGGTCAGCTGGCGGCAGGGGCCGCACCATGGGGCCCAGAAATCCACCAGAACCGGGGTTTCGAGAGAAGCGTCGATGACGTCGACCTTGAACGCGGCATCGGAAGAATCGCGCACCAGTTGAGCGGCCGCTGCGGGGGCTGCGCCATTGGCGCCATTCATGGAAATCGACATTGAAGCTCTCGCGTCTTTCGCATTTTTCTAAGCGTTCGCGGGCCTTTTTGCGCCCGCGGCATGTGGGTGGCAAGCCCTAGTTTCCACAGCCTTTCAAGACGATAACATGAAAAATGAAAACTGGGGTTGCAATCGGCAGTGCCATTGGGCATATAGCCACTCATCGAAGCGCTGCAAGGCGCTGACGATGAAAACGAAGGCGCCGCAAGGCACTGACGTTGAATACGGAGCGCGGGTGTAGCTCAGGGGTAGAGCATAACCTTGCCAAGGTTAGGGTCGTGGGTTCGAATCCCATCGCCCGCTCCAATTCTCCCACTTCCGTGGGTTGATGAAAAGGTCGGACGCAAGTCCGGCCTTTCGTCGTTTCAGGCCTCTGTTTTGCGTGAAGCATTGCGCAGGCGTCGTCTACCCGCTGACGCGGCCAAAACCTTCCAAGCGCTTGTTTTATCGATTGTTCCGAATCGCAGACCGGTTCCCAGATTTTCTGGAAACGGTGTTCGTGCTGCGCCGCGCAGAATCAGTAGGGCAGGCGGCGGCGGCCCCGGCGCGAAGCCACAAAACTGATCAGTAGGCCGGCGATGATGGCGATGACCAGCGGCCAGTGCCGGATCTGGGCAAAGATTGTGGTCGGAAGCTTTTGATGCGGGCGCGCATCGAGCGCCGCCATCTGCTGGGGCGCCAGTTGCGCGGTTATCCTGCCGATGGGGTCGGTGACAAAGGTGAGGCCGCTATTGGCGGCGCGCACGAGGCTCATGCCTTCCTCGACCGCCCTCAGACGTGCGTGGTGGGCATGCTGGGCCGGGCCGACCGAGCCATCGAACCAGGCGTCATTGGTGACATTGAGCAGATATTGCGCCCCCGCGGTATCGCCGAGATCTCCGGAGAAGAGAATTTCGTAGCAGACGAGAATCAGCGCAGCCGGGGCGCCCGGCAGGCCCATCAGGCGGCGACGCCGGTCGCCATGGGCCCAGCCATCAGCGCCTGGCACAAACTGCTTGAGACCGAATCGGCTGAAAAACTCCTGGAAAGGCAGATATTCGCCAAACGGCACCAGATGGGATTTGTCGTAGGAGGAAATGACTTCGCCGTCGCTGTTAATAGCAACGACCGAATTATAGGGAGCGCTCGCCGGCATCCCCGGGCGCATCTCATAAGGCTGGCGAGGGACACCGGCCAGAAGCGTTGCTCCCTCGGGCAAGGTTCGGGCGATGCGCGCCAAAGCATCCGGATAGGTCGAGAGGAAAAAGGGCACGCTCGATTCGGGCCATACCAGATGGGTGATATCAGCCAGGCCCTGATCCGTCGGGTCCATGCGCATGTCGGACAGCATCAGCAGCCGATCGATCAGCGCGACAGGATCGACATTGCCGAAATCGGAATGCTCGTAAACGAGCGGCTGGACCAGCCGCATCGCCACATCCTGACGCTCGGTGGAGACGGTACCGGTCATGCGGTTCCAGCCATAGCCAAGCTGGGCGGAGAGGACGAGCAGCACCACAAAGAGCGGGGCAAGCCGCTGGCCCATGGGGCGATCATCGGCCGGCCAGATCAGCGCCGGGGTCATGGCCATGAGCGGGGCGAGGAAGGTGAGGCCATAGACGCCGATCACCGAGGCGAGCTGCATCATCTCTTCCGAACCGGTCAGCGCATAGCCGAGGAGATCAAACGGAAAGCCGGTGAACACATGACCACGGGCGAATTCGGCGACCGCCAGCCAGCTGGCGAGACCGACGATGCGAGCGCCGCCATGGCTCCAGGTGAGATGGGCCAAGGCGCTGGCAAGACCCCAGAACAACGCAATGAGAGCCGCGAGCGCCAGAATGGCAGGTGGCATGGCCGCGAGGAACCAGCCGCCATCAACAAAGAAGGCTGCGCCGAGCCAATGAAAGGCGACGGTGAAATAGCCCCAGCCAAAGGCAAAACCGATGGTGAAGGCCGGGCCGAAGACGCGGCGCCAGCCTTTGCGGCGTTCGGCGCCATCGAGCGCCCAGACCCAGATGGGCATGGTGAGAAACAGCGCCGGCAGGATAAAAAAGGGCGGCACCGACAGGCCTGCCACGGCTCCCGCGACGAGAAGCAAAAGGAAGCGACGCAAGCCATGGCTGAGCATGGTCGTTTCGGCGAGCCAGGTCATGAAGCGGGACGACGCGAATCAGGCAGCATGGGGGCAAGGTCGCCCCGCCGGGCGCACAGCGTCAAGGCGGTGGACTCGCAAGAGTTTGAGCGCTACGAGCCCAGAACGCCTCAAGAGGGCGCAGCGGAGACGCCATGACCGACATGCCCGTTACCCTTGCCATCGACACGGCCGCCCCGCGGCTGCAGCTCGGGCTGCTCCGCGCCGATGGGCGCGCCGACAGTCTTGTCGACGACGTGGCCACCGGCCACGCCGAACTCCTGTTCGAACGCCTCGCCGAATTGCTGGCCCGGAACGGGCTTGGCCACGGCGATATCGCGCGCATTGCAGTCACCACGGGGCCAGGCTCCTTTACCGGCCTGCGCATCGGCCTTTCGGCGGCGCGGGGGCTGGGGCTGGCGCGCAAACTCCCAGTGATTGGTGTCCCGAGCCTCCTCGGCCTGTCGCTGAGCGCCAGCGGGCCGGTGGCGGTGCTGCTCGATGCGCGGCGCAGCGAGGCCTATCTGCAGCTGTTCTCAGGCCCGGGCGTGGCCGAGACGCCTGCACGATTGATGCCGATGGTGGAGGCGCAAGCCGCTGTTCCTGCCGGCTATCCCCTTATCACCGAACCCTTTGTCGATATCACTGCCATCGCCCGCTTTGCCGCCAGCGCCGATGCTGCCGACTATCCGCCCAATGCCGCCTATGTGCGCGATGCCGACGCCAAGCCGCAGACGGCGGCGCGTATTGCAAGGCTCGGGGCCTGATGGACAAGCTGTGGATGGCCCCGAACGGGCTGCATGTGGAGCCGGCCGAAGCTGAGGACGCCGCAGCGCTGGCCAAGCTCCATGCCGCCGGCTTTTACCGTGGCTGGCCGGTGGCCGACTTTGTCACGTTTCTTTCGGACAAGGCTACGCCGGTCTATGTCGCCTGCGACGCCAAGCGCCGGATCGCCGGATTTGCCGTGATCCGCACTGTGGCCGACGAAGCCGAATTGCTCAGCATTGCCGTTGAGCCAAAATGGCGCGGCAAAGGGGTGGGCCGGGCGCTGTTGCAGGCGGTGTTTGCCGACCTTCTTATGTCGCCCGCCAGGAAGATGTTTCTTGAGGTGGATGAGCACAATAGCGCGGCGATTGCGCTCTACATGCGGCTCGGATTTGTCACCATTTCGAGCCGGAAAGGCTATTATACCCACCCCGATGGCAGCGCTGCTACCGCGCTTGTCATGGCGCGCGATCTTGGGTAACCCCGTCTGAGCGGGCCTGGCTGGAGAGATGGCATGAGCAAAATTCCGTCGGATCCGACGCTGGAAGAAGCCTGCGTGGCGCGCGGCATGCGCATGACCGACCAGCGTCGCGTCATTGCCCGGGTCATCGAGGATTCCAAGGATCATCCTGACGTCGAAGAACTCTATCGCCGGGCCTCGGCAATCGACGTGCGTATCTCGCTGTCGACGGTCTATCGGACGGTCAATCTGTTCGAAGAGGCCGGGCTGGTCACCAAGCATGATTTCAAGGACGGTCGGGCGCGGTTCGAGCTCATTCCGGACGAGCATCATGACCATCTGATCGACATTCGCAGCGGCAAGGTCATCGAATTCCGGAACGAGGAAATCGAGGCGATTCAAGAAGTTATCGCCAAGCGCCTGGGGTACCGGCTGGTCGACCACCGGCTCGAACTCTACGCAGTGCCACTCAGTGACGGGAAAGGCGGAAAGGACCAGTCTGGCGAATGATCTTTCGCAGCCTGTTCTTTCTTCTTGTCTTCGTGCCTTTCCTGATCATCGCCATTCCGCTCCAGGCCCTGATCATCGGGTTCAACCTGCCCTTCTCGCATGCGATCCCGCGCCTCTTCCACAAGCTGGGGTGTTTCTTCCTTGGGCTGCGCGTCCGGGTGATCGGCGAAGTCGCCAGCGGACGGCCTACCCTCCTGGTTTCAAACCATATTTCCTGGACCGATATCATCTCCATCGGGGCGGTGGCGCCGGTGGTTTTCGTCGCCAAGCGGGAAGTTGGCGAGTGGCCCTTTGTGGGGCTGATGGCGCGGCTGCAAAAGACCGTCTATGTCGACCGCACGCGGCGCAGCGATACGGGACGGACGGCCCAGGCCATGGGTCAGGCGATGGCCCAGGGCGAGACTGTGGTTCTCTTTGCCGAAGGGCAATCCGACATCGGCACCCATGTGCTGCCGTTCCGCTCGGCGCTGGTGGGCGCAGCCCAGCTGGCGATGACGTCAGCCGGGGCATCCGAGGTCAATATCCAGCCGTTGACAATAGCTTACACCGGACTGCAGGGCCTGCCGATCAGCCGCAACGAGCGCGCCATGATGGCCTGGGTCAAATCCAAATCAGTGAAACAGAACATCCGCGGCATCCTCGCCGGCCCGGTCAAGGATGTGACGATTGCCTTTGGCGCACCGCAGGTTTTGCGGGAAGGGGCGGACCGCAAGGCCATCACCAAGGCGGCGGAAAACGAGGTTCGGGCGATGCTGGTGGCGCTCAACCGGGGCGGAAGCCTGCCCCCGAAATCGGCGCAAGTTTAGGCGTTAGGCTTAACCGCACTTGTCGTTTTGATGTTAACAGACTGTTAGCTATGACGGGCCCGAAAAGAGGATCTCGTCATGCCTTGGGAAATTGTTGCGATCTGGGCGATCGTCATCGTAACGCTGACATGGTTTCGCCGTGACGAGGAACGGCTGAGATCACATCGGCTGGCCGAGCAGGCGCGCTATTTCGCCACCGCATCGCGCTATCGCCATCGCCCGGAAACGCCCAAGCAGACAGCGGAACCGATCCCGGCGCAGGCGCTCGTTCATCGACACTATCTCGATCTGCTGAAAAGCGGCGCCGCAATGGCTCCGCAGGCGCCCCGAACCTAGCCGAGGCGCGTCTTGAGACGGCCGACAATTTCGGCTGCCTTGACCAGAAGGGCAAGGTCCACATCCTCTTCAGTCATGCCGTCTTTGCGCTCGACCCACGCCGGGATCAGCAGTTCATGGCGCTGGGCGACCCCGCCGAGTTCCTCGGTGAGAATGGCGCGCACCTTTCCGGTGACACGATTGGCTAATCTGGGATGGAGCTGGCGTTCTGCCAGCGTAATATCAATTAATTCAAGACTCATACCTGGCTCCGGGGGAGCCCCCGAAGGCACACTGGCCTCCGATGGTTCACGCCCGGTTAATGCGTGAAAAGCCGGTAAGTTTCTCCACAATAAGGATAATTTCGGATCCGCGAGGTAAAGGGCTGACGCCCTTCACTTTTGGCGAGGCTAAACCCGGACGGCGTGCTCGGTGCGCCCGGTGTCGCCGAAGACACGAATATAGCGCGCGATCTCGGCGTCATCTCCGGTGGCTTTGGCCGGGTTATCCGACAGTTTGACCGCCGGGCGGCCATTGGCTTCCGACACCTTGGCGACGATGGAAATCGGCTTGAGGCGCGGATTGGGATCGGGCGCGCAATCCTCAAAATCATTGGTGAGGTTGGTGCCCCAACCAAAGCTCATGCGCACCTTGCCGTCGAAGTGGAGATAGGCTTCCTCGATCATGTCGACGTCGAGCCCGTCCGAGAAGATCAGAAGCTTCTCCCGGGGATCGCGACCGCGGTCCTTCCAGAACTTGATGATCTTTTCGCCGCCTTCGATGGCGGGGGCGCTGTCGGGACGGAAACCGGTCCAGTCGGCGACCCAGTCGGGCGCATCGCGCAGGAACGCGTCGGTGCCAAAGGCATCGGGCAGGACGATCAGCAGATTGCCGCCATAATAGCTCTTCCAGTCCTGCAGCACGCGGTAGGGCGCCTCGCGCAGTTCCTCGTCGGAGCGGGCAAGGGCTGCCAGCACCATGGGCAGCTCGTGGGCATTGGTGCCCAGCGCCTCAAGATCGGTGTCCATGGCGAGCTTGACATTGGAGGTGCCGGTAAAATTTTCGCCGATACCTTCCTTCAGAGCTTCAACGCACCAGCGCTGCCACAGGAAGGAATGACGCCGGCGGGTGCCGAAATCGGAGATTTTGAGATCCGGGAGCTTTTGCAGGCGCTCGACCTTTTCCCACATCTTGGCCTTGGCGCGCGCGTAGAGCACGTCGAGGGTGAAGGGGCCATAGGGCTTCATCGCGGCGCGGCTGCGCAGCTCGTTGATAATGGCGAGGGCCGGGATTTCCCACATGCTGGTTTCGACCCAGAGGCCGGGAAATTCGAGGACGAACTGGCCGTCACGCTTTTCGAGGCGATATTCGGGCAGCTGGAAATTTTCGAGCCAGCGCAGGAAGCCGGGCTGAAAAATCTGCTTCTTGCCATTAAAGCTGTTACCGGCCAGCCAGATCATCTCCTTCTTGGAGAGGCGCAGCGTGCGGCAATGATCGAGCTGGGCGCGCAATTCATCGATGTCGATCTCGTCGGCAAGACGGACCGATTTTGTGCGGTTGATCAGCGAGAAGGTGGCGTTGACCTGAGGGTAGAGACCCCAGATCATCTGCAGCATCAGCAGTTTATAGAAATCCGTGTCGAGCAGGCTGCGCACGATCGGATCGAGTTTCCAGGTGTGGTTGTAAACCCGCCGGGCAATGTCGGTGTAGGTGGCCATGCTTCTCCCCTTCGCCGCCAATGTTTAGCGCGGGGTCACACGCATGGAAAGCCGCAGAGGCGCCAAGCGGTTCGCCTGGGATATTTAGGCAGCCCGACGCATGCTGAGCGCGAGCAGGATGGTCGTGGCAAAAACATAGACCGTCTTCGGCATTTCAAAAATCATCATCACGTCGAAAAGTCCCATGCACAGCATGCCGAGCGACAAGGTAATGGCCATCGCCTGAAGCGCACGGTCCTCTGGCTCCAGTGATCGCCATTGCACGCCAGAAAGCGGCGCGACGAGCATGCAGACGTAGGCAAGAACGCCCACCGCGCCCATGCCCACCGCGAAATTGAGCAGTTCGTTGTGCAGATGTGCCCAGCTGACGCCGCTGCCCTGATCAATAAGCTCGGCGGACATATAGGGCATCGCGGCGCTGAACCGGCGCCACCAGCCATGGCCGAATATCGGCGCATCCTGAAAGGCGGTGAGGCCGGCCTGATAATATTGCAGGCGATAGAGAATGCTGGTGTCGCCCGTTTCACCAGATGCAACGAGATCGAACACGAAGCCGATGCGGTCGAGGAGGCCGAGTTGGCTGCCGATCAGAAGCGTGGCGACGATGATGGCGAGCCCGCCCAGAAGCCCGGTCAGCAGGATTTTGCCGCGATCCCTGCCACTGCGGAGGAGGCAGAACAGCGCGAAGGCAGCAGCCAGAACCACCGCTGCGACCAGCGCGCCGCGGGTGCCCGAGAGCAGGGCTGCGGTGACGCCAAGCAGGGGTGCTGCCATAAAGGCCAGACGCAAAAACCCTGAGGAGACAAAGACCGCTCCAAGCGCAAGGAAGCCGAGGAGCACGCTGACATTGCCCATGAAGATTGCGCTCGAGGCAAGGCCGGTGGCGCGATCCTTGCCCAGAGCGAGGATTTCAAACAGTGACACGCCGAGGGAGACCAGTGTGCCGGCCAAGCAGAGCAGCGCAAAGAGGCGGATCGAAAAGCGTTTTTCGAGGCCAAAAATCAGGGCAAAAAGGGGCAGGGCCAGCGGCAGGACCACGAAATCGCCAATCGCGCCAAAATCATTGGGCGCCTCGGCGCTGAAGCCCAGGGCCAGAGCGAGGAGCACGAAGGCAAGCATGAGGAGCCGGAGGCCCTGGCTGTGCAGAACGACCCGAAATGCAGGCCGGTCGAGCAGGGCCGGCAGCGCCAGCAGGGCCCCCAGAAGCGCCACATAGGCCGAAATATTTCCGAGCGCCGTTGGGATTACCAGCACGGCGAAGAGGATGATCCCGGCCAAGATGTTGCGCGCCGCGGCCATTGAGCCCCTTTTCTTTGTCGGCCCGACATATAAGAGGGAACCGTTCACCCGCTCCGGGTTGCCACAGGGACGAGGACTTGGCAATGACTAGGCAGATTCACATCGCCCTCGCCTTTGACGACAATTTCTGGGCGCCGGCCTATGCGGTGATGCGCTCGGTGTGCCTGTCGACGCGGCGGCGCAGCGATCTCGTGTTCCATCTCCTCCATATGCCGCTCAGCGATGAGCACCGGCATGACCTCGAGGGCATTTCCCGCGAGTTTGGGGCGACGCTGAGTTATTACCCGCTCCAAGGTTCGGAGCTCTTCGACTTTTTTGTCGCCGGCATGCCGGCCAGCGCGCAATGGCCAAGCGTTGTCTATTCGCGGCTGCTGCTGGCGGATCTTTTGCCGGCCGATATCGAGCGGGTGATCTATCTCGATTGCGACATGATGGTGCGCCAGCCAATCGAAGAGCTGTTCGCGGTCGATCTGGGCGGAAAGCCACTGGGGGCAGTGCAGGATTCGCTCTCTCCCTTCATCATGGGGCGGCGTGACATGCGCCAGAACCAGGATATTTTCCACTGCGGCGATGCGTATTTCAATTCGGGCATGCTGGTGGTGGATCTGGCGCAGTGGCGCGAGATCGACATCAAGAGCGAGGTGGCGGTGATTGCCGGCAAGAACTGGCTGCCGCGGCTCTATTACGATCAGGACGTGCTGAACCTCGTGTTCCGCGACAATTGGCAGAAGCTCGACTGGCGCTGGAACGTCATCGACGCCCATCCCGCCCATGAGGCGATGGACCCGGCGATCCTGCATTTCACCGGCAAGAACAAACCCTGGGCGCTCTGGGCTGGCATTCTGCGCACCACCGCCTATGCGCGCTGGTATCGGCACGTGATGACCAATGAGCTGTTTTATCGGTATGCGCGGCACCGGTGGAAGAAGAAGCTGCGGCTTGGGTGAGGGGTCCCCGGGGCATATTGAGGGTTTTCACCCCTCACCCCGACCCTCTCCCCTGAGGGGCGAGGGGGCGATGGAGCTGATGGGGCTCGGTGCGGGGAGAGAACCCCCACCCTTGATCCCTCCCCACGAGGGGGAGGGAGACGCAGGAGCCGATGGTTCCGGGCGTGACTGCGCTCGCTATTCCAGCGCCTAGATGGGTATCCCCTCGATTTGACAGAGTTTGTGCATGGCGCTACCTTTTGGGGGCGGGGGGATGTCGGCGCGGCCGCGGTTGGTGAATTGGCTGCGCCAGAGGTGGATGCCCAGGGTTTCGGGGCGGATGGCGGAAGCCACGTCCGAGCCCGGCTGGAGCAGAGCGGGGATGCCCTCATAGGGAATGGGGTAGAAGGTCGTTGACGGCTTGACCTTGTCGACGAGGCCGCGCGTCCGGACGTAGTGCGTCAGGGCCATGGGGCCGGTGGCGCCATATTGGAGATGCTCTGGCGGCACCTTGTCGCCGACGAGGCGGCGGGCGGCGACTTCGAGGCGGCGATAGAGCGGCAGGAAGGGCTCCAGAAGCGGACGGTTGTCGCGGTCAAAGACAGCGAGCAGGTCGCCGAGCAGCGGCGCTTCGGGCGGGATGTAGAGCACGGCGCTGTTCACCGAGCCGGGGCGCTCCCAGGCCATGAGATAATCATCGGGCGGGGCGAGCGGCTTGAGGAGATAGAGGTCGAGATCGGCCCAGATGCCCAGATTGCGCCGCATCAGCTCGAGGCGGAACCGATCGGAAAAGACTGCGGGCGTGCCCCTGCCTTTGTAGAACACCAGTTGCTCGCGCGGCATGAGTTCGGCGGCATCGCGCCAGATGGCCTCGGCGGGAAAATTCTCGATTGGATCGAAGGCAAAGACTTCGACGCGGTGGCCCTGGCGATGGAAGGCGGCGATGCACAGTGCCTCGAGCCAGCTCATCGGGCCGTGCCAGAAACTGACGATAGTGGGGAGGGTCATGGGCGGGCCTTGGCGGTTTTGCGCCATATGTTTGTCGCGCTTCCGAACCGGAAAAGTGGTGTCCACTTTTCCTGGAAACGCTCTAGCATGATATCGCGCCAAGACCCAAACCGGCTCACATGAGCGTGGGGATGGTTTTGGCAATGCGGCTTTCGAAACGAGCGAGGCGCGCTGCGTCGACATTTTCGGCCGAGTGCAGGGAGAGCATGCGGAAACGGGCCTGCGGGGCGCAGGACGTGAAGAGGCCAGCGCGGAGGGTCTGCTTGACCGGCTGGCGGGCGATGGCGACATCGAACCAGAACGGCGAGCCGAGGGTCGTGACCACCAGGATGGATTTGAGATTGGTGAGGAGGGGGCGAATCGGCGTGCCCTGCTCGAAAGCGATCCCGGGGGCCCAGACGCGCTCGAACCAGCCCTTGAGCATGGCCGGCGGAGCGAACCACCAGGTGGAAAACACCAGCACCAGATGTTGGGCATCGGTGAGGCGGCGCTGGAGGTCGGTGGGGCTGTTTTCCGGTCTTATGTCGCCATAATAGGCCCGGCGTTCCTCGGCGGTGAGGGCGGGTTCGAAGCCGGAGGCATAAAGGTCGAGCCGGTCGACGGCGAGCCCACGGGCCCGGATATTGGCCTCGATCCCGCAGGCGAGGCGGGCATTGAAACTGTCCGTCAGCGGGTGCGATAAAACCAGATGGACGCTCATTGTTCCTGCCCCTGCCGCCGCACTTTGAGGCGCGACGGCACAATGGAGAGGCGGGCAGCAACCGTCAATTGGCGGCGGCGCGGCGGCGGTATTCGCTGGCGATATAGAGGGCGGCGAGGGCAACCAGCACCCCGAGACCCGCCTGGAGCCAATCCATCTGTTCGATCAGCGTCGTCGCATAGGTGAAGGCGCTGAAGGGAGCTTCATCGACGAAGAGGGAATCGAGGTAGTCCGTATTGGGCGGCGAGAGGCGGTCCTGGAAATAGGCCCAGCTTTTGGTGGCGAAGGGGTGGATGCCACCGCCGAGCGTCACCCATTCGAGGAGCGAGATCAGCGCGGGCAAGAGCGCCGAGACCGGGATAGCCCAGCGCCCCAGCGCGGTGGCGAGACCGCCGGCAATGCCCATGAGGGGCAGATACCAGAGGAGGCCGCAGACGAGGGTGACGAGGATAGCGAAAGCCACCTGGCCGTAGACGCTGGCAATATTGCCGAGGATTGCCCAGCTGCCCGTGCCGGTAATCAGCATGGTGGTGAAGGCGACCCCATAGAGCAGGAGGCCACTGAGGAGGGTGATGCCGAAGACTGTGCCGGGCAGGATGGTGAGCGCGGCAGTGAGCTTTGAGAGCAGCATGCGGAAATCGGAAACCGGCATGGATTTCCAGAACAGCATGGCATTGTTGCGCTTGTCGGCGGCAAAACCGTCGGCGCAGTAGAAGACGAGAACCACCAGCAGATAGAGCAGCCAGCCAAAACCGAGGCCAAGGAAGCCCACCTCGTAGACCCGCAGAGGCGCGAGGGTGAAGAGGGCGCCGGAAAAGCGCGCATCGACCCGGCCGACGGTGAAGGCGAGGATGGTGGCGGCGAACAATATGCCGACGAGAATCAGCGGGCCGGTGAAGAAGGCGCCGCGGTGCTCGAGGAATTCGCGATGGACGAGGGCAGCAAAAGCCTTCATTGGCCGCGCTCCGGATTGGCAGTGGGACGCTGCATCAGCGCCACGAAAAGATCGGACATGGTGGGGGTGGAGACCCGGCCGAGCGGCTCGAGCAGGCTGCGGTCGACGCCATCGAAGATGAAGACCGTCTGGCCGAAGCGGGTTTCCTCATAGACGGGGTTGAGGGCGCGGGCCTGGGCCTGCATGTCCGGCGCATCGGCGACGAGCTGGGTGAATTTCTCGTTCACCGTTTCCATCTGCATATGGAGGATGAGGTCGCCATCGCGGATGAACATGATGTCGGAGAGCATGAACTCGATCTCGTCCACCTGGTGGGTGGTGATGATGAGGGTACGTTCCTCGGTCATGTAGTCTTCGAGGAGGCGCCGGTAGAAGCGCTTGCGATAAGTGATGTCGAGGCCGAGCGTCGGCTCGTCGAGGACGAGAAGCTTGGCATCGATTGCCATGACCACCGCCAGGTGCAGCTGGGCGATCATGCCCTTGGAGAGAGTCTTGATCTTCATCTCGGGCTTGATGTCGGTGCCTTCGAGGAAGCTGCGCGCCTTGTCGATGGAGAAATTTGGGTGAATGTTGGAGAGGAGCGCAAACAGCTCCCGCACCCGCAGAAACCGCGGCAGGCTCGCCACATCGGAGATGAAGGCGACGTTTTCCATGAGGTGGGCGCGGCGGGCGAAGGGATCTTCGCCGAGGACGCGGATGGTGCCCTCATAACTTGTGAGCCCCAGCATGGCGTTGAGCGTCGTGGTCTTGCCCGCGCCATTGTGGCCGATGAGGCCATAGATGCGGCCGGCGGGGATGTCGAAATCCAGCCCATGCAGGATTTCTTTGCCGCCGAAGGATTTTTTGAGGCCGCGCGCGGAAACGACGGGCGGAATGGTGGAAAGGGCATCGGTCATTTTGCGGGTCCCTCCGGGGTCGCATCGATATTGGAAACCAGAGACTTGAGGTCGAGTTCGAGCGCCCGGATCTGGGCGGCGATGCGCGGCCATTCTTCCTTGAGAAATTTTTCGCGCTCGTGAGACAGCAATGTGCCGCGCGCGCCCTGGGTAACGAACATGCCCAGACCCCTCCGTTTTTCGACGACGCCGATATCGACCAGGGCCTCGAAGGCCTTGGTGACCGTCAGCGGATTGACCGAAAGATCTGCCGATATCTGGCGCACCGAGGGCAGGGGATCGCCCTCGCCCACCGTGCCGCGCAGGATCATCTCGATCAGCCGCTGCCGGATCTGGACGAAGATCGGCTGGCTGGTGTGAAACTCATCCATGTGTCATGCCTAACTAGTGTCATACATATGTAGCACACTAAATAGGATCGGAGTCAAGGCCCCGTTTGTGAGGCCGATTTCGGCGGGACCAACGCGGTCAGCCGACGAGGACGGGATCGCTGCATTGAACGCCGTAGACGCGCACATCGGCTTCGCCGAGGCCGAGCCCCAGAGTCTGGAGCAGGCTGGCGAGAAGCGCGTCGAGCGGCAGGGCGAGCGGGGCAAGAAGCGCCCGGAGACTGGCGGCAATAACGTTGAGATTGAGCCCGATTCCGAGGAGGTCGAGCTGCACGCGCAGGTCGAGATTGGCAAAGAGCGAGGTCACCAGCGAGCTGGCGATGGTCTGGGTGCGGGCGGTCTTGAGAATGCCCGCGGCAATGTCATCGGAGGAGAATTGCAGGACCAGCGGCACCGTCTGGCTGGCGGTGACCCGGGCCGAGCCGGTGATGCTGAGCAGCGCCGCGTCGAGCAGTTTGACCGGATTGGCCGGCGGCAGGGCGCCGAAGCCATTGAGCTGGGCGTCGTTCATGGCGCCGATGGCGGCGGTGAGAATGCCGGGCACCACGGCGATGCGGGCAGTGCCCTGGGGAAACTCCGGGTTGGGGCAGGTGGCATCGAGGACGCGGGCCTGGGCGTGGGCGACGTCGAGCCAGATGGGGAGATTAACGACGCCACCGCTCACCACCGACCCGGCGAGGATCCTGACGGCAAGGCGGAGGCGGAGCTGGGAAGTGCGCACGATAGTGCCGCCGGGGCCGAGGGCATAAAAGCCCCCGCCCTGGGGCGGCTGGCCGATGGCGAGGTCGAGATCGATCTTTGCCACGCCCGGCAGGCTGAGAGTGACCGCAAGGCGCACCTGACCATCGCCGTCGGCGAGCGCGGCCGAAGCCGTCAGGATATCGAGAGCGGAAAAATCGGCGGCCAGAGCGGCGGTTTCGTCGTGCAGATTAAGGCGCCCATAGCGTCCGAGATCGAGCAGCTGGCCGATGGGAACGCTATTGCCGATCCCGCGCAGGGCAATGGTGCTGAGCAAGCCGCGCTCGGGACCGTTGACGACACGCGCCAGTGCGGCCGCGATCTGGCCGGCACCGGCCTCGGCGGCGAGCAGATCGTCATAGCTCACCGCCTCGATCCCCATTTCGATGGCAAGCGCATCGAGAAAGGAAAGCGCGTTGACCTTCACGCCCGCGAGCCGGTTGTAGTCCATGGCCGAGAGCGAAAGATTTGTGCCGAGCAGCGCGCCGAGGACGGCGTTGGCAATGCCGCCATCCAGACTGGCGAGGCGCGAGCCGATGGTGAAGGACACCCGCGGAGTGACCGTTGCGATGGCCGAGGCGCTAATGTCGGGCGGCGGCGCCATGGCGCTGGCAAAATGCAACGTGCCGCTATGGGTGACACTGACAGAAACGGCATTGGCCGGAAGCGCGCCCACCTCGAAGCGCTGGGCCGGGGGAAGATCGGGATTGGCGCTGTAGCGGCCGGGCCGCACGGTCAGCGTGCCTTGCGCCAATGCGTCGCCCAGCCCGGCACCAATAAGGGCGGCGAGGGCGAGCGCCTCGCCCCGGGAGGGATCGCGCGCGGCGGTCAGGGCGGCGATATCGACGCCGGCCTGCAGCATGCGCCGCTCGTGAAACAGCGCGGCGCCATCGACGACGATGGAGCAGATCATCACCCCGAGCGAGAAAGCGACGCCGAAAAGGATCGCCATATTGCCGTTCTCGTCCTGACGGAATTTGCCGATCACAACCCGCCCTGCCGAATGGTTGCGCCGGCAGTCATCTGCTGGCTGGGCAGAGGAAGGGGCGGATAAAGATTCCAGATCGGCAGCAGGCTGGCGTCATAGCGCAGCTGAACGCTGTACTGGCTGGGATCATCGGGATGATCGCCGATGGTCGCGCGCAGGCGCGCCCGGTCGATGAGCGGATAGCCCCGGGCATGGCGGTCGATATAGGCGTCGACGAGGCGATTGCGCTCGGCTTCGCTGAGGCCGGCGATTGCAATGCGGGCGGAATCGGCGGCCAGTTGCTGGAGCGAGATGGCAGCGCCGAAATAGATGCCATAGGCCATCATGCCGGTGAGGAGCAGGAAGAAGGCCGGCGTCAGTATGGCAAATTCAACCGCGGAGCTGGCCCTTTCATTGCGCACCAGAGCGGACAGAAGCGACATAGCGGACCCTCCCGGTATCGGTATGGACGCCAGGTTCCTGCAGTCTCCGCCAAGAGGGTAAGGCTGGCCTCAACCGCCATATGCGGGGATCTACGGAGGGGCGGTGGCGGCGGGCAAGAGAAGGTGACTGTTCTTGTCCCCTCCGCCTTGTTAGGACGGGGCACCAATGGAGACTGCCTTGACCGGGACTGCCCGTAATTTTCTGTTCGCAACCAATCAGGACGACGTCGCGCTGACGCGCCTCCTCGCGATGCTGCGAAAAACCACGGGTTTTCTCGACGGCGCGCCAGGTGGGCCCCTGCCGGGCTGGTATGTTGTCGGTGCTGACAATTCAGCGGTGTTTGAGACGCTCTACACGCGGCTGGCGACGAATTATCCGGACGCCGGCCAGCCGTTCTACGCTACCCGCATCTGGACGAACCTCTTCTGGCAGCCGGCCTATGTCGCCGTGCTGGCGGTGCATATCCATGGCGCGCTGCCGAAATTCTCAGGCATGGCGCAATCGGTGAAAAATATCGACATTTCCGGCTTCCGGCTGGCGCCGGGTCCGCAAATGGAGGGGGACACCGAAACGCTCATCGCCGAGGCGGGGGCGCAATTGCGTGCCATGGCCGATGTGGCGTTCGAGGAGCTGAAGCAGTTTACGCGAATCAAGCGGGTGCCGGCGCTGCGGCTCCTGGCCGACCGCATCATCGACCTTGTCCGCAGGCTGGGCGAGTACGTGCCGGGAATGAGCGTCGAGGAGCAGCAGCGCTATTGCACGCTCTGGCTTGCTGCGATGGGCCTTGAGGGACAGGGCAGCCTTGAACAGGTGCAGCTTGAGGATGGCAGTGCGGCCGTGATCCTCGCGCGAAAAGGCTGCTGCCTCGATTATCTGGCGTTTCCGGACGCCTATTGCCGATCCTGCCCCAAGCAGGACGACGCTGTATGGCGCGCCCGGCAGATCGAAAACGCCAATGCCGAGCGCAGCAGTGCCGGCTAGCGGCTAGATCAGTCGAAAATCTCGTTGGGATAGACGCCCCAGAGCTCTTCCTGGGCCACGAAACCGGAATAGCTGGAGCGTTCGCCCGGCTGGCTGGCCGAAACTTCGCACCACTGGCCATCGCATTCCTTGATCTGCACCTTGGCACCGGCGCCGAGGCGCGCACGCACCCCAGCCTCGCCGGAGCGGTTCGAGCGCATCGCGACTTCGCCATTGGCGATCAGCGGGGCGGCATAGCCGAGGCGCGTGCCGACGAGCAGGCTCTGGTGAACCCAGCCCTCGGAGCCATCGGCGTCGCGGATTTTGCGCCAGGTATCGAATTCCTGGATGATTTCGACCGGCACGCCAGAAACCACATAGTTCCAGGCGATGTCGTATTTGGTGCCCGGCCCAACGCGTACGTTGATCGGGTTCGACCGCGTCGAGACGAAGCGCGGCAGGGGCAATCCACTGGGATTATCGGCTTGAGCCACGACCGGCGCTGGAACGACAAAAAAAGCCGACAACAGAGCCAAGCCTATTAGGACAAACGAAAAAAAACGATGACGGGCACCGCCCGAAATGGCGTGCATCAACAACATGACTTTGCAGACGGGTTGGAATTGCCCTATCACTAGCCCCAATATCCTTAATGCTCGCTGAAGAGAGGGAAATTCATTTTCCCCGCCCCTCGTAACGGAACGCATGACAGCCAGTAAACCCAAGATCCTGGTGACCAGACGCCTGCCCGACACGATCGAGGCGCGCATGGCGACATTGTTCGAAACCGACATCAACGAAACGGACCAGACCCTGACCTCCGAGGATATCCTCACCGGTCTCGTGGGCAAGGATGTGCTGGTATCGACCATCACCGACCGGATCGACGCAGCGCTGATCGGAAAGCTGCCGCCGAGCGTGCGGTTGATCGCCCAGTTCGGCAATGGGGTGGACAATATCGACCTCGAAGCGGCCTGGGCCGCCGGGCTGACCGTGACCAATACGCCTAGCGTGCTCACTGAAGACACCGCCGACATGGCCATGGCGCTGATGCTGGCGCTGCCGCGGCGCCTCGTGGAAGGCACGCAGATGCTGCTGCGCGACCGGGCCTGGGCCGGCTGGTCGCCCACCTCGATGCTCGGCCATCGCCTGCGCGGCAAGGCGCTGGGCATTGTCGGCATGGGCCGGATCGGCACGGCGGTGGCGCAGCGGGCGCGGGCTTTTGGGCTCTCGATCCATTATTTTTCGCGCAATCGGCGGCCGCCCGGAGTGGAGGAGCCCCTGGGCGCAGCCTATTGGCCCGATCTCGACGCCATGCTCGAAGCGGTGGACATTGTTTCTCTGCACACGCCACTGACGCGGGAGACCAGCAATATCCTCTCGGCCGAGCGGCTCGCCCGGATGAAGCCGGATGCCTATGTGCTCAATGTCAGCCGTCCGGAACTGCTCGACGAGACGGCGCTGATTGGCGCGATCGAGAGCGGACGCCTGGCTGGTGCGGCACTGGACGTGTTCGAAAACCGCACGGGCATCAACCCGCGTCTTTTGTCGCTGGCCGAGGCGAACAGGGTGATCCTTACCGCCCATATGGCTTCGGCGACGCTCGAGGCGCGGATCGAAATGGGCGAGGCGGTGATCGTCAATATCCGCACGTTCATGGACGGCCACCAACCACCCCATCGGCTGCTGCCGGACAGGCCATCGCCGCGCGCCCTGCGCGTCTGAGTGTTGCAGCTTTTCCCCATTGTTCGCGCCATCGACCCGTGAGGGAACGCGGCCCCTTGCGTGGCAGGGACTTGGCTCATAATCGTCGGGCTAGTGATCGGGCGGCTTTGGGGGGCATGGCCGCTTAGATCTACAGTTTCGGGTCCAGGAGCGCCCAGTGCCGTTGAACAGGTTTTTCGCGTTAGCCCTCATGCTGTCCATCGTGCCCGCCGTTTCGGCGCAGGCCCAGGTGCGCAGTGAGCCGCCTCTGGTGGAAGAGGGCGGCCGTCTCGTGCTCGAAGCGATGGATCAGCGCATGGTGCTGCCCATGCCCGACTGGCTGAGCGACGCCCAGCGCAGCGACGGCAATGCCCGCGACAATGTCGAGACCGTCTATATCGCCGACGAGACGCAGGCCCTGCTCGAGATTTATCCCAAGGGCGAGAGCCAGGCGCTGTGGACCACGCTTTACGGCACCCGCATCACGCGGCAGACCGAAGTCAGCCTTCTCGACTATCGCGCGGCGGTGATGTCGGCCTATGCCCGCAACTGCAAGCCGGAGTTGACCGGCTTTTTCCAGCTCGGCCCCGACGAGGGGGAAAAGCTGGCGCCGCTCGGCTTTGTGTGTGGCAGCTATCTCGACAATCTGACCGGCTACCAGGGCCTCGGCGAGGTGATGGTCGTCAGCTTCCGCAAATCGGACCGCGGCATTGCCATCGTCTACCAGGAATGGCGCGGCAAGAGCTTTGATCCGGCCCAGCCCGGCAGCTGGCCGGTGGCGACCGCGACGGTCGAAGCGCGGGCCAACCAGCTCAACAGCGATGCGCAACTGAGCGCGCTGGATTGACGCAAGGCCCCGGAGGGCCTATCGGCATGGTCATGAAGAAAGACAATAAGCCCCTCGGTCCCAGCCAGCGCTCGCTGCGCGTGGGTGAACTTGTTCGCCATGCCCTGGCCGATATTTTCGCGCGCGGCGATATCGAGGATGAAGCCCTTGTGGGCGCGGTTCTGACCGTGCCTGAAGTGCGCATGTCACCCGATCTCAAGGTGGCCAATGCCTATGTGATGCCGCTCGGTGGCGCCTATGCCGAAGAGATCGTCGCTGTGCTCAACCGGCATGCCAAATTCGTCCGGGGCCGCGTGGCTCCGCAGATCAACATGAAATTCGCGCCCGAAATCCGCTTCCATGTCGATGCCACGTTCGAGGAAGCAGGGCGCATTGACGCGCTGCTGCGCTCGGATCGCGTCCGGCGGGATCTGGACGACGACGGCAGCGACGAAGACTGACAATTGGCCGAACAGAAAAAATCCAAGAAGCGCCCCATCTCCGGATGGGTTGTGCTCAACAAGCCGTATGACTTCACCTCCACCCAGGCGGTGGGCAAGGTGCGCTGGCTGTTTTCGGCCGCCAAGGCCGGCCATGCCGGAACGCTCGATCCTCTGGCCACCGGCATTCTGCCGATCGCCTTGGGCGAGGCCACCAAGGCCGTGCCGCAGGTGCAGGACGGCACGAAAGTCTATCGGTTCTCGATTGTCTGGGGCTCGGCGACGACCACTGACGACGTCGAGGGCGAAGTGATCGCCACATCCGATGTGCGACCCGACAGGGAAGCGCTTGAGGCGGTGCTGCCCCGGTTCACTGGCACTATCATGCAGCGCCCGCCGATTTTCTCGGCGCTCAAGATCGACGGCGAGCGCGCCTATGATCTGGCGCGCGCCGGCGAAGTTGTGGAACTGGCACCCCGCCCGGTCGATATTGATGCGATCGAGCTCATTGAGCACGGCGCAGAAAAGACCGTGTTGGAAGTGACCTGCGGCAAGGGCACTTATGTGCGCTCGCTGGCTCGGGACATTGCCGAGGTATTGGGCACGCGTGGCCATGTGGGCAGCCTTCACCGCGCCGCCGTTGGCCCGTTTACCGACGACGATGCGGTGACGCTCGAAGAGCTGGAAGCCGCTGAAGAGGGCGAAGCCCGCGACGCCATGATCGGGCCGGTGTCCGCCGGGCTGGTCGATCTGCCGGAAATCCGGCTGGATCCGGTGCAGGCCACCGCCGTTAGCCATGGCAATCCGGTGCTGCTCACCGGTGCGGGATCGCCCGCACAGCTCGATGAATGCTGGGCCAGTTTCAAGGGCAAGGTGGTTGCCACCGGGCATGTTGAATTCGGCCAGTTCAAGCCGCGCCGGGTTTTTAACTAGGGCAAGTAACGCCCTGGTCCGACATCAGCTTTTTCGACCGTCATTGCCCGGCTTGTCCGGGCAATCCAGTTTTTGGAGCGATGGACCACCGGGACAAGCCCGGTGGTGACGATGGGAGAGGAAGGCGTTTCTCCCAAGGTTCCTACTTTCGATCTCAGACCAGTGCGTCGACGTCTTTTGCCAGCGGGATGGCGGGCTGGGCGCCGGGGTTGAGGCAGGCGAGGCTGCCGGCGATGGCAGCGCGACGCATGGCCTTTTCAAGATCCAGGCCGGCTTCGAGGCTGGCGGCGAGATATCCGCAGAAAGTGTCGCCGGCGCCGACCGTATCGACGGGCTTTACCGGATGGGCTGCGACCGAAATCGCGCCATCAGGGGTCTGGGCGCGGGCGCCATCGGCACCGAGGGTAACGACAATGGTGCGGCCGGTGTTTTTCACCCAATCGGCCATGGCGGCATCGAGCTCGGCAATCGGGCGGCCGGTGAGCAGGGAAAACTCGGTTTCGTTGGCGACGACGATGTCAGCCAGCGGTGCGAACTCTGCCGTGTCCGGAAGGAAGGGCGCGGTGTTGAGGACGCTGCGCGCGCCCCTTTCCCGGGCGATTTCGAGGGCGCGACGGGTCGCGGCCTGGGGCACTTCCTGTTGGAGGAGGACGATGTCGCCAGCCTTGAGCGCGGCAAGGCTGTTGTCGGCATCCTCTGGACTGACCGTGCCATTGGCACCGGGCAGAATGGCAATGACGTTTTCGCCTTCGGCATCGACAAAGATCATGGCGATGCCGGTCGCCGCCTCGGCTTTTCGCATCGCCGAAAGATCGACCCCGCCGGACTTCAGCAGAGCGAGCGCCATATCGGCAAAGGCATCGTCGCCCACGGCCGAGACATGGCGGACCTCTGCTCCGGCGCGGCGGGCCGCCAGCGCCTGATTGGCGCCCTTGCCACCCGGCGCCATGGAGAAGGTGCCGCCCGCGACGGTTTCGCCGGGCTCTGGCAGACGCGTGACAGTGCCGACCTGATCAAGATTGGTAGAGCCGAATACGGTAATCACTGCAGAATCTTCTCTATCGTGTTCCAGTTGCGCATGGTGTCGAGCGTGGTCTTGCCCAGGCGGGCATAGAGCGGCTTCAGCACCTCTTCGACATGTTCTGTATAGCGGCCATTGGCCTGGAGATAGGAGGCAATGTAGATTTCTCTGGCGTCGATGCGCAGGATTTCCGTGTCGCGTGGGCGGCTCTCAAGCGCAATCCCGTCCGGCAGTGGCGCATCGAACAGCAAGACATGGCGAGTGAGATCGGCCGCGGGATCAAGCGCGCCAAAAGGGTTTTCGGACAGCATTTTGGCCAATTGTTCTTCCGAACGGAGGACGACACCGACCTCGAAGCCAAATTGTTCCGCGATGGCCTTTTCCAGCTTTGCCTTGAGCTGGGCTTCCGGACCGTCCGCCACCAGGCGAACATTGCCGCTGGCCAGAATGGTCTTCACATCAGAAAAGCCCGCCGCTTCGAGGCAGGACTTGAGCTCGGCCATCTTCATCCGCCGCTTGCCCAGATTGATGCCGCGGAGAAAGGCGCCCCAGACCGGCATTATTTCGGCTCCATCTTTTGCGGATAAATGGTTTCGCCGCGCGCCAGCATATCAACGAAGCCGGCGATCTTGCACGCCCGCGCCGCTTCGGTCTTGAGACTGTTGGTCCGGAAAATCAGCGCGAATCTGTTTTGTGCGGTGAGCTGGTCATAGGTACTTTGCGCATTGGGATTGGCGGCAATTGCGGCAAGAAGATCGGTCGGCGCGTCCTGAGTGGTCGCATAGGCAGCGTCCCAGCGGCCGTCCTTTTTGGCGGCCTCGACGTGGACCAGCCCGTGCGGCGTCATCAGCCCCATGTCGGTGAGGCGGGCGACATTATCGCGATTGACCTGGCTCCACACCGATTTGGGCCGACGCGGGCAGTAGCGCTGGACGAAGGACACCTCGTCCCAGCTTTTCTTGATGGCGTCGATCCAGCCCCAGCACAGCACGGCATCGATAGCTTCGATCGGGGTGATGGTGGCCCGGCCGCTGGCCTTCTTGAAGATACGGATCCAGACCTCGTCATCGGTCTGGTGATGCACTGCCAGCCAGTCGTAAGAGGCCCGGAAATCCTCAAATTCCCGGAGCTTTTCGACAGGGACCGTGACGGGCGCCATGGCCTAGCTTTCGGGCGTGGGCTGGGGTTCGGCTGCCGGCTCGGCTTCGGCTTCCGCAGGAGGAGGCTCGGGCAGCAGGGCCAGAAGGGCGGCGTCAAGCGCTTCATTGGCTGGCAGGACGAGGCCGAATTCACCGGTGAGAATGGCGCGCATCTCTTCAATGGTGGTGATCTCGGTCCGCTGCTTGTCGCCATCGAGCGAGCGAACGGTGAATCGCGCATCGCGCAGGGTCAGACGCCGGCCACTGGGCGACAGGCTCGCGAGGAGATTGCCGGTGAAGGGGGAAGCCGGGTCGCTCGACATGCGCGCATTGACGGCGGCGAGCTGGGCCTCGTCCACATTGGCCGTGGTGAAGGCATAGAGCGGGCGCCACTGGTCGCCCAGCTGCACTTCCATCGTCCATTCCGGATCGCCACCCATCAGGCGGAAGTTCTGGTGGGGCGTCGACTGATCGGCCTCGGCGCGCAGACGCAGCGGCGTCGTCAGCGTGAGGCTGCCAAAGCCGACGTCGGCGATGTAATTTTGTCCGTTGACCTCGACGAGCAGCAGCATGTGGCTGGGCTCGCTGGCGCCGGTGTCCTCTGCATGGGGCCAGATGACCCGGGCGAGGAGGGGGCGAACTCCATAGTCGAGCTCGGCGAGGACGCGCATGAACAACAGATTGTGTTCAAAGCAATAGCCGCCGCGCCGCTCGGCAAGCAGCTTGCGCTCGATGCTTTGCTGATCGAGAGCGACCTGCTTGCCCATCAGGGCATCAAGATTTTCGAAGGGGATCGTCGCGGGATGAAGAGCGTGGAGCAGTTCAAGCGTCGCCACCGTGGGCGCGATTGAACCGGCAAAACCGATTCGGTCGAAATAGGCTTTGAGGTTGACCTTTTCGGGCATCGACCACCTTTGTCGCAGTTTCGGTTGCGCACACTATGGTCTGGCGGGCGGGATTTGTCACTTCCACCCACGGGGGCGGGCACAAATGTCGCGCCAGAGGATCAGACGGGGGTCTTGCGAACCCGGATCACCACATCGACATGGGCCACTTCCATGCCGGCCGGCGGCTGCGGCAGGGCCTTGAACGCCACCGAATCGGCCGGAATATCGATCATCCGCTGCTCGTCTTCGACATAGAAGTGGTGGTGATCAGAGGTGTCGGTGTCGAAATAGGACCGCGAGGCATCGATGGCGACTTCGCGCAAAAGCCCGGCTTCGTGGAACTGATGGAGCGTATTGTAGATGGTTGCCAGCGACACGTTCACGTGAGCCATGGTGGCTTCGGAGTGCAATTGTTCCGCGCTCACATGACGATGCGGGCCGGCGAACAGCAGCTCGGCCAGAGCGACGCGCTGCCGCGTTGGGCGGAGTCCGGCCATGCGCAGGACGGCCGTCAGGCAGGGCGTGCGGGACGGATGCAACCGGTCGGCAAGGCTGTGATCGGACATTGGGCCAGAATTACTCGTCAGAAGGTCCATATATTTCCAGCCCTTCTTATAGTGTCGCGGGACCGGGGAAACAAGCCGCGCGGGGCCTTGCGGGGGTCAATGCGCGTTTAGGCCCGCTTGACCCTCATTGTGCGCCCCTATACGAGACAAAGCTTAAGGCGAAGTGGGGAAGCACGATGGCCGATCGGCAACACGCATTTAATTACGAAGAGCTTCTGGCGCATGGTCGGGGTGAATTGCCTGGCCAGGGCGACGCTCGTCTTCCCGCACCGCCGATGCTGATGTTCAATCGCATCACCGACATTCAGGAAGATGGCGGCGAATTCGGCAAGGGCTATGTGCGCGCCGAGCTCGACGTCACTCCGGACCTCTGGTTCTTCCAGTGCCACTTCATCGGCGACCCGGTGATGCCAGGGTGCCTCGGTCTTGACGCCATCTGGCAGATGACCGGGTTTTTCCTGTCGTGGATCGGCCAGCCCGGCAAGGGTCGCGCCCTCGGTGGTGAGATCAAGTTCACCGGCCAGGTGACCAATGATATCAAGCTTGTCGAATATGGCATTGACCTCAAGCGCGTGATGAAGTCGCGCCTGACGCTGGGCATTGCCGATGGCTGGGTGAAGGCCGACGGCAAGGTGATCTACGAAGCCAAGGACCTGCGCGTAGGCCTTTTCACCGACAGCCAGCTTCAGGATCAGAAGGGCAGCTAAGCCCTAATCTGCGCTTTATTTTGACGTGCGCCAGCCTCACGGCGCGAAGACGAGGACGATATGAGACGTGTAGTGGTTACCGGCATGGGCATCATTTCCTCGATCGGCAATTCGCTGGACGAGGTGACGACGAGCCTGCGCCTTGCAAAGCCGGGCATCGTCTTTGCCGAGGACTATGCCGAACTTGGCTTCCGCAGCCAGGTGAAGGGCGACCCGCGTCTCGATCCGTTCGAAGCTCTCGACCGCCGCGTGACCCGTTTCATGGGCAAGGGCGCGGCGTGGAACTATCTGGCCATGCAGCAGGCGATTGCCGATGCGGGCCTTGAGGCGAGCGACATTTCCAACCCGATGACCGGTATCGTCATGGGCTCCGGTGGCGCGTCGACCAAGACCATCGTCGAAGCTGCTGATATCGTTCGTAAAAATAACAGCCCCAAGCGCATTGGGCCGCTAGCCGTGCCCAAGGCCATGGGCTCGACCGCCTCGGCAACGCTGGCGACGTCCTTCGGCATCAAGGGCATCAACTACACAATCACCGCAGCCTGCGCGACCTCCAAGCACTGCATCGGCAATGCCTATGAGCAGATCATGCTGGGCAAGCAGGACATCGTCTTTGCCGGTGGCCACGAAGATCTCGACTGGACCCTTTCCGATCTCTTCGACGCCATGGGCGCGATGAGCTCGAATTTTAACGACAATCCGTCCAAAGCCTCGCGCGCCTATGACGCCAATCGCGATGGTTTTGTGATTTCGGGCGGCGCCGGTGTGCTGGTGCTCGAAGAATATGAGCGCGCCAAGGCGCGTGGCGCCAAGATCTGGGCTGAGGTCGTGGGCTATGGCGCCACTTCGGACGGCGTCGACATGGTTGCCCCTTCCGGTGAAGGCGCTGAGCGCTGCATGCGCATGGCGCTGAAAAACGTAAAAGCGCCAATCGATTACATCAATCCGCATGCCACCTCGACCCCTGTGGGTGACCTCAAGGAAATCGAGGCGCTGCGCGCCGTGTTCGGCAATGAAGACAAGTGCCCGCCGATCTCGGCGACCAAGTCGCTCACCGGCCACAGCCAGGGCGCAACGGGCGTGCACGAATCGATCTATTCGATCCTGATGATGGCCAACCGGTTCATCGCCGAGAGCGCCAATATCGAGACCATTGACCCCGCCTTTGCCGACATGCCGATCCTGCGCCAGCGCCGCGACGACGTCGATCTGGGCTATGTGCTGTCCAATTCCTTCGGCTTTGGCGGCACCAATGCGGCCTTGGTGTTCAAGCATCCGGACGCCTGACGCCAGCCAACGGCGACCGCCCCGAGGGTGAGATGGCCGAGACGAGCAAAATCGTTGAAGAACTGAGAAGCCGGGCCCTACAGCTCGGCTTTGAGGCTTTTGGCATTGCCTCGGCCGATTCGCGTCCTGATTTGCCCGAAAAACTCCGCATCGCGCTGGAGAAGGGCTGGCACGGCGATATGGAATGGATGGCCGAGACGGAGGAGCGGCGGGCGGATCCGACGAAACTCTGGGAAGAAGCCCGCTCGGTGATCCTCCTCGGCGTCAATTATGGGCCGGACTTTAACCCATTGGATTTGCTGAAGGAAAAGCAGATCGGGGTGATATCGGCCTATGCGCGGAACCGCGATTATCACGACATCATCAAAGGCAAGCTCAAGGAGCTGGCCGGACTTTTGGCGCGTCGCTCGGGGGCGGACGTCAAGGTTTTCGTCGATACCGCGCCGCTGATGGAAAAACCGCTGGCGGAAGCGGCGGGCCTTGGCTGGCAGGGCAAGCATACGGTGCTGGTCAGCCGGAAATTCGGCTCCTGGCTGTTTCTGGGCGCCATTTTAACCTCGGCCGAGCTGCCCGGGGATAAACCGCACGCCGAAAGCTGCGGGCGTTGCACCAAATGCCTCGATGTCTGCCCGACAAAAGCCTTTCCCGGGCCCTTTCAGCTCGATGCGCGGCGGTGCCTCGCCTATCTCAGCGTGGAGCATAAGGGTCAGATTCCATTGGAGTTTCGGGTGCCAATGGGCAATCGCATCTATGGGTGCGATGATTGCCTGGCGGTGTGCCCATGGAACAAGTTCGCCTCGGTGAGCCAGGAAGCCAAGCTGAGGAGCAGGCCGGAGCTGGAAAGGCCGGAGCTCGGAACGCTTGTGGCACTGGATGATGCGGGGTTCCGGGCGCTGTTTGCGGGCTCCCCGGTCAAGCGCATCGGGCATTCGCGGTTCCTGCGTAATGTGCTTATAGGCATCGGGAATTCTGGGTCTTCCGGCTATGTGCCGGCGGTTGAGAACCGGCTCAATGATGCCTCGCCGCTGGTGCGGGGGGCGGCGATCTGGGCGCTGCGGCGGCTTGATCCGGACAGGGCCGAAGCCCTTAAAAACACCTATTTGCCGGGCGAAAATGATGCCGAGGTAGCGGCCGAATGGAGCGGGGATATCTGATGCGGGTGATGTTTTTTGGCCTGGGATATTCCTCCCAAGCGAGCGTTGACGCGCTGCGCCAAAGCGGCGAGTTGGTTCACACACTGGGAACAGTTCGCACGACCGACAAGGCCAATCGGTTGGCACAGGGCGGGCTGGAGACGCTGGTGTTTGACGGCACGGCCCCCAGCCCAGAGGTTTCGGCTGCCCTTGCCGAAACGACCCATGTCGTTATCTCCATCGCGCCCGACGCTGACGGCGATGTGGTGTTGCGCCGGCACCGGGCGGATCTCGACGCGGCCAAAAACCTCGAATGGATCTGCTACTATTCCACCGTCGGGGTCTATGGCGATTTCGATGGCGCCTGGATCGACGAGAGCGCGCCGCTGGTGCCGCGCAATATGCGGTCGGATTTGCGGGTGCTGGCCGAGCAGGAATGGCGTGATTATGCAGCCCAGCGCGGGGTGAAACTGTGCATTCTGCGGCTGGCGGGGATTTACGGGCCGGGGCGGTCGAGCTTTGACAAGCTGCGCGATGGCACGGCTCGACGGATCATCAAGCCGGGGCAGGTGTTCAATCGCATCCATGTCGAGGATATTGGCCGGGTGACAGCGCTGGCGGCCGAACGCCGGCTGGAAGGCACTTTCAACATGGCCGATGACGAGCCGACGCCGCCCCAGGACGTGTTCGAGCATGCCGCGGGTATCATGGGCGTGCCAGTGCCGCCCGACATGCCGTTCGAGACGGCGGAGATGTCGCCGATGCAGCGCAGTTTTTATCGCGACAACAAGCGGGTTTCCAACAAGGCCATCAAGGCGGCACTGGGCATTGAAATGCTCTATCCTTCCTATCGCGAGGGCCTGGCGGCCATATGGGAGAGCGAGAAGTGAGCGTAAAACCGGCGAAGTCTGCGCCTGAGCGGATCGTGCTTGAGGGGCGTTACGTGCGGCTGGAGCCGCTGGATAAGCGCCACGCGAGCGATCTGCTTGCCGCGTCGGAGGGCGAGGGCGTGCCGGAGCGCTATCGCTGGCTGTTTGAACATGCGCCGACGACGCTGGCCGAGGCCGAAGACTTTGTCGCGCGCATGAATGCCGGGCCGGACCGCTTTGTTGCCGTGGTCGACAAGGCAAGTGGCCGCGCGCTGGGGCGGCAGGGCTGGATGCGGATTTTTCCCGAGCATGCTTCGATAGAGATCGGCGGGGTCTATTGGGGGCCCGAAATGGCGCGCTCGCGGCTGAGCACCGAGGCGCTTTACCTCTTTGCGCGGCACGCCTTTGACGACCTCGGCTATCGGCGGTTTGAGTGGAAGTGCAACGACCGCAATGAGCCGTCCAAAGCGGCGGCCCTGCGGTTCGGGTTTCAATTTGAAGGGATTTTCCGGCAGGACCGGATTGTCAAAGGCGAGAGCCGGGATACGGCCTGGTATTCCATCATCGACAGCGAGTGGCCGGAAATCCGGGCGGAATATGAGCGCTGGCTGGATGCGGGGAATTTTGACGCTGAGGGGCGGCAGAAGACGAAGTTGGCGGTGCGGGGGTAGGGGGCGGGCCTCTGCGTGGGCATTGGCGGGCTTGTCCCGGCAATCCAATTTTTTGGCGACATGGACCACCGGGACAGGCCCGGTGGTGACGGTGGGGAGAGGGCGGTGCGAATTTGCTGCGGAGCACGGGACGCTTCAGTCATTCGGCCATAGGCCTCATGGCCTGCTGACCTAAAATCGCTCCACCGGAGCGATTTTGCCGCGCAGCGGCCGGTCAGCAGATAGCAATAATCTCTTCGTCGGTCATGCGGCCGGGGACGATGGTCAGCGGGATCGGCAGGGCGTGGGTGCGGCTGGCGAAGTGGGTTACCAGAGGACCGGGGCCTTCGGTGGACTTGTTGGCGGCCAGGACGAGGATGGCGATGTCCTTGTCGGTGGCGATGACGGATTCGATCTGCTCGGCGCCGCTGCCTTCGCGGATCACCGATTCATAGCGCACATCGCCGATTTCCTTGAGACGAGCGAGGCGCTTGTCGAGATTGCGCTCGGCTTCCTCGACGGCTTCGGCGCGGAGCACTTCCTCGACGCCCATGCCGATGAACTCGGGCTTTTCTATCACTGACATGAGCACCACCGTGCCCCCCGTGCGCTTGACACGGAAGGCCGCAAAGGTGAGGGCGCGATCGCATTCTTCGGTTTCGTCGATGACAACCAGGAATTTGCGCTTGTATTCGGTATCGTACATGGCGCCCTCAGGGGTGGTGTTAGCGGATGAAGCCGACGACGCGGCGGACTTCGCTCATGGTCTTTTCGGCAATGGCGCCGGCCCGCTCGCCACCATCGCGCAGCACGGCGTCGATGGTTGCGGGATCATCGAGCAGGCGGCGCATTTCGCCGCTCATCGGGCCGAGCACCGACACGGCGAGTTCGGCCAGAGCCGGCTTGAACTTGCCCCAGCCGGCGCCGCCATATTCGGCCAGCACGTCGGCCTTGGTCTTGTCGGTGAGCGCGGCGTAGATGCCGACGAGATTGTCGGCTTCCGGACGGCCGGCAAGGCCTTCCACGGTTTCGGGCAGTTCGGCCGGGTCGGTGGTGGCCTTCTTGATCTTCTTGGCAATGGCGTCGGCATCATCGAGCAGGGAAATGCGCGACTGATCGGAAGGATCCGACTTGCTCATCTTCTTGGTGCCGTCGCGTAGGGACATGATGCGCGTGGCAGGGCCGGCGATCAGCGGCTCGGTGATCGGGAAGAATTCAGGATCGAGGCCCTGCTCGAGGATCGAGGCGGCATAGTCATTGTTGAACTTGGCGGCGATGTCGCGCGTCAGCTCAAGGTGCTGCTTCTGGTCGTCACCGACCGGCACCTGGGTGGCCTTGTAGAGGAGGATGTCCGCGGCCATCAGCGAAGGATAGGCGAGCAGGCCCAGCGAGACGTTTTCGCTGTTCCTGCCGGCCTTGTCCTTGAACTGCGTCATGCGGTTCATCCAGCCGATGCGGGCGACGCAATTGAAAATCCAGGCCAGCTCGGCGTGCTGGACGACCTGGGACTGGTTGAAGACGATGGAGCGCTTGGGATCGACGCCAGCGGCGATGAAGGCAGCCGCGACTTCGCGCGTGGCCCGGCGCAGGGCATCGGGCTCCTGCCAGACCGTGATCGCATGCATATCGACCACGCAATAGATGGTCTCATGCGTGTCCTGCAGGGGGACAAAACGGCGGATGGCGCCGAGGTAATTGCCCAGGTGCAGATCGCCGGAAGGCTGGATGCCGGAGAAGACGCGAGGAGAAAAGGCCATGGATCTTTCGAAGCGCTGAGTGCGGAACGGCAGAGTTCTATACGCTGCCGCCGCGATTGGGAACCATCAGCGACGCCGGCGGAGACGGGCGAGGAGCCCGCCAAGGCGCTGGGTGCCGCTGAAATGGATGAGGGTGAAATAGAGCACGATGCCATAGGCGACGAGGGAAAAGAGCACGACCGCCTGCCGCCAGAGCGGCATGCCGGAGGCCAGATGGGCGGCCCCGCGCTCGGCCAGGAAATAAAGGCTGAGGCCCATGAGCGCGCTGATGGCGATGATCATGGTCTGGCCCCACCATTGGCTGCGCGGCACGGAGAAATGACCGCGGAGGGCCAGCGCGGCTGCCAGCATGAGGACATTGACCCAGGCCGAGGCAGCTGTCGCCAGCGCAATGCCAACATGGAAGAGAGTGGGGAAGAGCCAGAGCGAAATGGCGATGTTTACCGCAACGCTGATGGCGGCAAAGATGGTGGGGGTGACCGTATCCTCGCGGGCGAAAAAGCCCGGCTGGAGGACGCGGACGAGCACATAGGCGGGGAGGCCCGCGGCGAAGGCGACCAGCGCCTCGGCGGTGCGGGTGGTGGCGAAGGCATCAAAGGCGCCGCGCTCAAAGAGGACGCGCACGATGGGCTCGGCAAGGCCCATCAGCGCGGCGGCGGCCGGCACGGTGAGCAGCATGGAGAGGAAGAGGGACTGCTCCTGGCTCTGGCGGGCCTCCACATCGCGGCCGCCTTTGAGGTGGCGGCTCAACTCGGGGAGCAGAACCGTGCCGATCGCTATGCCGATAATGCCGAGGGGCAATTGGTAGAGCCGGTCGGCATAGGCAAGGATGGAAATGGTGTCATCGGCGCCTGAGGCGATGATGGTGCCGACGAAGATGTTGATCTGGGTGATGCCGCCGGTGAGGATCGCCGGGATGGCCAGAACCCAGAAGCGCCTGACTTCCGGATCGAGCCGGGGCAGGCGGAAATCGGGGCGGAAACCAGCGCGCTCGATGGCGGCCCAGACCAGCGCCAATTGGGCGATGCCGCCGCCCATGGTGGCAAGGGCCACCCAGATGGTGGCCTGTTCGGGGGCCTGCACCCAGAAGGTGGCGAGCGGCACCAACATTGCAATGTTGACGATGTTCAGCAGCACCGGCGCGAAGGCGGCGGCGAAGAAGCGCCCGAGCGAATTGAGGATCGCCCCATAGGCCGCCATCAGCGACATGCAGGCGAGATAGGGGAACATGATCCTTGTGAGGAGGACCGTGAGGTCGAACTTTTCCTTGTCGTCGACGAAGCCGGGGACAAAGGCCACCATGATCTGGGGCATGAAGATTTCGACGACGATGGTCACCACGATCAGCATGGCGACGAGCCAGCTCATGATGGGGGCGGCCAGTTCGCGCGCCCCATCATCGCCCTGCTGTTCGAGCGCTCCGGAGAACATGGGCACGAAGGCGGTGTTGAACGCACCCTCGGCAAAGAGGCGCCGGAAGAGATTGGGGAAACGGAAGGCGGCGTTGAAGGCGTCGGCTACGGGGCCGACACCGAGCACCGCGGCCATGAGGGCATCGCGGACAAAGCCGGCGAGGCGAGAGAGAATGGTCCAGCTGCCGACCGAGACGAAGTTTTTGAGGAGGCTCATTGGGGGGCGCGGCTGGTTTTGGAAGAGGAAGAACCCCCACCTAGCCTCCCCCTGGAGGAGGGGGAGGGACGGATCGGGGATGGGGGGAGATTGGTGAGCCACTGATGGGCTCCTCCCCTTATCAGGGGGAGGTGGGGTGGGGGTGACACCCACACGCTAGCCATTGGCGGCTTTCTTGTCTTCGGTGGGGTTTTCGAACACGGCGAGCAGGGCGTCGTGGATCTTTTTTTGCCGCTGTTTCACGTGAATCTTCTGGCCTGTCAGGTCGGTGACGTAGAAAACGTCGACTGCCTTCTCGCCATAGGTGCCGATGTGGGCCGAGCCGATGGTGAGGTTGAGGTCCGAAATTTCGCGGGTTAGCGCGTAGAGGAGGCCGATGCGATCCAGGCCGGACACCTCGATGACGGTGAACTTTTCCGAGATGGCGTTGGAGACCGACACCTGCGCGGGCAGGGCGAAGGGTTTGAGGCGCTTGTTGTGGCGGCTCTGCTTGCCCAGATCGATCAGCACGGTGCGCTTGCCCTGGAGCAGTTGCTTGACCGTATCGATGATGCGGGTGGCGCGGACTTTTTCGTCTTCGTCGGAGGTGAAGCTGCGGCGGAGGCGGAATGTGTCGATGGCGCGGCCGTCGCGGGTGGAAAAGATCTGCGCGCCGATGATGGAAGCATCCTGCATGGTACAGGCGCCAGCGATCAGCGAGAGCAGACGCGGGTGGTCAGGCGTATAGAAGCTGACCTCGGTGATGCCTTCAAACGCCTTGACCCGGATGGAGCCGGCGAAGGGCTGGTCGGCATCGTCGGCGTGGCGGATCATGCGGGCGTGTTCGAGCTGCAGCTCCGGCTCGGCGCGCAGCCAGTAATGGTCGTAGTGCCTCGCGAGATAGGTCTCCACCGCTTCGGCGGGCCATTTTTCGAGCGCGGTCGCAAGCGTCTGGCGGGCGGCGTGGACGCGGTCGAAATGGCTGACCTGGCTGTGGCCGCCCGAGAGCAGGGGCTCAGTGGCATAATAGAGGGCGCGCAGCAGCGAGCCCTTCCAGCCGGTCCAGGTGCCGGGGCCGACGGCGCGGATATCGCAGGCGGTGAGGATCATCAGCAGCGCCAAACGCTGCGGCGACTGGACGATATCGGCAAAGGCTTTTGCCGTTTCCGGATCCTGGATATCGCGGGCCTGGGCGATCTCGCTCATCAAGAGGTGATATTCGATGAGCCAGGCGACGGTGTCGGTTTCGGCCGGGGTGAGGCCAAGGCGCGGACAGAATTTGCGGGCGATGCGGGCGCCGGCGGTTGAGTGATCCTCCGGGCGGCCCTTGGCAATGTCGTGGAGGAAGAGCGCGACATAGAGGAGGCGCGTGTCGTTGAGCTGGGGCAGCAGCTCATGGGTCAGCGGCAGCTCGTCGCGCAGGCCGCCATTGGCGATATCAGCCATGCAGCCGACCGAGCGGATGAGATGCTCGTCCACCGTATAATGGTGGTACATGTTGAACTGCATCAGGGCGACGATCTTGCCGAAATCGAGCACGAACTTGCCCAGCACGCCGCTCTCGTTCATCTGCCGCAGCATGCGCTCGACATAGAGCGGGCTGGTCAGAATGGTGAGGAAATAGCCATTGGCGCGGCTGTCGTTGCGCAGGCGATTGTCGATCAGATGCAGCGAATGACGGATGTGCTTGATCGCATCGGGGTGGAAGAGCAGCTCTTCGCGACCGGCGACCATGAACATCTTGATGAGGTTGACCGGGTCTTTTTCAAAGACATCGGGGGCGGCGATATTGAGCCGGCCGGTGTCGAGGATGAAATCGGGCTCGCCCTTGATCTTGTTCTTGCCCGAGCGGAACGGCGCGAGCACGCGGCCGACGAGATCGAGATCCTTGGCGTGGTTGAACTCGAGGCTGGCGCAGATGATCCGGGTGAGATCGCCGACATCCTTGGCGACGAGGAAATAGCGCTTCATGAAGCGCTCGACCCCGAGCATGCCCAGGCGCTCGGCATAGCCCATGCGGCGGGCGAGATCGGGCTGGACGTCGAAGGTCAGCTTTTCCTCGGCGCGGGCGGTGACGAAATGGAGATGGCAGCGCACGGCCCAGAGAAAATCCTCGGCCCGTGAGAAGAGCCGATATTCGGCCGCCGTAAGAACGCCCTTGCCGACGAGTTCCTGGCTGGTCTTGACCTGGTAAAAATACTTGCCGATCCAGAACAGCGTATTGAGGTCGCGCAGACCGCCCTTGCCGTCCTTGATATTGGGCTCGACCACATAGCGGGTATTGCCCATCTGCTTGTGGCGCTCGTCGCGCTCGGCCATTTTCGCGGCGATGAATTCCGGGCCCGTCTTGGGCATGATCTCGGTTTCAAAGCGGGTGACGAGCTGGTCGAAGAGGTTCTTGTCGCCGGTGAGGAAGCGGGCTTCCAGCGTGGCGGTGCGCACGGTCATGTCGGCGCGGGCCATGCGGATGCACTCATCGACCGAGCGGACGGCGTGGCCGACCTTCTGGCCGAGATCCCAGAGCATGTAGAGGATATATTCGGTGACCTGCTCGCCCCAGGGGGTCTGCTTGTAGGGCAGGATGAAGAGGAGGTCGATGTCGCTACCCGGCGCCAGCGTGCCGCGGCCATAGCCCCCGACGGCCGAGAGCGCGATGGCTTCCGCGCCGGAGGGATTATCCACCGGATAGACCCGCGTGGTGGCGAAGAGATAGACGGCGCGAATGATCTCGTCCTGGGCGGCGGAGAGATTTTGCGCGCAGCGCGTGCCCTTGCTGGTGGCGATCAGTTCGGCCTCGGCGCCGGCGCGGGCATTGGCGAGGGTCTGGCGCATATGGGCCAGCACCAGGGCACGGGCCGCAGGCGATTTGGGCGGCTGATCGGCGACAAGAGCATCGAGCTCGGCAAGCAGGGCCGAGGCGCTCTTGAGCGCGAATTGGGCTTTTCGCGGCTTGGCCTCAGCGTCGGCGAGCATCATCACGGATTTTCTTCAACTCGTAGAGCGTATCGATGGCTTGCTTGGGGGTCATTTCGTCTGGGCGAATGGCGTCGAGCGCCTCGAGCACAGGGTCCTTGCTGGCGACAGCCGGGACTGGCTGGTGGGCAAAGAGTGGCAGATCATCTAGCACGCTGGCCTTCTGGCTGGAAGAGGCGGTGCCGGCCGAGCGCTGCTCGAGGACATCAAGAACCTGTTTGGCGCGGGCAATGACCGGCTCGGGCAGGCCGGCGAGGCGCGCCACCTGAATGCCATAGGAGCGATCGGCAGCGCCGGGCCCCACTTCGTGCAGGAAGACGACCTCGCCCTCCCACTCACGCACCTTCATGGTGACATTGGCGACGCGGGTGAGGGTTTTGGCGAGACTGGTCAGCTCGTGGAAATGGGTAGCGAAGAGCGCCCGGCAACCGGTGGTTTCATGCAGCGCCTCGACGGCCGCCCAGGCGATGGAGAGACCGTCGAAGGTGGCGGTGCCGCGGCCGATCTCGTCGAGAACGACAAGGCTGCGGCGGGTGGCGCGATTGAGAATGGCGGCGGTTTCGACCATTTCGACCATGAAGGTCGAACGCCCATGGGCGATGTCGTCGGAAGCGCCGACGCGGGAAAAGAGACGGTCCACCACCCCTATATGGGCGCTGTCAGCCGGAACAAAAGAACCCATTTGCGCGAGAATGGCGATGAGCGCGTTCTGGCGGAGGAAGGTCGACTTACCGCCCATATTGGGGCCGGTAACGAGCCAGAGCTTGCCGCCGCCGATATCGTCGGCCCCGGAGAGATCGGCATCATTGGCGACGAAGGCATGGCCCTCGGCCTTGACCATGGTTTCGACCACCGGGTGACGGCCGCCGACAATGGCAAAGGCGAGGCTGTCATCGACCTGTGGGCGGCAATAGCCGCGCGTGGCCGCGATTTCGGCGAGGGCGGCGGTGACGTCGAGCTCGGCGAGACTATCGGCGAGATTCTGCAGCTGGCCGATCTGGGACAGGGCCGCCTCGCGCAGGAGGGTGAAGACGGCGTGCTCGATTTCGAGCGCAGCATCCTGAGCGCGGGCAATACGGCCTTCGAGCTCGGCCAGCTCGGTGGTGGTGAACCGCATCGCATTGGCGAGGGTCTGGCGATGGATGAAAATTTCGCGGTGCGGCGCTTCGAGCAGTTTTTGGCCGTGGGCGGCGGGGACTTCGACGAAGAAACCGAGGACGCCATTGTGCTTGATCTTGAGGGACCGCACATCGGTCTCGTCCATCAGCCGGGCCTGGAGCGCGGCGACGACGGCGCGGGTTTCCGAGCCGAGGGCGCGCTCTTCGTCGAGCTTTGCATTGTAGCCAGAGCGGACAAAACCACCGTCGCGGGTGAGAAGCGGCAGATCATCGGCCAGGGCAATGGCGAATTCACTGGCGAGGTCGCGCGGAGCGGCAGCCAGGGTTTTGGCGAGGCCGGAGAGAACCGCGGGCAGGTCGGAGATCTGGCCAAGCTTTTCGCCCAGCGCCAGGGCGACACTGACCCCCTTGCCGATGGACGCGAGATCGCGCGGGCCACCGCGCTCGAGCGCGAGGCGCGACAGGGCGCGGGCCAGATCGGGCACGGATTTGAGATCGGTGCGGAGTTTTGCGCGGAGGATGGTGTCTTCGGCGAGGCGCGAGACTGCGTCGAGACGCGCATTGATGGCCGCGGCATCGCGCAGGGGCGCGGCGAGGCGATTGGCGAGGAGACGCGCGCCGGGGGCGGTGACCGTCAGGTCGATGGCGTGGCGCAGCGAGTTTTTTGACTGGCCGCGCTGGGTCTGGAGGATTTCAAGGCTTTGACGGGTGGCCGCATCGATCGCGAGAACGGCGTCGGCGGCATCGAGAAGGGGCGGGCGCAAAGGCGCGGTGCGGCCCTTCTGGCTCTGGTCGACATAGGCCATGAGCGCGCCAAGGGCCGAGCGACCGGCGCGGGAGAGGGCAGAGGGATCAAAGACATCGGGCGTGAACAGGCGCCGGATGGCAGACAGGGCCAGTTCGCTGTCGGCAGCTTCAGGCGGCAGGATGGACGCGATCTCGGCCCAGGACGGCGCGAACAAATGGCGCTCGACGAGGGTTTCGCGGGTGCGCTCGGTGAGCAGCAACTCGGCCGGGGCGATACGGGCCAATTCGTCGGACAGGCGATCGGCGGAGAGATCGGCGACAAAGGTTTCGCCGGTGGAAATATCGGCCCAGGCGAGGGCGAAATCGGTGTCGCCATGGCGCACCATAGAGAGGGCGGCCAGATAATTGGCGCTGCGCGCATCGAGGTGATCATCCTCGGTCAGCGTGCCGGGGGTGACCAGCCGCACCACATCGCGACGCACGACGGATTTACTGCCGCGCTTCTTGGCTTCGGCGGGGTCTTCCATCTGCTCGCAGATGGCGACGCGATGGCCGAGGCGAATGAGCTTGTTGAGATAATCATTGGCCGCGTGGATGGGCACGCCGCACATGGAAATATCTTCGCCCAAATGCTTGCCGCGCTTGGTGAGCACAATGCCGAGGGCGGCGCTGGCGATTTCGGCATCTTCAAAGAAGAGCTCGTAGAAATCGCCCATGCGGTAGAACAGGAGATAACCGGGGTTGACCGCCTTGATCTCGAAAAACTGCGCCATCATCGGCGTCAGCGCCGCAGGCGCGGGGCTGGAGACGGCCTCCAAAGGGGTCTGATCCATGTGCTCGGGCGGTTCGGGGCTAAAAACGAAGCCCCGACCCTAAGGCTAACGGGTTAAAAATCCAACCGGTCGCGTGGACAGCAGAATGCGGCGTTTTGCATCAAGCCGTCGGGGCTTGGCGAATGTGGGAGGCCGGTTCGACCAGGAGGCGATAGAGATGCCAGGTGGCGTGGCCGAGGATGGGCAGGACCACCGCCAGCCCGACGAACAGCAGCAGCGAGCCGACAAAGACCGAGAGCCCGACGATCAGCCCCCAGGCGAGCATGGGGATGGGGTTGCGCAGCACGGCGCGAATGGAGGTTTCCACCGCCACATAGGCGCCGACATCGCGATCGAGCAAGAGCGGGAAGGCGATGACCGTGGTGCAGAGCACGATGAGGGCATAGACGCCGCCGAGGAGCGAGCCGCCCAGAAGAAGGGTCATGCCGCCGGGCTCGTTGAAGATCTGGGCGAGAAGGCCATTAAAGGTGTTGGGCGGGGAGGAGCCGAAGAGGTTTTCGTAGAGCGCCTGGGCGCTGGTGAGCCAGAGGGTAAAGAGCACGAGCAGCATGATGCCGAGCGCGATGATCGAGCCGATGGCAGGGGAGCGCAGCACGTTCATCGCCTCGCCCCATGTGGTCTCGAGACCTTTTTCGCGGCGACGCGAAACTTCATAGAGCGGCAGGGCGGCGATGGGGCCGACAAGAGCAAAACCGCCGATGAGGGGATAGAGCAGGGACCAGGTGTGGTAGCCATTCATCCACATGGCGAGGACGATGCCGACGATGGGGTAGATCAGGATCAGCAGCACGTAATGGCTGGGTTTTTCCCAGAAATCGGCAGCTCCGCGGCGCAGCGCGGTGAACAGATCGGCTGTCGAGATGGTGCGGATGATGGGCATGTCCAGCTTGTCGCCGGCGCCGCTCATGACATGCAGATTGGCCATAGTCGTTTCCCTCCAGAAGCGGAGGTCGCTGACCCTGGCAGGCGCTCCCCAAAAATGCGCGTCACGCAGAACCTGCGACCGCTAACAGAGGGCAGTGTAGTCGGGGTTTTGCGGGGTGTCGCGGGGGTTCAGGGAGATGTGATCGGGGGGGGGGGCTACCACTATGCCCTAGAGGACCACAGTCGCGCATGATCGACCGGATCGGAGGAACCGAGCGAGGAAAGACCGCCCTTCTTTTTGGGTCTCTGCCGCTGTTCGTTAAACTGTTGATCGCCGGTATTGCGCAGAACAACATCAAAAAGACTATGTCGCCCGCCGAAGCCGCCGTATCACTGAAGAGAGGGGGAACAAAATGAGCGACTTCTGTTTATGCATAGAAGGAGAACATCTCGAATTCTGGCCAAGAATCCTCGATGATCCAGATTTATCACATCATATATTCACTTACCGGAACCGCCATTATCTAACTTCGACGGAGATTTCAGCTGCTCGCGACCCGGACCGTGCCCTGGAATTGGCAGAGCAGATCGTTGGCGAACTGAACGGCATCGTTGCCGCTTACCATCAATTTGCCCCGCTAAAGACGGTGGGGATGGGCCAAAGGCAGCCCGATGGCTCAATAATTTTGAGGCAATCAGCTTCATTGACCGCCAATGCGCGCGCCATGGCCTTTTTCAAACCTACTGGCTCAGCCCGCCCCACCGTTTTAACCCTTTTAGATAAGGTCGAGAATAACACGCGGCTGGCTGATGCGACGGCATATTATGGAAAGGCATAGAGTTGGTTCGGCCTATACTACGTGATCGAAGCGCTTTGCCAACATGCGGGCGGGGAAGCAGAATTCAAGAAGTCCGGATGGGCTGGGGCAAGTGCCACTAAGCTTGGAAAGCTCAAAGAAACTGCGAATTCTCACCGACATGCCTACGCTCGCGAGCCAGACGATAAATTGAGCTGGCGCGACGCTTATCGCCTTACTGGGGAACTCCTAATCTCTGCCATCCAGACTGCCCCCGACTAGGGGCGCATTAAGGAAAACCCCCGGACCTTTCGATCCGAGGGCTCATTTCATTCAAATATCCAAAAACCCAATCAGGCCTTTGCAAGCGCCTGGTCGATATCCGCAATGATGTCGTCGACGTGTTCGATGCCGACGGAGATGCGGACGAGGTCTTCCGAGACGCCGGCTTTTTTCAGCTCTTCGGGGGAGAGCTGGCGGTGGGTGGTGGAGGCGGGGTGGGTGGCCAGCGACTTGGCGTCGCCGATGTTGACCAGGCGCAGGATCATCTGCAGCGCGTCGATGAAGCGGCCACCGGCTTCCTTGCCGCCTTCAATGCCGAAGGAGAGAATGCCCGAGCCGGAACCCTTCGAGATCTTCTTCGCGACAGCGTTATAGGGGCTGTTGTCGAGGCCGGCGTAATTGACCCACTGCACCTTTGGATGCGCCTCGAGGTGCTTGGCGACCTTTAGGGCGTTTTCGGTGTGGCGCTCCATGCGGAGGCCAAGGGTTTCGAGACCCTGCAGAATAAGAAAGGCATTGTGCGGGGAGATGGCAGCGCCGGTGTTACGCAGCGGGGCGACGCGGGCGCGGCCGATATATGCTGCGGGGCCGAGGGCCTCGGTGTAGACGACGCCGTGATAGGACGGATCAGGCTCATTGAGAATTGGGAAGCGCTTTGCGTTGGCCTTCCAGTCGAACTTGCCGCTATCGACAATGATGCCGCCGATGGCGACGCCATGGCCGCCGATATATTTGGTCAGCGAGTGGACGACGATGTCGGCGCCGAAATCGAACGGGCGGGTGAGATAGGGGGTCGCGACGGTGTTGTCGACGATGACCGGCACGCCATGGCGATGGGCGATCTCGGCGATCTTTTCGATATCGACGACATTACCGGCCGGATTGCCGATGGATTCAAGGAAGATGGCCTTGGTGTTTTCGTCGATGGCCTTTTCAAAGCCGTCAAAATCGTCGTGGGAGACGAGACGGGTTTCGATGCCCTGGCGCGGGAAGGCGTGGACGAAGAGATTATAGGTGCCGCCATAAAGCTGGGAGACGGAGACGATGTTGTCGCCGACGCCGGCAATGGTCTGGATGGCATAGGTGATGGCGGCCATGCCGGAAGCCAGCGCCAGAGCGGCGATGCCGCCTTCCATTTCGGCGACGCGCGCTTCGAGAACCGCCTGGGTGGGGTTCATGATGCGGGTATAGATATTGCCCGGGACCTTGAGATCGAAGAGGTCAGCGCCGTGCTGGGTGTTGTCGAAAGTGTATGAGGTGGTCTGGTAAATCGGAACAGCCGCGGCCTTGGTGGTGGCTTCGGAGGTGTAGCCGTGGTGCAGGGCGATGGATTCGAGTTTCATGAAGAGGCTCCCAATGGGTTTGCCATAAACTCCTCAATTGCCCCGATAAACACAAGCCGGGCAAGAGGCAGAACGTCCTCTCGCACGGCAATGTTTTAGAACGGTATTTTGTGTGGGGGTTGCGATTACCCCCACCCGGCCTCCCCCTGATAGGGGGAGGAGTTGGGCCGGTGGGTGAGGCTCGACTTGGGGCCGAGGGGAGCCGGGCAGGAGCGGAGATGTCGGGGCTCTCGCCCCCCACCCTCATTCCCTCCCCACGGAGGGGGAGGGAGGCTTGGCCGGTGAAGGCTGAAAGTGCTTGCGCACAAGCTTGTCAGTCGTGTCCCTCCCCCTTGTGGGGAGGGATCAAGGGTGAGGCTATATTGGCCGCTGAACTTTCCACGCCGTCATTGCCCGACTTGTTCGGGCAATCCTGTGCACAGACGAAGATGGATCACCGGGACAAGCCCGGTGATGACGATGGACGGCAGGGTCGGCGGAATGAGATTTACAGTGGGATACCCCCACCCAACCTCCCCCTGATAGGGGGAGGGGCAGAGCGGTGGGTGGGGCGGGTTTGCGCCCCACCAGGGTGACTATTGCAGGCTGTCGATTTCGTAGCGGTCGGATGGGTCGTGCTGCGGCCGGTAGACGAAATAGTCGAAATCGGCGGGGCTGGCGGTGCCGTTGAGGTCGTGGGCTGCGACGCCGACGAAGGCGCCGGTGAAGCTGCCATGGGCCTGGTGGCCACCGCATTCGTCCGAGAGGATCGAGGCGTCGAGCACGGGGCCGATGGGCTGCAGTTCCTGGCCTTCGAGGGCGTAGAAGAACTGCAGGTTTCGACCGCGGATGGTGAGGGCCAGCCGGACCTTGCCCTCATTGGGGATCTGCACCGGAGCGGCCGGGAAGCGCATATTGCCATCCGGCCAGGAGACTTCCGAGGACATGAGCAGCAATTCGCGCTGGCCGTCCGAATGGGCGGTCACCGCGAGGTAGAAAAAGTTGTAGCGGCTGTAATAGGCCGTCAGGCCCGCCATGGTGCGCTCGTCGGTCGGCTTGAAATCGACGATGGTTTCCGCGTCATAAGAGAAATGGGTCTGGCGACGGGCGACCAGAGATTGCTCGAACCACGAACCGATGGATTCGCGACCAAAGAGGCGCAGCTTGCCCTCCTGGGTCGAGAAGATGCGCTCGGTTTCCGGGGTGCGCAGCCACTGGAAATCAAGGGGCAGGCCGTTTTCGAATGTATAGCGCTGCTCGGACCAATATTTGGCCTCGTCGCGCGTGCCCGGAACTTCGACATGAAGGGACGGAACAGGCCCGTGTTTCACGTGAATCCAGTCATCATCGCCCCAATAGGCTTCCTGGATAGAGGTCTCGCGGCCGAGCACGCAGCGGCGTTCCTGGGTGGTCGGGCGACCGCCCAGATGGACGAGATAGGTTTTTCCATCGGGCGTCTCGACAAGGTCGCCATGGCCGGCGCGCTGAATGGCAGCGAGGGGCGCGTCCTTGGAGGTCAGGATATATTTATCCGGATGAGTCTCGTAGGGCCCGTCGATGTTGCGCGAGCGGGCAAAGGTGCAGGCATGGTCATAGGCCGTGCCGCCTTCGGCGGTCAGCAGGTAATACCAGGGCTTTCCGTCCTTGCCGTTGCGCTTGTAGAGGTGCGGGCCTTCGACGAGCTCCAGATCAGTGCCCTGATAGATGTTCTTGATCGGGCCAACGAGTTTGCCGAGCTCGGGATCGAACTGCTGCAGCGCAATGCCGGCGAACAGCAGCGGACGGCGCCGGTGGTCCCAGGTCATGTTGACGAACCATTTCTTGCCGTCGTCATCATGGAAGAGGGAGGGGTCAAAGCCCGAGGAATTGGCGTAGATCGGGTCGGACCAGGGGCCTTCAATGTTCTCGGCCCAGACGATGTAATTATGCGCGTCCTTGAACGAGCCATCCTTGCGCTTGACGTCGGTATAGACGAGCCAGAATTTTTCGCCGTCATGGGTGAGGCAGGGGGCCCAGACGCCGCAGCTGTCGGGATCGCCGCGCATGTCGAGCTGGGTTTTCCGGTTCAGCGGACGGGTGATCAGCTCCCAATTGGCCAGGTCCTTTGAGTGGTGGATCTGAACGCCCGGGAACCACTCGAAGGTGGAGGTGGCGATGTAATAATCATCGCCGACGCGGAGGATGGACGGGTCCGGATTAAAGCCGGGCAGGATGGGATTGGTGATTTGCGGCATGAGCTTTCGGCTCCATAGCCCTCTCCCCTTGAGGGAGAGGGTGCCCGAAGGGCGGGTGAGGGGTTTCGCCGCGCGCGCTGCGCGAGCGATGAAATCGCAGACCCCTCATCCGTCGGCTGCGCCGACACCTTCTCCCTCAAGGGGAGAAGGGGGTTCCGCGTGTGTGACGCCTAGACGAAGCGGTTGACCAGGTTTTCGAGATATTCCTGGCGGCCCGAACGCGGCTGCGGGTTGATGTTGTCGGCAGCAACCTTGGCGGCGATATCGGCGAGCGAGAGCTTGCCACCGAGAATGTCCTTGCCCAGGCCATTGTCCCAACCGGCGTAACGCTCGTCGAGCAGCTTGTCGAACTCGCCATCTTCGATGAGGGCAACGGCGCCCTTGAGGCCGCGGGCGAGGGTATCGAGACCGCCAATGTGACCATGGAGCAGATCAGCCGGATCGAGCGACTGGCGACGAACCTTGGCGTCGAAGTTGAAGCCGCCCTTGCCCAGGCCACCCTGCTTGAGGATGTAGTAGAAGGCGAGCGCCATTTCGCCGGCATTGTTGGGGAAGTGGTCGGTGTCCCAGCCGGACTGGAGGTCGTTGCGGTTGGCGTCGACCGAGCCGAGCATGCCCAGCGAAGAGGCAACGGCCAGTTCGTGTTCGAAAGAGTGACCGGCGAGGAAGGCGTGGCCGACCTCGATATTGCACTTCACCTTCTTTTCGAGGCCGTATTTCTGGAGGAAGCCAAAGACCGTGGCGACGTCATAGTCGTACTGGTGCTTGGATGGTTCCTGCGGCTTGGGTTCGATGAGGATCTGGCCTGTGAAGCCGATCTTTTCGGCATGCTCGATGACGAGGTGCAGGAAGCGGGCCATCTGGTCCTGCTCTTGCCCGATCTTGGTGTTGAGGAGGGTTTCGTAGCCCTCGCGGCCGCCCCAGAGCACATAGTTCTCGCCGCCCAGTTCATGGGTCAGCTCGAGCACGGATTTTACCTGACCGGCGGCATAGGCGAAGACTTCCGGATCGGGATTTGTGGCGGCGCCGGCCATGTAGCGCCGGTTCGAGAAGAGGTTGGCCGTGCCCCAGAGGAGCTTCTTGCCGGACTTTTGCATGTTGGCGGCAATGATATCGCCGATGATGCGCAGGTTCTTGTTGCTCTCTTCAAGCGTTGCGCCTTCAGGAGCGACGTCGACGTCGTGGAAGGCGAAGAAGGGCACGTCGATGAGATCGAAGAACTCGAAGGCGACTTCAGCCTTGAGCTTGGCGCCATCGAGACCCTTGTCGAACCACGGGCGATCGAACGTACGGCCGCCGAAGGGGTCGCCGCCTTCCTGGGCAAAAGTGTGCCAATAGGCGATGGCCGGGCGGATATGGTCTTCCATCCGCTTGCCGGCGATCACTTCGTCCTTGTTGTAGTGGCGATAGGCGAGCGGGTTCTTGCTCTCGGTGCCTTCAAACTTGACCTGCGCCAGGCCCTTGAAAAAGTCGCTCACGAAATTGCCTCCTCAATGGCGGGGTAGAGTGCGCGGTAGCGCGCATATTGATCGGAATAGGCGGCCGACAGGGATGTGTCGGGCGCGATAATTGTCTTGATGGACGGCATGGCCATGACATCGGCGGGCTTGGCGCCGGTGGCGGCGCAGAGGCCGAGGCGGGCGGCGCCGAGCGCGCCACCGAAATCACCGTCCTCGGGGAGGGCGATTTCCATGTCGAGATTGGTCGCCAGCATCTTCAACCAAAGGGCGGATTTTGAACCGCCGCCCACCGCCAGGAGGCGATTGATGGAGGTACCGGCATCGGCGAGGACGCGCTGGCAATCACGCATGGCTAAGGTGACACCTTCCATGACGGCCTGGGCCAGCTGGGCGCTGTCGGTGGACTGGCTGAGACCGACAAAGGAGCCGCGGGCATTGGCATTGTTGTGCGGAGTGCGCTCACCCGAGAGATAGGGCAGGAAGATCGCTTCGCCCGGACCGGCAAACTGGGCCTCGGCTTCGCCTGCGAGCTCGGCCTGCTTCTTGCCGGTGATGCGGGAGAGCCAGTTCAGCGAATCGGTCGCCGAAAGGATGACGCCCATCTGGTGCCAGGTATCGGGAATGGCGTGGCAGAAGGCGTGGACGGCGCCGTGGGTATTGGGGCTGAACTTTTCGTTGGAGACGAAAAGCACGCCTGACGTGCCGAGGGAGACAAAGCCCTCGCCGGGACGGATGGCGCCGATGCCACAGGCGGCCGCCGCATTGTCGCCCGCGCCACCGGCGACGACGACGGTGCCCGACATCCCCCAGCGGGAGACGAATTCGGGCTTGAGCTGCGCCGAGACGGCAGAGCCTTCCACCAGACGCGGCATGTGCCCGCGGGTGAGGCCGGTGACGCCGAGCAATTCGTCCGACCAGTCGCGCTTGGCGACGTCGAGCCAGAGCGTGCCGGCGGCGTCGGACATGTCTTCGACGTGCTCGCCGGTGAGCAGCAGGCGGACGTAAGCCTTGGGCAGCAGCACCTTGGCGATTTTGTCGTAGATGGCCGGCTCGTGCTTGCGGACCCAGGCGATTTTTGGCGCGGTGAAGCCGGGCATGGCGATATTGCCGGCGAGATCGCGCAGATTGGGGAGCGCGGCTTCCATTTCCCCGCATTCGGCGGAAGAGCGGCCGTCATTCCAGAGGATGCAGGGGCGCAGCACCTCGTCATTGGCATCGAGAAGCGTCGCGCCATGCATGTGGCCGGAGAGGCCAATACCGCGCACATCGGCGAGCTCGGTCGGGTGGCTTTGCTTGAGCTTGTCGATGGCGCCGAGGGTGGCAGTCCACCAATCAGCGGGATTTTGTTCCGACCAGCCCGGATGGGGGCGGACCGGCTCGACGGCGGGCGCGGAGGCTTCGCCGATGGCGCGGCCGTTGTCGTCGATGAGCAGAGCCTTGACCCCGGACGTGCCGATATCGATGCCGAGGAAGGTCATGAGGCACGTACCTCAGAAATGATCAAAAGCAACATCAGCTCCTCCTCCTGCCCAATTTTGGGCCGCCCATGTTTTGATTGGACGTTTGTTTAGCGCAGATTGTCGCGCAGGAAAATCCCAATTTCAATGGGGTCGCTGGCAAGGGGCCGCGGCGTCGACAAGGCAAGGGACCGTGCGGCGGCAATCACCTCCCGGATTTCGCCATCCGGGTTCTGGTCGAGGACCACGTCGATGGCGCTGGATTTGAGGCCAGCGCGGGTGGGGCCGGTCAATTCGTGCGCGATGACGCGAATGCTCCGGGCGCGACCGGATTTTTCGAGCGCCGCGACGAGCCCGGCATTGCCAGCGCCGAGATTGTATAGGCCTGAAAGATCTGGGTGTTTCGCGAGAATGTCGGCGACCAGGGTCTCGGTTTCCGCGCCGTCGTCATGCCCCTCAAACGGGCCGATCGGGTCGACGCCCGAAAATTCCGCGCCGAGAACTTGGGAAAATCCCTCAAAGCGCTCCTTGTGATCGCGAAGGTGGAGGGAACCGGCGATAACGGCCACCTTGCCACCGGCGGGCAGGAAGCGTCCGAGCAGGGAGGCTGCCGTACGGCCGGCTGCAACATTGTCGATGCCGATGAAGTGGCGACGACCGGAGCCGGGCAGGTCGGACACCAGCGTCATCACCACGATACCCCGGCGCGTAGCCGAATCGACGGCAGCGACAATGGCCGGGTCTTCGCTGGCGACGATGACGGCGCAGTCGCAGCTTTGCGGGGAAAGGCGATCGAGCTCGCGGGCGAGGGCCCCGGCATCAAGGGCGCGGACGCGCTGGGTGGAGATGTGGATGCGGTCGGAATTGGCCTGCGGCGCGCGACGCCCCACCGCATCGGCGAGGCTGTCCATGAATTCATTGGCGCTGTCGGGGATGAAGAACAGGATCGACAGATCCCGCGCCCGGGCCATCAGCGAGGCATTGAGATCGCGCGAAAATCCGAGGCTGGCAATGGCCTCCTCGACCTTTTCAGCCGTGGCGGCGCGCACCCCGGGGCGACCATTGAGGACACGGTCCACCGTGGCCAGGGACACGCCGGCAGAGCGCGCTACATCATGCACCGTCACCCGGCGCCGGACTGCCTCGTCGTCCACTCTGCCCCCCAGTTTTATCATTTCCAACAGACGCACAGTTCCCGAGCCCTGGCACAAAGGTCAAGTGCGGCGTTGCCCGAGAGGGGCAAATAGGGCTAGACCTGCCCGCCAGAAATTGCGAGAGGGCAAGCGGATGGCGATTGCGGTATCTACCTTCGGCGAGCATGGCGGCAAGCGCGTCGACCAGTTTCGTCTGGTCAGCGACACTGGCGTAACCGTCGATATCATCGGCTATGGCGTGGCCGTGCGGGACTGGCGCGTGCCGGTGGCGGGCGGCGAGCGGAGCGTGGTGCTCGGCTTTGACAGTTTTGAGCCCTATCCGCTGCACAGCCCGCATTTCGGCTCGCTGGCCGGACGCGTTGCCAATCGCATCAAGGATGCCTCGTTCGAGATCGACGGCGTCACCTACAAGCTGCCGCCCAATGCGGGCGATCTGCAGCTGCATGGCGGCACCGAGGGCCTTGGCCGACAGGTGTGGTCGGGGCAGGCGGACAGCGCCAATAACGCCGTGCGCTTCACCCATTTTTCGCCCGACGGCGCAATGGGTTACCCCGGCAATGTGAATTTTGCTGCGACCTATACGCTGCTGGGCAACAAGCTGCGGCTGGAGCTCAGCGCAACGACCGACCGCGCCACGCCGATCAGCCTCGTGCAGCACCAATATTTCAATCTCGGCACCACCGACGACGTGCTCGATCACTCGATCCAGGTCAATTCGAGCGCCTATACGCTGCTTGGCGACGATCTGGCGCCGACCGGCGCGATCCTGCCTTCGCGCGGCACGAAATATGATCTGCGCACGGCGCGGACCATGCGCGACGCAGAAGGCCAGCCGGTCGATTATGATATTGGCATGGTGCTCGACAGCGGTCGCAAGACCAGCGATCCGATTGCCACGGTTGTGTCGCCGGACAAGGACCTCACCCTCAAGATCTGGAGCGATCGGCCGGGCGTGCAGGTCTATAACAGCGTCTGGACTGACATTCCGGTGCCGGGGTTGGGTGGCAAGACCTATGGCCGCTTCTCGGGCCTTTGCCTCGAGGACCAGAACCTGGCCGACGCGCTGCACAATCCGCATTTCCCCAACATCATCCACACGCCGGACCGGCCCTACAGCCATTGGTGCGAGATCGAGATCGCGGAATAGGGGGAGTATCCCCTCCTACCTAGCCATTCGAGCATAGCTCTCATGGCCTTCTTGCCTAAAATTGCTCTTCAGGAGCAATTTTGCCTGCCCGGCGCGAAGCCCCTGACAAGGGGGAGGGATCTGCCGGCGGCTCCCCAATTTTCGTGACACACTCGATTTGTTCCTCCCCCTGACAGGGGGAGGATAGGTGGGGGTTTGGGCGATCGCCCATAGACCTAAGGTGCTGAATTTGGCACCCTCTCCGTCCTCCGGAGGAAGCGCGATGGACAAGACCGAGCGGCTTTTTGCCATCATGGACGCGCTGCGGCGCCATCGCCGGCCGATCACGGCGGCGGCACTGGCCGAGGAGCAGGGCGTTTCCGTGCGCACGCTCTATCGCGATATCCAGACGCTGATCGGGCTCGGCGCGCCGATCGATGGCGAGGCGGGGATCGGCTATATGCTGAAGCCCGGATTTTTCCTCCCGCCGCTGATGTTTTCCCCCGAAGAGCTGGAAGCCCTGGTGCTCGGCGCGCGCTGGGTGGAAGCCCAGCCGGACGACCAGCTGGGTGCAGCTGCTCGCAATGCACTGGCAAAAATCGCCACCGCATCACCCGAGGATCTGCGCGACCGGATCAGCGATACGGCACTGTGGCCGGTGGCGGTGTGGGGCAAGCGCAAGCCGATCCCGGTGCTGAGCGATATCAGGCTGGCCATGCGGCAGGAAAAGGCCGTGCGCATCGACTATGAAGACGAACAGGGGCGCGTTTCGAGCCGCACCATCTGGCCGGTGGGCATCGCCTTTTACGAGGGCAAGCAGACCATTTCCGCCTGGTGTTGCCTGCGGGAAGATTTTCGCAATTTCAGGACCGACCGGATTGTGTGCCTGACCCTTACCGAAGAGCGCTATGGCAAGCGCCGCGCCGTGCTGGAGCGCGAATGGCGCGAGAGCTGGGAACGGGATGCCCAGCACATGCAGGCCGGCTAACCCATTCTTGCATAAATGCTTTCTGGACGGATGGTGTCGTCGAGACGGAAGCGGTGATCGGCCGGCGGATGGGCGCGGCTTGAGCATTCGAGGCGTGGACAGATGCGGCAGCCGGTGCCGATGGGCACGATCTGCTGCTCGCTGGTGAGATCGACGCCTTCGGAATAAATCATCTCCCTGGCGTGGTGGATGGCGCAGCCCAGCCCGATGGAGAGATGCCGACGCGGGGCATTGTAGCGATAGTCCCCCTTGGTGATGGTGCGGGCGATGCAGAAATAGCGCTGGCCATCGGGCATCTGGCTGATCTGCACATTGATGCGGTCGGGCGCGAGGAAAGCGGCATAGATATTCCAGCGCGGGCAGGCTCCCGAATGGCGCGGGATGTGAATGCCCGAGAGCGAAAAGCGCTTTGAAATGTTTCCTGCAATATCGGTGCGCACCAGGTGGAGCGGAATGCCCGAAGCGCCCTTGCGCTGCAGCGTGGTCATGCGATGGCAGACCTGCTCGAAACTGGCGCCAAACCGCCGACCGACGCGATCGATATCATAGCGATGATCGCGGCAGGCTTTCAGAAATGGCTCATAAGGCATGAGCAGGGCGGCGGCGAAATAGGACGAGAGCACGTTTCGCGCCAAAGCCGGGGCGTCGCCCTCGGGCAGATTGGCCGCCTCAATGACGGCTGCGATTTCGGCACTGGCGGCCAGCGTGCCGATTTGTTGGGCGAGCAGGAAAGACGCGGTCTCACCAGGCAGGAGGTCGGACACCAGCAGATGCCGGCGCGCCGAATCGAGCTGGCGCGCCACGCCATGGGGCAGGGAGGCCAGACGGGTTTCGAGCCCGAAGACGTTGAAAAGATAGGTTCTTATGCCGGTTTCAAAACTATCGCCGGAATTGTCTATGTCGATGCGGACGCGTTCCGCGGCTTCCTCGAGGATGGGAAAATGATTGGCATTGGCCTGGAGGAAATCGGAGATGGCATCGGTGGCGAGGTGGAAGGGTTCCGCCTCAGCTTGCACCGGGCGCGGAGTTTCTTCGCCTGTCAGATTTTTGTAGCGGTCATAGAGCTTTAACACTGCTCGCGCTGCCGCCGGATTGGCGTGCGCTAGGTCACGGATCTCGAGATTGGTGAGGTCACTGTCGGCAAAGAGATCGTCGCCGAAAATCTCCATGAGATCACCGACCAGCCGACCTTCATCGCTGTCGACCAGCTCGCCCGGCTCGACGCCAAAATAGCCCGCGATGGAAAACAACAGCGGCACCGTCACCTTGCGGCGATTGTGCTCGATGAGATTGAGGTAGCTTGGCGAAATGCCCAGCGCGGCAGCGAGGTCGGCCTGGTTGAGATGCCGAACGCGGCGCAAGCGCTTGATGCGCCCGCCGATCTGGCTTGCCGATGCCTCCATTCCGACCTCCCGAACTTTACACGCTTTACATTCATGACAGTACCGATTGACAGGCGCTTTACAGCTTTACAGCCGCTTTTGTCGTTAGTTCTTGCATAGAGAGCGCAGATGTCAAATCTTTACATCAACGACGAGGAGACATTCGATGAACAGCGATATCGCTCAACGCGACGAGTACATCACCATCATTGCCCCGACTGCGCAGGAGGCCATGGCGCAGTTCAAGGCCCGCGGTCTTGATGATCAGGGTTTCACCATTGCCGGGCGCATTGGCCGCCATCAGTTCACCCTGGTGGGCGCGGAAGAAGCGCAGGAATTGTTTTCCGGCGCCGGCATGATTGCAGCGACTTTCAGCCGTCGGGTTTCGGCTTAGGGCAGGGGGCCGCGTGTGATGGCACGAGCCTACCACCCCCACCCTTGATCCCTCCCCACAAGGGGGAGGGAGACGACTGCACCAATTTGCACCCCTAAAATCCGTGTTCCACGTGAATCACCCAGAAAACTGCCAGAACCTGCTGCGGCGGGACCGGCGGAGCCATGCCTCAAGAGGAGAAAAGCATGCTCGACAAGCCCCACAAGCCCGAAAGCTTCCCGACGCCGGACTACGCGCCGGATCGCTGGCGCACTATTTCGCGCAACTATACGCCCGCCGATGTGCGCCGGCTGGCCGGGTCCCTGCCCATCCGGCATACGCTGGCCGAAAATGGCGCCAAACGTCTTTGGGAACTGCTGCACACAGAAGATTTCGTGCCGACGCTGGGCACGTTTACCGGCAACCAGGCGGTGCAGCAGGTCAAGGCCGGCCTGAAAGCCATTTATCTTTCCGGCTGGCAAGTGGCAGCGGACGCGAACACCTCGGGCAATATGTATCCGGATCAGTCGCTTTACCCGGTGGACAGCGTTCCTTCCGTGGTCAAGCGCATCAACAAGGCCCTGCAGCGCGCCGACCAGATCCAGACCATGGAAAAGGCCGACGGCATTGCCACCACCGATCACGATTTCTTCGTGCCCATCATTGCCGACGCCGAAGCCGGTTTTGGCGGCGCGCTCAATGTGTTCGAGCTGATGAAGGCGATGATCGAGGCCGGCGCAGCGGCGGTGCATTTTGAGGATCAGCTGGCGAGCGAGAAGAAGTGCGGGCATCTCGGTGGGAAGGTGCTGGTTCCCACCGCGCAATTCGTCAAGACGCTGAATGTTGCCCGTCTCGCGGCGGACGTATTGGGCGTTCCGACGTTGATCATGGCCCGTACGGACGCGGAAGCTGCACGGCTGATCACCTCGGATATCGACGAATATGATCGCCCCTTCGTCACCGGCGAGCGCACGGCTGAAGGCTTTTATCGGCTCAAGGGCGGTATTGACTGCGCCATTGCCCGTGGTCTGGCTTATGCGCCCTATGCCGACCTCATCTGGTGCGAAACGTCGACGCCGGACCTGGCAGAAGCGCGCAAATTCGCCGAAGCGATTCGCAAGGAATATCCGGAGCAGATGCTCGCCTATAATTGCTCGCCGAGCTTTAACTGGGCCAAGCATATGGGCGAGGCGGAAATGGAAAAGTTCCAGCGCGAGCTGGGCGCCATGGGCTACAAATACCAGTTCATCACGCTGGCGGGCTTTCACAATCTCAGCCTCACCACGTTCGAGCTGGCGCGCAGCTACAAGGAACGTGGCATGGCCGGCTACTCGGCGCTGCAGCAGGCCGAATTTGCCGCCGAAAAACACGGTTTCTCGGCCGTTCGCCACCAGCGCGAAGTGGGGACGAGCTATTTCGATGCCGTGTCGATGACCGTGAGCGAAGGCCAGAGCGCCACCACGGCGATGGCCGACTCCACCGAAACCGCACAATTTCACTGAAATCCGGGCAGAACCTCCCTCGGATTCACGTGAAACACCAGCGCCCTGGGCTAAGCCAAGCCCAGGGCGTTCGCTATTGGCGCGATATCGATCCAACCGAGCATGACGGCCAGCAGAAAGGCGAGGTGCAGCAGCGCAATTGCCGCTGTGATCCCCGCAAATCCGGATGTTCGGGTCTTGTGGCGGAGGAGTATCTGCCCGGCGAGGCCCCCGACAATGCCGAAGGCCAGATCAAAACCATGCAGCGTTGCCTCGCTGGTGCGCCACTTGCCGGCCTCGGCCGCGCGCTTGTCGACCCAGTAGGAGATGAAGGTCACGAGAGCCATCATCCCATAGGCGGCCAAGAGCCAAAGGGGGACCGGGCCGAGCAACCAGCCGATTGTGATAAGACCAACAAAGGCCGCAGCGAGGGGCAAGCGCCACTCGGAAAGGGCCTGCGGGCGCGGCGCCGCCATTGGCCGGGCAGGGCGGACAATGGGCTTTGTCGCGCCCGAAAGACGGACCGACGCGGCCTGGATGCGCCCATCGGAGCCCTTCTTGGGAACGAAATCAACGCGATCACCCAAGGCCGGACGCCGCTTGCGCCTGCCGACTTCGCTGATGTGGACGAAATAGCGCTCGCCGTCATCCGCCGCGATGAAACCGAAGCCGCGCTCGTCGTTCCACTCCACCACTGTGCCGAGAAGTGCCAAGGTCGCGTGCTCCTTCAGAAGATCGAGGTTCGCAGGGGCAGTTTTATGGGGGCGGGAAAACCGGTGTGCCGATCCTCCCAGAAGCGGTCGCGCAGGATTTCGGGGAACACATGACCTTTGGGCAGAGTGTTCTGGCCGAACCAGCCGGCCTCGCTGATCGCCTCGCCTGATGCGGGATTTCTGGTGACGTCGATCTCGCCCGAAACGTATTCGGCCAGGAACCAGAATTTTACGACCCGGCCCCAGCCGTCGACCAGCTCATCGATATAGGCGAGGGACGAGGTGGCGACGCGCAACCGGGTTTCCTCGAAAGCCTCGCGCTCGGCGGCCTCGGCCAGCTCCTCACTGCCTTCAACGCCACCGCCGGGACCGGCCCAAAAATCGTGTTTGCCGGGCCGGAAATGGCGCACCAGCAGGATTTCATCGCCGCGCATGGCAAGGACGCCGGCGGAAATTCGGTGCTTCATGGAAAATTCCTGGCTTGGATCGTCAATTGCCGAAATTGAGGCGGTAGCCCAGCGCTTCGGCGATGTGGGGGCGGGCCACCTTATCGACGCCGGCCAGATCGGCCAAGGTGCGCGCCACCTTGAGCACACGGTGATAGGCGCGGGCCGAGAGATTGAAGCGATTGGCGGCCTGCATGAGGAGGGCCTGGCTCTCGACGTCGGGATTGACGATTTTTTCAATGAGGGTTGGCCCGGCGGCAGCATTGGTGAGGATGTCGGGGTGACCGGCCTCGGCGTAGCGCAGGCGCTGGCGTTCCCTTGCCCTTGCCACGCGTTCGGCGACGACGCTGGAGGCTTCGGCATGGTCGGACGGTCCGATCATGTCGGCTGCGGAGACTGCTGGAACGTCGATACGGATATCGATGCGGTCGAGGAAGGGTCCCGAGACGCGGGACTGATAATCATCGGCGCAGGCGGCACCGCGCTTGCAGGTGTGGCCCGGTGTGCCGGCGAGGCCGCATTTGCAGGGGTTCATGGCCGCTATCAGCTGGAAACGGCTGGGATAGGTGACGCGGGCATTGGCGCGGGCGATGATGGTTTCCCCGCTTTCGAGCGGCTGGCGCAGGCTATCGAGCACATTGTGCTGACCTCACCAAAGATCTGCATTGGCACACTCAGAAGGCACTGGAATCGCTAGGTGTTTTCAACGGCCCGAATCGGGAAACCAAAGTTCTACCCCTGAGGCAACCAAAGTTGTGCTTTCGGCTTTGGAACGAATGAAGCGAATCGAGAGGTAATTCGTGGTGAACGAGCTCCCCCCAAGAGGGATCCCACAGGTCCTCTGGATCAAGCACGTAGAGCGTCCCCGATACCCTGATTAGGCTTTCGACCCGCTTGATGGCATCCATTATTGGCCAGCGATCAAAGGTGGTATGGCTGCTCGCCACCCCCGGTTTAGACACAGAAACAAAGCGGAGCGAGGCAACGACCTCACCATACTCTTTGTGGATGATGAGCACGTAACCGGGATCGATTCGAATCGCTTTCATGACAAAGACTGCGATTCGTAATCAAGGACCGCGCTCTCGAATTTTTCGTACACGCTATCCGAGAAAACCTCCTGACTTTGTTCCCAGAAGTAGGTGATACCAGCTTGTGTCAAATAGGCGCGGCTATAGCCCCTCTTGATGGGCTGATAGGCTGAGACGGAGCCTTTCGTGGCCAGTTCCTCGCGAAAATCCTCAATGCTCCGGACCAGGGCCAAGAAGGTCACCTGCTGCGGCGTCTTAATTCGAATGACGACCCTATCCCTCACGAAAGCCTCCCACATAAACCATTACCGGGTCAGGCTGTTGAATGTCACCGAGATCTGACCCTCTGGGGATGCGGACGAAAACTTGGACTATCAAAGGAGGTA